>Ga0209646_1000042_pt1 | contig 343923 bp, 324 predicted proteins | sample AraplaL_Col_mTSA_FD_184259 | JGI IMG/M metagenome (GOLD analysis project Ga0209646, IMG submission 184259) | Arabidopsis root microbial communities from the University of North Carolina, USA - plate scrape CL_Col_mTSA (SPAdes) (version 2) | ecosystem: Host-associated > Plants > Roots >...
TCGGTATCGAGCCTTCTACGTGCAGGGCGTGGAAGGCTCGATTCCGAAGTGAGTTTCTAAGTGAACCCTGATCCAGTCCTGTTGAACGACTGGCACCCGGTCGCGCTCTCGCAAGAGATCGCGGCCGGCGCGATCACGGCCACCGACCTGCTGGACACGCGCCTCGCCCTGTGGCGCGACAGCGGCGGCGCGCTGCACGCGTGGGAGGACCGCTGCCCACATCGCGGCACCCGCCTGTCGATGGGCGCCCTGCACAACGACACGCTGCGCTGCGCCTACCACGGCTGGACCTTCGGCAGCGAAGGCCGCTGCAAGCACATCCCCGCCTTGCCCGTGCTGGGCGAGGCCAATCTCAAAGCGCAAGTCGCCACCCACCACGTGCAGGAATGCTATGGCCTGATATGGGTCTGCCTCGGCGAGCCCGCAGCGCCGGCGCCGCCGCCCTTCCCCGAGTTCGCCGACCCGGCGCTACGCAAGGTCTGGTGCGGACCGTACGACGTGCAAAGCAGCGGCCCGCGCATCGTCGAGAACTTCCTGGACATGGCGCATTTCGCCTTCGTCCACGAAGGCATACTGGGCGTGCAGGAACAAGCCGCCATCGCCAACTACACCATCGAGAATTTCGACGACGCCGAATACGGCAGCGGCGTCTGGGCCAAACAATGCCGCGCATGGCAGCCGCAGGCCAGCAAGGCCGCCACCGCCGGCGCCGACATCGAATACACCTACCGCGTGGTGCGTCCGCTGACCGCCGTGCTGACCAAACATCCGGCGGCCAGCGTGCGCGAAGCCATCGCGCTGATGCTGCAACCGCTGACCGAAACCACCACCCGCGTCTGGATCATCCTGGCGCTGGACGACTTCACCTCCGGCGACGACGAGCTGCGCCAGTTCCAGGACACCATCTTCCTGCAAGACCGGCCGATACTCGAAAGCCAAAGCCCAAGCAGGCTGCCTCTGATACCGGGCGCCGAAGTCTCGGTGGCCTGCGACCGCATGTCGCTAGCCTATCGCGCCTATCTCAAACAGCAGGACCTGCGCTACGGCGTCCTGCGCAACGACCAGGAGACCACATGACCACCGCCACCGCCCAGGACCACGAATTCCTCACCCGCGTACTGGCGTTGGCGCAGCGCTCCCGCGACGAGGGCCACCATCCCTTCGCCGCGATGGTGGTCGCCGCCGACGGCACGGTGATCTCCGAAGCGATGAACGCCTCCAGCAGCGACCGCACCGCGCACGCGGAGATGAACGCGCTGCGCCAGGCATCGCAACGCCACAGCCCCGAGCAGCTGGCCACGGCCACGCTGTACGCCAACGCCGAACCCTGCGCCATGTGCGCGGGCGGCACCTACTGGAGCGGCGTCGGACGCGTGGTGTATGCGATGTCCGAAGCCAGCCTGCTGGCACTGACCGGCAGCGATCCCGAAAATCCCACCCTGTCGCTGCCCTGCCGCGAAGTGTTCGCGCGCGGCCAGCGCCCCACCGAAGTTATCGGCCCGATGCGCGAGGACGAGGCGCGCCTGGCGCACGCCGGCTTCTGGCACAAGTAAATTACTGATGCATTCCAATCGGACCCGGATCATAATTGTGATCCGGGCCGATGAGTCGCGCCCTGGCAAAGCGTGCGTCGCCGTCAATTTTGCTGAAAGAATATGTAATTTGACAAGTGACGTTTCCAGACGACACTACAAGCGGAACCCTGCAATCGGATTTGATTAATTTCGTCAACAGCGTCACAGTGGCACCACCAGCCATGCGCCAGGCTGAATACGCGGCGCGGGGGAGACGATAATGAAACAGTTCATCCACATTGCCATGCTGGCCACAACCGTGGCCTGCACCTGCGCGCACGCTCAAATCCAGCAGCCCCAGCCGGTCTCCGCACCGGCCATGATGTCGGCGCCGGCCCATCCCGATCCCTACACGCCGCCGGCCATACGCAAGCCGCCGCGCGACGGCGCGCCCAGCCCGATGCTGCAATACCAGTCCATGCAAAAGCTGAAGCAGCGCTTTGAGCAGGCCGACGTCGACAGCAGCGGCGGCCTCAGCCGCGAGGAAGCGCACAACGCCGGCCTGGGCTTCGTGGAAAAGAACTTCGACCATATCGACACCGCCCAGCGCGGCGTGGTCACCTTCGAGGACTTGAAGGCCTTCATCATCCAGCGGCGCGAAGAAGCGCGCTCGCGCTGAGCGGCGCGCTTCCCCACTTTACAGCTTGTAGTTCACCCCCAGCAGGAACTGGCGGCCGTAGGTGGTGTAGCGCTCCGGCGCGTACGAACCGCCCGAGAACGGATCGCCCTGGCGCGTCTGGTACGGCGAGTTGTTCAGGTTATTGACCTGGAACAGGAACGACAAGCCCTTGTAGCGGCCCTCCTCGATCGCATAACCGAGTTGTAGATCAATTTGTCGCTCGGCCAGGATCTCGCTGAAGGAACGCTGCGCGAACAAACCGGTCACCTCGCCGCGATACGCCGAACGGTAGCGGCGGCTCACCCGCGCCTGGTAGCCCGACTTCTCGTAGTACACCGTGAAGTTGGACACCACGCCCGACAAGCCCGGCAGCTTCTCCTTGGTGCCCGGACCGTTCGGATGGATCGAGCTCTCGGTGCCGGACATGCTGCCCGTCACGCCGAAGCCTTCCAGCGGCGCGTACAGCAGGCCGCCGTCCAGCGCGCCCGACAGCTCCACACCCTTGACCAGGCCGCCGGCGCCGTTGGCCGGACGGTTCAGCGTGCCGATGTCCTGCAGCGGCACCACGCCCGACGGGTTCGGGAAGCCGGCAAAGCTGAACGCGGTCTGCTGGTTGTAGATGTAGCTCTGCAGTTTCTTGTACCAGAGCGCGCCGGCGATGTAGCTGCGCTTGCCCATGTATTTTTCCATCGACAGGTCGTAGGAATTGGCGCGCCACGGTTCCAGCTGCGGGTTGCCGCCGCTGCCATTCCACATGCGGGTGGTGGCGTCCACGCCGCCAGAAACGCCGGCGCGCATGTCCGACATCTGCGGCCGGGCCACCGTCTTGGCGGCGCCGAAGCGCAGGTTGGTGGTCTCCAGGTACTTGCCGAGGTCGAAGTTCAGGTTCAGGCTGGGCAGGTAGTCGGTATAGCTGGAGCCGCCCGTGATCGCGCCCAGCTTGCCGGCGTTGACAATGGCGCCGCGCGATTTCTGGTCGACGTTGACCGCCTGCAGGCCGATGTTGCCGCGCAGCGGGAAGGGGCCGACGTCGGTGTCGATGCCCAGCCGGGCATAGGCGGTGGTGACTTTCTCGGTCACGCCCCAGTCCTGCAGCGCCTGGTCGTCGGGACGGGCCGGCTGCATCGTGTAGTACTTGCCCAGCACGCCCATGACGTCATAGGTCAGCACGCTCGGGATGCCGGCGAAGGCCAGCGAGGTGGACGGCTGGATCAGGTCCGGCGACACCACCGCCGGCGCGCGGCCGTTGTTCAGGTTCCAGTAGTTGTTGGTGTCGGCGTGGGTCTTCTCGCGCTTGCTGTAGTTGACGCCGCCCTCCAGGCTGCGGAACATGCCGTCCAGGTCGCGCTTGGCCGACAGCTTGATCGAGCCGAGCTTGTCTTCCACCACCGGGTGGTGCATGTCCGCATCCTTGCCCCAGCCGCCGACGTCGGTCAGCTTGATGATGGATGGATCGGCGAAGTTGATGCTCGGCGTGAAGGTCGGCAGGCCGCTGGCGGTCGGGATGCGGAACTGGAAGTTGTTGTCGGTGATGTGGGAGCCGGCCGGGCCCAGGCCGGCGTAGGTTTCCAGCACCTGCTCGCGGCGCTTGGCGGTCGAGTACGACGCGTCGCCCACCAGCGTCCAGCTATCCTTGCGGTAGGTGTTGTTCCAGCCGACCGCGCCCAGCTGGTCTTTGCGGGTGTTGAAGTCGTTGCGGACGATGGGTTCCAGGTTGACCAGCGCGCCGCCCACCAGCAGGCGCGTGCCGCCGATGGTCTGGATCACCGGGTTGGTGTAGGTGACATCGCTCCACTGGTGCGAGTTCCACATCATGCCGCGCATGGTGGTGTCTTCCTTAAACTCGGAATAGTACAGGTCCAGCGTGGTGCGGAATTCCTTGGTCGGACGGTATTCGATCACGCCCATCAGGCCGTCGCGCTTCTGCTTGCGCGAGGTGGCCGTCACTTCGGCGCCCTTCAATGCCACCACGTCCTCGTCGCCCTTGGGCAGCTTGTTGTCCGTGCCCCACCACCACGATTTGTATTCCTGCTGCTGGCCCGGCGAATCCAGGTGCGCGTAGCCGAACGCCACGCCCAGCGTGTTGTTCATGAACTGGTCCACGTAGGAGGCGCTGACGCGGTTGCCGTTGGCCGAGCTGTTCGAGTTCAGCTTGCCGTTGGAGTTGTGCTCGCCGCGCGCGTTGAACACGATGGTGCGCTCGCGCACGTCGAGCGGGCGCACCGTGTGCAGATCCACCGTGCCGGACAGGCCGCCGCCGGCCAGCGCCGCGTCCGGCGTCTTGTAGACGGTGACGCCGTTGATCAGCTCGGACGGATACTGGTCGTACTCGGCGCCCCGGTTGTTGCTGGTGGAGACCAGCTCGCGGCCGTTCATCAGCGTGCCGGAGAAGTCCGGCGCCAGGCCGCGAATCGAGATCACCTGTGCCCGGCCTTCGACACGCTGCGCCGTCAGGCCGGCCAGGCGGGCGATGGATTCGGCGATGCTGACGTCGGGCAGCTTGCCGATGTCCTCGGCGGTGATGGCCTCGACGATGGAATCGGCATCGCGCTTGACCGCCATCGAGGTCTCGATGCTGCGGCGGATGCCGGTAACCACCACCGACTGGACTTCCTTGCCGTCCACGGCGGACGGTCCCTGTTGCGCCCATGCCGGGGCGGATGCGATCGCCAGCACCGCGCAGGCGGCGGCGATCGGTGTCAGTGCGAGTGCTTGTGTTGGCTTGCTCATCATCTGGTCTCTCTTATAGTTTTAAACGGATTGATAGTGCTAACGGAAAGGTTGTGGTGCGGTGCTGCTGGTCATCCAGTCCTGCAGGGGCTGGTGGACCTCGTAAGCCTGGGTGCCGAACAACTTGAACAGGTTTTCGATGTCGGCGATGGGCGCCTTGGTGAAGTCGATGGCCGGCACGGCGGCGCCGGCCGCGTTGGTCACAAAGCCCCAGCTGCCGTTGCCCTGGCCGCCGCCGTTGCTGACCACCTTCCAGCTCCATGCCGTGGTGGCCCAGCCATATTTGGCGTAGGTGTCGAAGGAGGCGCGGCCGACCTGGCCGCCCAGGTCCAGGCCCATGCCCATCCACGGCTGGGTTTCGCCGATGAAGAAGGCGGTGTCGACGGCCCTGATCTTGTTGTCCCATTCGCAGACGCCGCTGTTGCTGCCGCCGCTGCAGGTGAGCCAGTCCTTGTGCACCTGCAAGCCGGTCTGGCCCCAGCCGAACAGGCCGGGATAGAAGTGCATCTCGAACGCGACATTGCTCATGCCCTGGTCGGACGGCTTGCCGTAGGCGGTGATGTTGCCGCTGTTGTGGCCGGGCAGGATCACCACGTGGTTGGGATCGACCGCGCGGATCGCCGTGTACAAGGTCTTGACCACGGCGGCCAGGTTGGCGGCGGTGGTGCCCCATGGTTCGTTGAGCACGCTGTAGCCGGCCACCGCCGCGCGGTCCTTGTATCGGCCGGCAACCTGCTGCCACAGCCAGATGGTGCGGTCCTGGAATTCCGGCGTCGACCAATACAGGTTCTTGTTGGCGCAGCCGCTGTGCTGCTCCCAGCCCTGCGAGCCGACCGCGCCGTGCAGGTCGAGGATCACGTACATGCCGCGCTTCTCGGCCTGGGCGATGGCGTCGTCCAGGTAGCGCCAGGCGTCGGCGCGCAGATGGCGCGGATTCTTCTCGTCCTCGACCACGCTGTAGATGAACGGCAGGCGCACCACGTTCAGGCCGAACTTCTGCATCTGGTCCCAGTCGCGGGTGGTGATCCAGTTATCGCGCAGCAGCTGCATCAGGCGCTGGCGCTCGGCGTAGCCGAAGCGGCTGTCGAAGTTGGCTTCCAGCTTGCACTCGTCGTCGATGCCGGCGCTGCCCTGACCCATCATCCAGAATTCGTTGATCAACCAGTTGCCGAGGTTGGTGCCCTTGAGCGCCACCTGGCTGCCGTCCGCCTTCAGCCACTTGGTGCCCTGCGTGTGCAGCATGGTCAGCGGCAGCAGCGGCACCGGCGTGACCGGAGTCGGCTTGATCACGGCCTGCGGCGGCACGGGCGGCGTGACCGGTGTCACCACCACGCTGGCGCCCCCGCCGCTGCCGCAAGCGGCCAGCAACGCCGCACATGCCACACTCATCGCATACATCGCACTTCGTAACTTGACCATCCATGTCTCCTTGTGGAAGCGCTTCCACATCTGGGTTGAAAAAACTGCCGCGCGTTGGCACGGCAGTGCGTATCAGGGTTGCCAGGTAAAGGTCGCGACGCTGGCGGCCGGCAGGGTGTAGCTGAAGCTGCGTCGTCCCGGCGCCAGGCGCACGTCGAAACTGCGCGGCGTTTTCGCCGAGTTCACCACCAGCAGCGCCACCGAACCGTCATCGGCGTTGCGGAAGGCCACCGTGTCGAGGTCGCCGTAGCCGCTGGTCGAGGCGATGCGGCGCGCGCCCTGGCGCACGAAGCGGCTGGCGTGGGCCAGCGCGTAGTACTCCTCGTTGCGCGTGACCTTGCCGTCGCGGCTGTCGATGGTGACCACGCCGCGGCAATCCTTGCAGCCGCCCAGGTGCGGGCCGTCGTTCTCGTCCAGCGCCAGGTTCCACAGCAGCACGCCCTTGGCCCAGCCGCGCGTGGCGCCGATCACCAGCGTGCGGGCGAAGTGGTTCAGATTGTCCGACCACACCGGCGCCCACTTGCCGCCCGAGCATTCGGTGAAATACGTGTCCTTGTCCGGCCAGCGGTCGTGCAGCGCGGCCTGCACGCGCACGTCGCCGCCGTAGCAGTGCCAGGCCACGCCGTTGACGTACTTGCTGGCCACCGGATCCTGCAGCACGGCGGCCGGCGAGCCCGGCTCGTCCCAGTTGTGGTCCCAGTCCAGGATGCGGGTCTGCGGATGCTCTTTCGCCAGCAGCGGCCCCAGATGGCCGCCGATCAAGGCGGCGCGCTGGGCCGGCTCGACCCGCATGCCGGGATAATCCTTGGGTTCGAAGTGCGGTTCGTTCTGCAGGGTCAGCGCGTAGATGGGCACGCCCTCCTGCTCGTACGCGCCGACGTAGCGCGACAGGTAGGCCGCGAACGGCGCGTAGGCTTCCGGCTTCAGCGTGCCCTGGATCAGGCTGTCGGTGCTTTTCATCCAGCCCGGCGCGCTCCACGGCGAGGCCATCACGCGCAGCTTGGGGTTGATCGCCAGCGCGGCCTTGGTGACCGGCAGCACGTCGGCGCGGTTGGGCTCGATGGAGAAATGCGCCAGCGTAGGGTCGGTCTGGCCGGGCGGCATGTCGTCGAAGCTGTAGTGCTGGCGCGAGAAGTCGGAGGCGCCGATGGTCAGCCGCGTGAAGCTGAAGTTGGCGCCGGGCGCCTTGCCGAACAGCTCGTTCATCAGCGCGCCGCGCTGCTGAGGGTTCAGGCGGTTCTGGATCAGCCAGGCCGAGGCGTCGGTGATGGCGGCGCCGAAGCCCACCATCTCCTGGTAGCGCTGGGAGGGATCAACCTCGATGATGGTGGCGGCCTTGGCACCGGGGCCGAATTTGGCGTCGGCGCCGCGCGCCAGCAGCTGCGTCTGGTCGCCGGTGGTGATCCATGCCTGCACCCTGCCCTGCGCCTGCGCGGCGCCGTGCGCGCACCACAGCAGCACCGGGATGGCCAGCAGCCGCAGCAGTGGGCGCGGTGCGTGAGGCGGATGGCGGTCGGACGAGCGGCGCAAGGCCTGATCGCCCGGCAGAGCGGGGCTGGCTGTGAACATTCTGTCTCCATGCAGAAGGGTCCAAGCCCGTCTGTCTATGTGTTTTTTGACGAGTGGAAACGCTTCCACTTATTAAATTCACTATAGCACCGTGAATTCTTGAATGTCAATCGCGGAAAAGCGCGGCCTGTGTTAATTGGTGAGTTTTCTCTGGGAAAAATATGCGCAAAATAATGTTTGTTGCTGTATCGAATACACCACGCTGAACCATGTCACCTATGCCACAGGAGTCTTTCATGTCCACATCCGATCAAACGCCTGACCTCGTGTTCTATCTCAACGGCGAGCGGGTCCAGCTGCCGACGGTCGACCCGACCGTGCTGCTGGCCGACTACCTGCGCTCGCCGGAAGTCGGCCTGACCGGCACCAAGATCGGCTGCAAGCAAGGCGGCTGCGGCGCCTGCACCGTCATGCTGTCGAGCTGGAACGAGGACACCCAGCAGGTCGAACACCGCTCGGTCAATTCCTGCCTGCGCCCGGTGGCCTCGCTGGACGGCATGCTGGTGACCACGGTGGAAGGCACGGGCAGCGTCAAATCAGGATGCATCAGCAGCGTGCAGGATGGGCTGGCCAGCAACAACGGCACCCAATGCGGCTACTGCACCCCGGGCTGGGTGATGAACATGACCGCCGCCGTGGCCCAGCGCGGCCCCAAGCCCGGCACCAAGCAGGAGATCGAGGCCATGTTCGACGGGAACATCTGCCGCTGCACCGGCTACCGTCCCATCCTGTACGGCTTCAAGAAAACCTTCGCCTCCGACTGGAACCCGCAGGTCGATGAAGCCGGCTGCATGACGTGCGAAATCGATCCGGCCGAGAAGGTGGACAAGGTCGCGCCGGTGGAGATCGCCTTCCCCGCCGAACTGCGCAAGCCGCCGCGTCCGGTGCACTACTCGGCCAACGGCTATCACTGGTTCCGGCCGCTGACGGTGTCCAACGCCATCGGCCTGATGCGCGACTTCCACGACCGCGCCAACCTGCGCCTGGTCGGCGGCAACACCTCGATCGGCGTCTATCCGCGCACGGTGGAAAATCCGCACGTGTTCATCGACATCTCGCACCTGCCCGAGCTGCACACGCTGAGCCTGGCGGACGGCCAGCTGCGGCTGGGCGGCGGCGTGCTGTACGCCAAGCTGCTGGACTTCCTCGACGCCGCCAACGCCAGCACGCCCAACGCCGGCCTGCAGGCGCTGGCCTACATGGCCGGGCGCACCGCCGGTGGCATCGTGCGCAACGCCGCCACGCTGGCCGGCAACACCATGCTGGTGGTCACGCACGCCGAGCAAGGCGTGCCCTTCCCGTCCGACCTGTACACCGCGCTAACCGCGCTGGACGCCACGGTGACGGTGAGCGCGCCCGGGCATCCCGAACCGCAGACCCTGCCGCTGCTGGACCTGCCCGCCTACTGGCGCCAGCACGCCGAAGGCTGCGTTCTGCTGTCCTACCAGGTGCCCCTGACCGGGCCCGACGAATACGCGCAGACCTACAAGACCGCGCAGCGCGAGGTCAACGCCCACTCCATCGTCAACGCCGGCATGCGCGTCAGGCTCGACGCACAGCAGCGCGTGGCCGACATCGCGCTGGTGTTCGGCGGCATGTCGCCGGTCGCCACGCGCATGCCGCAAACCGAACAGGCGCTGCGCGGCCAGCAGTGGGACGCCGCCGCGCTGGACCAGGCCATGCCGATGCTGCGACAGGAGCTGGACGCGCTCACCGACCGCCACGCCGCCCGCTACGAGCAACTGCCCGACGAGGGCTACAGCGCCACCTACAAGCGCCAGCTGGCCGAATCCTTCCTGTACAAATTCTTCATCGCCGTCAGCGAGTGGCGCGGCCTGCCGGTGCCGGCGGCGCTGCGCTCGGCCGGCGAGCGCGGCGAACGGCCCGTGTCGAAAGGCACGCAGGCCTACCAGGAATACACCGACCAGTTCCCGGTCCACGTGCCCTACGTCAAAATCGAAGCCATGCTGCAAGCCACCGGCGAGGCCCAGTACATCCACGACATCCCGATGCCGCCGACCGGCATGAACGGCGCGCCGGTGCAGAGCATGGTCGCGCTGGGCACGTGCGTCTACCAGGTGCCGGGCGTGGACGGCCCCGCCTCGCCGGCCGAGGTGCTGGCGGCGCTGCAGGCCGTTTATCCGGGCGTGAAGGACTACATCACCGCCATCGACGTGCCCGGCAGGGTGATCGACGGCATGGCGATGGACGATCCCATCTTCGCCATCAGCGTGGCCGCCGCCGATTGTCCGGGCGGCGCGCTGCCGCCGAACTACGACGCGCGCGCGCCGCTGCTGCTGACCGGCTACGGCCAGTGCATCGGCATGGTGGTGGCGCGCAACGAGCAGCTGGCGCAGGAAGCGGCCAACTACCTGCAAACGCACTTCTGCCAATTCACCGCGCAGCGCCCGCAGATCGACCTGCCCGACACCGACGCCGCGCGCAACAAGCTGGTCTACCTGGACAAGCCGGCCGGCGCGCCGTGGTACTCGCACATCTGGAAGATCACCCGCAGCGGCACCAGCCTGGCCTGGGTGCAGCCGCGCACGCCCGACCAGCCGGACCTGCTGAAGCCGGTGGTGGACTACAACATCTCCATCAACAGCGAGCTGTACGGCCCGGTCAGCTGCACCCGCGTGGCCAGCCGGCAGAAGGTCGGCAGCCAGGTCCACTTCTACATGGAGACGCAGTCGAGCTACGTCGAGCCGGTGGAGGACCGCCAGGTGCGCGTCTACGCCTCGACCCAGGACGCCAACGTGGTGCAGGGCGCGGTCGCCAGCGTGCTGACGCTGCCGGTCAACAAGGTCGACGTGCGGGTGCGCCGCATCGGCGGCGGCTACGGCGGCAAGTGCGGACAGTCCGCGTTCGCCAGCACCATCGCCGCGGTCGGCGCGTGGAAGCTGAACCGGCCGCTGCGCATGGCCGCGCTGCGCCAGGTCGACACCGCCATGTTCGGCCACCGCCACCCGGCGCTGGGCAACTACAACATCGCCATCGGCGACGCCAGCAACCCGCTCACGCACGGCAAGCTGTTCGGCTTCCAGGCCGACTACTGGCTCGACGGCGGCCGCACCTACGACTGCAGCTTCATCATCAGCGACTGCATGGCGCTGCGCAGCGACTCGGCCTACTTCATCCCCAACTGGTCCTGCACCACCGACGTCTGCCGCACCGACAAGACCAGCAACACCTCGATGCGCACGGTGGGCATGATCCAGGGCGCCATCATCGTCGAGGACGCCATCGAGGCGGCGGCCCACGCGGTCGGCCTCACGCCCGAGCAAGTGCGCGCGCGCAACCTGTACGTGCAGGGCCAGGTCACGCCGTACGCCGAACCGCTGGACTCGTGCTACATGCGCGAGGTGTGGGACTACACGCTGCAAAAGGCCGACTTCGCCAAACGCGAGGCGGCGGTGGCCGAGTTCAACGCCGCCAACCGCTGGCGCAAGCGCGGCATCTCGGTGCTGCCGGTGAAGTACGGCTCGGGCTTCAACCTGACGGTGCTGGAACAGGGCGGCGCGCTGGTCGAGGTGTACGCGCAGGACGGCACGGTGCTGCTGCGGCACGGCGGCATCGAGATGGGCCAGGGCCTCAACACCAAGATGGCGCAGGTGGTGGCGTACGCGCTCAACGTCCCGATCGGCATGATCCGGGTGGCTGAGAACGACACCGCCGTCGTGCCCAATCCGGAGAGCACCGGCGCCTCGACCGGCACCTCGTTCAACGGCCTGGCCGCGCAGCAAGCCTGCGGCGAACTGCGCCACCGGCTGGAGGCCTACTGCCTGAACCTGCTCACCACCAAGGGCACCGCCTGGTGCGCGGCCAACCGCATCAACTTCTGGGACTACAAGGAAGGCTGGCGCGCCGAGATCACGCAGGATGGCTACACCACCATGATCTGGAAGAACATCGTCGCCATGGCCTTCAACGAGCGGCTCAACCTGTCGGCGCAGGCGCGGGTGGCGATCGAGGGCGGCGAGCATCCCGACGGCAACCTGGAATTCAAACTGGTGGACGGCCAGCCGGCCAGCGAGGAAGTCGACTACTTCACCGGCTACACCTACAGCGCGGCCTGCGTGGAGGTCGAGCTCGACGTGCTGACCGGCGAGACCACCATCCTGCGCGCGGACGTGGTGTACGACGGCGGCAAGTGCCTGAACCCGGCGGTGGACGTGGGCCAGGTCGAGGGCGGCTTCGTGCAGGGCCTGGGCTATGTGACCAGCGAGGACCTGAGCTACCAGCCGGCCGATTCCAGCACCGCGCCGAGCGCCACACGGCCGGCGCCGGGCGCGCTGTACACCACCAACACCTGGGAATACAAACCGCCGGCAGCACAATCGATTCCGCTGGAGATGAACATCATGATGTTCCCGCGCGAACTGGCGCCGAACGCACCGGAGGAAGGCGACATCCTGTCGGCCAAGGAAATCGGCGAGCCGCCGATGACGCTGGCGGTGGCAGCCTTCTTCGCCATCAAGCGCGCCGTACTGGCGGCACGCCAGGATCGCGGCCACCACGAATGGTTCCAGATGGAGTCCCCAGCCACAGTGCAGCGCGTACGCGAAGCCTGCCTGGTCGACACCGCCGACCTGCGCGCGGGTTAGGTCGTTGAATTTATACCTGAAGTAGTATAATATTTTAGCTACTATGGAACCAGAACGCCCACTGATCTGGATAGGAGGAAGCAAGAGGGATCTGATGGCGCTTCCGCAGGAGGTTCGGAAGTTCTTCGGTCACGCGCTTGACTTCGCGCAGCGAGGCGACCGGCACGATGCAGCAAAGCCACTCAAGGGCTTTGGCGGTGCCGGCGTCCTTGAGATCGTCGAGGATGATACTGGTGGCACTTACCGGGCCGTCTACACGGTGAAGTTTGCGGAAGCGATATTTGTCCTGCACTGCTTTCAGAAGAAGAGCAAAAGCGGTATCGCTACTCCGAAAGAGGACATGGACATTATTCGCGCCAGGCTGAAGATCGCCGAGGCGCTGGCAAAGGAACTAAGGCATGGCAAAGCGCATGATTGAAGGCGTTGAAATTGAAATCGGTTCAGGCAACGTCTTTGCGGACCTTGACCTGCCCGACGCTGAGAAGCTCAAGATCAAATCGGGGCTTGTGATTGAAATTACCCGCGCGGTGCGTCGTCTTGGCCTGACCCAGGAAGAGGCCGGCCGGCGCATGGGCATTCCGCAGCCGAAGGTATCCGGGATGATGCGTGGCGACTTCACCAACCTCTCCGAACGAAAGCTGATGGAGTGCCTTAATCGCCTTGGCTATGACATCGAAATCAAGGTGAGTCCGACCACCGAGCCAGTTGGGCACCTGAAGCTCGCCATCGCCTGACTAGTGAATCGACAACACCGCGCGCACGCTGGCGTCGAGTGCGCTGCGGTCGATATAGCCCACCAGGTTGGGATTGTCGGCCACCAGGCGCTTGATGGCGGCGCTGTCGCCGGATTCCACCGGCGGCTGGCCGCGGCCGGTGAACAACATGTGCGCCCAGTAGGCCTTCATCTGCGCCGGCGCCTTGCCGCTGCTTTTCAGATAAAACACGTCGCGCACCGGCGAGCCTTCGCTCTGGTCGATCGGCACCGCGTGCAGGCCGTTGGGAAACTCGACCGCCTTGCCGAGGAACAGGTCGGACGCCTGCTCGCCGCTGAGGGCCTTGACGGGATTGCGGGCCGAGACGATTACCACCACCTCGGCGCTGCAACTGCCGGCCAGCAGCAGCGCCGCCAGCAGGCAATGGACGGAGACAGGCATGCGCATGGTCGGCCTCCGCGTCAGTAGAGGAAGTCGGCCAGCAGGCTGACCACGTTCACATGGCCGCCGCGCGGCGTGCCGGCCACCACGTTCTGCAAGGCGCCGTAGGAATTGGCGCCCAGATGCAGCTGGTCCCATTGCAGCTTGAGGTCGAGGTTGCGCGCCACGTCCCAGCGCACGCCGGTCGCATAGGTGCGCTGGGCCACGGGAATGTTGCCGGTATCGGTCAGCGGCCGCAGCTCGGACACGGTGACATACGGCGTCAGCGTGCCGAAGCGCATGCCGCCGTTCACATACCAGGCTTCGCGGATGGCCTTGACGCGTTTGCCGTCAAAGTTGGTGACCCGCGCCCATTCGCCGGTCACGAACCACTCGCCGGGATCCCACGACGCCCCCACCGACGCGAAACGCCCGCGCGGCGGATTCTGGTTGTCCACATTGCGCTCCTGGTAGGCCGCGTGCAGGGTCAGCGGTCCCTTTTCCAGCGTGTCGAACACGCCCATCACGGCAGTCGAATGCACATCGATGCCGCGCGTGTTGGTGACGGTGCGCTTGCCATACAGGATGCTGGTGGTGTTGCTGATGTCGCCGGCGTGGATGCGGTACGAAGCGTCCACGCCATCGCTTTCCTTGAGCGCCAGCAGGCGGTAGACCTCGATCGGCGGACGTGCCGTGATGTTGCTGTAGCCGACCCGGCGCGAATCCGACAGCAGGTAGCTGGCCAGCCCGATCCGGCCCACGCGCACGCTGAAGTCCGGCGTGAACGCGTACTTCAGGTTGGCCCAGCTGATCAGCGGCCGGTAGGTATCGTTCCAGCGGTACTCGGACACCACCTGCACCACGCCCGACAGCTGCGGCGTGAAGTTGGCGGTCAGCTGCAGGCCCAGGCGGCTGTCGACATCGCCGGTCCACTGGCGGGTGCGGCCGGTGCCGTTCGGTTGCAGGTTGTCGAACACATAGTCGGCGTTGTGCTCGTCCGAATGCGCCAGGCCGACCGTGCCGAAGCCGTTGACCGACAACCATGGCCGCACCGGATCGGACGGCGCCTCGGCCGCCTGCGCGGACAAGCTCAGCATTGCCGCCAGCGCGGCCGGAAACAGGTAAGAGGTGGCAGTCATCCGCGCTCCAGGCAGGTCGGTCATTGTTCCATGTAATGGTCCAGCAGCTTCTCCAGCTCCCGGGTCTTGGCCAGCCGCGCCAGGCCGTCGTTCAGCGTCTGCAGCAGCGAGGCCCCTGTGGCGCCGGCCGCCACGCCCAAGTACAGCGGACGCAGCGGCGAGTCCGGCAACGGCTGGCTCACCAGCGTGCCGTCCACCAGCAGGCTGCGCAGCTTGGGATTGATCAGGTACTGGCCCGCCATCGTCTCGCGGCTGTCGATGAACAGATCGCAGCGGCCCAGGTGCAGCTTGCCGATCAGCTGCTCGTAGCCGATGGTGGCGCCGCGGTCGACCTTGCTGGTGGGGATGCCGTAGACCTCGAAGTGATACCCGCCCAGGCCGCACAGATGGTATTGGCCGACATCGCTCAACTTCTGCAGGCTCAGTCCCTGCGGCCGCGCGCGGCGCGAATAGAAGTACACATTGTGCATGGTGAAGTAGGCGTCGCTGAGCACCAGCTGGCTGCCGGCGTCGGCCTGGCCGACGTTGAGCGCGATATCGACGCGATGATCGGCCACCAGCGCCAGGCAGCGCGCCCACGGCAGCAGCTGCACGCTGACGTTCCAGCCCTGGCGCGCGCCGATCAGCTTGAGCAGGTCGACGCTGGCGCCCACCACCTTGCCGCTGCGCTGGCCGTTGACGCGCTCGGCGAACACGAACGGCGGCATTTCCGCCTGGTCGGCGCACACCTGCACGGTGCCTGCGCAGGCGGAGCCCATGGCAAGGCATAGCAGCAGCAAGCAGGCGTATAAACGGTTCATGACATAGGGGCGGCCGCGACGATTCGAATTCCATTCTAGCAAAGGCGCGCCCAGCCGCCCCAACAAGTGTTGCGCCGATGAAAACTTTTTTTTGCCGGACGATGTGCCGGAATTGCGCTATATTTGTTGTCTTTTTCTTAAACACAGAAACGCCATGCCTTTGAAATTCCTCGCCATGCCCTTGCTGGCGGCAGCCATGTTGAGCGGCCTCGCCGGCTGTTCCCGCAAGCAGTCCGCGCCGGCGGCGCCGGCCGGCGTACAAGCCAGCGCGCCAGCCAGTGCACCGGCCGCAGCCGCCACCCCGCCCCCGGCCTCCGACTACGCGCCGCTGATGCAGGTGGTGTTCGGCGCCGCCTACCGCGCGGCGCAGGACGACGCCGTCGCCGACCTGCCCGACCCGGACCAGCCCGGCCGCAAGCTGCACATGTCGCTGAGCGCGGTGGACATGGAACGCCTGCCGTCCGGCGACACGGTGCTGGTGGTGGCCGGCCAGCACGCCAACGCCGCGGGCGACGCCGATTCCGCGCACGCGAGCAGCGGCTACCTGAGCCTGTATCTGCTGCGGCAGGAAGGCAAGCAATGGAAACTGGTGCGCCGCCATGACAACGTGGCCAGCCTGGGCTCGTCCGGCAATATCGGCGAGCTGCGCTGGATCGAACTGGCGGCCGGCAAGCCCGGCATCGCGATGCTGCACGGAGGCGTATGGCAAGGCTATGCCATCACCCTGCTCTCGCTGTTCGATCCAGCCGCTGCGGAGGTGCGCGATCTTGCCGGCGCCATTCCCGTGCATTCGGATAATGAAGGCGGTTGCGGGCCATCGACCAAAAAATGCTGGCAAGCCGAGGCGGCATGGCGCTTCGAGCCGGCCGCCACTCCGGGCGGTTATGACGACCTGGTGCTGACGTTCTCGGGCGAGGAAAGGACCGCGCGCTCGGCGCCGGCATCGCCCAATCAGGACGAGGATGTCGAACGCGAAGTGCGCCCGTTCAACGGCAGCGCGCGCTACGTGTACGAGCGCGGCGCCTACCAGTTGCGCGAAGGTGTCAACCCGGTACCGGGGATCTGAACGCTAGCGGGCCGGCTCGTCCCACACGGCGGCGGCCGCGCGCTCGATCACAGGACGCCAGTCCGGCGCCACCGGCAGCAGGAACACCTCGGCCAGCGCCCGCTCGATCTCGTCGGCGGTCAGGAAGCGGCGCTCGCTGGCGCCGTCCGCGCGGCGTATCGTCAGGCGGTTGCGCAGCAGCGCGTGGCGCGCCTCCGGCGTGGAGCGCGCCACGATCAGGTCGTGCCGGAAGTGCGACTGCGGATAGGTCGACGAGTAATAGTTGGCCATCACGTAGTCGCCGTCGCGGCAGGGCGCGGGCGAGATCAGGTAGACCGGCAGCCAGTCGTCGCCCAGCAGCGCTTCCACCAAATGTTCGTTGCCCTGCGGCGTGATGCGGAAGCGCTCATGCGGTGTGGATTGCGGCGTCGCCAGGTCGAAGCGGATCGGCGCGGTCAGCACGCAACTGCCGAAGCCGACGTCGCACAACCAGGGCTGGCCGTCGACGGTCACCCGCAACACCATGTGGGTGCGCGGCCGCTGCAAGGCCTCCGGGCCGGCCATCCACTGCACCTGGGCGATCAGCGGTTCCACCGCGAAGCCCAGCGCGCGCAGCACGCGCAGGAACAGGCTGTTCTGCTCGAAGCAGTAGCCGCCGCGCCCGGCCTCGATCAGCTTGGCGTCCACCGCCGCCGGTTCCAGCAAGATCGGCCGGTCCAGCAGCACGTCGATCGCCTCGAAGGGTATGACGGCCGGATGCAGCTGCTGCAGCGCGCGCAGCGTATCCAGCGTGGGAGTGCGCGGGCCGGTGTAGCCGATGCGCGCGAAATAAGCGTCCAGTAAGTCCATGTTCCCGCCTGTTTGAAATGTTAGCGAAAGAGCCAGCATCATAGCAGGGCCGTCGATACGGCGGAGCAGGTCAGCCCGATCAAGCCGGTGCCAGGTTCACCTTGGACATCGGCACGGCGGCCTCCATGACCAGTTGCATCGCGAGGCAGGGATCGATCACGGTCTTCGCCATCAGGATAACTTCCTGGATGGACAAGCCCAACAGCACCGGCCAGTGCTCGGGGTTCGGACAGTATTTGACCACCACCGGCTTGAGCACCGGCCACAGCGCGCGGACGTAATTAATCGGCGGCTCCTGCGGCGTGTGATTGTCGGGGACGCGCGGTTTGCCGAAAGCGTCGGTCCCCACCACTTCCGACGTGTGCCGGAAAATCGCCGCGAGGTCCGGCAGGCTCTTGCAGCCGGCCTCCTGCGCGCCACCGCCGGCGATGCCCCACACCGAATACTGCGACTCGGCCAAGGGCTTGTTGAGATGATCGCCAAAGAAATAGGTCTGGCCGTCCTTGGTTTGAACCGACGTCAACAGCGCGCTTTCAGGCAGCCCGCGCGCGACGGCCTGCGCGCGAACGCTGGCCTGGCAGGCATATCCCGCAACCGCGCCAAGCGCGCACAGCAACGATTCGATATGAACGCCTCGGTCGCTCTTCATTCCAGCCAGCAGGCGCTGGGTGACGTCCTTGCTGCCCAGCTTGGCGCCGATCAGCGGATCGGTCTTGCTGCGTTCGGCGATCTGGTGCAGCAGCGCCTCCTCGGCGGGCGACGCGGATTGTGCAGTCTGTTGCACGGCGAGCGTGCCGCCAAAAAGGGCAAGAAGTTTTTTCAGCATGATACGTCGGGTAAATTGCATTGTTTCGTGAATTCTATGTGCCAAACAGGTTCGCCAGCAGCCAGCCTGGCAGGCCCAGATACAGCGCCAGCCGGCCGGCGCGCTCCAGCCAGCCGCGAACCTCGACTACCCGCCCAGGCCGCAGCAACGCGGCCATCAGCGTTCCGGCTTCGATCGCCGCGCGCAGCAGCGCCGCGCTCAGCACCACGCCAATGGACCACGCGGCCCACCACAGCGCGAAGGCCAGCAGGTAGGCCTTCAGGCCAAAGGTGTAATACTCGCCGAAAGCGCTGCCGTAGGCAATGTGCTGATGCAGGTGGAAGGCGGGAATGGCCAGCGCCAGCGGCAGCACGACGAACTTGGCCAGCGGCAGGTCGAGCTTGCGGCGGCGCAGCGCCAGGCGTGCGCGCGCATACACACCCATCACCGCGCCGGTTCGCTCAACGCTGCGCGGAACGCCGGCGCCAGCCAGCGCCGCGGCGAATGCCAGCGGGTTCGACAGCGCCAACCCGTAGCGCCAGCGCTGCCCCGTCGCCAGCCGCAACGCGACGCCTGCGCCAGGGACCGGCAGGCGCCACAGCTCGACGGCGGCGATGTCGGCCAGCGCCAGTTCGATGCGCTGCGCACCCCGCGTCAGCACCAGCGCGGTGCCGCTGATCGATGCTTGCGCGCCGAATGCCAGCAGCACGCACCATGACGCCGCTTCCGGCGCAAGGAACAGTCCCGAGAACAAGCGGATTTGCGCCAGGGTGTTGGTGCGCAACGGTTCGTTGAGCAGCAGCGTCACGCAGATGGCGAGCAAGCCGGCGCGGGCGATGATGCGCAACAGCGCCGCCGCGATGCGCGCCGCCGGCGGCAGCACCGCCACCCGTACCGGAAAGCGCATGGCGGGCTGCTGCGCCGACGAGCCATCCTCCGCCTGCGCACGCCACGAGGGAATGGCCGCCCGCGCCATCAGCAACAGCAGGAATGCGCACGCGGCGCGTCCCACCCAATCGCCCCAGCGCACCACCAAGGTCGGCGCCGGCCGGCTCACGCGCAATTCCGCGACCACCAGCGCCGGCTCGCCCATGCGTGTGCCGGCCAGGATGTTGCCGGCCGCGTCGAACACCGCGCTGTAGCCGTTGGTGGTGACGCGAAACTGCGGCAGCCGCGTCTCGATGCTGCGGAACGCCGCCGCGGCCTGGTGCAGCCGCGCGCCCTCGGCATCGTCGCTGAACCAGGAGTCGTTCGACATCGTCAGGATGGCTTGCGCGCCCAGCCTGGCGCCGGCTATGGCCAGGCCGGGGTCGACGTCGTCGAGGCAGATCAGCGGCAGCACCGGGATCTCGCGGCCGTCGGCCAGGCGCAGCGGGAAGACGCGCGCGCCATTGCCCGCCCGCCAGTTGCCGGTCCACGGCAGCAGGCGACGCAGGCGCGGACCGTCCAGCCAGGCCGGCACGTATTCGGTGAAGGGGAACAGGCGCGTCTTGCGATAGAAGCCCGTCACGCCGGCGGGCTGGACGAAAGCGGCCGCGTTGTATTCGCCGTCGCTGTCGATATCGTAGGTGCCGAACACGAAGGGCACGCCGGCCTCGCGGACGTTGGCGAAGATCTCGCGGTCGAACTCGGCGCCGGCCTCGCTCTTGGGATGGTCGAAAGTGGTGGGATAGGCGGTCTCCGACCACAGCACCGCGTCGGCATGGCGCCGCACCACGACGTCGTAACTCATGGCGAAATGCGTGTCGAGCACTTCGCGCACCACGGCGCGCGCGCCCTTCTGCTGGCGCATGCCTTCGTAATCGACGAGGTTGGCCTGCACCAGGCCCATGCGCAGTGGCTTGCCGGTGGCCGTGCCGTCCGGCTGCGAGGCCAGGCCGTAGCCTGCCAGCAGCAGCGGGCACAGCGCCGTCAGCGCGAGCGGCTGCAGCATCGCGCGCCAGCCGTCGCGACGCCGCGCCAACGCTGCCGCCACGCCTTCGTTGGCCAGCAACAGCAGCAAGGTCAGTCCGGCGGCGCCGCCCACGGCCGCGCCCTGGCGCATCAGCTGCGACGGATACAGCCCGTAGCCCAGCGTATCGCCGAGCAGCTTGGGCAGCAGCCATTCCGCCGCCACCCACGATGCGGCCGCCGCCAGCGCGCGCAGCAGCGGACCATGCCAGCGTCCGCTCACATGACGCACCAGCGCGAACACCAGGAACTGCGGCTGGAACAGCGGCGCGGCAAGCAGCAACACGGCCAGGCCGGTGCCCGCGCCGGCATGCGTGTAGCGTCCCAGCGCGGTGCCGAACCAGGCGAAGGCGGCTGCCGTGAAGGCCAGCGACATCAGATAGGCCCAGCCCAAAGTCGCGGCCAGCGAGCGGCTGGCGTTCAGCGTGCATAGCCACGGCGCCAGCATCACGAAGCCCAGCAGCCAGCCAAGGCCGCCGCGCGCGTACAGGGCCGACAGGACGGCGCTCGCCAGGATGCCGGCCGCCATGCGCGCCGTGGAGGAAGTCAAAAGTTGTCGCATACGGATCAGCGGCCGGGTGCGGCCGGCTCGATAGGGGGAGGAATGACGATGCGCCGGATCGGCAGTCCGGGCGGCGCCAGCTCGGGCGGCACCACGCGGTCCTTGGGCATCGCGATCGGATTGTGGGCGGCGTCGTACAGTTGGAAATCGGGTGCGAACATCAGGATCGCTTCGATGCGCTGGCCGTCGTCGGTGGCCTGATGGTGGCGCACGTAGCCGGGCGGCAGTTCGAAGTCCTCGGGTACCGCCAGCCCGACCTTGGGCGGACGCGTACCCGGCGGCGGAAACGCGCCGAGGCCGCTGTACACGCCGCGTTCATGCAGGCGTTCGATTACTTCGGGCATGGTGGGATTGGCGCCGCGTGGCACGTAGCTTTTCAGGTCGCGCGTCGGGTCGGCATCACCTTCCGGCGGACGCTGCGGATTTTGCGCGGAGCCCTGCTGCGCGGCAGACGCGGGGCCGGACGCAAGCGGCGGCCCCGCGGCAGGCGGCGCGCTGGCCGCAACCGGCGGCGATGCGCCACCGGCAGCAATGCCGGGATCCGGCGTGGTGACCAGATACACCAGCACGCCGCACGCGATCACGGCCAGCACCAGCGCCACGGCCAGAAAACCGGCGCGCGGACGCCAGGCGCTGCCTGCGCCCGGTTTCTCGCTGCCGGCCTCGGGCCGCTCGGGAGGCTTGTCCAAGGGATCAGCTCACCGGCACATCAAGGCGTGGCGACGTTGTAGGTCGACACCGCCCAGCCCATTCGCTCGTGGCCGTACTGGTTCCAGATCGGATTCTTGCCGGCCGAGAAGGACGTGTAGCGTGGCGCGCCCGATCCGGTACTGCCGCCAAACAAGCCGGCCGTAACGGTGCTGCCGCTGTAGGTCGGATGGGTGTCGTCGGACTGGATGTAGTCGTAGCTGCTGCCGGACGATACGAAGTGTGCATTCGCGTCGCGCAGCGTCGAGCGCAGCGTGGTGGTGATGCGCGTGACATAGCTGGACTGGCTCTCGCCGGCGACGTAGCGCAATGCGTCGGAATCGATCTTGCCGTCGCCGTTGCTGTCGTAGTCGGCGCCCATGTACTGCGCGAAGTTGTCGGCGCAGGCGAAGCCCTTCTGCCGCGCCAGGTCGCACATCGAGAAGTTGATCCGGGCCAGCGACGGCAGGAACTTGTCCTGCATGTTCACGGTCTTGCCGGTGGAGGGATCCTTGCACGAGCTCTGCACGTTGTCGGCGTCATAGCCGGGGTAATGCAGGTTCGACACCAGCTTGAGCTTGACGCCGGAATAGGCGTTGGCGTTGATGTAGTTCATCGCCGCTTCGACATAAGTTTTGCAGCTGCTTTCGGCCGCGGTCAGCACGCCGTCGTCGCAAGTGCCGGTCTGGCTCTTGAAGGCGGTGCGGGCTTGCAGGCCGTCGTTGCCGCACATCTCGAAGGCCACCACGCGGGTGTTACTCGCTTGCATATACGAACGCTCGGCCACGATCTTGTTGTTGTACACGTCGGAAGCCACCGCGCCGGACTTGGTGCGGCGCACGCTCTCGATATCGGCGTTCCACAGCGCGGACAGGTATTCCGCGTCCACCGTCGGCGCCGAGTACTTGGCGGCGCTGGTGACGGAGCCGTTGTAGCCGGCGAAGATCGAATCGCCGTAGGCCACCACGCGGTAGACGGTGGAGGTGCCGGCCCGGTCTATGGTCCAGGAAACGTTCTGGTTCAGGGTGCTGGCCGCAGCGTGGTCCGCGACAGCGAGCAGGAACAGCGAGGACAGCAGCGTAGGCAACGACTTCTTGTGAAAGCGGGTGTACGACATGGGGTGTCTCCGATCAGAGAATGTGCAAGATGGCGTATTGTTGGTTGTTCTCCTGCGACTAACAGCAACCTCGCCCGCGCGAGCCATCACGTCGCGGCGGCCTGGGTGCCGTCGTCCATTTCAATTGCGTGATATCGCCTGCCAGCCAACCGGTGGGTGAGCGCTCCAACGCCCATGATCCGCCGATCGATGTTAGCAAACAGTTCATGTTACCTCGCGCACCGTGGCGGTTCCACCTGTCCCGTTGACTGTCTCGGCGCGACCACAAAATGTCTCGGCAGGCACGGTTGCCTGTCGCACAGGGATCACATGTTGAGAGCGTGGCGTTCAAGCCGGAATTTTTTCGCTGCATTAACGACAACAATTTTAGGCTTGAAATGTCTTGCATAGAAGAACTTGTACAAGCTAAGCTTATCCCCACAAAAACATTAGGAGACCGGCCGTGACGGATGTGCGACGCACCATCGGCAGGCTGTTGCAAGCCCCGGAAAATCACCTCGATGACGCAGGGATCGCGCAAGCGCGCACGGCGCGCCGCAGCTTCATGGGCAAGGCCCTGGCGATGGGCGCCGGCGTGGCTGCGGGCGGCGTTGCGGCCGCGCAGAACGCTGCCGGCGACGACGCCATCCTGACCCTGCCGGCCCACAGCAAAAGCCTGGGCCAGCCGGTCGCCGCCGTGCCCTACGGCCAGCCCTCCAAGTGGGAAGGCAATTTGCTGCGCCGCGAGAGCCCGGGCTTGACGCGCGTGCGCCAGGCTTCCGTCAGTTTCACGCCACTGCAAGGACTGTTCGGCATCATCACGCCCAGCGGCTTGCATTTCGAACGCCACCACCAGGGCTGGCACGACATCGACCCCAGCCAGCACCGCTTGATGATCAACGGCCTGGTGCGCGAGCCACGCGTGTTCACCATGGATGACCTGATGCGCCTGCCGTCCGTGTCGCGCATCCACTTCATCGAATGCGGCGCCAACACCGGTGCCGAGTGGGGCAACGTGGCGCTGCCGACGGTGCAATACACGCACGGCATGCTGGCCTGCTCTGAATACACGGGAGTGCTGCTGTCGACCCTGCTCGACATGTGCGGCATCGACCGCAAGAAGGCCCGCTATGTGCTGGCCGAGGGCGCAGACGGTTCCAGCATGACGCGCACCATCGCCATCGAGCGGGCGCTGGACGATGTCATCGTGGCCTGGGGTCAGAACGGCGAAATGCTGCGGCCGGAAAACGGCTACCCGCTGCGCCTGGTGGTGCCGGGCGTGCAGGGCGTCAGCTGGGTCAAGTATCTGCGCCGCATCGAGGTGGGCGACCAGCCGTGGGACACCAAGGACGAGACCATCCACTACGTCGACCTGATGCCGGACGGGCAGCATCGCCAATACACCTCCATCCAGGAATGCAAGAGCGTGATCACCACGCCGTCCGGCGGCCAGACCCTGCTCGATCGCGGCTATTACAACATCAGCGGGCTGGCCTGGTCGGGACGCGGGCGCATCAAGCGCGTCGATGTCAGCGTGGATGGCGGCCGCAACTGGCGCACCGCCCGCATCGAAGGGCCGGTGCAGAACAAGGCGCTGACGCGTTTTAATATCGACTGGGTGTGGGATGGCGGCCCCGCCGTGCTGCAAAGCCGCGCCATCGACGACAGCGGTTATGTGCAGCCCAAGCTCGCCCAGCTGCGCGCCGTGCGCGGCACGCGCTCGATTTATCACAACAACGCCATCCAGTCGTGGCAGGTGTCGCCGAACGGCGAAGTCTCCAACGTGCAGGTGAGCTGATGAAAAAATCGATCTTCACCATCGCGCTGCTCGCCTGCTCCCTCGTACAAGCCGCCGACGCGCCGTGGCAGGCCATCGGCCGTGCCGCCACGCCGGCTGAAATCAAGGCCTGGGATATCGACGTGCGCGCCGATTTCCAGGGCCTGCCGAAAGGCCGAGGCTCGGTTGCCCAGGGTGAGCAGATATGGGAAAACCGCTGCGCCGGCTGCCACGGCAGCTTTGGCGAATCGAACGAGGTGTTCACGCCCATCGTCGGCGGCACCACCGAGGCCGATATCAAGCGCGGCCACGTGGCCGCCCTGGCTAACGGCAGCGTACCGCAACGCACGACGCTGATGAAGGTGGCTCACCTGTCCACGCTGTGGGACTACATCAACCGCGCCATGCCGTGGGATGCGCCCAAGTCGCTGACGCCAGATGAGGTGTATGCCGTCACCGCTCACATCCTGAACCTGGGCGGCATCGTGCCGTCCGATTTCGTGCTGAGCAACGACAACATCGCCGACGTGCAGCAGCGCCTGCCCAACCGCAACGGCCTGGTGCGCCAACCCGGCCTGTGGGACGTCAAGGGCAAGCCCGATGTGCTCAATACCGCCTGCATGACCAATTGCCAGACCGAGGTCAAGCAGACTTCCAGCCTGCCCGACTTCGCCCGCAACGCGCATGGCAACCTGGCCGAGCAGAACCGGTTGGTGGGAGGCGTGCGCGGCACCGATACCACACGTCCGCCGCGCGCCGCGCTGGCGCCGGCAGCCACCGTTGCTGCCGTTGCAGCAGCCCCGGCCGCGCCAGCCAAAGCCGCCGGCGGCGGCGAAGTGCAACAACTGCTGGGCAAGAACGGCTGCCTCGCCTGCCACGGCGTGACCAGCAAGATTATCGGCCCCGCCTTGCGCGACGTCGCCGCCAAGTACCAGGGCCGCGCCGACCGCGCCAGCTATTTGCAAACCAAGATACGCAGCGGCGGCGCCGGCGCCTGGGGCACCATGCCCATGCCGCCGCAAAGCCAATTGAAGGAAGCCGATCTGCAAGCCATCGTCCAATGGCTGGCCAACGGCGCGCAATGAGCGGGCCAGCCCGCAACCACCAGGAGAATGCATGAACCCGACCCGTCGTACCGTATTGAAGACCAGCTCGGCCCTGGGCCTGCTGGTCGCTTGTGGGCTGGTGACCAGCCAGCAAGCGCTGGCCGCCACCGGCCGCGAAGGCTTCAGCGCCAAGAACCTGGCCGATGCATTGGCCGCCGTCGGCGGCACGCCAGCCGACAGCAAGGACATCGTCATCACCTCGCCCGACATCGCTGAAAACGGCGCCGTGGTGCCGGTGTCGGTGGCATCGAATATTCCCGGCACCAGCGAGATCTACTTCTTCGTCGAGAAGAACCCGAACCCGCTGGCCGCCATGTTCCGCATCCCGGACGGCACCAATGCGGCCGTGCAGAGCCGGCTGAAAATGGGCCAGAGCACCAACGTGGTGGCCGTGGTGAAGACCGCCGACGGCAAGCTGTTCTCGGCGACCAAGGAAACCAAGGTCACGCTGGGCGGCTGCGGCGGCTAATCAGAATCACACAGGAGCAGACATGGCAGACCCAATGAAAATCCGTGCCAACGCCGCGAACGGCGTCACGGAAGTAAAAGTCCTGATGGCCCACCCGATGGAGACCGGCATCCGCAAGGACGCGGCAGGCGCCGTGGTGCCCGCCCACTACATCACCGACGTCACCGTCAAGCACGGCGAGCGCGTGGTGTTGCAATGCATGTGGGGCCAGTCGGTCTCGCAAAACCCTTACCTCGCCTTCAAGTTCAAGGGCGGCGCCAAGGGTGACACGGTCAGCGTCAGCTGGCAGGACAATCTGGGCGAGAGCCGTACCGATCAAGTCACCGTAGCCTGAGGCCACCACCATGCCACTATCCCGAGTCACTTGGATCAGCCTGTTGGGGCTGGTCGTAGCAGGCAGCGCCGTGGCGCAAAGCGCCAGCGATGAAATCGCAAAGTACCGCGCCATGCTGGCCGACGGCAATCCCGCCGAGCTGGTGGAGGGCCAGGGCGAAGCGCTGTGGACCACCAAGCGCGGCCCCAAGCAGGCCACGCTGGAGGCCTGCGACCTGGGCAAGGGGCCGGGCGTGGTGGCCGGCGCCTATGCCGAGCTGCCGCGCTACTTCAAGGACACGGGCAAGGTGATGGATGCCGAAGCACGCCTGGTGCATTGCATGGTGACGCTGCAGGGCTTCGAGCGCGCCGACATCGTGCGCAAGCCGTTTTCCGAACAAGGCGAGCGCGCCACCGACATGGAAGCGCTGGCGGCCTACGTGTCGGCCGCCTCGCGCGACATGAAGATCAACCTGCCGCAGCAGCACGCCGAGGAAAAGGCCGCGTATGCGCGCGGCAAGCAAGCCTTCTTCTACCGCGCCGGCCCGTATGATTTTTCCTGCGCCTCCTGCCACGGCAAGAACGACCAGCGCATCCGTCTGCAGGACCTGCCGAATTTGCAGCAGGCGGCCGCCGCGCGTGGCGCCTTTGCCAGCTGGCCGGCCTACCGCGTCAGCCAGGGCGCGGTGCGCACCATGCAGTGGCGCATGGCCGACTGCTTCCGCCAGCAGCGCTTCCCGCAACTGGAATACAACTCCCAGGCAGCCATCGACCTGATCACCTACCTCGGCGTCAACGCCAAGGGCGGCACGATGGCGGCGCCGGGCTTGAAACGCTGATACCGGAGTGTCCATGCACAGCAAATTCATCACCGCCGCCCTGCTGGGCGTGCTGGCCTCCAGCAGCGCACTGGCCGCCGGGCCGGCGGCCAAGGATAGCGCCGACCTGGCCGCTTTCAAGGCTTCGTTCAGCGACAAGAACCAAGCCACCGTCGACCGCCTGGAACAGAGCGAGGCCCAGCGCCTGTGCACGCAGGACGCGCAGCGTCCGCTGAAGCCCGCGCAACGCAAGCAGATTGAGCAGCAGGCCGCAGCCACCGTGCGCTATCCTGCCGACGGCAATTATCTGGGCGACTGGAAGGAAGGCGAGAAGGTCGCGCAGAACGGCCGTGGCCTGCAATCGTCCGATCCGAAAGGCACGCCGGCCGGCGGCAACTGCTATGCCTGCCATGCGCTGGACAAAAAGGAAATCGCCTTCGGCAATATCGGCCCCAGTCTGCAGCAGTACGGCAAGCTGCGCGGCGGCCCGACGCCGGAGATTCTGAAGTACACCTGGGCCAAGATCTACAACTCGCATGCCTTCCAGGCGTGCTCGACGATGCCGCGCTTCGGCGCCGCCGGCATCCTGACGGAGAAGCAGATGCAGGATGTGATGGCGCTGCTGCTGGCGCCTGATTCGCCGGTCAACCAATAACCATCTGAACCTTAGCCAGGCTACCCCATGCAACGACGCGAATTCATGCAAATGCTGGCCATCGCCAGCGCCGGCGGCCTGGCACTGGCCGGCAAGGATGCGCTGGCCGCCGCGCCCGGCGCCGCCGAGCAACTGTATGCGGTGCCGCGTTTCGGCAACGTCAGCCTGCTGCACATCACCGATTGCCATGCCCAGCTTCGGCCGCTGTATTTCCGCGAACCGAATGTCAACCTCGGCATCGGCGAGGCGGCGGGCAAGGCGCCGCACCTGGTGGGCGATGCCCTGCTCAAGCAGTTCAAGATCGCGCCGAAGACGGCGCGCGCGCACGCCTTCACCCACCTCGATTTTGCCGCCGCCGCCAAGGTGTACGGCAAGGTCGGCGGCTTCGCCCATTTGTCCACGCTGGTCCAGCAGTTGCGCGCCAGCCGGCCGCACGCCGTGCTGTGCGACGGCGGCGACACCTGGCAGGGATCGGCCACGGCGCTGTGGACCAACGGCCAGGACATGGTCGATGCCGCCAAGCTGCTGGGCGTGGAGATCATGGCGCCGCACTGGGAGTTCACGCTGGGCGCGCAACGGGTGCAGGAAATCGTGCAGAAGGATTTCCAGGGCAAGGTGGATTTCATCGCGCAGAACGTGGTGACGGCCGATTTCGGCGATCCCGTGTTCGCCCCCTACAGCTGGCGCGAGATGAATGGCGTGCCGGTGGCCGTGATCGGCCAGGCGTTCCCGTACACGCCGATCGCCAACCCGCGCTACATGGTGCCGGACTGGAGCTTCGGCATCCAGGAGGAGCGCTTGCAGGCGCTGGTGAAGGAAGTGCGCGCCAAGGGCGCCAAGGTGGTGGTGCTGCTGTCGCACAACGGCATGGACGTGGACCTGAAACTGGCCAGCCGCGTCACCGGCATTGACGCCATCCTCGGCGGCCACACCCACGATGGTGTGCCGACGCCGGTGGTGGTGTCCAACCAGGGCGGCCAGACGCTGGTGACCAATGCCGGCTCGAACGGCAAGTTCGTTGGCGTCCTGGATTTCGACGTGCGCGACGGCCGCATCCAGGGCTACCAGTACCGGCTGCTGCCGGTATTCTCCAATCTGCTGCCGGCCGACCGCGCCATGCAGGCGCACATCGACGCGGTGCGGGCGCCGTTCCGCGCCAAACTGGATGAACAGCTGGCCGTCACCGAAGGCTTGCTGTACCGGCGCGGCAATTTCAACGGCAGCTGGGACCAGCTGATCGTCGATGGGCTGCTGGCGGTCAAGGGCGCCGACCTGGCGTTCTCGCCGGGCTTCCGCTGGGGCACGTCGCTGCTGCCGGGCGCGCCCATCACACGGGGCGACCTGATGGACCAGCTGGCGATCACCTACCCGGCCACCACGCTGACCGAGATGACCGGCGCCACCATCAAGACCATCATGGAAGATGTGTGCGACAACCTGTTCCATCCGGATCCCTATTACCAACAGGGCGGCGACATGGTGCGCGTGGGCGGCATGAGCTACACCTGCACGCCGGCTGCGGCCACCGGCCGGCGCATCAGCGACATGCGGCTGAACGGCAAGCTGCTCGATGCGGACAAAACCTATAAAGTGGCCGGCTGGGCACCGGTGGCCGAGGGCGCCAGCGGCGCGCCGATCTGGGACGTGATGGAAACTTATCTGCGCGCCCATCCGGTGGTGCGCGCTCGCCGTCCCGACCAGCCGACGCTGGTGGGCACGGCCGGCAATCCCGGCATGGCGGCGTGAGCCGCCGTGCTCAAGGAGACCCTATGAACCCCGTCCGCCGACTGCTGTTGCTGGCCGCGCTGCTGCCGATGCTGCCGGCCCAGGCCGCGCCGGACATCGTCCTCAAGCCGGTCCAGGTCAGCCCGCATGTCTACTACTTCCAGGGCGAGGCCGGCGTAGCCAGCCATGCCAACCAAGGCTTCATGTCGAATGCCGGCTTTGTCGTCACGCCCGCCGGCGTGGTGGTGTACGACGCGCTGGCCACGCCGGCGCTGGGCGCAGCCATGCTGCGGGCGATCCGCCAAGTGACGAAGGCGCCGCTGAAGATGGTGATCGTCGGGCACTACCACGCCGACCATTTCTACGGCCTGCAAGCGCTGCGCCAGCCGGGCGTGGTGATCGCCGCCCACCGCAACGGCCGCGACTACCTGCGCTCGGACCTGGCGCGCGAACGGCTGGCCCAGCGCCGCGCCGAACTGGCGCCGTGGGTCGATGAACGTACGGAACTGGTGCCGGCCGACCGCTGGCTGGACTTTGCCGACGGCCAGCCGTGGCGCTTCGAACTGGGTGGCCTGCACTTCCGCGTGATCGACAGCAGCGGCGCCCACTCGCCGGAAGATTTGCTGATGCTGGTGGAGGAAGACCACGTGCTGTTCGCGGGCGACCTGTTCTTCAGCGGCCGCCTGCCGTATGTCGGCAACGCGGACAGCAAGCGCTGGCTGCAGGCGCTCGACCGCATGCTCGACGCGCAGCCGGCGGTGGTGATCCCCGGCCACGGCCCGGCCTCCCGCTCGCCGCGCGAGGACATGCTGCTGACCCAACGCTATCTGCGCTACCTGCGCGAACAGATGGGCAATGCCGTGCAGGAGCTGCTATCCTTTGATGAGGCCTATGCGCGCACCGACTGGTCCGCGTTCCAGGACTATCCCACCTTCAGCCAGGCCAACCGGCTCAACGCCTACGGCACGTATTTGCTGATGGAACAAGAATCTCTGCGATCCGGCAAGGAGTCGAAATGAAACTATTCCGCATGTTCCGCTTCCTGGTGCTGCTGCCCTTGCTGCTGTCGTTCGTCCCGGCGGCGCAGGCCGAGGCGCCGCGCGTGGAAAAAGTGGTCTATCACTTCGGCGACGGCACCAATGCCATGGGTGGCTTGCGCAATATCCGCAACCACCTGGACGCCAGTCCCAATGCGCAGATCGTGGTGGTGGCGCTGGGCGGAGGTATCGATTTCCTGCTCGAAGGCGCGGCGGACAAGAACGGCAATCCGTATGAAGTGGTGGTGCAGGAGCTGGCGGCCCGCCATGTGCAGTTCCGCGTCTGCAACAACACTCTCAAAGCGCGCGGCCTCGGCAAGGAAAAAGTGCTGCCGGAGGCGACCATCGTCCCATCCGGCGTGGCCGAAATCAGCCGCTTGCAGGCGCTGGAAGGCTACGCCTACATCAAACCGTAAGTTCCCGCAGCCCGCACACCCGTCACCGGTGTTGGCACATTGCGCAACGTTGGTGTAAGATTAATGCTTGGGTGCGAGCGTCTCCGTGAGGCGCTCGTTAAACGGGAAACCGGTGAAGCCGCTAAACACGCGGCCATTCCGGTGCAGCCCCCGCTGCTGTAAGCCAGACGACTCCGTCATCACGTCACTGCGATAAACCGCGGGAAGACACGGAGAAGGACGAAGGCGAGCCAGAATACCGGCCCAAAAAAATCAGCATCATCTCCGCGGGGTGACGGGAATTCGCTATCGATCGTTTGCGCACGTCCCGTGCCGCCCGTCGACCGTCTTTCATCTCCCGCATGGTGTCCGTAAAAACCATTCGACGGGAGGTTTCGAATGCATATCATGGAAGGCTTTTTGCCTCCGGCGCACGCGCTCGGCTGGGCAGCCGTTTCCTTGCCTTTCCTGGCCTGGGGCTTGCGCTCCATCGGCCGCGACCTGCAATCGCATCCCGAGCGGCGCATGCTGCTCGGCGTGGCCGCGGCGTTCGCGTTCCTGTTGTCCGCATTGAAGCTGCCGTCGGTCACGGGCAGTTGTTCGCATCCGACCGGGGTAGGCCTGGGCGCCGCCTTGTTCGGCCCCGCCGCGATGGTGCCGGTGGGCTTTGTGGTGCTGATGTTCCAGGCGCTGCTGATGGCGCACGGCGGCCTGACGACGCTGGGCGCGAACGTGTTTTCGATGGCGATCGTCGGACCGTTCGTCTCGTACGGCGTGCTGCGCGCGGCGTCGGCGCTGGGCTTCTCGCGCTCGCCGGCGGTGTTCCTGGCAGCGTGCCTGGGCGACCTGGCGACGTATGTGACCACCTCGATCCAACTGGCGCTGGCCTTCCCCGCCGCTGTCGGTGGCTTTAGCGTTTCGTTCGTCAAGTTCGCCGGCATCTTCGCGCTGACGCAGGTGCCGATCGCCATCAGCGAAGGCCTGCTTACATTGTTGGTGGTGAATGCGATGGTCCGGTTCAACGCGCACGAGCTGCGCGCGCTGCCCGTAATGACGCTCGGTGCGCGCAAGGGTGGCGCATGAGGGCCCGCACCTGGCTGGTGTGCCTGGCGCTGGTGCTGTTGACGGTACTGCCTTTGTGGCTGGCGACCGCGCCGCCGGCGGCGCCCGGCGGCGAGGCGCCGGCCATCTTCACCGGCGCGGACAATCGCGCGCAGCAGGCCATAGCCGCCATCGCTCCCGGCTACAAGCCGTGGTTCACGCCCGTGTTCGAGCCAGCCAGCGATGAAATCGCGTCGCTGCTGTTCGCGCTGCAGGCGGCCATCGGGGCCGGCGTGATCGGCTACTGGCTCGGCACGTCCGTGGCCCGCGAACGCGCGCGCCGCGAGGCCGCATCCCTGCAGGACCGCCGTGCTGATTGAGTCGACCGCGTACGCCAGCCGCTGGCGCGATGTGGCGCCGTCGGCCAAGGCGCTGTTTGCGCTGGCCGGCGTGGTCGCGGCGTGGGTGGCCCGCAGTCCTTACATGCTGGCCGCGCTGACGGCGGTGCTCGTGCTGGCCGCGCTGCTCGGCGCGCGTGTGCCGCTGCGCGCCTACGCCGCCACCGTGCTGCCGCCACTTGGCTTCCTGCTGATCTCCTGCGCCGCCATGCTGTTCGGCCCCGACGCACAGGGCGACTGGCGGTGGTCCGGCGCCATGCTGCCCGTCGTCGTCCACACCGCATTGCGTTCGCTGGCCATGCTGGCCGCGCTGTCAGGGCTGGTGCTCAGCACACCGATGCCCGGCCTGCTCGCGCTCATGCGCCGACTGCGCATGCCGGAACTGCTGCTCGACATGATGGTGCTGTGCTATCGCATGCTGTTCGTGCTGCGCCAGGCGTGGGACGAAGGCGTGACCGCGCAAAGCGCGCGGCTCGGCTATCGCGGCTGGCGCCAGGCCTGGCGTTCGACCGGCCTGCTGGCCGGACAGATGGCGGTACAAGTGTGGCAGCGCGCCGCCGCGCTGCAAATGGCAGCGGACGCGCGCGTCTGCCAGGGCGCGCTGCGCTTCCTGCCGGTGGTCTACCCGCAGGCGCGCAGCCAGTGCATGGTGGCCGCGCTGGCCGGCGCGCTGCTGGTGGCGCTGGCCTTGGGAGACCGTCTGTGAATCCCCCGATACTGGAACTGCAAACCGTCGCCCACGTCTACCCCGACGGCAGCAAGGGCCTGCACGATTGCAGCCTGACGCTGCACCGTGGCCGCCGCTACGCGCTGCTGGGCGCGAACGGCGCGGGCAAGACCACCGTGCTGCAGCATCTGAACGGCCTGCTGCGCCCCACCGCCGGCCAGTTGCGCATCGACGGCCAAGCCTTCGACTACAGCCGCTCCGGACTCACGGCGCTGCGCAGCCGCGTGGGACTGGTGTTCCAGAACCCGGACCGCCAGTTGTTCTCGGCGCTGGTCGAGGAAGACGTCTCATTCGGCCCGCTGAACCTCGGCCTGGGCGCGGACGAGGTGCGCGCCCGCGTGGCGGCCGCATTGGATGCGGTAGGCTTGCGCGGCCACGCCCGCCGCGCGGTGCATCAACTGAGCTTCGGCCAGAAGAAGCGCGTCTGCATCGCCGGCGTGCTGGCGATGCAACCGGACGTGCTGCTGCTGGACGAACCCATGGCCGGCCTCGACGCGCCGATGCAAACCGAACTCGCCGCCCTGCTCGACCAGCTGGCCGCGCGCGGCGTCACCGTGCTGCTGTCCACGCACGACATCGACTTCGCCTTCCGCTGGGCCGACGATATCCACGTGATGGCGGGCGGCCGCTGCATCGCCTCCGGCCCGGCGCAGATACTGTGCGCGCAGGCGGACGTGCTGCACGCAGCCGGCCAGCGCCCACCGGCCGCGCTGGCGCTGCACGCGGAGCTGGTCGATCTCGGCGTGCTGCCCGCCGGCCCCGCCCCGCGCAGCGTCGACGCCTTGCTCGACACGCTGCGCGCACAAAAACATTCAGGAGTAATCACCGCATGACATCTCTCGGCAAAATCTGGTTCGTGGGCGCAGGCCCCGGCGACCCGGAACTGATCACCGTCAAAGGCCAGAAGCTGCTGTCGCAGGCGGGCGCCGTGCTGTTCGCCGGCTCTCTGGTGGACCGCGCCGTCACGCTGTACGCGCCGCCCGGCTGCGCCATCCGCGATTCCAAGGACATGACGCTGGAAGAAATGACCGCATGGCTGATCGAGCAGGCGCGCATTCACGCCACCGTAGTGCGCCTGCAAACCGGCGATCCCGCGCTGTACGGCGCGCTGATCGAACTGGCACGTCCACTCGGCGAAGCAGGCATCGAATGGTCCGTGGTGCCGGGCGTATCGTCGGCCATGGCCTCGATGGCGGCGGCCGGCGAATCCATGACGCTGCCCGAGGTCACGCAGACCGTGATCCTCACCCGCGTCGAAGGCCGCACGCCGATGCCGGAAGGCGAAGACCTCGCCAGCCTGGCCGCGCACCGCACCACACTGTGCATCTTCCTGTCGATCACGCTGATGCACAAAGTGGAAACCGCGCTGCGCGCCGCCGGCTGGGCCGAGGACGCGCCGATGCTGGTGGTGCACAAGGCCAGTTGGCCGGGCGAACAGAAGATCGTGCGCGGCACGCTGGCCGACATCAAGCAGCGCTGCCGGGAGGCCGGCATCGCCAGCCAGGCGATGATCGTCGCCAGCCCCACATTGGGCGCGCTGCATTGGGAGACGCTGGCGCGCTCCAAGTTGTATGACCCTACATTTACCCATCGTTTCAGAAAGGCGAGCGCATGAACCCAGTAAGCAAGGACACAATCCTGATTGTCGGCCATGGTTCCCGCGAGGACTCCGGCAACCAGGAGATCCGCGAATTCACCAGCCAATGGCGCGCACGCCGCCCGGATTGGCGCATCGAGTTGTGCTTCATCGAATTCGCGCCGCCGGAGATGAACACCGCATTGCTGGACGCCGCGCACAGCTCGCGCCGCGTGCTGGTGGTGCCGCTGATCCTGAACGCGGCCGGCCACGTCAAGATGGAGATACCGGAAGCGATCGAGCACGCGCGGCTCGCCTGCCCGCAGACCGAGATCCTGCTGGCGCCGCACCTCACCGCCTGCGATCCAATTCTGGCCATCCTCAAGCGCCGCCTGCGCAAGGCCATGAACACGCTGGACATGCCCGATCCAACCAGCACCGGCGTGGTGGTGCTGGGACGCGGCTCGTCCGACCGTGGGGCCAACGGCGAGATGGCCAAGATGGCCCGCTGGCTGCTGGAGGAAGGCGACCATGAGCTGGTCGACCTGGCCTTCACCGGCATCACCTGGCCACGTCTTGAAAAAGTGGTGCAGCGCCAGGTCACGCTGGGCATGCGCCAGATCGTGGTGCTGCCGTACTACCTGTACACCGGCACCCTGATGCAGCGCATACACCGTCAGGTGGAGCATCTGCGCGGCCAGTATCCACAGATCCGCTTTGCCTGCTCCGAGCATTTCGGCTTCGAGAACGAGATCTTCGAACTGATGGACCAGCGCGTGGAAGACCTGCGCGCCGGCGTGCCGGACAGCCGCCTGCCCTGCGACGGCTGCAGCTACCGCGAAATCGCGCATGACCTGGGCCACGGCCACTCGCATGCGCACACGCATGAGGTTCACGTGCACCCGCATCACGACCACGCGGAGGCGCAGCCGGCATGAGCACCGTGAACACCGTTACCGAACAGCTGACCCGCGCCGGCCAGGTGATCGAGCATGACAGCTTCGCCATTATCGATGCCGAAGCCGGCACGCACGACTACACCGAAAGCCAATGGCCCATCGTGCGCCGCATGATCCACGCCAATGCGGACTTCGACTTCAACGGCCTGACCGCCTTCCATGCGGACGCCGTGGAAGCCGGCATCAATGCCATGCTGGCCGGCGGCGCGCCGGTTGTGGCGGACGTGGAGATGATCTGCTCCGGCCTGTCGCAGCCGCGTCTTGCGCACTTCGGCATGAAGACCCACCAGTTCATCAGCGACGCCGACGTCATCGCCACCGCGCAAAAGGAAGATACCACCCGTGCAGTGCAAGCGATGCGCAAGGCACATCGACTGGGCTTGCTGGACAAGGCCATCGTCGGCATCGGCAACGCGCCCACCGCGCTGATTGAGCTGGTACGCCTGATCCGAGAGGAAGGCGTGCGGCCGGCGTTAGTGGTCGGCATGCCGGTGGGCTTCGTCTCCGCCGCCGAATCCAAGGACCTGATGGCCGAAGTCGACGACGTGCCGTGGATCGTCATCCGTGGCCGCAAGGGCGGCTCCACGCTGGTGGTGGCCACGCTGCACGCGCTGCTGGCACTGGCCGAAGCACGTCAAAAGGCGATGGCATGAAGGAGAAAGCGGCTGCCGAACGTGGCACCCGCACCGGTTTCACCACCGGCGCCTGCTCAGCCGCCGCGGCGCGTGCCGCAGTGCTGGGCCTCGTCCACGGACGGGTGCCGGAAGAAATCGAGAGCCTGCTGCCCAACGGCAGCCGCGTGGTGTTCGCCATTCACGACGGCCGCTGCGAGCCAGGCCGCGCGCATGCCATGGTCGTCAAATTCGCCGGCGACGATCCCGATTGCACCGACGGCGCCCACATGACGGTCGACCTGCGCCTGCTGCCCGGCCAGGCCGGCGTGGTGACGTACGTGGCGGGCGACGGCGTCGGCACGGTCACGATGAAAGGCCTGGGCCTTGAAGTCGGCGGCCCGGCGATCAATCCCGCGCCGCGCAAGAACATCGCCGACAATCTGCGCGAAGCCGCACCGGAGCTGCTGGCGATGCACGGTATCGAAGTGACCATCAGCGTGCCGGACGGCCAGGTGATGGCGAAGAAGACCACCAATGCCCGCCTGGGCATCCTGGGCGGCATCAGCATCCTCGGCACCACCGGCATCGTCAAACCCTATTCGACCGCCGCGTGGCGCGCCAGTGTGGTGCAGGGCATACAGGTGGCCGCCACCGCCGGCCATGGCCTGGTGGCGCTGACCACTGGCGGCCGCACCGAAACCTTCGCCATGACCGCACTGCGCGCGGAGCGCCCGGAACTGCCGGCGGCCTGCTTCGTGCAGATGGGCGACTTCCTGCGCTACGCGCTGGATGAAGTGGTGGCGCAGGGCATAGAACTGGTGGTGCTGTGCGTCATGGTGGGCAAGCTGACCAAGATCGCGCAGGGCGAAACCATCACCCACGCCAACCGCAGCGAAGTCGATACCGACCTGGTGGCCGAGGTGGCGCGCCGCATCGGCGCCACGCCGGAAGACTGCGCCGCCATGGCCGCCGCCGAAACCGCACGCTTCGGCGCGGAGCTGATGGTGGAGCGTGGCCTCGGCGACGCCTTCCACCACGCGCTGGCGCAAGCCGCCATCGACACCCTGACCGCGCCGGACCGCTACGGCCGCGCATTCCAGCTGCGCGTGCTGGTGTGCGATTTCAGCGGCGTGCAGGTGGCCGACGTGTTGTCGGCTCCTGCCGAGCCGCACGAACGCCCCGCCAGCGCCGGCCGTACCGGCATCGATCATCTACCGGAAGCATAAGCATGCATACACAAGACCCCAACCCCTGCCGCGTTATCGGCGTACTCGATGACGGCATCGCCAGCCTGAATCCCACCGCGCTGGCCTTGCTGCGCAGCGCGGACGTGTTGATCGGCGGCGCACGCACGCTGGCCCTGCTGGAGCGCGAGTTCAAGCCCGGCGCCATGCGCCACGACCTCACCGGAAAACTGAAGGAAGTCCCCGAGTGGGTGCGCGCCGCGCGGGCCGACAACCTGTCCTGCGTGGTGCTGGCGACCGGCGATCCGCTGTGCCACGGCATCGCGCCCTATCTGGCACAGCATCTGTGCGTGGAAGCGCTGGACATCCTGCCCAACCTGTCGACGCTGCAGCTGGCGTGTGCGCGCATCGGCCTGGCGTGGCAGGATGCGCGCATCGTCTCCGTACACGCGCGCGACGCCGGCGAATGGCAGCGCGGCAGCGTGCCTGGCCACGGCCTGTACGCGCTGGCGCAGGCAACGCGTCAGCATGCGCGCCTGCTGGTGTTGACCAGTCCTGACAATAGCCCTGACCGCATTGCGCGGCTGCTGCTGGCCGAAGGCTTGGGCGACGATTTCCTGATGGCGGTGGCGGAGAACCTGCTGCAGCCCGAGGAACGCGTGCTGGCCGAGCTCACGCCGCAACAAGCCGCCGGCATGCGCTTCGCCGCGCTGAACGTGGTGCTGCTGTGGCGCGTGACGCCGGCGGTGCAACCGGTGCGCCTCGGCCTTGCCGACGCGGAGTTCGTGCAGCGGCAGCCAGAAAAGGGCCTGATCACCAAGCAGGAGGTGCGTGCGGTCAGCCTGGCGCGCCTGCAGCTGCGGGCCGACAGCGTGATGTGGGACATCGGCGCCGGCTCGGGATCGGTTGGCCTGGAAGCGGCGCGTCTTTGCCCGCAAGGCCACGTCTACGCGACCGAAAAGAACGAAGCCGATTTCGCCATCGCGGGCCAGAACCACGCGGCCTTCGGCGTCAGCAACTACAGCCTGTACCTCGGCAAGGCGCCGGAAGGACTGGACGCGTGGCCCGATCCCGACGCGGTATTCATCGGCGGCTCGGGCGGCGAGCTGGCAGGCTTGATCAGCGGCGTGATCGCGCGCCTGCGCCCACGCGGCACGCTGGTGATGAACTTCGTCACACTGGAAAACCTCGCCACCGCCACCGCCACCTTGCAAGCGCTGGAAGGCGTGGAGTGGGACGTGCTGCAACTGCAGGCCGCACGCAGCAAGCCGATCTTGCACATGCACCGCATGGCCGCCGAAAATCCCGTGTGGATCGTCTGCGCCCGCCGCACCGACACGAAGGTGGCCACCGATGAGTGAGATGACCGCACCCGGCACCCTGTGGGGCATCTCGCTCGGCCCCGGCGATCCAGGCCTGATCACGCGCGCCGCGTGGGATGCATTGCAGCGGCGCGACACCATCTGGGTCTACCCTGCCCGCAGCGGCAAGACGCCAAGCTACGCGTTCGACATCGTGCAGCGCGCAGGCCTGCCGCCGCCGGAGCAGCACACGCAGCTGCTGTTCCCCATGACGCACGACGGCGAGAAGCTGGGCCGCGCATGGCTCAAGGCCGCAGACACCGTGCTGCCCTGGCTGCGCGCCGGCCGCGACGTGCTGTTCCTGGTCGAGGGCGACGCCAGCACCTACGCCACCTTCGGCCACCTGGCCCGCACCGTGCGCGCGATGGATGAACAGGTGCCGGTGCGGATCATCGCCGGCGTCAACGCCTTCACCGCCGCCTGCGCGCAGGTGCCGGTGCCGTTCGCGGAGCAGGACGACACGGTCGCCATCGTGCCCGCCGCCTACGGCGTCAGCGCGGTCGACCGCCTGCTGCCCGACTTCGACACGCTGGTGCTGATGAAGGTGAAGCCGTTGATGGATGAACTCATCGACTGGCTGGAACGGCGCGAGCTGCTGGACGGCGCGCACTTCATCGAACGCGTCGGCGCGCCGGACGAACGCCGCTTCAGCGGCAACGACATCCTGGCGCTGCGCGGCACCAAGGTCAGCTACCTGTCGCTGCTGATCGTCAAACACACGCACCGCATACGCGGTGAACGCATCAAGGGCTGCCTGAAAAAGGAAAGCCCTCAACCTCTGACGGAGACCGCATGACCACAGCGACCACCACGACCACCGCCACCCAGGCCGCCCCGCGCGTATGCCTGGTCGCCATCACCAAACATGGCGCGGCACAAGCCGCGCGCCTGGCCACCGACCTGCCGGAAGCGGACATCTGCACCTCGGCCAAATTTGCCGCCACGTTTGCGGAAGCGTCCAACACCGTGCGAGCCTACGACGGTGCGCTACGCGACGAAATCGGCCCGCTGTTTGCCGGCTATGACCAGATCATCTTCTTCGTCTCGCTGGGCGCCGTGGTGCGGCTGATCGCGCCTCACCTGCGCAGCAAGGATGAGGACCCCGGCATCATCGTCGTCGACGACGCCGGCCAGTACGTGATCCCTGTGCTGTCCGGCCACGTCGGCGGCGCCAACGAGTGGAGCGAGCGCGTGGCCGACCTGCTGGGCGCCGCGCCGGTGCTGACCACCGCGTCCGACGTCGGCCGCACCATCCCGGTCGATATCCTCGGACGCCACCTCGGTTGGAAGGTGGAGGCGCCGAAGATCAACATCACGCGCGTATCCGCGCACGTGGTCAATGGCGAGCCGATCGCCTTCGTGCAGGAAGCCGGCAGCGCGGACTGGTGGACGCGCCCCACCCCACTGCCGGAGAACATCCACCGCTTTGCGCGCTTCGACGAGGTGCCGCTGGACCGTTATGCGGCGCTGCTGTGGGTCACGCACGCAGAGGTGCCGGCCGAGCGCTGGGATGCGCTCAACGAGCGGCTGGTGGTCTACCGTCCGCCGCAGGAAGCCGCTGCATGATGCGGTTCACCATGGGCCTGGGCTGCGACCGCGGCGTGGCGCTGGACACCGTGCGCGAGGCGGTGCGCGACGCGCTGGCTGCGGCGGGAGCGCAGCCGGCGCAAGTGGTGGCCGCCGCCAGCATCACGCTGAAGAAGGACGAAGCGGCCTTGCTGGCGCTGGCGCAGGAACACGGCTGGCCGCTGCATTTTTATGAAGCGCACGAACTGGCGGCGGTGGAAGTGCCGCATCCGTCGGAGACCGTGCGGCACTACACCGGCACGCCGTCGGTGAGCGAGGCGGCGGCGCTGCTGGCCGCCGGACCCGATACGCCGATGACCGCGCTGGTCGTCGAAAAACACAAACACAAAGGCGCAGATGGCCGCAACGCCACCGTCTCCATCGCAAGGATAGAACCATGAATGAAACTAGCGCAGGCAAGATCATGCTGGTCGGGATAGGCCCCGGCAGCGTGGAACACATGACGCAACGGGCGCGCGACGCCATCGCCGAAGCCGACGTGGTGATCGGCTACGTCACCTACATCAAGCTGGTGGCCGATCTGATCGAGGGCAAGGAGATCATCCGCAAATCCATGACCGAGGAGCTGGACCGCGCCGTCAGCGCGCTGGAGGCGGCGCGCGCCGGCAAGAAGGTGGCGCTGATTTCGTCGGGCGACGCCGGCGTCTACGGCATGGCCGGGCCGACCTACGAGGTGCTGTTCCAATCCGGCTGGACGCCGGACGACGCGGTGCAGGTCGAGATCATCCCCGGCGCCTCGGCGTTGAACAGCTGCGCGGCGCTGGTCGGTGCGCCGCTCACGCACGACTTCTGCGCCATCTCGCTGTCGGACCTGCTGACGCCATGGCCCACCATCGCGCGCCGGCTGGACGCGGTGGCCATGGCCGATTTCGTGGTCGCGCTGTACAACCCGAAGAGCGGCCGCCGCACGCGCCAGATCGTCGAGGCGCAGCGCCTGTTCCTGCGCCATCGCCGCGCCGATACGCCGGTGGCCATCGTCAAGAGCGGCTACCGCCGCCGCCAGAATATCGTCTTCACCACGCTGGACTGCATGGCCGACGCGGACATCGGCATGCTCAGCACCGTCCTGATCGGCAACAGCAACACCTTCGTGCGCCACGGCCTGATGGTCACGCCGCGCGGCTACGCCAACAAGTACGACATGGAGGAAGGCGGCGCCACCCGCGACGGCGAACGTGCTGGCCGCTCGCTGTCCACCGGTCTTCTGGGCTGGCTGGACACGCTGCAGGCCGAACACGCGGCCGGCGACAGCATCGAGCTGCTGGCCGCGCGCCACCGCCTGCCGGCCGACTACATCCGTTCCACGCTGGAGGAGCCGTGGGAAGCCGAGGCGCCAGCCATCGAGGAGAGCGAAGCATGACGGACGCCATCGTCAAACCGAAGATCGGCAACTACCACCGCCACCTGCTGGTGTGCACCGGCCCGCGCTGCAGCGAGGATGGCGCGTCGCAAGCCTTGTTCGACAGCCTGGGCGGAAAACTCAAGGAGGCCGGGCTGAATGAAGGCGAGTTGCGCGTCAAGCGCAGCCGCGTGAGCTGCTTCGCCGCCTGCAAGGGCGGGCCTATCGTCTGCGTACAGCCGGACGGGACTTGGTACTACAACGTCACTTCCGATAATATGGACCGCATCGTGAACGACCACCTGCGCGACGGCAAGCGGGTGGAGGACTTGATATTCCATCAAGCCGGCGAGAGCTGAGCGCAAGCAGTCAACGAAAGAAGCAAATGGCAGGGAAAGTGTATTTGATCGGCGCCGGTCCCGGCGCCCAGGACCTGATCACCGTGCGCGGCGCGCGGCTGCTGGCGCAGGCCGACATCGTGCTGCACGACGCGCTGGTGACGCCCGAGATGCTGGCGCTGTGCCCTCAGGCGGAGCTGATCGCTGTCGGCAAGCGCAGCGGCCAGCGCTCGGTGGCGCAGCAGATCATCAACCAGCACCTGGTCGAATGCGCCGGACGCGCGGCGCTGGTGGTGCGCCTGAAGGGCGGCGATCCGATGCTGTTCGGCCGCGCCGACGAGGAGCTGCGCGCGCTGGAGGAAGCCGGCATCGAGGTCGAGATCGTGCCGGGCGTGACCACGGCCGTCGCCGCTGCGGCGGCGTCCAAACAGCCGCTGACCAAGCGCGGCGTGGCGCGCAGCGTGGCGTTCTTCACCTCGTCCACCGCGCCGGAGCACGCGGAGCTCGACGCGATCCCCAACACGGACACGCTGGTGCAGTACATGGGCGGCCGCGAGGCCATCGCCACCGCCGAACGCCTGCTGGCGCATGGCCGCAAGCCCGATACGCCGGTGGTGGTGATCGAGAACGTGAGCCGCGCCGACCAGCGCATCCACCGCATGGACATCGAGGCTTTGTCGCAGGGCCTGGGCATGCCCACCGGCCCGGTGCTGGTGATGATCGGCGAGGCGATGCGCGCCCGCGTGCATCAGCAGGTGGACTAGATCACGGACATGGCGCGGCGCCGACCGTGGCGCCCAGTGTTTCCGCGTTGGTGATGGCGGTCGCATTTGGCAAACTCAATGGCAGGCTCACCAACGAGAGCAAGGTCTGGTACTGCACGTGGTTGCAGGTAGCCGTGACTGCGGGATCGCATATCCGCGCGCGCACAAAGCGGATGCAGCTGGCATCGTTGGGATCTTTCATGCAGGTGATCCGGTTGTTGACGGTACACGCCGGCAGCGAAGCGGCAGGGATCTCGGTCATCGCCGGCGCGCCGGCGTAGGTCAGCGCCAGGTAGTCGATGCGGACATGCGCGTCCGTGATCGGGGCGCCCAGCATCAGGGTGCCGGCGCTGGTGCGGAAGATGGCTTTCTGGCGCACGGCGTTCATGGCGGCGGCATCGCGAAAGTCCGCGTTCGCGGCCAGGCTCGCCGCACGCTGGGTCACCATCTCCAGGGTGTTGTACAGATACATGGCCCGCGCGCATTCGATCACGCCGACGGCAATGGTGAGAAACAGCATCAGCACCAGGCTGAACTCAACGGCAACCACCCCGCCCTGTGCCTGGTCTTTTTGTTGCGGGAACATATGGCTACCTTCCCACGTATGGATAGGTGACATTGACCATCAACGGTATCGTCATCAACGTCACGTTGGAAAAGAAAATGTCCGTCAACTGCAGCTGGATTGCCACGTTGACCGTCGTGGGCGCAGCGAAGCCTCCGCACTGGACCGCATCGCATCCGATCGTGACGAGAATCGCATCCGGCCCGGGGGCAAGCTCGGCCAGTTCGGCATCGACGATGGACCGGGCGACCGCGGCCAGGGCGGGCGCCCGCGCGGTGTTCTTGATCTCGCTGAGCGGTATGACGGAAAGGTAGCGGACCGCATCCTGCGCTGCGCGGTTCATGACGCTGTAGTGCCAGAACAGCCGGCCGAAGAAGAGCGGGAATACCAGCAGTATCAGAAGGACAGGCAATATCAACGCCAGCTCGACGGCGGCGATCCCGCGCTGGCGGCGGGTTGCGTGTGAGGCGCGGTTCATGGGTCTCATTGAACCAACTCCACCGCGCCACCCAGCGATTGCTCGGTGGCCAAGCCGCCGAATTCAGCGAAAAGCGTGGTGGCCGTCGCGGGAACGGTCATCAGGAATTTGCCGATGCCGAGCACGGTGGCGGTGGTGGTCGTCCCCGCGCCTACCGGACAAGACAACAAAGCCACATTCAGCACCCGGCGGTTGGCGATGCCTTTGTGTGCGGCGGACGGCGCCTGGAAAAAGCTGACGGTCAATGTGGTGTAGGGCGTCGAGACGCCGGATGGATAGGAGCCGGTGGCGGCCGGTACGCCGGGCTTGTAGAGCGAGCTCCAGACGCTGGTATTAAAGGGCGTGTAGCCGTTGGCCGGTTCCGCCGAGCCCGGCACATAGGAGCTGTAGGGAACGGCGCGCGCATAGGCCCACAGCGGCCCGTACATCGCCGCGGTCGTGCCTCCGAGGGCCGGCAGGGGATCGGCGACCGTCCACAATTTGCCGCCGCTGGTCGTCGTGGCGGCGCTCTGGGCGCCGGGTGTGGTGCTCATCCATGAGATCGCGGTGTTGTAGACATAGGACTTGATATTCGCATCCGGCGGCGCGGTGACAAAGGAGCAAAGCGATCCGCTGAACTGGTCGAAGCGCGAATTGAGCTGGTTGACGAGCGAAGCCAAGGGGAATGGCCGGCCGACCGTGATCGGCGCGCCGGTAACCCTCGGTATCGCCAGTTTGCCCGTGCAGGCGTAGGGGCCGACAACGCCAGGCGCCGTGTTGCTTGCCGTTCCATAGACACCGGGCGGATCGAACGGATCGACAACGAAATTCTCGGCCGTCGTGCCATTGGAGTTGAGCTGCATGAGATCGTAAGCGACACCGCGCCGGAAGCCGTATTCGGTCAGTTCGCTGTACGCGGGCGGCCCTGGATTGACGCGTGCGGCGGCGGCAGTGTTGGATAGCGCGCACACCGCAAGCGGCGCGACGTTGATCGTCGAGCGGCCGGCCACCGCTGTCACGCTGACGCTGCTGGACGTCAGCGCATCCGAAAGGACACGCATGAACACCAGGCTGATGGTGGCAAGCGAGGCGTCGAGCTTGCTGGTGTCGGCCTTGACGAACAGCAGGCCGCTGGGCGCGGCTTGCGCCGAGCCCGCATCGACCCAGCCGCCGGTCGATGAACTGCTGAACGACAGCGCCGCACTATTCCAGCTGATCGATTGCTGGTTGTACTGGTATTTCAACGCGCTCGCCGCGCTGGCGGCCTGGGCAAGCGCATTCGTCACGCCGGCCGAGGTGCCATTGAGCTGGCGGGCCGCCGCGAGCGCGGTGGCGTTTGCCAGGGCCTGAAGATCCAGCTTGCGGTTGTACACCCGCCCCAGATCGAGCGACATGCCCACGAACCCGACAAGGCTCAGCAGCATCAGCGCGAACACGATGGCGATGGCGCCCCGCTGCCGATCTCGTCCCCCTCCAAGCGATCCACCCATCCCGGTCATGCCGCCTCCAAAAGCCTTAGCTGTCGAATCGAATTGCCGCTGCGAAATACGCGTGCTCAAGCGCCGATTCTAGACAGTGTGCGGCCGATGGAATTGATAAAAGGCAAGAGGATTCCTGCAATCTGCTGCGGAGACGCCCGCTTACTCCTTGTGGCGAATAGCGTCGATCACGATCCGCAGCGCCCTGGATTCGTGGCGGCGGCTGGGATAGTAGGCATGCAGGCCAGGGAACTTTCCGCACCAGTCGGCCATGACGCTGACCAGGCGGCCTTCCCGCACATGGTCGGCGACCATATCCTGCGTGACAAAGGCCAGGCCATTCCCGCTCAACGCGGCCTGTACCATGGGCAGCGCACTGGTGAACTGCGCCTGGCCGCGCACCCTGGCTTCTACCTTGTTTCCTTTGTGCTCCAACTCCCAGGCGTAGACGCCGCCGCTGGCGAGCCGGAGCGTGATGCAGTTGTGCTTCAGCAGCGCTTGCAGATTGCCGGGCCGGGGATGCCAGGCGAAGTAGCCGGGCGAGCCGACGATCATCGTGGGGATGTCGGGCGTCAGCCGGACGGCGATCATGTCCTCCTCCACTTGATCGCCGTAGCGGACGCCGACGTCATAGCGGTCTGCGGCGATATCGATCAGTTTGTAATCGGAATGGATCTCGATGTTGAGATCGGGATAGCCCGGCAGCACCGGCGCCAGCCGTGGCCACAGGAGGGAGTCGATGACGTGGTCGATGGCGGTGATCCGCACCGTGCCGGCCGGCTTGCCGTTCAAATCGCAGACCGCCGAGATTTCGGCGTTGACCTCCTCAAGCCGGGGGGCGACGTTTTTCAACAGGCGCTCGCCCGCTTCTGTCGGCGAAACGCTCCTGGTCGTGCGATTAAGCAGCCGCACGCCCAAACGCGCCTCCAGATCGCGGATGACGTGGCTGAGCGAGGATTGGGACATGCCAAGTTCGACCGCCGCCCGCGTGAAACTGCGGTGGCGGGCCACCTCGAAAAATAAAAGAATATCAACGATATTGTCGCGGGCCATCTGGGATTCCTGGGATTGATTGTCGATCCAATGTACACCTTTTCCGCATGAATGTGCGACCCATTCATGGCTGATACGCATATACCTATGCTGGTTTTCGACGCGCCGATGGCCGCTGCCAAAAGTACGATGGCGCTGACCTCACCTCACTGGAGAACCAGCATGACCACACAGGAATTAGATCGCCGCGAATTTTTGAAGACCGCCGGCACCGGCATCGCCGCATTGGGAACCTTGTCCGTTGCGGGAAGCCAGGCATTTGCCGCGGAAAAGAAGCCGGCGCCTGATCCGTCCAACGGGGCGGACAACTTCTACAAGAGCGCAAAAGTCTCGGCACGAAAAGTCGTTTTCGACAACCAATACAAAATGAAGGTGGTGGGGAATCTGTTCCTGCCACTAGCGTTCGACGGCAACGCCCGGTATCCGGCGATCGTCGTCGGCCACCCGATGGGGGCGGTGAAAGAACAAAGTTCGAACCTGTATGCGCAGAAGCTGGCCGAGCAGGGTTTCGTCACGCTGGCCATCGATCAGTCGTTCTGGGGCGAAAGCGACGGCCAGGTACGCAACGCGGTGGCGCCGGATATCTACGCCGAGGCATTCAGCGCGGCGGTCGACTACCTGGGCAGCCAGGCCTCGGTGGAGCGGGAGCGCATCGGCGTGCTGGGCATCTGCGGCAGCGGCAGTTTCGTCATCAGCGCGGCCAAGATCGACCCGCGCATGAAGGCCATCGCAACCGTCAGCATGTATGACATGGGAGCGGCCAACCGCAATGCGCTGAACCACTCGCAGACACTGGAACAACGCAAAAAGATCATCGCCGAGGCGGCGCAGCAGCGCGACGTCGAGTTCGCCGGCGGCCCGGTCAAGTACACCGGCGGCACGGTGCATCAGCTGGACGCGGACACGCACCCCATCCAACGCGAGTTCTACGATTTCTATCGCACGCCGCGTGGCGAATTCACGCCGGCGGGTTCGTCGCCGGAACTGACGACGCATCCGACACTGACCAGCAATGTGAAGTTCATGAACTTCTACCCCTTCAACGATATCGAGACGATTTCGCCACGGCCAATGCTGTTCATCACTGGCGACCAGGCGCACTCCAGGGAGTTCAGCGAAGAAGCTTACCGGCTCGCCGGCGAGGCCAAGGAACTGGTCATGGTTCCGGGGGCCGGACACGTCGACCTGTACGACCGGGTCAAGCTCATCCCTTGGGACAAGCTGACCGGGTTTTTCCGCAAGAACCTGGCATAGGGGGATTCCATGACAACGCCAGCAGCCGGCGCCATACACAACGGCGCCCTTGGAGACAGCAAGGCCGGCGCGCAACCGGCCATGTGGGGCGGCGTGTTCGCCATGGCGCTGTGCGTCTTCGCGCTCATCGCCTCGGAGTTCATGCCGGTCAGTCTGCTGACGCCGATGGCCAGGGATCTGCTGATCAGCAAAGGCCTGGCGGGACAGGGCATTGCCGTGTCCGGTGCATGCGCGGTGCTGACCAGCCTGTCGATGTCGGCGCTGGCTGGCGCCATGGACCGCAAGACGCTGCTGCTGGGACTGACGGCCCTGATGGCGGTCTCCGGCGCGGTAGTCGCGACGGCGCCGAACTACATGCTGTACCTGGCCGGGCGGGCGTTGATCGGCGTGGTGGTCGGCGGCTTTTGGTCCTTGACGACGGCCACCGCGATGCGCCTGGTGCCATCCCATCAGGTGCCGCGCGCGCTGGCGATTTTCAACGGCGGCAATGCGCTGGCGACCGTGGTCGCGGCCCCCTTGGGCAGTTACCTGGGTTCGGTCATAGGATGGCGCGGTGCATTCTTCTGCCTGGTGCCGGTGGCCTTGGTTGCCTTCCTCTGGCAGTGGCTCAGCCTGCCATCCATGCCGCCCCTGGCAAGCGCAGCGCGATCCCGTAACGCCTTCAAACTGCTGAAGGATCCGAAGATTGCCGTGGGCATGCTGGCGATCAGCGCGTTCTTCATGGGGCAGTTTACGCTGTTCACCTATTTGCGTCCCTTCCTTGAAACGGTGACGCTGGTGGACGCATCGACGCTTTCGCTCATCCTGCTGGCAATTGGCGTCGGGGGCTTTATCGGCACCACCGTCATCAGCCGCTTCCTGAACTGGAATTTCCATGCCACGCTGGTCGCCATCCCGACCCTGATGGCGCTGATCGCCTTGGCGCTTACCGTCGTGGGCAGCCATGCCGCGGCCGTGGTGGCGGTGCTGGGCATTTGGGGAGCGGTGGCGACCGCCGCGCCGGTTGGCTGGTGGTATTGGCTGGCAAACGCCCTGCCCCAGGACGCGGAAGCAGGCGGCGGGTTGATGGTCGCCGTTGTGCAGCTTGCCATCGGACTGGGTTCGACCATCGGCGGCCTGCTATTCGACGCGCACGGCTACCAGAGCACGTTTATCGCGAGCGCGGCGGTACTGCTGCTCGCCGCCATCCTGACGCTGCTGAGCGCACGCAACGAAAATTAATACGCTGATCGAGGCCCGGGTATGAGAATTCATACACGGGCATCAGCGCCTGGCCCCACCCCTCTCACAAAAACCTCATCCAATCAATGATTTGGCTCAATAGTCCGGCTTGTTGATGCCGTGGCACGGATAGTGCTATCTCTGTTGTGAAAAGCATATTCGATGGCGGTCACCGCTACGAATCGCTTTTTACTATAAATAAAACGGAGACAACAACATGACCAAAGTAATTCCCGCCCGAATGTGCAGGCCACCTTCCTGACGTAAGCGCCACCAACGCCCGTCTGGCGGCGCCGCTTGCGCGCCGCTCCATCGCTAACTTCACGGCTGACCGAGCCCGGACCTTGTTCCCGCAGGTCTGGCGGGGATCGCTGCATCCTCGATTTGCCGGTCGCGTCGTGATACCTACCGCATAGTCTTATTGGATCGTTTATGAAAAAATCATTAGTAGCTGGCCTCTTGATCGCCTCCGCAACCGGTGCCGCCTCGGCGCAATCCGGCGTCACCGTCTACGGCATACTGGACGCGGGCATCACTCGCGAAACCGGGGGCGCCGAAGGCTCGGTCACCAAGCTGGCCTCTGGCGTGCAGTCCGGCAGCCGCCTCGGCTTCAAGGGACAGGAAGACCTGGGCAATGGCATGAACGCCCACTTCGTGCTGGAGAACGGGCTCGATCTCGACACCGGCAAGGCGCGCCAGAACGGCGCCTTGTTCGGCCGCCACGCCTATGTCGGCCTGACCACCAGCGCCGGTACCGTAAACCTGGGCCGTCAATGCAACCCGATCTTCATCGCGCTGGACAGCATCGACCCGTTTGAAACCGGCTTTACCGGCTCCGCCACCAACCTGATGAGCATCGGCACGGCACGCACCAACAACACCATCAGCTATGCGACGCCCAACCTGAATGGACTGTCGGCCACCGTGATGTATGGTTTTGGCGAACAGCCCGGCGACAGCACCTTGGGCCGTACCGTTGCGTTTTCCATCGACTACGCTGCGGGCCCGCTGGTGGCAACCCTGGCATACGACAGCCTGAAGGTCACTTCGTTCAATACGCTGAAAGAAGTCCTGCTGGGCGCCAGCTACAACTTCGGCCCCGCGACCGTGCACGCCGCGTTTGAAACCGAAAAGAACGACCTCGGCGGCGACTTCCGCGACTTCATGCTGGGTGCCTCGGTGCCGCTCGGACAGGGCAAGCTGCTGGCCTCGTATGTGAAAAAGCAGGACCGTTCCTCGACCCAGCTGGGTGGACGACAGTTTGCGGTGGGCTATACCTACGCGCTGTCCAAACGCACCAACCTCTACAGCTCATTCGGCACCATCCGCAACGATCTGGCCGCCACCAATGTGGTGGGCGATGCCTCCAGCGGCGGCAGCGCACCGGCTGTCGGAAATGGATCGCGAGCACTGTCGGTCGGCATCCGCCATAAGTTCTAAGCCACAAAGCACCACCGAGGTTTGTCCCCTTTCGGGATCAGACCCCATCCCAAACCACTTGTTTATTTTGGAGACACTATGTTCGTTCCTATTTCCTCCCGTCTGATGTCCGCGCTGTGCGCCCTGGCGCTGCTGGCTGGGGCCGTTCCTGCGGTCCACGCCGCCGATGCCGCGCCATCGGCCCATGTCACCATCCTGGCCACCGGCGGCACCATCGCCGGCAGCGGCGCCACCACCACCACCACGGTCGGCTACACGGCCGCCACGGTCGGCGTCGACCGCCTGATCCAGGCTGTGCCGGAACTGGCCAAAGTGGCGCAAGTCAAGGGTGAGCAGGTATTCCAGATCGCCAGCGAAAACATGACCAACGAGCACTGGCTGACCCTGGCCAAGCGCGTCAACACGCTGCTGGCGCAGCCGGACGTCGACGGCATCGTCATCACCCACGGCACCGACACGCTGGAAGAAACCGCCTTCTTCCTCGACATGGTGGTGAAGAGCAATAAGCCGGTGGTACTGGTCGGCGCCATGCGTCCGGGCACCGCGTTGTCGGCCGACGGCCCGATCAATCTGTACAACGCGGTGCTGCTGGCGGCCAGCAAGGAAGCCATCGGCAAGGGCGTGCTGGTAACGCTGAACGACCAAATCCAGGGCGCGCGCGACGTCACCAAGACCAACACCTCGACGCTGGACAGCTTCAAGACGCCAGAGCTGGGCATGCTGGGCTACATCCAGGGCAACAAGCCTTACTTCTACCATGTGTCGACGCGCAAGCACACGGTTGACACCGAGTTCGACATCAGCAAGCTCGACTCGCTGCCGCAGGTTGATATCGTCTACGGCTACGCCAACGTTGGTCCTGTGGCGCTGAACGCACTGGTGGCCGCTGGCGCCAAGGGCATCATCCACGCCGGCGTCGGCGACGGCAGCCTGGCATCCAAGGTTGCACCATCGCTGACCGCGGCCCGCAAGCAAGGCGTGCTGATCGTGCGCTCGGCCCGCGTCGGCCAAGGCATCGTGGCCCGCAATGGCGAAGCTAACGACGACGCGCTGGACTTCGTTGTATCCGACACGCTGAATGCGCAGAAGGCGCGCATCCTGCTGATGCTGGCGCTGACCAAGACCAGCGATAGCAAAGAAATCCAGCGCATGTTCTACACCTACTAAGACTTAGGAAACTGGGGGGCAGGTCTGACAAAAGGTCAAATCTGTCGCCCCAACTTTAGCAACGGGGAATCTTCGAAATTTCCTAACTCTCATCGAAAAATCTTCATTTTTTCGGAAATCACGGCACCTGATCCGAAAATTCTAACTTTCTGAAGGTTCTCCTTCTTCAGCCTTTCTGGTTTCAAACGCTTGTCGAACCACTTCCTCTATGCGATTGAGAACCGTCTCCGGCAGGTAATAATATTGCTTCCTGCGGTTGGCCGAGAGGGTCCCCCTATTGGACTGAATCATCCTGATGAGGGCAGAGAGATCTTTCTGGGGGAGGTCCAACTCATTGTTAAGTGTCGAAAAGGCCAAGTCGTAGCCCTGCAGCCAAGCGAGTTCGCGAGGAATTTCTTCCTGAACTGCCTGCTTAATCATGTCATAAAGAAACGCTACCTCACGGTCCGCCTCGAAGAATCGGTACGCGCGGCTGCCTGGCTCGCTCAGAAAGATGGGATCAGGATCGCCTCGTCGGTAGTCCCAAAGTGCCGTCACTGGCCTGGAAAATGCGGTTAGGACAGCAACGTATGATGGAATATTCTTTTCAATAACGGCCGATACTGGAATGACGGTCTCCGGCCCCATTAGCCCGGAGCGTGCCAAAACGTGCTGGATGAGGAAACGGTGAAGTCGACCGTTACCGTCCATGAATGGGTGGAGGTAAACGAAGCCGAAGGCGGCGCAAGCGGCCTTGACCAATACATCGGTGCATCGTTTTTCATCATTAATAAATCCTTCCCATCCCTTCATGACGGGGGATAGGTCCCCTATCGGTGTCGGGATGAAGGACAGACGACCGGAGCTATCTTCCAACCAGTTCTGCTTTGTTCGATAGGATGCTTCCTGACTATAAGCGTCACGTACAATAACATTCTGCAGTTTAACCAGCCACTCCTCCACGACCTTGACAGGCTCTCCCGCGCTCCTCAAGAGCTGCACGAACCGCTCCTGTTTGTTGGAACTTGGGGTCTCCGATTCAATTGCGTAGCTGCCGCGAGTTTCTGACAAATACAAGTAGGCCAACGCCCGCCTATACAGTTCCGGATCTTCAACCGCGTCCAGCGTACTCTGGGCGAGCCGCATCAAATCGGGCAAAGACGGGTCTTGAGGGATGGAGGCACGATGCACGATCGGGCAAAAGTCTGGCGTGCCTAACGCATTGTTGCGCACCCGAAAATTTGGAGCACGTGTGGATTGGTCAGCAGTGTAATAAACGTCTTCAGGAAATAGGTCAACGTAGCCGCCTTTAACGACCACACCTGCGTTTAATTCTTTGCCCGTCAACCACTCCCATAGGAAACACGCTCGACGAATATGCTCCCCAGTCGGCGTTTCACGTAAACGGGTAATCAAATCTGCAGGTGACACATGCAAGAATACCGCATCAATGACTTCAAGATTGACACCCTCGTGACGCAAAGCAAATTCCAGATGGCCGACTAAAGTGTTCTCGACAGCAACACCGTTTGGAAAGAGGATGCGCGTATCACTATCAACACGCCGGTTGACTGAAGAGTTCGCAAAAGCAGGCCTCGCCAGAGGCAGCACATCAAGTTGCAATGTGTCAATTAAATAGGAATAACCAATCGGAGTCATTATTTTCGAATTCTCTTAACTTTTATCGAAAAATTATAACTCTACTCCTGAAAATAGAAATTTTCTCGAAAAATTATACCTGAATGCTTCTGGCCGAAGCCGTTCCGGATTCAACCAGACCTTGATACTTGTGCACCGGGCATGTGGCGAAATATGCGAAGTAATGCATCACATTGCAAGCCAATGCAACGGCTAAGCAATTGATTTATAGGGGGAATTTTGGTGCGGCTGGCGGGGATCGAACCCACGACCCTTGGCTTCGGAGGCCAATACTCTATCCACTGAGCTACAGCCGCGCTGGGGGAATTTCTGAGGTGTGCCGTAGGATACCGGTTTTATCGAGGGCCGTCCATGGAAAGTGTCGTTTTGAGCATCTTTGCGTTTCCATGCAGGCATTTTTGAGTCTATAATCGCCCGTTTGGTGAAGGTTTTGCAAGGCAGCTGGTTGATACATTTCTTCTCTCGCCACCCGGCTTCGAAATTAGTCTGTTAAGGAAATCATGAGCGACGCACACAACGAACACGAATCCCCCATCAGGACGCCTAAGCAGCTGGTTGCTGCCGTCGTTGGCTTCTTTGGAGTTGTAGTCATCGGTATCATCCTGCTGGTGCAGTACGTCACCACGGACAAGTTGACCGGCGCCGGCTCCAACAGCCAGGCCGCTGAAGAAGTCGCCACCCGCATCGCGCCCGTCGCCGATGCCGGCTTCACGCTGAAAGACTCCAACGCGCCGAAAGTGCTGCAGACCGGCGAAGCCATCTACACCTCGACCTGCGCGGCCTGCCACGGCAGCGGCGCGGCCGGCGCTCCCAAGTTCGGCGATGCCGGCGCCTGGGGCCCACGTATCGCTCAGGGCTACGACACCATCGTCAAGCACGCCATCGAAGGCCTGCGCGCCATGCCCGCCAAAGGCGGCAACCCGGATCTGGACGACGTGGAAGTGGCCCGTGCCGTGGTCTACATGGCCAACAAGGGCGGCGCCTCGTTCAAGGAACCTCAGGCACCAGCCCCTGCGGCCGCTGCGCCAGAGGCTTCGGCGCCCGCCAAGTAAGCTTCAGCCTCACCAGAAGAACCGGCCCCCAGCGGCCGGTTTTTTTACGCCCCGGCTATTTGCGCCCGGCGGCGATCTGGTATTTCTTCAGCTTGTCGTACAGGGTTTTGCGCGGCACCATCAGGTTGTCCGCCGCCAGCGCGACGTTCCCGTCCACCGCCGACAAGGCCTGCACGATCAGCTCGCGCTCGTGATGGTCGACTTGCTGCGGCAGCGACAGCGCTTCGACGGCATCGGCTGGGGCGGCCGGTGGTGCAGCTGCGGCCACGCCCAGCACCAGCCGCTCGGCGAAATTGCGCAACTCGCGCACGTTGCCCGGCCACTCGGCCGCCTGCCATTGCGCCATCTGCTGCGCGCTCCACTGCGGCAAAGGACGGCGGTAGCGGGCGGCCGCGTCGGCGGTGAAGTGGGCCAGCAGCAGCGGGATGTCGTCGCGCCGGTCGCGCAGGCGCGGCAGCTCGATGCTGACCACGCTGAGGCGGTAGTACAGGTCTTCGCGGAACTGGCCTTGCGCGCTCAACTGTAATAGATCAAGTTTGGTCGCGGCGACGATGGTGCAGTCCAGCGCGACAGTGTCGTTGGCGCCCAATCTTTCCAGCCGCCGTTCCTGCAATACGCGCAGCAATTTGACCTGCAAGGCCATCGGCATGCTCTCGATCTCGTCGAGGAAGACGGTGCCGCCCTGCGCGTACTCCAGCTTGCCGATGCGGCGCTTTTGCGCGCCGGTGAAGGCACCCGCCTCGTGGCCGAAGATTTCGCTTTCAAACACCGATTCCGGCAGCGCGCCGCAGTTAATGGCGACGAAGTTGCCCTTGCGTCCGCTGGCGGCGTGCAGCAGGCGCGCGGCCACTTCCTTGCCGGTGCCGGTCTGGCCGTTGATCAGCACGTCCACGCCGGCCGGGGCGATGTTGCGGATCAGGACTTTCAACTGTTCGATGGCGGCCGAGCGGCCGACCAGGTCCGGCATGTCGGGATGCTGAGCGCGGTCGCTGCGCAGCTGGCGGTTTTCCAGCACCAGCCGGCGCCGTTCCTGCGCGCGGCGCACCGCGTCCAGCAAGCGCTCGGCCGCGAACGGTTTTTCGATGAAGTCGTAGGCGCCGCTGCGCATCGCGGCCACCGCCATCTCGACGTCGCCGTGGCCGGTGACGACGATGACCGGCAGTTCCGCATCCAGCGCGGCGGCTTGCGCCAGCAGCTCCAGGCCGCTGCGGCCCGGCAGGCGCACGTCGGTGACGATCACGCCCGGATAGTCGGCGCGCAGCAGCGCCAGCGCTTCCTCGGCGCTGGCACAGGCCTGCACGCTGAAGCCGCCCAGTTCCAGCGTCTGGCTGGTGGCCAGGCGCAGCGCGGCTTCGTCTTCGATCAAGATTGCCTGCACTTCAAGTCCCCTCGGTTTGCAGCGGCAGGCGCAGCTCGAAGCGCGCGCCGCCGCCGGGTTGATTATGCGCCGTCAGCTGGCCGTTCATGGCCTGCACGATGGACGACGAGATCGCCAGCCCCAGGCCCAGTCCCTTGCCGGACGGCTTGGTGGTGAAGAATGGTTCGAACAGGTGCGCCACCACCTGCTCGGGTATGCCAGAGCCGCTGTCGCTGATGCTGACCAGCGCGCAGGCGCCGTCGCGCTCCAGGCGGATCGCGACTTCGCGCCGCTCGGCCGTCTCGACCGCGTCGAGCGCGTTGCGCAGCAGGTTGATCAGCACTTGTTCGATGCGCACGCTGCTGCCGGTCACGTTCAGGCCGTCGGTCACGGCGATGTCCAGCGCGACGGCGTGGCGGCGGAATTCGCTCTCCAGCAAAAACGCCGAGGCGCGCACCGAGGCCGCCAGGTCGACCACGGCCACCGTCTCGTCCTTGCGCGCGAAACCCTTGAGCTGGCCGATGATGGCGCCCATGCGCGCGCTGGCTTCGCTGATGTGGCCGAGGTTGCCCTCGACCTGCTCGCCCTGCCCGCGCTCCAGGAACACGCGGGCGTTGTCGGCGAAGGCGCGGATCGCGGCCAGCGGCTGGTTCAGTTCGTGGGTGATGCCGGCCGCCATCTGGCCCAGCATCGCCAGCTTGCCGGCTTGCACCAGCTCGTTCTGCGTGGAGCGCAGCAGGTGTTCGGTCTCCTGCAACTTGGCGTATTTACTTTCGAGGTGCTGGTTGGTGGTGCGCAATTGCTGCGTGCGTTCGACGATCTTGTCGTCCAGCTCGGCGGCGGCTTGGCGCAGCGCGGCGGCCGAGGCCATGCGTTCTTCCACGCGGCGGCGGCGCTGGTGCAGCGCCCAGCTCGACACGGCCGCGCAGGCCACCAGCAACACCGCCGCCGCCGCCCACTGCATGCCGGTGCGCAGCACGCGCTGCTGGGCCGGGAACAGCATCAGCTCCCAACCGAGCTGGCCCACCGGCTGCGTGACGAACAAATCGGAACGCCCTTGCAGCGGCATGATCTTCTGGCCGGTGTATTGCTGGGTGTGCGCCAGATGGCGCTCGGTGGCCGCGTCCAGCGCTTGCAGGCTGCGGTAAATCCAGTCCGGGCGGTTGCTCAGGAAGATGACGCCGCTGCTGTCGGCCAGTACGATGGCGTCGTCGCTGCTGCGCCAGGTGCGTTCGAAGTCGGCCAGGCTGATCTTCACCGCCACCACGCCGGCGACCGGGCCGCCCGCCGTGCCGTTGCGGTACACGGGCTGGGCGATGAAGTAGCCGGCCTCGCTGGTGCTGGTGCCGATGCCGTAGAAGCGCCCCGCCCTGCCGTGCAGCGCGGCGTCGAAATAGGGGCGGTAGGAAAAGTTCTTGCCGACGAAGCCCAGCGGCTGGTTCCAGTTGCTGGCGCCGATGGTCAGGCCGTCGCGGTCCATCACGTAGATGGCGCCGACCTTGGCTTGCTGCTGGATGGTTTGCAGCGTGCTGTTGAGGCGGTTGATGGCCTGCGCATCGGACGGGTGCGCCAGCGCTTCGATCAGGTCGGGCTGGAAGCCCAGCACGAACGGCAGGGTTTCGTATTTTTGCAGCAGCGACTGCAGGTCCGGCGCCATCAGTTGCAGTTGGCGCTGGCCCTGCTGCCGTAGCTCCTCACGCGCGCGCCAGGTGCCGGCCAGGTAGGAGCCGGCGATCAGGCCCAGCGCGCATGCGAAGGTGACGACAAACAGCAGCAGGTTTTTGTGGGCGCGCATGGGCAGATTCTACTGCACCCGCTCAGTCCACCGCCGCCATGCGCATCTCGTCGTTGTGGTGGCGCTGCTGTTCCTCCATCACCAGTTGGCCAAGCTCGCGCTTGAGGGCGTTGAACTCGGCGGCGGACGGGTCGCGCAGGCGCGGCAGGTCCACCATCATGTCGCGCTTGACGGTGCCGGGGCGGTAGGTCATCACCACGATGCGGTCGGCCAGGTAGATCGCTTCCTCGATGCTGTGGGTGACGAAGATAATGGTCTTCTTCAGCTCGGCCCAGATGCGCAGCAGTTCGTCCTGCAGGTTGCGGCGGGTGAGCGCGTCCAGTGCGCCGAAGGGTTCGTCCATCAGCATGATCGGCGAATCGAGCGCCAGCACGCGGGCGATGGCCACCCGCTGGCGCATGCCGCCGGACAGGTCTTTCGGGAAGCGGTGCTTAAAGTCGCCCAGCGACAGCATGCCCAGCAACTGGTCGACCTTGGCCGTGATCTGCGCCTGCGGCATGCCCTTGATTTCCAGGCCGAAGGCGATGTTCTTTTCCACCGTCATCCAGGGGAACAGCGCGTACTCCTGGAACACCATGCCGCGTTCCGGGCCGGGACCGGTGACCAGCTTGTTGTCGGCGGTGATGGTGCCGGACGACGGCAGCGAGAAGCCGGCGATGGCGTTGAGCAGCGTGGACTTGCCGCAGCCGGAAGGCCCCAGCAGGCAGACGAACTGTCCCTGCGGGATCTCCAGGTTGATGTCCTTGAGGGCGATCACTTCGCGGCTGTCGGTCTTGAAGACCTTGTTGACGGCTTTGACTTCGATATGGGTCATGTCAGTTCTCCAGGCCGCGGTGCCAGCGCAGCAAATGATTGTTCAGTTTGTTCATACCGACGTCGATGATCAGGCCCAGCAAGCCGATACTGATCATGCCGGCGATGATTTTGTCGGACCAGAAATATTCGCGCGCTTCGAGGATGCGGAAGCCGAGGCCGTTGTTCACGGCGATCATCTCGGACACGATGACGACGATGAAGGCGGTGCCGATACCGATGCGCACGCCGGACAGGATGTAGGGCACGGTGGCCGGCAGCATCACGCGGACAAACATGGTGCGCTGGCTCACGCCCAGGTTGCGGGCAGCGCGGATGTAGATGCCGTCCACCTGGCGCACGCCGGCGATGGTGTTGACCAGCACCGGGAAGAAGGCGCCCAGCGCGATCAGGAACACGGCCGGCGCGTTGCCCAGTCCGAACCACAGGATGGCCAGCGGAATGTAGGCGATCGGCGGAATCGGCCGCAGCACCTGCATCAGCGGATTGAACCATGCATACATGCGCTGGCTCGATCCCATCAGCAGGCCCAGCGGCAGCGCCAGGCCGGCGCCGATGGCGAAGCCGACGAGCACGCGGTACATGCTGCTGAAGGTGTCGCCCAGCAGTTCGCCGGACAGCGCCCAGGCCAGCCACGATTGCGTGGCCGGATCGCGGGCGGTCAGCGGCAGCAGATACTCGATCCACTTGTGCACCACCGCGAACGGCGACGGCAGCACCTGCGGATTGACCCAGCCCAGCATGGCGCTGGCTTGCCACAGGGCGACGATAGCGATGGGCACAACCGCGCCCGAGGCGGCTTGCCGCCAGTCTTGCTTGCTCATGGTGTATCTCCGTGGTTATTGAATGCTCAGGCTTTTCTTGGCCGCGTCCAGCAGGTCGGTCTTGACCCAGTCCTTGGCCACGGGCGCGGAGCGCATCTTGCCGGTGCCGTGCTTGGCCATGACGTCGGTGGTGATCTGGATGTGCTCGGGCGTGACGTCATAGCTGTACGGCGAATTGCTGATGGCGTCGTCGAAATCGTCCTTGCTGATCTGGTTCTTGAAGATCACTTCGCGCACGTATTTCTCGGCCACCGGCTTGTTGTCGATGAACAGCTTGGTGGCCTGCACGAAGCAGGTCATGAACTTGGCGGCGGTGGCGCGATGCTCCTTGTAGAACTTCTCGCTCATCACCATGGTGCGCACCGGCGCGCCGATCGGCGTGTCGTACGGCTTCATCACTTCCACGCCGTAGCCTTTGTTGATCGCTTGCGAGGATTGCGGTTCGCTTTGCATGATGGCGTCGAGGTTCTTGCCCATCAGCGCCTGGTTCAGGTCGGCGAACGCCAGGAACACCAGTTGCACATCCTTGCCCGGCTGGTCGGAGGCGGTCAGGCCGGCCTGGGCCAGTTCGGCGATCAGCAGCACCTCGTGGATGCCGCCGCGCGTGACGCCGACTTTCTTGCCCTTCAAATCCTTGATCGACTTGATGTTACTGTCGGGACGGGCGACCAGGCGCGCGCCGCCCTTGGCGAAGCCGGCCACGATGTAGATCGGCGCGCCGTTGGCGCGGCCGGAGATGGCGGCCTCGGAGGCGGTAGCGCCGACGTCGAGCTCACCGGCGAGGATGGCTTGCATCACGTCCGGGCCCTTGGCGAAGACGTGCTCCTCCACCTTGATGCCGCACTTGGGCGCGATTTCCTTGATGTACGAGACGGCGCCGTAATGGGCGAACTTGAGGTTGCCGAGGCGGACCACCTCCTGCGCTTGCGCGCCCGAGGCAGCGGCCAGCGCGAGGGCCAGCGATAACAGACGGAACTTGAACATGCTTGTCTCCTTTGTGGTTGTAGTTACCAGGAGACATTGCAGCTTCCGTGCCAAGCACGGGCTGCGGTTCAAGTCATTGATTTTTAAGGGATGGCGCGCGGAGTTCGCGGCGCTTCAGGCGGAAATCCGCATGAACCGGGCTCGGCTTATGCGGATTTCCGCCAGGCTAACTGCACAGGCCGAAGGCCTTGCGGTCGGCGAAGTAGCGGTAGGTGAAGGTGCGCATCGGGTACTTGGTCAGCGCGATCTCGAAGGCGGGCGGGATCACGTCGAAGCGTTCCGGCAGCTTCTCCTTCACGCGCAGGCGCACGCGCCAGATCGTATCGTCGCTGGTGGCGCCGGCCACCAGCATGTCCGGCACCTTGGGGATCACGTCGACGATTTCCGGCCGCGAGTTGGTGGCGCGTTGATAGAAGCTGACCAGTTCCGCCTTCGCCAGCACCGGGCCCTTCGGCGCGGTGACGTGATACTCGCGGCTGAGGAACAGGGCGCGCTCGCCGCGCGGCACCAGGTAGACAAAGGTGAACTCGGCGCCGCCGTCCGGCAGCGTGACCGGCGGCGTGGTCGACACGCTGATCCCGCGCGGCAGATCGTAGCGCGAGCCTTCCTGCCAGGTCTTGCATTCCGGCGTCTTGGCCATGTAGACATCGACCGGCGTGAACGAATCGCCGCAAGCGGCCAGCAGCAGGGGCAAAACGAGGAGTGCGGAATAGCGCAGGCGCATGGGGTACCGGTGACTTGTAATTGGAAGCCCGTAGTTTAACAGGCGACGCGTCGTTCCCGCGCAGGCGGGAATCCATGCTGAGTTAGTGCCGCGTTGACGCATGCTCAGCATGGACTCCCGCCTTCGCGGGAGCGACGACGGGGTGCAATAAAAAGGGCCGCATCGCTGCGGCCCTTTGTTGCGTCTATGCGGTTGTTACCACATGATCACGCGGTCTTTTGGTTCCAGGTACATCTTGTCGCCTGGCTTCACGTTGAAGGCGTCGTAGAAGCCTGGCTGGTTGCGCATCGGGCCATTGGCGCGGAACTGGCCTGGCGAGTGCGGGTCGGTCTTGATCTGCACGATCTGCTGCGCTTCGCGCATCTTCAGGCGCCACACTTGCGCAAAGCCCATGTAGAAGCGCTGGTCGCCGGTCAGGCCGTCGATCACCGGGGCTTCCTTGCCACCCAGCGACAGCTTGTAGGCCTTGTACGCGATCGCGATGCCGCTGTTGTCGGCAATGTTCTCGCCCAGGGTCAGCTCGCCGTTGACGTGGTAGCCAGGCAGCGGGCTGAACTGGTTGTACTGCTCCACCAGCATCTTGGTCTTGGCCGCGAAGTTCTTGTGGTCCTGGGCGGTCCACCAGTCGCGCAGGTTGCCGTCGCCGTCGTACTGCGCGCCCTGGTCGTCGAAGCCGTGGCTGATTTCGTGGCCGATCACGCCGCCGATGGCGCCGTAGTTGACCGCGTCGTCCGCGTCAGCATTGAAGAACGGTGCCTGCAGGATCGAGGCCGGGAACACGATCTCGTTCATTTCCGGGTTGTAGTAGGCGTTGACGGTTTGCGGCGTCATGCCCCACTCTTCGCGGTCGATCGGCTTGCCCAGCTTGGCCAGTTCCTTGTTGTACTCGAACTCGCGCGAACGCAGCACGTTGCCGACCAGGTCGTCCTTGGACACCACCAGCTTGCTGTAGTCGCGCCAGTGGTTCGGGTACGCGATCTTGGTGGTGAACTTGGCCAGCTTGTCCTGCGCCTGTTTCTTGGTGACCGGGCTCATCCAGTCCAGCTGGTCGATGCTGGTCTTGTAGGCGGCCAGCAGGTTGTTCACCAGCGCCTGCATGCGCGCCTTGCGCTCGGCCGGGAAGTTCTGCTCGACGTAGATCTTGCCGACGGCTTCGCCCAGCGCGCCTTCGGTCACGGAGACGCCGCGCTTCCAGCGTGGACGCTGTTCGGTCACGCCGCTCAGCACGGTGCCGTAGAACGCGAAGTTCTCGTCGACGTAGGCCTTGCTCAGGTATGGCGCGCTCGATTGCAGCAGGTGCCAGCGGAAGTAGGCCTTCAACGTATCGAGCGGGGTCTTGGCCAGCAGCGCGGTCATGCCCTTCAGGTAGCTTGGCTGGCCAACGATCACGTAGGTGACCTTGCCTTTCACGCCGGCGTCGGCCAGGTAGGCGTTCCAGTCGTAGCCTGGCGCGACCTTGTCCAACTTGGCGATGTCGACCTTGTTGTAGGCCTTGACCGGGTCGCGCAGTTCGACCTTGGTCCACTGGATCTTGGCCAGTTCTTTTTCGAATTCCACGATGGCGTGCGCGGTGACGGCGCCGTGGGCGTCGCCGGCCATGGTCAGCATCTTGGCGACGTGCAGCTCATACTTGGCCAGCGCGTCGGCCAGTTTCTTGTCGTCCGCTTTCAGGTAGTAGTCGCGGTCCGGCAGGCCCAGGCCGTCCTGGCCCAGGTCGACCACGTACTTGGTCGAATCCTTGTTGTCCTGGTGGATGCCGTAGCCGTACGGCGCGGTCACGCCGATCTTGTTCAGGTGGGCGATCAGCGCCGGCAGCTGCTTCTTGTTGTTCACGGCGTCGATCTTGGCCAGCTCGGCGTTCAGCGGGGTCAGGCCCAGTTGTTCCAGTTTGGCTTCGTCCATGAAGCTGGCGTAGAAGTCGCCGATGCGCTGGGCTTCAGGGCCGCCGGCCTTGTTGGCGGCGGCGCCTTCGATGATGGCGCGCAGTTGCGGCTGGATGTCGTCGCGCAGCTTGGCGAAGCTGCCCCAGCTGGCTTTGTCGGCCGGGATTTCAGTCGTGGCCAGCCATTTGCCGTTCATGTGGGTGAACAGATCGTCCTGTGCGCGTACCGCTGGATCGATGTATTCCACCGCGATGCCGGAGACCGGTTTGGCGTTTGCTACTTGGGCGCTGGCCGTGGCTACACTTGTGGTGTTGTCGGCGGCACCCGCCAGGCCTGCGATCAGGCTCAGGGTCAATGCACTTACGAGATGACGTTTCACGAAATTATCCTCTTGATTGAATAAAGGCCAATCCACGGTGTTTGGCCCTGTTGCGCTTTATATCACAGTGCCGCAGCGGGATAAAGGCTTACCACATGATCACGCGGTCTTTTGGCGCCAGATACATTTTATCGCCGGGTTTTACGCCAAAAGCGTTGTAAAAACCCGGCTGATTGCGCACTGTGCCGTTGGCGCGGAACTGGTCCGGCGAGTGCGGATCGGTTTTAAGGTAAACGATTTGCTGGGCGTCGCGGATCTTGCTGCGCCACACCTGGCCAAAGCCCATGTAGAAGCGCTGCTCGCCGCTCAGGCCGTCGATCACCGGCGACGGCTGGCCGTTCAGCGAGATCAGGTAGGCCTTGAGCGCGATCGCCGCGCCCGAGTTGTCGGCGATGTTCTCGCCCAGGGTCAGCTCGCCATTCACGCGGTAGCCCTTGAGCGGGCTGAAGGCGCTGTACTGCTTGACCAGCATCTTGCTCTTGGCCGCGAAGTTCTTGTGGTCGGCCTTGGTCCACCAGTTGCGCAGGTTGCCGTCGCCGTCGTACTGCGCGCCCTGGTCGTCGAAGCCGTGGCTGATCTCGTGGCCGATCACCGCGCCGATGGCGCCGTAGTTGACCGCGTCGTCGGCGTCGGCGTTGAAGAACGGCGGCTGCAGGATGGCGGCCGGGAACACGATCTCGTTCAGCTCCGGGTTGTAGTAGGCGTTGATGGTCTGCGGCGTCATGCCCCACTCGTCGCGGTCGACCGGCTTGCCGAGCTTGTTCACTTCCTTGTCGTAGTCGAACGCGCGCGAGCGCTGGATATTGCCCACCAGGTCATCCTTGACCACCACCAGCGGCGAGTAGTCGCGCCACTTGTTCGGATAGCCGACCTTGACCATGAACTTGGCCAGCTTGGCCTGGGCCTGCTCCTTGGTGGCCGGGCCCATCCAGTCGAGCGTGCCGATGCTCTGCTTGAAGGCCGCCAGCAGGTTCTGCACCAGCGCCTCCATGCGCGCCTTGCGCTCGGCCGGGAAATGCTGCTCCACGTACAGCTTGCCCAGGCTCTCGCCCAGCGCGCCGTCGGTGGCGTTGACCGCGCGTTTCCAACGCGGCTCCTGTTCCTTGATGTCGCCCAGCACGGTGCCGTAGAAGGCGAAGTTCTCCTTCGCGAAATCCTTCGACAGGTAGGGCGCGCTGGCGTGGATCACCTGCCAGCGGAACCAGGCTTGCCAGGTGGCCAGCGGAGTCTTGTCCAGCAGCTGGTTGAAGCCGGTGATGAAGCTGGGCTGGCCGACGATGACGTAGTCGACCTTGCCGGCGATGCCGGTGTCGTTGAGCCAGGTGGTCCAGTCGTAGCCCGGCGCCAGCTTGGACAGCTTGGCCAGCGGCACCTTGTTGTAAGCCTTGACCGGGTCGCGCAGCTCGACCTTGGTCCACTGGATTTTGGCCAGCTCGGTCTCCAGCGCGACGATCGCCCTGGCGTCGGCCGCCGGGTTGGCGTTGCCGGCCAGCGTCAGCATCCTGGTCACGTGCTGCTGGAACTTGGCCAGCGTGTCGGCCATCTTCTTGTCCGACTTCTTCAGGTAGTAGTCGCGGTCCGGCAGGCTCAGGCCGTCCTGCATGAGGTCGGCCACGTATCTGGTCGAATCCTTGTTGTCCTGGTGGATGGCGAAGCCGTAGGGCGCGGTCACGCCGTAGCGGTTGAAGTGCGCGATCAGGGCCGGGATGGCCTTCTTGTCCTTGAGCGCGGCCACGCGGTCCAGGTCGGCGCGCAGCGGGGTCAGGCCCAGTTGTTCCAGCCTGGCCTCGTCCATATAGCTGGCGTAGAAATCGCCGATGCGCTGGGCATCCGAGCCGGGCGTCTTGTCCGGGTCGGCGGCGGCCGCCTCGATGAGGGCGCGCAGCTGCGGCTTGGTGTCATCGTCGAGCTTTTCAAACGAACCCCAGCTCGATTTGTCGGCCGGGATTTCAGTCTTGGCCAGCCACTTGCCGTTCAGGTTGAGGAAGAAATCGTCCTGCGGGCGAACCGCGGCATTGATCCCGTCCAGCTCGACGCCCGAACTTTTTTGCTGCGCCTGGACGCCGGACGAAGCGAGCAGCGCCACCATCAGCGCGCTTAACAGATGTGCTTTCAAGACTCTCTCTCCAAATGTTGGGCGGATGACCCATACACAACGATAGCAAAAAGACCACACGCAGTGGCCTTTTTGTGCGTTTTTGTCGCGGTTAAGCGCTTACCAAATGATTACGCGCTGTTCCGGCGCAACATACATCTGGTCGCCCGGCTTGACGCCGAAGGCTTCGTAAAAGCCCGGCTGGTTGACCATCGTGCCGTTGGCGCGGAACTGGCCCGGCGAGTGCGGGTCGGTCTTGATCAGCATGATCTGCTGCTCGTCGCGCGTCTTGCTGCGCCACACCTGCGCAAAGCCCATGTAGAAGCGCTGGTCGCCGGTCAGGCCGTCGATCACCGGCGCTTCCTTGCCGCCCAGCGACAGCTTGTAGGCCTTGTAGGCGATCGCCACGCCGCTGTTGTCGGCGATGTTCTCGCCCAAGGTCAGCGCGCCGTTGACGTGGTAGCCCTTGATCGGGCTGTAGCCGTCGTACTGCTTGACCAGCGCGTCGGCCTTGGCCTTGAAGTTGGCGCGGTCTTCCTTGCTCCACCAGTCGCGCAGGTTGCCGTCGCCGTCGGACTGGCTGCCCTTGTCGTCGAAGCCGTGGCTGATTTCATGCCCGATCACCGCGCCGATGGCGCCGTAGTTGACGGCGTCGTCAGCCTTGGCGTCGAAGAAGGGCGGCTGCAGGATGGCGGCCGGGAACACGATCTCGTTCATCGTCGGGTTGTAGTAGGCGTTGATGGTCTGCGGCGTCATGCCCCACTCTTCGCGGTCGATCGGCTTGCCCAGCTTGTTGATCATGCGCTGGTGGCTGAACACCGAGGCGCGCATGGCGTTGCCCACCAGGTCGCCCTTGACGATGGCCAGCGACGAGTAATCACGCCATTTGTTCGGGTAGCCGATCTTGGGCGTGAACTTGGCCAGCTTGGCTTGCGCCTGCTGCTTGGTTTCCGGGCTCATCCAGTCCAGCGTGTCGATGCTGCTCTTGTACGCGGCCAGCAGGTTCTTGACCAGCTCTTCCATGCGCGCCTTGCGCTCGGGCGGGAAGTGCTGGCTCACGTACAGCTTGCCCAGCACTTCGCCCAGGCTGTTCTCGACCAGGCCCACCGCCGATTTCCAGCGCGGCGGCTTGACGGCCACGCCGGTCAGCACGGTGCTGTAGAAATCGAAGTTGGCGTCGGCGAAGTCCTTCGACAGGTAGGGCGAGGCGCGGCGCAGCAGCTGCCATTCGAAGTAGGATTTCCAGGTCGCCAGGTCGGTCTTGTCCAGCACGGCGTTGAAGCCGCCCAGATAGCTCGGCTGGTTGACGATGACGTAGTCGACCTTGTTGGCCACGCCGGCCGCCGCCAGCGCGTGCTGCCAGTCGAAGTCCGGCGCCAGCTCGGCCAGCTTGGCGATCGGCATCTTGTTGTAGCGCTTGACCGGGTCGCGGTTCTCGACCTTGGTCCACTGCGCCTCGGCCAGCGCGGTCTCCAGCGCGACCACCGCCTTGGCGCTGGCGGCGGCGTGCTTGTCGCCGCCCAGCGCCAGGATCTTGGCCACGTGCGCCTCGTACTTGACCAGCGTGTCGGCCAGCTTGGCGTCGTCCTTCTTCAGGTAGTAGTCGCGGTCCGGCAGGCCGAGGCCGCTTTGCGAGATGCCGACCGCGTACCGGGTCGATTCGCGCGCGTCCTGGCTGACGTACAGGCCGTACGGCGCGCTCACGCCGATCTCGCTCAGGTGCGCGATCAGCATCGGGAAGGCTTTCTTGTCCTTGATGGCGCGGATACGGTTGAGCTCGCCCGCCAGCGGCTTCACGCCCAGCGAGTCCAGCTTTTTCTCGTCCATGAAGCTGGCGTACATATCGCCGATCTTCTGGGCGTCGCTGCCGGCCTTGCGCGTCTTGTCGGCCTCGGCCGCCTCGATGATGGTGCGCAGTTGCGGCAGCACGTCGTCGCGCAGCTTGGCGAAGGTGCCCCAGCTGGACTTGTCTTCCGGGATCTGCGCGGTCTTCAGCCAGCCGCCGTTCAGGTAACGGTAGAAGTCGTCTTGCGGACGCACGCTGGCGTCGATGTATTGGGTGTCGATGCCGGACACCGGGGCGGCGCCGGCGAAGGCAGTCATCAGGCTCAGGGTCAGCGCGCTCAGCAAGTATCGTTTCACTACGTTTCCTTCTTGGTCAGAATTTCATTTCGTATTTGACGCTCCAGACGACGTACGTCTGGTTGGTCGTGTTGGCCAATTGTGCCAGGCCGTTGGCGGTCACGATATTACTACCGAGGGCGTCCTCCGCCATCAGATTATTGGCTGAAATGCGGATTTGATGGCGTGAGCTGTATTTCCACAGCGCGTAGGCGTCGAACGAGCGCTTGCGGCTGGTGGTCACCACCTGCTCGGCGCTGCTCTGGATGATGGTCTCCGGCGTCCAGTTCAGGCTGGCGCCCAGGGTCAGCGGCACCGGCTTCAGGCGCCAGTCCAGGCCGACGTTGGCGGTCTGCTTCGGTTGCGCGTCGAGCCGGTTGTTGGGGCCGGGGATGCCGTCCACGCTGGACCAGAAGCGGCTGTAGTTGGAGCGGAAATCGATCGCCGGGCCGTCCGCGACCAGCTCCTGCAGCTGCAGCTTGGCTTCCAGCTCGATGCCCTTGGTGCGCGCGTGGCCGATGTTGGCCGGCGTCGACACCCAGCGCGGGCCGGTCGGCGTGTCCTGCAGGGTCAGCTCGCGGCGGATCAGGTCCTTGATATCGCGCACGAAGCCGCCGGCCGTGACGATGCCGCTGCGGCCCAGGTAGTGCTCGTACGCGAAGTCGAGGCCGGTCGCCAGCTCGGGCTTCAGGTCGGGGTTGCCGGTGCGGTCGGGCCGGGTGGCGCTGTTCAGCCGCGACAGCGACGGCAAGGCGATCAGGTCCTGGATGTTGGCGGCCTTGTAGCTCTTGGTCAGGCTGGCGCGGATCTGGTCCTTGTCGTGGCCCGGAATGCGGTAGACGCCGTGCAGCAACGGGCTCAGCACGCTGCTGGTGTTGCTGATGTCCTGGCCGGCGCGACTGCTGGTGGTGCGGATGCCTTCCCAGCGCAGCCCGGCGTAGCCCGACCATTGCTTGCTGATGTCCCACTCGTCCTGCGCGAACACGGCCAGGCGGCGGGTGTCGGCGCTGAGGTTGTCGCCGCCGTCGCCGTATTGCGAGACGCCGTTCTTGTCGAGCGAGGTCTTGGTCTCGACCCGGTGGCCCAGCTCGATATCCCAGCCGGCCGCCAGCGCGTGCTCCTTGCCGATCGGCGTGGTGTACTTGCCGCCGGTGCTGGCGCTGCGGTCGCGCACGGTGGCGTCGTCGCTGTAGCGCTGCAGCAGGTTGCCGGTGTTGTCGTACTGGTAGCGCAGCGAGTCGCTGTCGCTGTGGCCGGTGCCGAAGCCGAACTTGACGTCCAGCTTGGACGCGCCCGCCAGCTTGTGCACCCAGTTGCCGAAGCCGCGCAGGAAGGTCGATTCCGCATGGCTGCCGGTCAGCGCCAGGTTGTATTCGGGCGGCTGCTGCAGGGCCGGCGGCACCAGGCCGAAGTTCTGCGCCAGGTCGCTGCGCGCGTTGCTGTCGCTGCGGTTGACCATCAGGAAAGGCTGGAAGTTCAGCGTGTCGCCGTTGTCGAACTTGTACGACAGGCGCGGCGTCAGGTGCAGGCCGCGCGAGGTGCGCTTGGTCTGGTCGAGGACGTTCTGGTCCTTGAGCACCACGCCGTCGTCGCGGGTGTCGCGGTTGTAGGTTTCGGTCTGGTCGTGCTGGCGGTTCTCGAAGACCGAGCCGGTCAGCAGCCAGGTCAGGCTGCCGGTCTTGCCCGGCACCGTCAGCGAGACGTTGGGCGCGTGGCGGCCCTGCTCGATGGAGTCGGTGAGCTTGAGCTGCTTGTCCTTCTGCTGGTAGCCGTCGCGCAGGATGATGTTGATGGTGCCGGCGATAGCGCGCGTGCTGTGCTCGGCGACCGGGCCGCGCATCACCTCGATGCGCTCGACCTGGTCGGGCGACAGCGATTCCATCGAGAAGCCGGCCGGCGGCCGTTCGCCGTTCAGCAGCACCTGCGTGTAGCCGCTGCCCATGCCGCGCATGCGGACGTCGCCGCCACGGCCGGGGCGGCCGCCGAGGGTCACGCCGGGCAGGCGCTTGAGGACGTCGCCGAGGTTGCTGTCGCCGTTACGGTCGAGCTCCTCGCGGCCGTAGACCTGCTTGCCGGCCACCGAGTTGCGGCGCTCGTCCATGTCGCTGGCGCGGCCGCCGCTGATGGTGACCTGCGGCACCGGCTTGCCGTCCGGACCCAATGCCGGCTTGGCGGGCGCGGCGTCGGTTTGTGCGAGGACATCGGAGGCGCCCAGCAGGGCCAGGCAGGCGAGGGAGATCAGTTTGCTCATAGGCTGCACATTCTACCGGCAGCCCCGCTTGCCAAAAGGGCCGGCGGCCGATTTTTACTTTACGATACACACCGCGCTCAACCGCCGCCGCCCGGCAGGCTGATGCTGGCGCCGCCGGGGCCGCCAATGCTGCCGCCCGCGCCACCCATGCCCTTGCGGCCGCCGCGATGCTGCTCGCCGCCTTCCTGCTTGTGCGGCATGGCGCCGTTGTGTGCGCCCGAGTCCGGCACGCGCTGCAGCTGCTCGGCCACCAGTTGCACCACCGCCTGGCGCTGCGTTTCATTCAAGGCATCGTTGACGGTCAACCACCATTCGCGCAGCAGCTTTTCCTCCAGGGCGCTGGCGGTGGTTTCCTCGTCCACCGTCTTGGCCAGGTCGCGCAGCTCGACATTGGCGCCCTGCACGCCGGCCAGCGTGGCCGCCTGCAGGCGCTCGCGGCGGGCCTGGCGCTCGCGCAGCAGATTGCGGGTCTTGGTTTCGGTCTGCTGCCACAGGATCTGCTGGTTGGCGTTGAGGTTGAGCGATTTTTTCAGCTCGGCCGCCATCGGCAGCATGTCCTCGGCGCGGATGTCCATCACGGGCAGCGCATGCGCCGGCAACAGGGCCGCGCTCAGCGCCAGCGCGACGGCCAGGCGCTGCAACGTGGAAGAGAAGTTAAGACGCATGTCGGCTCCATGGATAAAAAAAAGCCTGCGCTTGGGGCGCAGGCGAAAACCACTTCAGGGTAGAGAGAATTACGAGTTCAGTTTAGGTCGCGCCTCCCGCCGTTACAGGACTTCTTACAATTGCTTACGGTCGTGAACGTGAGCGATACACAGCATACAAAACAGCAAAATTGACGCAACGCCAAGCGGGCGCTGGTGTGCTTCAATTGTCAACGCTCAGCGTTGTAAATTCTCGTAAAGGTATAAATCATTTCGCGATGGCTACCATGTTTGCCGAGAATCAGGTTTATACTCGACTCAAGCGCGTTGAGGCGGGATGGCCCGCCGGCGACGGCTGCCGGCAACAGTTCGATAGGTGAAACATGGGCAAGAAATTAAAGAATTCTGGATTGGTCGGGCTGGGCGTGGTGGCCGGTATCGCGATCTCGCTGCAGTTTTCCGCCATGGCGCAAAAACCGGTGGACCCGCCACTGCCGCTGGAAGAGCTGCGCCAGCTGGCCGACGTGTTCGGCCTGATCAAATCCGACTACGTCGAAAAGGTCGAGGACAAGAAGCTGCTGACCGAAGCCATCTCCGGCATGGTCGCGTCGCTGGACCCGCACTCCGCCTATCTGGACAAGAAAGCCTACGCCGAGCTGCGTGAAGGTTCGCAGGGCAAGTTCGTCGGCCTCGGCATCGAGATCGGCCAGAGCGAAGACGGCTATATCAAGATCGTCGCGCCGATCGAGGACTCGCCGGCCTGGCGCGCCGGCATCAAGGCGGGCGACCTGATCTCGCGCCTGGACAGCACGCCGGTCAAGGGCCTGAGCCTGGACGAGTCGATCAAGAAGATGCGCGGCGAGCCGCACACCAAGGTCAGCATGACGGTGCTGCGCAAGGGCGAGGCCGAGCCGCTGGTGTTCAACATCACGCGCGAGGAAATCCACCAGAAGAGCGTCAAGGGCAAAATGGTCGAGCCTGGCTATGCATGGCTGCGCATCTCGCAGTTCCAGGAGCCGACCGTGGATGACCTGGCCGCCAAGATTATCGAACTGTACAAACAGGACCCGAACATCAAGGGCCTGGTGCTGGACCTGCGCAACGATCCGGGCGGCGTGCTGCAAGGCGCGATCGGCGTGGCGGCGGCCTTCCTGCCGAAGGACGCGGCCATTGTCTCGACCAACGGCCAGCTGCCGGACTCCAAGCAGATCTTCTACGGCCGTCCCGAATACTACGCGCTGCGCAACGACGGCGACGCGCTGTCCAAGCTGCCGGCCGCGGTCAAGCAGGTGCCGATGGTGGTGCTGGTCAACACCGGTTCGGCCTCGGCCTCGGAAATCGTCGCCGGCGCGCTGCAGGATTACAAGCGGGCCGACATCGTCGGCACCCAGACCTTCGGCAAGGGTTCGGTGCAAACCATCCGCCAGCTGACCGCCGACACCGCCGTCAAGCTGACCACGGCGCGCTACTACACGCCGAACGGCCGCTCGATCCAGGCCAAGGGCATCGTGCCCGACCTGGCGGTGGACGAGAACGCCGACGGCGACGGCCTGAACGCGCTGCGCACCCGCGAGGCCGACCTCGACAAGCACCTGAGCAACGACCGCGACCAGGAAATCGCCAAGAGCAAGCGCGACGAGCTGGAAGAACAGCTGCGCATCGTGGCGCTGGAGAAGAAACGCAAGCCGCTGGAATACGGCAGCGCCGACGATTTCCAGCTGGCGCAGGCGCTCAACCACCTGAAAGGCTTGCCGGTGCAGCTGGCCAAGCCCGAGACCACCGTGGTGAAGGCGGAGGTCGAGGTCAAGAAGGATCTGACCATCAAGAAGGAACTGGCCAAGAAATAAGCGGTTTTGATCCCCGAATTCAGCGGCGCCTCAAGGGCGCCGCTTTTATCTGGTGCACGTAAAACATCAGCCTTCAGGCCGGTGATGTAAGCGCGGCCGGCACGACCATCCGGTTTGGTGCGTCTAGTGTGGCGTCTGCTATTGCTCAATGTACTTCCGGATAATAGCAATGGGGGCGCCGCCACAGCTTCCGGAGACTTCGCGACGGTATTTTGTGACGAAGACCAAATGCACGTGTATCAAAAAAACACAGTGTCCTCCGTGTCGTATATCAAAGTCTTGGCTCATAGACCAAAATACAATCTAAGGATGCTACGTCTACAAGCCTTTAAATTCGAACTCATGCCGAACGGCGAACAGGCGCGCGACATGCGCCGTTTCGCCGGATCGTGCCGCTTCGTCTACAACAAGGCGCTGGCGATGCAGAAGGATAACCACGCCCAAGGCAGCAAGTTCATCAGTTACGTGTCGATGGCTGCAAATTTGCCGATCTGGAAGCGCGACACTGGCATGAGGTGGCTCAAAAAGGCGCCGTCCCAGGCACTACAACATACATTGAAGGACTTGGACAAGGCGTACCAGAATTTCTTCGAGAAGCGGGCGGGCTTCCCAAGCTTTAAGCGTAGAGGCAGCGGCGACAGCTTCCGCTATCCTGAACCGAAACAAATCAAGCTCGATGAGGCGAACGACCGCATTTTTCTGCCCAAGCTCGGCTGGCTGCGCTATCGCAACAGCCGCGACCTGCAAGGCGCGGTGCGCAACGTTACCGTCAGCCAGTCGGGCGGCAAGTGGTTCGCGGCCATCCAGACACAACGTGAGGTCGAATCGCCGGTGCCCACGACAACCACGGCCATCGGCATCGATCTTGGCATCGCCCGCTTCGTCACCATGAGTGACGGCGGTTTCATCCTTCCACTTAACAGCTTTAAGAAACATCAGCAGCGGCTGGCCCGCTACCAGCGGCGGATGAGCCGCAAGGTCAAATTCAGTAGCAACTGGAAGAAGGCCAAAGCCCGCGTCCAGAAGGTTCATTCTCGCATCGCTAACGCTCGCAAGGACTTCCTGCACAAGGTCACAACGACGATCAGCCAAAATCATGCGCTCGTCTGCATTGAGGACTTACAGGTACGGAACATGTCCAAGTCGTCCAAAGGCACGGTCGAACAACCGGGCAAGAATGTCCGTCAGAAGTCTGCTCTGAACTGCTCCATTCTCGATCAGGGTTGGGGCGAGTTCAGGCGGCAGCTCGGCTACAAGCTGTCGTGGAGTGGTGGTATATTGCTGGCCATGCCGCCGCATCACACCAGTCAGACGTGCCCATGCTGCGGCCATATATCGAAAGACAATCGGCAAACTCAGGCGCAATTCCTGTGCGTCGATTGCGGTTACGAAAATCACGCCGATGTGGTCGGCGCGATCAATGTTTTAGCGCGAGGGCATCGCGTCTTAGCCTGTGGAGAGTCGGCGCATTCAGGCCGCTCGATGAAGCAGGAACCCACCGAATCGACCGCGTAAATCATCACGTGGCGCAGTAGGAATCCCCTTGCTTTCCGCGCAAGCGGCAGCCGTCAGGCTGAGGAAGGGGAGGATGTCAATTTCGCCTAACGTGCAGTCATTGTGTAGAATTTGCGTCATTACTGGCCTACGCCATTGCTTAATTTGAAAGTTTAACCATGAAACAAGCGGTCATCAGCGGTACCGGTCTCTTTACGCCAGCCCAGTCGATCTCCAACGAAGAGCTGGTGGAATGCTTCAACGCCTACGCCGAGCAGTTCAACGCCGACAACGCCGCCGCCATCGCGGACGGCACCGTCACGGCGCTGGAAATGTCCAGCGTGGCCTTCATTGAAAAGGCGTCCGGCATCAAGTCGCGCTATGTGATGGAGAAGAGCGGCATCCTGGACCCGGCCCGCATGGTCTCGCGCATCCCCGAGCGCGCGGACGAGGAACTGTCGCTGCAGGCGGAAATCTGCGTGGCGGCGGCGCGCCAGGCGCTGGACCGCGCCGGCCGCGTGGCGGCCGATATCGACATGGTGCTGGTGGCCTGCTCCAACATGCAGCGCGGCTATCCGGCGATGGCGGTCGAGGTGCAGGGCGCGCTGGGCATCGAGGGCTACGGCTTCGACATGAACGTGGCCTGCTCGTCGGCCACCTTCGGCATCCAGCAGGCGGTGGCGGCGGTGCAGAGCGGCCAGGCGCGCGCGGTGCTGGTGCTCAATCCTGAAATCACCAGCGGCCACCTGAACTGGCGCGACCGCGACAGCCACTTCATCTTCGGCGACGCCTGCACGGCGATGGTGATCGAGGCGGCCGACACGGCCAAGGGCGCGCACCGCTGGGAGATCGTCGAGACCAAGCTCAAGACCAGCTTCTCGAACAACATCCGCAACAACTTCGGCTTCCTGAACCGCTTCGACGAATCGGGCATCGGCCAGCCGGACAAGCTGTTCCGCCAGCAGGGGCGCAAGGTGTTCAAGGACGTGTGCCCGATGGCCGCCGACATGATCAAGACCACCATCGCCAGCGCCGGCCTGGAAGTGCCGCAGGTAAGCCGCTACTGGCTGCACCAGGCCAACCTGAACATGAACCTGCTGATCAGCCGCATGGTGCTGGGCCGCGACGCCGAGCCGGGCGAAGCGCCGGTGATCCTGGACACCTACGCCAACACCTCCTCGGCCGGTTCGGTGATCGCCTTCCACAAATACTCGGACGACATGGCGTCCGGCCAGCTGGGCGTGATCTGCTCCTTCGGCGCCGGCTACTCGATCGGCTGCGTGGTGGTGCGACGGATCTAAGTTCCGCAGACATGCCGGCGCCATCAAGCGCCGGCTACATGTCCAGCAACTCCGCCCCCAAGGGCTCGTCATTGGCGATCAACATCATCATGGCTTGCTTCAATCGGGACAAGTCATAGCGCCCAGATCGTTCAAGCCGGGTCCAGTTTTTCAAGAAGGGCTTTTTGTAGTCCACCTGACGTGGCGGGACAACTTTCCTAGCCGGGGCTGTCTTCTTCAAGATCATCGGCATCCATGTGGGAGCGCAGTTCCGCCATCGTCTTTCGCGAGTCCTTGATGGCGGCCCGGGTTTCGGCATTGGGTACTTTAAGCTCGAAGGGCAAGGTTTGGTCTTCAATGATGCGGCGTAGCAGCACATTCACCGCTACCGACATAGTCAGGCCGTAAGATTGCAAAACTTTCTCGGCCTCAGCTTTCCGATGCTCATCGACCTGCACCTGTAGCGTCACGGTTTTCTCAGTCATGATGGCCTCCCGAATCGAAAGTCCATTGTAGTCTAACTGGAACGTCGGTAAAGCGCACGAAACCTGACCCGCCTCAACAGCAATGCCGCTATGCCGCCACGAACTGTCTGCCCAGTTCCCGCTCGACGGCCGCGAATGCGGCCGTTGTCGTTTCAGGGCCGGCGGCGGTGGCCTGCACGGACAGGAAGCTCAGGTTCTTCAAGCCTATCGTTGGCAGCAGCGCGCGCAGGTAGGGTTCGAGGAAGTCGGGCTGGCGGGCGCGCTCGCCGCTGCGGTAGCCGCCGGAGCTGACGGCGATGTACACCGGACGATCCGCCAGCGTGCCGACCTTGCCCTCCGGCGTGACGTTGAAGGTAACGCCGATGCGCACCACATGGTCCAGCCATGCCTTCAGCACCGACGGCACCGTGAAGTTGTGCATCGGCGTGGCGATGACCACATAATCGGCGTCGCGCAATTCGGCGATCAGCCGCTCCGACAGCGCCTGCGACGACATGGCGCGCCCGTTCGCCGTCCGTGCGCCGTCCCGCATGCCGCCGCCCAGCGCAGACGCGTACTCTCCGTCGATATGCGGCAGGGGCTCGGCCCACAGGTCGCGCGTGACGATCTGCGCGGCGGGGTGCTGCGTCAGAAGACGGTCCATCACGCGCTGGGACAACCGGTAGCTCACCGATTGCTCCCCGCGCGGGCTGCATGTGATGTGCAGGATCTTCATGCCGCACCCGCCTTCAGGAATTTACCGAAGCGCATCGCGCCGGTCAGCAGGCCCTCGCGGAAGTAGAAGCGCTGCGCCAGCGCGTTGGCCATACCGGTGTCGAGCACCAGCTTCACGCATTCAGCGCGCTCCGCGTAAGCCGTCAAGTGCTCCAGCAGCCGCGCGCCCCAGCGCTGGCTGCGCATCTTCTCGTCGGCCACCAGGTCATCGACGTACAGGAAGCGGCCGTACACCAGGTTCTCCTCCAGGCGATATCCTGCCAGCGCCACCACTTCGCCCTCATCCCACGCGGCCAGGATGCGGTAGCCCTGCCCGTGCATGCGCATCACGCGGGCGACGAAGTCGTCCTCGGTCGCCAGGTGCGGGCGCAGTTGCTTCATCACCGGATAGCAGGCGCGCAGCTGCTCCGGCGTTTCCACATCCTTCAGTTGATCGTCCATGCTTGCTCCTTTTAAAACGCCATCTTAGGGCGGTAATGGCATAATCCACAGAGCCATAAAACGACATCCAGACTAGGCCATGAATACCAAGCCCGATTTCCTCCAGCTCGACGACGCCGCCGCCGAACCGCTCTATCGGCAGATCTACGCCCGCTTCCGCAGCGCCATCACCGACGGCCTGCTGCTGCCGGACGCCCGCATCCCGTCGGCGCGCGCACTGGCGCTGGAGCTGGGCCTGGCACGCGGAACGGTGGAAGCGGCCTACTCGCTGCTGGTGGCGGAAGGTTATGTGGAGGCGCGCGGCCAGGCCGGAACCGTGGTCACGCCGGCGCTGGCGCGCCACGCGGCGACGGCGGCAGTAACAGCGACGGCGATGTCGATGCCCGCGACGCCGTCCGGGCGCACCCGGAAGACGCCCTCCGGCACGGCGCCGGCGACGGCATCGTCGAACCGTCCCTTCCAAATGGGCCTGCCCGCCCTGGACGCCTTCCCGCGCAAGGTGTGGGCGCGGCTGGCGGCGCGCGCGGTCCGCGCCACGCAGCCCGACGACATGGCCATTCCGCCCTTCTTCGGCGAGCCGGCGCTGCGCGCGGCCATCGCCACCTATCTGAACCTGTCGCGCGGCATCCAGTGCTCGCCGTCGCAGGTGTTCATCACCTCCGGCTACCGCAACACGCTGGAACTGATCACGCGCGCCCTGCTGCAACCCGGCGACAGCGTGTGGGTTGAGGATCCAGGCTTCCCGCCCACCAGCGAACTGCTCAAGCATGCCGGCATGAAGCTGGCCCCGGTAGCGGTCGACGCGGAAGGCCTGGTGGTATCGCACGGCGTGGCCACGGCGCCGCGCGCCAGGGCCGCCGTCGTCACGCCGGCGCATCAATGCTCGCTGTGCGTATCGCTTTCGCTGCCGCGCCGCCTGGCGCTGCTGGACTGGGCGGCGCAAGCCGACGCCTGGATCGTCGAAGACGACTACGACGGCGAATACCGCTACGCCAGCCGTCCGCTGCCGGCGCTGCAAAGCCTGGACCGCGATGGCCGCGTGCTGTACGCCGGCACCTTCAGCAAGGTGCTGTTCCCGGCGCTGCGGCTGGCCTACCTGGTGGTGCCGCCGGCGCAGGTGCCGCGCTTCGAGCAGACCAGCCAGACCTTCGGCAGCGGCGGGCCTGTCCTGACGCAGACCATCGTCAGCGACTTCATGAACGAAGGCCACTTCGCCCGCCACATCCAGCGCATGCGCCGCCTCTACGCGGAACGCCGCCAGATCGCCGCGCAAGGCCTGGACGCGGTGCTGGGCAAGTACCTGCGCATCGACCCGCAGCCGGGCGGCATGCACCTGATCCTGCGCATGAAGGGCCGCCACACCGACCGCGCCCTCGCCGAGCGCATGCGGCAGGACGGCATGGCGGCGCTGGCGCTGTCCGAGCGCACGGTGCTGCCGCATGCGGCGTCGGCGCTGCTGCTGGGTTTCACCAACATCGACACGCCGCAGCGGGCGCGCGAACTGGGCAAGCGGATACTCCGGCTGCTTTGAACATGGCCTAGCCGGATAGCCCATTCTTGGCTCTTCACGACTGGTCCATGCGCCGGCAGAATAACGTCATTCGCAACCAGCCAGGGAACAGCCATGAGCAAGCGCCTCGAAGTATTCAAGCATGCACCGGAAGCCTACAAGGGCTTCACCGCAGTCAAGCATTACGTGCAGGCCTGCGGCCTGCCGGCCGAGTTGGTGAACCTGGTCTACCTGCGCGTATCGCAGATCAACAACTGCGCCTTCTGCATCGACATGCACACCCGCGACCTGCTGAACCAGGGCGTCAAGATCGACAAGGTGGCGCTGGTGCAGGTATGGGAGGAAGCGGCCGCACTGTTCAGCGACAAGGAGCGCGCAGCGCTGGCCTGGGCCGAAAGCGTGACCCGCGTCGCCCAGACCAATGTGCCGGATAGCGACTATCAAAAAGCGATCGCGGTCCTCAGCGAGAAAGAGTTGGCCGACGTGACGGTGGCCGTATCGCTGATGAACGCCTTCAACCGCTTCGGCGTCGGTATGCGCATGACGCCGGCGGCACTGATCATGTGATCGCCGCAGGCATGATTGTGCTACGCTAGGGCTCCCCCACCTTGGCAGGAGCCCCGTACGCATGCCCCACAATATCAGCCTGATCACCACCATCGCGGCCGCACTGGGCTTCGGCCTTTTGTTCGGCTACCTCGCAACGCGCCTCAAGCTGCCGGCGCTGGTGGGCTATCTCGCTGCGGGCATCATCATCGGCCCCGCCACGCCGGGTTTCGTGGCCGATACGGCGCTGGCCGGGCAGCTCGCCGAAATCGGCGTGATGCTGATGATGTTCGGCGTCGGCCTGCATTTTTCCCTCGACGATCTCTGGGCCGTGCGGCGCGTGGCGCTGCCGGGCGCCGTGCTGCAGATCGCGGTCGCCACCGCGCTGGGCATGGCGCTGGCCCACTTCTGGGGCTGGAGCCTGGGCGGTGGTTTGGTATTCGGCCTGGCGCTGTCGGTGGCCAGCACGGTGGTGCTGCTGCGGGCGCTGGAGGAGCGCGGCATCCTCGATAGCTTCAACGGCCGCATCGCGGTCGGCTGGCTGGTGGTGGAGGACCTGGTGACGGTGCTGGTGCTGGTGCTGCTGCCGGCGTTGGCCGGCTCGCTGGGCGGCACGCACAGCGAAAGCCACGGCGTTACCGCCATGGGCGAAGCGAACCTGTGGACCACGCTGGCGATCACGCTGGGCCAGGTGGGCGCCTTCATCGCGCTGATGCTGGTGGTGGGCCGCAAGCTGTTCCCGTGGATCTTGTGGCAGGTGGCGCGCACCGGTTCGCGCGAGCTGTTCACGCTGTGCGTGATCGCCGCCGCCGTCGGCATCGCCTACGCGTCGACTCACTACTTCGGCGTCTCCTTCGCACTGGGCGCCTTCTTCGCCGGCATGGTGCTGCGCGAATCCGAACTGGCGCACCGCGCCGCAGAGGAATCGCTGCCGCTGCGCGATGCGTTCGCGGTGCTGTTCTTCGTTTCGGTCGGCATGCTGTTCGAGCCGTCGATACTGGTCGAGCAGCCGCTCAAGCTGCTGGCGGTGGTGACCATCATCGTGGCCGGCAAATCGGTGGCGGCCTTTCTGTTGGTGCTGCTGCTGCGATACCCGGCCAAGACCGCGCTGATGGTATCGGCCAGCCTGGCGCAGATCGGCGAGTTCTCTTTCATCCTGGCGGCGCTGGGCCTTTCCCTGGGCCTGATGCCGGTCGAGGGACAGAGCCTGATCCTGGCCGGCGCCATCATCTCCATCGCGCTCAATCCGGTGGTGTTCCGCGCCACCAAACCGCTGGAGCGCTGGCTGGGCAGGAACGTGGCGCTGGCTGCCAAGTTCGAGCGTCCCGCCGATCCGCTGGCGGAGCTGCCGGCGTCGGTGCCGCAGGAGCATCTGTCGGGACAGGTCGTGCTGGTCGGCTATGGCCGCGTGGGCCGGCGCATCGCCGCGGCGCTCGCCGGGCAAGGAATCCCCTTCGTGGTGGCCGAGCAGAATCGCGAACTGGTCGACCAGCTGCGCAAGGAAGGCGCGCACGCGGTCGCCGGCAACGCGGCGGAACCGGCTGTGCTGATCCAGGCGCACATCGCGCGCGCGGCGATGCTGGTGATCGCCACGCCGGACACCTTCCACGTGCGGACCATGATCGAGACCGCGCGTGCGCTCAACCCCAACATCAAGACCGTGGTGCGCACGCACAGCGACGAGGTGGCGGAACTGCTGCGCGGCGAACGCGCGGGAGAGATTTTCATCGGCGAGCAGGAGCTGGCAAAGGGAATGACTGAATTCATACTGACCAACATGACCAAGGATGGAGGCCACCATGCTCACTAGGCGCGCCCTGATGCGCTGCGCGGCGGCGCTGCCATTGACGCTGATCGTTGCCGGCGCGGGTGCCTCGCCGGCGCGCGTGCAGCTGGAGTTCCACAGCGCGTTCCTGATGAATCTACACCACTTCCTGTTCGACTTGGGAGTGCATCCGGAGAAGCTGGAAAAGATCGGCTGGACGGCCACGCCAACCGCCGACGAGATGGCGGCGCTGCGTAAGGCGATCGCCCACTACCGCGACAACTACGCGAAGCGCAGCCCGCTGTTCGACGAACAGATGGTGTCCATCAAAATGGCCTTGAGCGTGGCCGACACGCGGCGCGAGGCCGGCGGCCTGGCGCTGCCGCCGCAACTGGCGGCCACGCTGGACAGCGTCGCGCCGATGTACGCGCGCTGCATCTGGGCGCAGCAGGACGCCAGCAACCAGCAATGGATCGCCGAAGCGAAGCGGCTCGACGAGCGTTATGGCGCGGAGGTCCAGGAAGGCATCGCCCGATATCTGCAAACGCCCTTCCCGCTCACGCCGATCCGGATCGATGTCGTGGTGGACACCGGCACGCGCCAGGGCGGCTACACCGACACGCAGACGGTGATCCCCAGCGGACGGCCCGACTATCAAGGCCTGGCGTCGCTGGAGATGGTGTATCACGAAATTTCGCACATCGCGTCGACCGACAAGCTGATGGACGCCATCGAAGCGCGCCTGAAGGCCACGCAGCGCAATCCCGATTCGGAACTGTGGCACGCAGTGCAGTTCTACACCGTCGGCACCGTGGTGAAGGATGCGTACAACCGCGATGGCATAGCCTACGAACCCTACGCCGACAAGCGCGGCCTGTTCAAAGGCTACTGGTCGCCGCTGCTGCCGCCGATAGAAACCGAATGGCGCCCCTACATGAACGGCAAGCAGACCTTCGACCAGGCAGTGGTCCGCATGGTCGACCAACTGCCCGCCGGATAAGGCTTCTTACAAGCTGACCGCCAGCTCCGCGCCTTCCTTGATGGCGCGCTTGGCATCCAGCTCCGCGGCCAGGGCGGCGCCGCCGATCTTGTGAAAGCGCGGCCATTGAGCGTTGGCCTTGACCTCCTCTTCCGACGGCATCAACTCGGTCAGGCTGTCCTGCCCCGCGCAGACCACCACGTTATCCACCGACAGCAGGCGCTGCTCGCCGGCGATGGTCACGTGCAGGCCCTGGTCGTCGATGCGGTCGTACTGCACGCCGGCCAGCATCACCACGCCATTGCGCGCCAGGACCGCGCGGTGCACCCAGCCCGAGGTCTTGCCCAAGCCAGCGCCCAGCTTCGACACCTTGCGCTGCAGCAGATACAGCTGGCGCACCGGCTCCGGCGCGGAGACGGTCGTCAGGCCGCCCGGGGCGTCGCCCTTCATGTCCACGCCCCACTCCCTGGCCCAGACATCCAGCGCCAGCGGCAGCGGGTGTTTGGGATCGTGCAGCAGGTACTCGCCCACGTCGAAGCCGATACCACCCGCGCCGATGATGGCCACGCGCTTGCCCACCGGCGCCTTGTTCTGCAGGACGTCGATATACGACAGCACCTTCGGATGGTCGATGCCTTCGATCGGCGGACGGCGTACCTTGATGCCGGTGGCGATCACCACGTCGTCGTAACCGTCGGCGATCAGCTGCTCGCGCGTGACGCGCACGCCCAGCTTGACCTTCACGCCGGTCAGCTCCAGCTTGCGGCGGAAGTAGCGGATGGTCTCGGCGAATTCCTCCTTGCCCGGTATCTGCATGGCGATCTTGAACTGGCCGCCGACACTGTCGCTGGAATCGAACAGGGTCACGTCATGGCCGCATTCCGCCGCCACCGTGGCCGCCGACAAGCCGGCCGGCCCGGCGCCGACCACCGCCACGCGGCGCTTCTTCGCCGTTGGCGCGTAGACCAGTTCCGTTTCGTGGCAGGCGCGCGGGTTCACCAGGCAGCTGGCGCGCTTGTTGGAGAAGGTGTGGTCCAGGCAGGCCTGGTTGCAGCCGATGCAGGTGTTAATCTCGTCGGTGCGGCCCTGCGCCGCCTTCACGACGAAGTGCGAGTCGGCCAGGAAGGGACGCGCCATCGAGATCATGTCGGCGTCGCCGCGCTGCAGGATGCCTTCCGCCTCGGCCGGCATGTTGATGCGGTTGGACGCCACGACCGGTATCGTCACCTCGCGGCGCAGGCGGCCAGCCAGGCTGGCGAAGGCGGCGCGCGGCACCGAGGTCACGATGGTCGGCACACGCGCCTCGTGCCAGCCGTAGCCGGAATTGAGGATGGTCACGCCGGCGTGCTGCAGGGCCTTGGCCACGGCCACCACGTCTTCCCAGGTGTTGCCGCCGTCGACCAGGTCGAGCAGCGAGTGGCGGTACATGATGATGAAGTCATGGCCCACTTCCGCGCGGATGCGCTTGACGATTTCCACCGACAGCCGCATGCGGTTCTCGATGCTGCCGCCCCATTGGTCGGTGCGCAGGTTGGTGCGCGCGCACAGGAACTGGTTGAGCAGGTAACCTTCGCTGCCCATCACCTCGATGCCGTCGTAGCCGGCGTCGCGCGCCAGCCTGGCGCAGCGGGCGTAGTCGCGGATGGTCGCTTCGATGCCGGCCTCGGTCAGCGCGCGCGGCTTGAAGGGCGAGATCGGCGATTTCTTCTCCGACGCCGACACCACGAACGGCTGGTAGCCGTAGCGGCCCGCGTGCAGGATCTGCATCAGGATCTTGCCGCCCTCCTCGTGCACCGCGCTGGTGACGCGGCGGTGGTTGATCACGTCGCCCTTGAAATTGAGCGTGCCGCCGAAGGGCAGCAGCCATCCGGAGCGGTTGGGCGAGATGCCGCCGGTGACGATCAGCCCCACGCCGCCGCGCGCCCGCTCGCGGTAGAACGCGGCCAGCTTGCCGTAGTTGTAGAAGCGGTCCTCAAGACCGGTGTGCATGGAGCCCATGACGACGCGGTTGCGCAGCGTCGTGAAGCCAAGATCGAGGGGGGCCAGCAGGTGTGGGTATGGTGAAGTTGTCATTATGGTTGTTAGAGTCAGACGTGGGGCATGAACATGCCCGCATTAAAACGCAAATCTCTAGACATGGGCTTCTAAAGTCCCGGCTTCCGCTCCTGAATTTGGCGGAGGGTGCGGTAGCGCTCTTGTATTCTGCCACCCTTTCCCTTACGCTGGAACGATGATGCGATTCCTTTTGTTTTTGTTAGTGGGTGTGGCCGCTCCAGTGATGGCACAGACACCCAGGCTTGAATTGCCCAAGCTGGAGGTGTCGGTCAACCGGGTGGAGCTCGATGCGCTGCACATGTACGAAGTGGACGCCACCGGCACGGTGGCGGCGCCACTGCCGAAGGTATGGCGCATCCTCACCGGCTATGAGCGCATGGCGGAATTCGTGCCGGACATGGAGTCGTGCCGGGTTTTGTCCCGCAACGGCAATGAGGTCATCATCGAGCAGTTCGGCGTGGCGCGCTTCCTGTTCATGACCAAGTCCATCCACCTGATCGTGCGCGCGACCGAGCAGCCGATGTCGTCGATCGACATCTCGCTAATCTCCGGCGACATGAAGCACTACGAATCGCATTGGGAATTGATACCGGTGCCCGAAACCGGCGGCACCAAGGTGGTCTACAGCGGCAAGCTGATACCGAACTTCTACGTGCCCGGCATCCTCGGCGCGAAGATGATACGCGGCGATATCGAGCGCATGATGAGCGCCGTGCTGGCGCGCCTCGACCGCCGCGAAGACTCTAAATAATCAAGCCACGCATTTACGCCAAATAGGTATCGCGGTCGCGCAGCTCCGCGAAGTTTTCCAGGCTGCCGATTTTCACCAGCACCGGATTGAGACTCAGCTTGGCCTGCATGGCGCGCCAGGCGAACTGCCATTCCTGTTCCTGCGCTTCGGCCGCGGTCTTGGTGAAGGCCGCGCCCAGGGCTGCGCGCGTGCCGTATTCGATGGCGCCGTCAATGCCCGCCCAGCTGGGCAAGGTGCGCTGCACCGCGCGGTGCAGGCGTTCGCCGAATTCCTCGGTGTTGTGGATCACCAGACAGCTGTCCGACGAGAACAGCTCGAACAGCTTGCGGTCCCAGACTTTCGAGAAGCTCAGGGTCAGGCAGCTGTTGGCCGGGGTCAGGATGAACTGGCCCTGCGTCAGCGCCAGTTCCAGGTCTTCGCGCACGCCGTAGCGGTACAGGGTCGGAGGGCGTTGGTAGTCGTGCATATCGGTACTCTATTCTTTACAAAGTTATTTGATCGGGCGGCGCACATGGCGGTGCGCGCGCATCGCCGCCGAGGCAATGAAGATCTCGCGCAGCAGGTAGAAGAAGCTGCCGATCAGCGCCAGCATCGCCACCACGAACATGCCCGCGATGTACTTATCGAGCGAGATGTTGGTGATATCGCCTAAAAACAGCATCGCAATCACCAGGCAAATCAGCAGCCCGCAGGCGGTCGACAGCGTGATCGAGGCGTTGATCAGGTGCGATCTTCGGTAGAGCACATCGAGTTCGTTCAGGTAGGCGTCGCTGTAGCCGATGTCGAGCCGGTCCTCCAGCACCCGCGAACGGTCGATGATGCGCGCCAGGCGGTTGGTCAGCACCACAAGGTTGGTGCAGACGCCCGTCAGCAGGAACACCGGCGCGATCGCCAGCTGGATGATGTGGCCGATATCGCCGACTTGTATATTCATGGATGCGTAAGGACTGGAATTATCGATAGTGTATCAGCCCGCGCCGGATGTCCCGCAATTCCGGGCCGATTGCGCGCCGGCTCAGGCAAATTTCCGGGTCTGCTTGAACTGCTCGGTGGCGCCCACCAGCGCGCGCGAGATGCCCTTTTCCATCGCGCCATGGCCGGCGTCCGGCACCATGGTGAGCATCGATCCGGGCCAGGCCTGGTGCAGCCGCCAGGCCGACACCGGCGGGCAGATCACGTCGTAGCGGCCCTGCACGATCACCGCCGGCAGGTGGGCGATGCGGTCAACGTTGCGCAGCAGCTGGTCCTCGCTGAAGAAGCCCAGGTTGGCCATGTAGTGCGATTCCAGCCGGCCCACGCCCAGGTCCAGCGTGTCGGACGGCGGATCCTCGGCCTGTGGCATCAGGAACACGCGGCGCCCTTCGAAGCGGCTCCAGGCGCGCACCGCCGGCCAGTGGATGGCCGGGTCGTCGCTCATGATACGGTCGACGTAGGCTTGCAGCAGGTTGCCGCGTTCGGCCGGCGGGATCGGCGCGACGAATTCGGCGTGCACCTCGGGATGGAACCACTGGGCGCCGTGCAGGAACCAGTCGATTTCCGCCTGCGTGCACAGGAAGATGCCGCGCAGGATGAAGCCCAGGCAGCGCTCGGGATGCGCCTGGCCGTAGGCCAGCGCCAGCGTCGAACCCCAGGAGCCGCCGAACACCAGCCACTGCTCGATGCCGCACATGGTGCGCAGGCGCTCGATGTCGGCGATCAGCAGCTCGGTGGTGTTGTTGCGGCATTCGCCCAGCGGCAGCGACTTGCCGGCGCCGCGCTGGTCGAACAGGATCACGCGGTACTTTTCCGGATCGAAGAAGCGGCGGTGCTGCGGCGACAGGCCGGCGCCCGGCCCGCCATGCAGGAACACAACCGGGATGCCCTGCGGATTGCCGACCTCTTCCCAGTAAATGGTGTGCAGGTCGTCGACCGCCAGCATGCCGTGGCGCGACGGCAGGACGGGCGGAAACAGGGGCGAAGTCGGGTCGAACATGGCTATCCTTTAAGCATCGATAGCAGATTGTACGAAAAAAAAGCCAGGATCGCGAACGATCCTGGCCCGGGGCGATAACTACATGCCGCTTAGGACATGTGCTGGCCGCCGTTGATGGCGATATTGGCGCCGGTGACGAAGGCTGCTTCGTCCGACGACAGGTAGGCAACCAGGCCCGCCACTTCTTCCGGCTTGCCCAGGCGGGCCATCGGAATCTGCGGAATGATCTTGGTATCGAGCACTTCCTGCGGGATCTCCATCACCATCTTGGTGCCGATGTAACCCGGCGAGATGGTGTTGACGGTCACGCCCTTGCGCGCCACTTCCAGCGCCAGCGCCTTGGTGAAGCCGTGCATGCCGGCCTTGGCGGCCGAATAGTTGGTCTGGCCGAAGGCGCCCTTCTGGCCGTTGACCGACGAAATGTTGATGATACGGCCCCAGCCGCGTTCCACCATGCCGTCGCACACCGGCTTGGTCATGTTGAACACGGAGTCCAGATTGGTGGCCATGACGGCGTCCCAGTTCGGCTTGTCCATCTTCTTGAAGGTCATGTCGCGGGTGATGCCGGCGTTGTTCACCAGCACGTCGATCGGACCGATATCTTTGACGATCGCGGCGACACAAGCCTGGGCCGAATCGTAATCGGCCACATCGCACGGGTATGCGCGGAAATTAAAGCCCTGGTCGCGGGTAGTGGCGAGCCATTGCTCGACCTTCGGATTGCCAGGGGAATACGTGGTGACTACGATATAGCCCAGTGCCGACAGTTTGAAACACACTGCCTCGCCCAAGCCACCCATGCCGCCGGTTACTAATGCAACTCTTGCCATTTTCGTCCCCTCTTAAATTGACACCAAAAATCGTCTGACACCGCGCCGGGACCTGCCCGGCGCGGCACTGCTGCTGCGGATACTACGGATACGGAGTACTTATGCGCGCTCGATGGCCAGCGCCACGCCCATGCCGCCGCCGATGCACAGCGAGGCCAGGCCCTTCTTGGCATCACGGCGCACCATTTCGTGGATCAGCGTGACCAGGATGCGGGCGCCCGATGCACCGATCGGGTGACCGATGGCGATGGCGCCGCCGTTCACGTTGATCTTGCTGGTGTCCCAGCCCATTTCCTTGTTCACGGCCACTGCCTGGGCGGCGAAGGCTTCGTTAATTTCCATCAGGTCCAGGTCGTCAGGGGTCCAGCCGGCCTTTTTCAGACACAGCTTGGTGGCCGAGACCGGGCCCATGCCCATGAAGGCAGGGTCCAGGCCGGACGAGGCGTAGGCCTTGACCTTGGCCAGCACGGTCAGGCCCAGTTCCTTGGCCTTGGAGGCGGACATCATGATGACGGCGGCGGCGCCGTCGTTCAGGCCCGAGGCGTTGCCGGCGGTGACCGTGCCGTCCTTGGCGAACGCCGGACGCAGACCAGCCAGGCCTTCGATGGTCGAACCTGGTTTGACGTATTCATCGGTGTCGAACACGATGCTGCCTTTTTTCTGGACGATTTCCAGCGGCAGGATCTCATCCTTGAACTTGCCGGCCTTTTGCGCGGCTTCCGCCTTCAGCTGCGAGTTCAGCGCGAACTCGTCCTGCTCGGCGCGGGAAATCTCGTATTTCTTCGCGACGTTCTCGGCGGTGGTGCCCATGTGGTACTGATTGTAGGCGTCCCACAGGCCGTCGACGATCATGGAGTCGACCATTTTGAAGTCGCCCATGCGGAAGCCGTCGCGCGAACCGTTCATCACGTGCGGCGAGGCGCTCATGTTTTCCTGGCCGCCGGCGATGATGATCTCGGCGTCGCCCGCCTTGATGGCCTGGGCCGCCAGGTGGGTGGCCTTCAGGCCACTGCCGCACACGTGGTTGATGGTGAAACCTGGAATGGTGTTCGGCAGGCCGGACTTGATGACGGCCTGGCGCGCCGGATTCTGGCCGACGCCGGCGGTCAGCACCTGGCCGAGGATGGCTTCGCTGATCAGGTTGGGATCGATACCGGTCTTGGCCAGCAGACCCTTGATCACGTGTGCGCCCAGTTCGGACGCCGGCGTCTTCGCCAGGCTGCCGCCGAATTTGCCGACACCGGTACGGCCAGCGGCCACGATAACTACTTCATCCATTTGACTCTCCAATGCGCCGGCCGGGGCCGGCTTAGTTTAGCAACAACGCGAACTTCGATAATACGCTTCGACGGCGGGGCCGTGCTGGGTTTCGATTGTGCGTCGCCGCGAGAACTTTCCCGAGGGTGACAGGATTTCTCTAGCAGCATCCGTGCCAACGATCAGTGCTCGGTGGGGACCCATCGTAAGCGTCGCACATCGTGGCATCTTTGACATTCATCAAACGCCACGCATTCATTTTGAAGAAACAGTGTCAATAAGTCACGACAATAATCTGATACCGTCCAGGGTGCTGGCGCACTGTTCGCGTATCACGTTGACGAAGTCCAGCACGTAGGCCTTCTGTTTCTGCGTCTCCGGCACGGAGACGAACAGGTCGCTCCACAAGCCCTGCTCGCCGACCGGCCTGGCGATCACGTAGTCGTAGTCGACATAATTCTTGATCGCCCAGTTCGGCAGCGCGGCGATGCCGCGGCGGCTGGCCACCAGCTGCAGCACCGCCACCGTCAGCTCGGCGGTGCGGCGCTCGTAGTGGATGTGGGCCGGCTGCAGCACCTCGCGGATCAGGTCGATGCGGGTTTCCGGCACCGGATAGGTGATCAGCGTTTCGCCCTCGAAATCGGCGGCCAGCAGGCGGCGCTGGGCCGCCAGCCGGTGTTTCTGCGCCATCACCACCAGGATTTCAAAGCGGAACAGCGGGAAGGTGGCGAACTCCGGGCCGTAGTGCGAGCCGATCACCAGGTCGGCGGCGCCGCTGCGCAGCAGCTCGGCCGGCTCGCTGTGGAAGCCCGAGACCAGGTCGATCTCCACGTCAGGCCAGCGTTTGCGGAATTCATCCATCACCGGCATCAGCCAGTCGAAACAGGTATGGCATTCAAGCACCACGCGCAGCTGGCCGGTGTCGCCCTGGGTCAGGCGCGCCACTTCGCGCTCGGCCGCCTCGATTTCCGGCAACAGCAGATCGGCCAGCTTGAGCAGCCGGGCGCCGGTGGCGGTAAACCCGATCGGCACGGATTTTCGCTCAAAAAGCGGTCCACCGTAGCGATCTTCCAGCAATTTGATCTGATGCGACAGGGCCGACTGCGTCAGGTTCAGCAGTTGCGCGGCCCGCACCAGGCTGCCGGCGGAGCGGAGGGCACTCAGGGTGCGCAGGTGACGTATCTCTAGCATGGTCTATTAAATTTTTTCATGTGAAGCCACAAAATCTTTCGTTTTGATTATAGACCGGATTGCCGCACACTTTATATCACCAATATTAAATGCGGATGACATCAAAATGACAACATCGAATAAACCCATCCAAAGCCACGTTCCCGGCTTCCCGCGCATCGGCGCGGCGCGCGAGCTGAAGTTCGCGCTGGAGGCCAACTGGCGCGGCGAGCTGCCGGACGCCGGCCTGGAAGCGGTCGGCCGCGACCTGCGCGCGCGCCACTGGGCGCTGCAAAAGCAGGCCGGGCTGGACTTCGTCACCGTCGGCGATTTCGCCTTTTACGACCAGGTCGCCAACCACATCCAGCTGCTGGGCTGCGAGCCGGCCCGCTACGGCTTCACGGCCGGGCAATCGCAGCTGAGCCGCTACTTCGCCATGGCGCGCGGCGATGGCGGCAAGCACGAGCCGGCCGCCTGTGGCCACGCGCACGACGACGGCCAGCCGCACGCCTCGGCCGCGCTGGAAATGACCAAGTGGTTCGACACCAACTACCACTACCTGGTGCCGGAGTTCACGGCGGAGACCGCCTTCTCGCTGGCCTGCGAGCGCCTGTTCGATGAAGTGGCCGAGGCGCAGGCACTGGGCCACGCGGTCAAGGCCGTGCTGCTGGGACCGTTGAGCTTCCTGTGGCTGGGCAAGGCCAAGGATGCCGGCCTGGACCGCCTGAGCCTGCTGGACCAGCTGCTGCCGGTCTACGGCCAAGTGCTGGACCGCCTGAAGGCGCAGGGCGTGCAATGGGTGCAGATCGACGAGCCCATCCTCGGCCTCGACCTGCCGGCGCCGTGGCGCAGCGCGTTTGAAAACAGTTACTGGCAGTTGAACCAGGTCGGCGTGCCGCTGCTGCTGGCCACGTATTTCTCGCCGTTGGAGGAAAACCTCAGCCTAGCCTGCCGCCTTCCGGTGGCCGGCCTACATGTGGACGGCGTGCGCGCGCCGCATGAACTGACCAGCATCGCCGACTGGCTGCCGGTGCACAAGGTGCTGTCGGTCGGCATCGTCGACGGTCGCAACATCTGGCGCACAGACCTCGATGCGGCCTTGGCCACGCTGGCGCCCATCGCCGACAAACGCGGCGGCAAGCTGTGGCTGTCAACATCGTGCTCGCTGCTGCACGTGCCGTTCAGCCTGGCCTCCGAAACCGCGCTCGACCAGGAAATCCGATCATGGCTGGCTTTCGCGACTGAAAAATTGGACGAACTTTACGTGCTCAAGCAGGCGCTGCAAGGCCACCACGACGCCGCCACCGTCGACGCGCTGGACGTCTCGCGCGCCGCCATCGCCAGCCGCCGCGCCAGCCCGCGCGTGCACCAGGACGCCGTGCGCGAACGCATCGCCGCGCTGCCCGCCGACGCCGACCAGCGCCGCTCGCCATTCGCCCAACGCCAGGCCGAGCAGCGCGCGCGCTTCAAGCTACCCGACTTCCCGACCACCACCATCGGCTCCTTCCCGCAGACGGCCACGATCCGCGCCGCCCGCGCAGCCTTCAAGCGCGGCGAGCTCAACGCCGGCGACTATGAAGCGAAGATGCGCGAGGAAATCGCAGACGCCGTGCGCCGCCAGGAAGACCTGGGCCTGGACGTGCTGGTCCACGGCGAGGCCGAGCGCAACGACATGGTCGAATATTTCGGCGAGCAGCTGGACGGCTTCGTCTTCACGCAGCTGGGCTGGGTGCAATCGTACGGCTCGCGCTGCGTCAAGCCGCCCGTGATCTACGGCGATGTCAGCCGCCCGAAAGCCATGACGGTGGACTGGACCGCGCACGCGCAAAGCCTGACCGGCAAGCCGATGAAGGGCATGCTGACCGGCCCCATCACCATCCTGCAATGGTCCTTCGTGCGCGACGACCAGCCGCGCGCCCGCACCGCGCTGCAGATCGCGCTGGCGATCCGCGACGAGGTGGCCGACCTGGAACGGGCCGGCATCGGCATCATCCAGATCGACGAGCCGGCCGTGCGCGAGGGCTTGCCGCTGCGCCGCGGCCGCTGGGACGAGTACCTGGACTGGGCCACGCGCGCCTTCCGCGTGTCGGCCAGCGCGGCGGCCGACGGCACGCAGATCCACACCCACATGTGCTACGCCGAGTTCAACGATATCCTGCCGCAGATCGCCGCCATGGATGCCGACGTCATCACCATCGAGACCAGCCGCTCGGACATGGAGCTGCTGAACGGCTTCGGCCGCTTCCGCTATCCGAACGAGATCGGCCCCGGCGTGTACGACATCCACTCGCCGCGCGTGCCGGGCCAGGCCGAGATGGTGCGGCTGCTGCAAAAGGCCAGCGCGGTGATCCCGCCGGCCAACCTGTGGGTCAACCCGGATTGCGGGCTGAAAACGCGCGGCTGGGCGGAAACCGAAACCGCGCTGCGCAACATGGTAGCCGCCGCCCGCCAGCTGCGTGAAGAGTACGCGATCTACTGACCGTCCCATGGCGGCGCCCTGCCGGGCCGCCGCCATCCCGCATTTTTACTGGCCCAGTACGGCGCCAGCCCTCCCCATCCGTCGTTTTCCACAGTAAAATGCTCGTGCCTGCGCATGCGCGCGAGGTTAACCCTCTAATACTGTCGCCCATGTCCAAGAGCCTGTTTCAAAAGCCCATAGAAATTAAGATTTCCACCGTAGTCGCCGTCTCCGCCATCCTGTCCACGCCGGACCGCCTGGCCCTCGATGCCGCGCTGGCCGAAATGACCGGCGGCACCACCGATTTCTTCGAAGACGACCTGACCGTGATCGACGTCGCCGCCCTGCCGGCCGGCAGCGCACCGATCGACTGGGCCGGCATCATCGCCCTGCTGAAAAAATACCGCTTGAATCCGGTCGCCGTGCGCAACGCGCCGCCGTCGATGGCCGCCGAGATCGCCGCCCACGGCCTGAGCATCGAAACCGCGACCAAGCCGCGCGACGAGCAGGAGCCCGCACCGGCGCGCGCCAAGCCAGCGCCAGCCCCAGCTGCGGCGGCACCGGCGGCGCCGGCCGAAGGCTTCCCCGGCAACGCCGGCGTGATGATCATCGACACCCCGGTGCGCGCCGGCCAGCGCATCTACGCGCGCGGCTGCGACCTGATCATCACCGCCGTGGTCAACAACGGCGCCGAGATCATTGCCGACGGCAGCATCCATGTGTACAACACGCTCAACGGCCGCGCGCTGGCGGGCGCTTCCGGCAACCGCGACGCGCGCATCTTTGCCATGAGCATGTCGCCGGAGTTGGTGTCGATTGCCGGCGTTTACCGCACTTTTGAAGACGGCTTCCCGGCCGAGTACGCGCGTTCTCCAGCGCAAATTCGCTTGGTCGGCGACCGAATCGATATACTATCTGTCAATTCTGCAAACCGCGCTTGACTAGCAACTCTCTGAAAAGGACTTTTTTGTGGCGAGAATTATTGTTGTAACGTCCGGTAAGGGCGGTGTCGGTAAGACGACTTCCAGCGCCAGCTTCTCCACCGGCCTGGCCATGCGCGGTCATAAAACCGCGGTCATCGACTTCGACGTCGGCCTGCGTAACCTCGACCTGATCATGGGCTGCGAACGCCGCGTGGTGTACGACCTGATCAATGTGATCAACAAGGAAGCCTCGCTGACCCAGGCCCTGATCAAGGACAAGCACTGCGACAACCTGTTCATCCTGCCGGCGTCGCAGACGCGCGACAAGGATGCGCTGTCCGAAGACGGCGTGGAAATCGTGCTGCACGAGCTGATCAACATGGGCTTCGAATACATCATCTGCGATTCGCCGGCCGGCATCGAGCATGGCGCGCTGATGGCGCTGACCTTCGCCGACGAAGCCATCATCGTCACCAATCCGGAAGTGTCCTCGGTGCGCGATTCGGACCGCATCCTCGGCATCATCCAGGCCAAGTCGCGCCGCGCGCAGACCGGCGGCGAGCCGGTCAAGGAGCACCTGCTGATCACCCGCTACTCGCCGAAGCGCGTGGAAGCGGACGAAATGCTGTCGTACGAAGATGTGCAGGAAATCCTGCGCATTCCACTGATCGGCATCATTCCGGAATCGGAATCGGTGCTGCACGCGTCGAACCAGGGTAACCCGGCGATTCACTTCAAGGGCACCGATGTTGCGGAAGCCTACGAAGATGTGGTGTCGCGCTTCCTCGGCCAGGAGTTGCCGTTGCGCTTCACTAACTACGAGAAGCCTGGCCTGCTGCAGCGTATTTTCGGGAGCAAGTAACCATGGCCCTGCTTTCTTTCCTGTTCCCGCAAAAACCGAAAACCGCCACCGCGGCCAAGGAGCGGTTGCAGATCATCATCGCGCGTGAGCGCAATGGCCGCAGCGGTCCCGACTTCCTGCCGGCGCTGCACAAGGAGCTGATCGAGGTGATCTCGAAGTACACCAAGGTCAACGCCGACGACATCAAGATCTCGCTGGACCGCCAGGGCAACCTGGAGGTGCTGGACGTGAACGTGGTGCTGCCGGACGCGTAATCAGACCGGCTGGGCGATCCCGGCCGTCACCAGTTCCTGCGCCACCTTGGCGCAGGCATCCACGTGCTGGTAGCCGATCTGGCTGAAGGCCACGAAGCCGATCCCGGCCGAGGCCAGCTGCCCGGCGAACGGCACCAGCTTGCTGGCCTGCCGCGCCACCGACTTCATGCCGGTGCGGCGCAGCAGTTGCAGCACCACTTCCCGCGTCACCAGCTTGCCCACCAACATGCCGCCGACACCGATCGCGGCCTCGTAGGCGATCAGCCGGAACTTCGGCTGCATGCGCTCGATCTGCTGCGCCGTCAGGCCGAACTCGTGGTTGATGTCGTCGATCAGCAGCGCGAACAGGCGCAGGTCGGACACCACGTCCAGCCCCGGTATCGGCACCGCCGCCACCCCGGCCGAGACCATCGCGCGGCGCCGCACCAGCTTGCGGCAACGTTCGCGCACCGCCTCGATGTCGCGGGGGCTGCCCGGTACCAAGGTCCAATTTGTGTCTTTTTTGAGTCCCATGCGTGCTCCCGGCTGCGGCTAGACTTTCTTTCCTTTTTTCAACTTCTTCATTGAATTCGGCGTTTTTCCAGTGTACCGTGTAATGGTTGTGCAAGCGCGCACGGTGTTTTGGCGGGTTGTCTTCGAGTAAATATTAGTGTCTCAAGAAAAATAATTAGCCATTTTGCTAACTTTTTTGTAAATCTCTGTTATATTTGCAGTGACTTCTCCTTAACATTTTCCTACAGGCAGTTGTATGCGAATCGCCGTATTAGACAATGACCGTGGCCAGGCCGATCTGATCTGCCAGGTGCTGACCTCGGCGGGCCATATCTGCCATAGTTTTCAGAGTGCCAAGGACGTGCTCGCGCAGCTGCGCAAGGACAGCTACGACATGCTGATTCTCGACTGGCAAGTGGTCGATCTGGGCGGTGCGGAAGTGTTACGCCGGGCCCGCGAAAAGCTGCCCGACAACGCCCCGGTGCTGTTCCTCACCACCAGCTCGGGCGAGGACGATATCGTGGCCGGCTTGGCCGCCGGCGCCGACGATTACATGATCAAACCGTTGCGCCGTAGTGAAATGGTTGCTCGCGTACAAGCGTTGTTGCGGCGCGCCTACCCGGCCCAGAACGGCGCCGAACAATTGCAATTCGGTCAATACGTGTTCGAGACCCGGCCCGGCCGTTTGTTGATGGATGGCATCGTTTTGGACGTCACCCACAAAGAGTTCTACCTGGCACTGTTATTTTTCCGCAACATCGGACGGCCGCTGTCGCGCGCCTACATCCATGAGGCGGTGTGGATACGCGAGACCGCCGTGCCCTCGCGCACCATGGACACCCACGTTTCGCGCGTCCGCAACAAATTGCAATTGAAGCCGGAAAACGGCTTCCGCCTGGTGCCGGTCTACAGCTACGGCTACCGCCTGGAAAAACTGGGGGCCTGATCAGGCCGCCGATATAGCTGGTACGCCGTTTGGGCTATGGGCAGATGCCGGCAAGTCAGGGATACTACACGGTATAATGTCCGCTAACTCAACGCACGGACCCGAAATGCAGCTGCTTGCCGTCGGCCTCAACCACAACACCGCCCCTGTCTCGCTGCGCGAGCGGCTGGCGTTCGCCCCTGAGCAATTGGGCCAGGCGGTGGTGGCGGCGCGTTCCTGGTTCGAGCGCATCGACCATCGCGGCAGCGACGAGGCGGCCATCCTGTCCACCTGCAACCGCACCGAGCTGTACGCGGCCAGCCGCGTGCCCGATTCGCTCGACGCCGGCGCCCACTTCCTGGCCGATTTCCACAAGCTGAACTACGCCGAACTGCGCCCGCACCTGTACCTGCTGCCGCAGCACGACGCCGTGCGCCACACCTTCCGCGTCGCCTCCGGGCTCGATTCGATGGTGCTGGGCGAAACCCAGATCCTCGGCCAGATCAAGGACGCGATCCGCACCGCCGACGAGGCTGGCGGCCTGGGCACCTATCTGCACCAGCTGTTCCAGCGCTCGTTCTCGGTGGCCAAGGAAGTGCGCAGCACCACCGAGATCGGCGCGCACAGCGTGTCGATGGCGGCGGCCGCCGTGCGCCTGTCGCAGCGCATCTTCGACAAGATCGCCGAGCAGAACGTGCTGTTCATCGGCGCCGGCGAGATGATCGAGCTGTGCGCCACGCACTTCGCGGCGCAGAACCCCAAGAGCATCACCATCGCCAACCGCACGCTGGACCGCGGCGAGATCCTGGCGCACCGCTTCGGCGGCCGCGCCATCCGCCTGGCCGACCTGCAGGACAAGCTGCATCAGTACGACATCGTCATCTCCTGCACCGCCTCGTCGCTGCCGCTGATCGGCCTGGGCATGGTGGAGCGCGCGATCAAGGCGCGCCGCCACAAGCCGATGTTCATGGTCGACCTGGCCGTGCCGCGCGATATCGAGCCGGAAGTGGCCCGCCTCAACGACGCCTTCCTGTACACGGTGGACGACCTGGGCAAGGTGGTCCAGACCGGCATCGAAAACCGCCAGGCCGCCGTGGCCCAGGCCGAAGCGATCATTGAAACCCGCGTGCAGTCCTTCATGCACTGGATCGACGACCGCGCCGTGGTGCCCGTCATCCAGAGCCTGCACGAAAACGGCGAGGCGCTGCGCCAGCTGGAGCTGGAGCGCGCGCGCAAGATGCTGGCCAAGGGCGAGGACATCGACGCCGTGCTGGAAGCCCTGTCCAAGGGCCTGACCGCGAAATTCATGCACGGCCCGCAGCAGGCGCTGCACCGTGCGCAGGGCGAGGAACGCGCCCACCTGGCCGAGCTGCTGCCGCAGCTGTTCCGCGGCCGCCGTTAGCGCCACTGTCCTGCCCGCGCGCGCCACGCCGCCGCGCACCCTCCGCCGCCCCGCCGCGGCATCTGCCTCAACCCCTACACCGAATACGCTATGAAACCATCCATGCTGGCCAAGCTCGACCAACTGGCGAACCGCCTGGTCGAACTCGATGAATTGCTGATGTCCGAAGGCGCGACCAATAATATGGACGCCTACCGCAAGATGACCCGCGAGCACGCCGAACTCGGCCCGCTGGTGGCGCTGTACAAGTCCTACCAGGAAGCCATCGGCGACCTGGACGCCGCGCAGGAGATGCTCGGCGATCCCGAGATGAAGGACTTCGCGCAGGACGAGATCGAGGCGGCCAAGGCCCGCCTGGCCGAGCTGGAACTGGAGCTGCAGAAAATGCTGCTGCCGAAGGACGCCAACGACGAGCGCAACATCTTCCTGGAGATCCGCGCCGGCACCGGCGGCGACGAGTCGGCGCTGTTCGCCGGCGACCTGCTGCGCATGTACACCCGCTTCGCCGAGCGCAACCGCTGGCAGGTGGAAGTGGTGTCGGAATCGGCGTCGGACCTGGGCGGCTACCGCGAGGTGATCGTGCGCCTGATCGGCAACGGCGTGTATGCCAAGCTGAAGTTCGAATCCGGCGGCCACCGCGTACAGCGCGTGCCGGCCACCGAGACCCAGGGCCGCATCCACACCTCCGCCTGCACGGTGGCGGTGATGCCGGAGGCGGACGAGGTGGAGGACGTCAACATCAACCCGGCCGACCTGCGCATCGACACCTACCGCGCTTCCGGCGCCGGCGGCCAGCACATCAACAAGACCGATTCGGCCGTGCGCATCACCCACCTGCCGACCGGCATCGTGGTCGAGTGCCAGGACGACCGCTCGCAGCACAAGAACAAGGCGCAGGCCATGAAGGTGCTGGCCGCGCGCATCAAGGACGTGCAGCTGCGCGAGCAGCAGTCGAAGGAAGCGGCCACCCGCAAGAGCCTGATCGGCTCGGGCGACCGCAGCGAACGCATCCGCACCTACAACTATCCGCAGGGCCGCATGACGGACCACCGCATCAACCTGACCTTGTACAAGCTGGACTTCATCATGGACGGCGACCTGACCGAGCTGACCAACGCGCTGGCCGCCGAGCACCAGGCCGAGCTGCTGGCGGCGCTGGGCGACTAAGCCGGAGTTAACACCGGCCTAAGGCTGAAGCGACAACTTTGTGCGAGAATTGCCCGCTACTCTCACCGCCATCTAACCGGATCACCCCATGATACATACGCGCTCCCTGCTGCTGTCCATCGCCATCGCCTGCTTCGGCGTGATCGGCGTCGCCCTGTATTTGCAGATCGGCCTGGACATGCTGCCGTGCCCGCTGTGCGTGATCCAGCGCTACCTGTTCATCGCCATCGGCATCTGCTGCCTGTTCGGCGCCTACGGCAAGCCCAAGCTGGGTGCCGGCCTTGGCCTGCTGGCCGCGCTGGGCGGCCTGTTCACCGCCGGCAAGCACCTGTACATCCTGGCCCATCCCGGCCTGTCGTGCGGCATCGATCCGATGGAGACCTTCCTCAACAAGATCCCCACCGCGACCTACCTGCCCTTCCTGTTCCACGCCGACGGCCTGTGCGAGGACGCGCTGGCGCCATGGTTCGGCCTGTCGATTCCGCAGTGGTCCTTCCTGAGCTTCGGCCTATGCACGCTGGGCCTGGCCTGGCTGCTGATCCGCCGCGCGCGTTGATGATCACCGACCTCAGCGCCATCGCCGCCGGCGTCACGCTCGGCGCGCTGCAAGTGCAGTCGCTGCTGGACCCGCTGGACAACCGCGTGCTGCTGTGCCACGCGCTGGGCCTGTCGCGCGTGAGCCTGATCACCCAGTCCGAGCGCGAGCTCGACGCCGAACAAGCCGCGCGTTTCGCCGCGCTGGTGCAGCGCCGCCTGGCCGGCGAGCCGGTGGCCTACATCGTCGGCCAGCGCGAGTTCTTCGGCCTGCCGTTCGAGGTCAACGGCGCCGTGCTGATCCCCCGTCCCGACACCGAACTGCTGGTCGAACTGACGCTGGACCGCCTGCCGCCGCAAGGCCGCGTGCTCGACATGGGCACCGGCAGCGGCGCCATCGCGGTGGCGCTGGCACACACGCGGCGCGACGCCGCCGTCACCGCGCTCGACGTCAGCCCGGACGCGCTGGCCGTGGCGCGCCGCAACGCCGCCGCCAACGGCGCCCAGGTCAACTTCCTGCAGAGCGACTGGTACACGGCGCTGCAAGGCCAGCCGCCGTTCGACGTCATCGCCTCCAACCCGCCCTACATCGCCAGCGGCGACCGCCACCTGTCCGAGGGCGACCTGCGCTACGAACCGCCCGGCGCGCTGACCGACCACGCCGACGGCCTGTCGGCGCTGCGCATCATCGTCGCCGGCGCCGCCGCCCACCTCAAGCCGCAAGGCTGGCTGCTGATGGAGCACGGCTACGACCAGGCCGCCGCCGTGCGCCAGTTGTTAACCGATCAAGGTTACAACGAGGTGCAAAGCTGGACCGACCTGGCCGGCATCGAGCGCGTCACCGGTGCGCGAGCGCGCTGACACCTTTTCCTCATCTGCGGTATTCTGGCTTTCGGGCCCCTTCCGGCGGTATTTGATAAACTAGCAAGCGATCTTCGGCTCCGGTCAACTTTGGGCCGGCGCCGACGCGATTGTCCGTTTTCGGTTAATCTCGCACCTCACGCTTTGATGCAACAGTTGCTGCACTACGAAAGGAAGATCCAATTGTCCAATCTATTGACTCGCCGCCTGGCCTTGCTGGCCCAGCCAGAGCACCGTACGGTGCTGGGTGGCTTGCGTGGCATCGAACGCGAAACACTGCGGGTGGACGCGCGCGGCCATCTGGCGTCGACGCCGCATCCGGTGGCCATGGGCTCGGCCCTGACGCATCCGCAAATCACCACCGACTACGCCGAGACGCTGCTGGAGTTCATCACCCCGGCCGAGGCGGACATCGCCATCACGCTCGACAAGCTCGACGGCATCCACCGCTACGCCTACAGCAAGCTGGGCGACGAGCTGCTGTGGAGCCAGTCCATGCCCTGCCAGCTGCCGGGCGAAGACGAGATCGAGATCGCCTGGTACGGCACCTCCAACATGGGCACGCTGAAGCATGTGTACCGCCGCGGCCTGGCGCTGCGCTACGGCAAGGCCATGCAATGCATCGCCGGCATCCATTACAACTACTCGCTGGACGAACGCCTGTGGCGCGTGCTGGCCGAGCATGAGGGCAACCAGAAGCGCCTGTCGCCCAAGTCCTTCCAGTCCGAAGCCTACCTGGCGACGATCCGCAACTTCCGCCGCTACAGCTGGCTGTTGATGTATCTGTTCGGCGCCTCGCCGGTGCTGTCGAGCGGCTTCCTGCGCGGCCGTCCGCACAAGCTGGAGACGCTGTCCGACGACACGCTCTACCTGCCCTACGCCACCAGCCTGCGCATGAGCGACCTGGGTTACCAGAACGACGCGCAATCGGGACTGAGCCCGCACGAGAACTGCCTGGACAGCTACGTCGCGACCCTGACCAAGGCCGTCAACCAGCCGTACGAGCCGTATGCGAAGCTGGGCACCAAGCGCGATGGCGAATGGATCCAGCTGAGCACCAACGTGCTGCAGATCGAGAACGAGTACTACTCCACCATCCGCCCCAAGCGCGTGATCCAGACCGGCGAGCGGCCGATCCAGGCGCTGTGTGCGCGCGGCGTGCAGTACATCGAAGTGCGCTGCATGGACGTCGACCCGTTCGAACCGGTCGGCATCAGCGTGCAGACCGGCCGCTTCCTCGACGCCTTCCTGATGTTCTGCGCGCTGGAGGAAAGCCCGGTCATCCCGCCGGAGGAAAGCCTGCGCCACACCGAGAACTTCGCCCGCACCGTCAAGGAAGGCCGCCGTCCGGGCCTGACGCTTACCAGCGACGACGGTGAAATCAGCCTGCAAGCGTGGGGCCTGCAACTGCTGGAGCGCATCCAGCCGGTGGCGGCGCTGCTGGACGCGCAACGCGGCGACACGGTGCACGCCGACGCCATCGCGCAGCAGGCGGCCAAGCTGCGCGACGCCGAATTGACGCCGTCGGCCAAGGTGCTGGCGGCCTTGCGCGCCAACGGCAAATCGTTCGCCACCTTCGGGCTGGCGCAGAGCAAGCAGCACGCGGCCTACTTCCGCAGCCATCCGCCGAGCGCCGAGGAAGCCGCGTACTTCGACGGCCTGGCCGCCGTCTCGCTGGCCGAGCAGGCGGAGATGGAAGCGGCGCCGCAATCGAGCTTCGACGATTACGTAGCCGCCTACCGCGCCAGCAACCTGTGCCACTCCAGCATGGACTGCGACTGAACCAGGAGCCGGTTTGCTCACCTTCTACAACGAACTACACGCGCAACATCGCGGCCGCTTTGAGATCTTCCGCGGCGAGATGGTGCCGTGCTTCGAAAAGCCGGAGCGTGTCGATTCGGTTCTGGCGGAGCTGGGGCGGCGCGGCCTGGGCAAGATCGTCACGCCGCATGGCGTGCCCTTGATGTCGCTGGAGCGCATCCACACGCCGCGCTACCTGCACTTTTTGCGCGGCGCCTGGAACGAATGGCTGGCGCTCGATCCGGCCAACGCCGGCAAGGATGCCTTCCCTTCGGTCTGGCCGGTCCGCACGCTGCGCGACGACATCGAGCCGGACGACTTCTGCGCCAAGCTTGGTTTGTACTCAATGGATAACGGCACGCCGCTGACCGCCGGCACCTGGACCGCCGCCAAGACCGGCGCCGATTGCGCGGTCAACGCCGCGCACGCGCTGCGGCTGGGCGAGCGCGGCGCCTTTGTGTTGAGCCGCCCACCGGGACACCATGCGGGTGCTGATTTCTTCGGCGGCTACTGCTTCCTCAACAACGCCGCGTTGGCGGCGCAGCACATGCTGGACGACGGTGCGCGCAAGGTCGCCATCCTCGACATCGACTACCACCACGGCAACGGCACGCAGAGCATCTTCTACCACCGCGACGACGTGCTGTTCATTTCCATCCACGCCGATCCGCGCAGCGAGTACCCGTTCTACCTGGGCCATGCCGACGAGCGCGGCGAGGGTGCGGGACTGGGCTTCAACATGAATTTGCCGCTGGCGGCGGGCAGCACGGCGCAGGCGTGGTTCGCGGCGCTGGAGACGGCCTGCATCCGCCTGGGCAGCTTCGCGCCGGATGCGCTGGTGGTGTCGCTGGGGGTGGACACATTCGCCGGCGATCCGCTGTCGCGCTTCCTGCTGCAAAGCGCCGACTACCTGAAGATCGGAGAACGCCTGGCCTACCTGAACGTGCCGACCGCCTTCATCTTCGAAGGCGGCTACGCGGTCAAGGAACTGGGCACCAACGTCGTCAACGTCCTCGAAGGCTACGAGACCGCGCTTTAATACACGTCGCGGCGGTAGCGGCCGGATTCGCGCAGTTCGTCGAGGGCGGCGCTGCCGATGATGTCTCCCAGCGCCGTATCCACGCCGCCCGCCATGCCTTCCAGACTGCCGCAGACGTAGATCACGGCGCCGTCGGCGATCCACTCTTGCAACTGCTCGGCCTTGGCGCGCAGGCGGTCCTGCACGTATTGGCCGCCGGCGTCGCGGGAGTAGACCAGGTCCAGCTCCGGCAGATAGCCGCGCTGCTGCAGGTCCTGGATTTCGGCGGCGCAGATGCTGTCGAATTCGCGCTGACGTTCGCCGAACACCAGCCAGTTGCGCCGCTGCCCGCCAGCGGCCCGCGCGCGCAGGTGCGAACGCAAGCCCGCCATGCCCGAGCCGTTGCCGATGTAGATGGCCGGCTGCGCACCTTCATGCATGTCAAACGCCGGATTCGCCACCAGCCGTACGCGCACCTCGTCGCCGAGTTGTGCTTGCGCCGTCAGCCAGCCGGAAGCCAGCCCCACGCCCTGCTCATTCTTCACCTGGCGCACCAGCAGCTGCAAGCAGCCATCCGCCGGCAGCGATGCGACCGAGTAGCGGCGCGCGGTCTGCCCCGGCGCGTAATGGCCGGGCCACACGTCGAGCAAGGCGCCGGGACGCCAGTCGGCGCCCACGTCCCTGGTCAGCGTGATTTCATGCAGCTCGCCGCCGATGCTGCCGGGGTTGAGCAGTTCGCGGCGCGCCAGGCGCCAGCTGGTGTAGTCGCTATCCGGCGCGGCGGTGGACAACGCATCCTGCGGCGCCTCGCCGCCAACGCCGGCCAGCTCGCGCAAGGCGTGCGACCAGCGGGCCAGCGCGCCGGCGTCGCCGTTGTCGACTTCAATGATCGGATGCAGCGGCTGCGCGCCCAGCACGCGCAGGCGCGTGTCCAGCGTCCGGCCGAAGCCGCAGAATTGCAGGTAATTGCGGTCGCCCAGCGCCAGCACGGCGTACTGCAAATGCGCCAGCTCCTCGGCTGCTGCGTGCAGCAGGCGGCTGAAGCGGCGCGCAGGATCGGGCGGCTCGCCTTCGCCAAAGCTGCTGGCGACGAACAACACGCGGCGGTAATTGCCCAGCAGTGGAGGCGTGAGCTTTTCCAGCGATTGCACATGCACCGCAACGCCAGCCTTTTGCAGCAACGCCGCGCTTTGCAGCGCCAGCCGCTCGGCAGATCCTGTCTGGCTGGCGTAGGCCATCAGCACGGGATCGGCGCTGTCGCCGCTGGCGGTGCCGGCCAGCTTGGCGCGTTCGGCCAGCGCGCTGCGCTTCTGGCGGCGGCGCTTCAGGTACAGCATCCAGCCGGTGACCGCGAAGCCCGGCAGCGACAGGCTGGCGAAGAACATGAACAAACGGCCCGGCAATCCGAAATAAGTCCCGATGTGCAGCGGATAGAACGTGGTCAGCGCGCGCGCGGCCACGCCCATCTGCGCATACGGCTCGTGCTTGACGATGGCGCCGGTCTGCTGGTTGATCGACATGCGGCTGCGCGCGCGGATGTGCGTCGCATCGCCGTCCAGCCAAAGCAGCTGCAACGGCTGCGTCGCGCGCTCGGGCGGACGCAGGACCACCGTCTTCCATCCCGGCGCCTGCTGCTGGAAGGTGGACCAGGCCAGCGTCAGGTCGGCGCCTTCGGCGCGCTTGGCGGTGGTCTCCTTGGCCTCCTTGGCCATCTTGGGCTTGGGCGCGGCAGCCGCGCGCGCTGGACGGCTCACGCCCGCCCAGCCATCGACCGTATCGCGCACCACATCGAAGCTCCAATACACACCGCTGACGGTGAAGACCAGGTAGGCCACCAGCGCCCAGGTGCCCGCCACCGAGTGCAGCCCCCACAGGAAGGAGCGGCCGGTGAGGCGCGTGTCGAAAGTCAGCCAGGTGCGCCAGTCGAGCGCACGGCGCGGCCAGCGCAGATACAGGCCGCTCAACGCAAGCCCCATCAGGCATAACGCCAGTCCGCCAACCACCGGACGGCCATCGTCGCGCGGCAGCAGCAGGAAGCGGTGCAGCGATTCCACCCATTCGAACACGCCGTCGTAACGCAGAGCCGGCAGCATGGCGCCGCTGTACGGATCGACGAAGACGGTCTCGCCATGCTTCTCGCCCGGCGCCGGCGCCAGCGTGACGCGCGCAGACACGCCCGGCTCGGCGACCACGGTGATGCTGCTGATGCGCGCCTCGGGATGCGCACCACGGACCGCTTCGGCCACCTGCGGCGGCGCCAGCGTGGGCGCCTGCCGCGCCGCCACACTGGTCACGCCAGGATTGAGCAGGTCCAGCACCTCGTCGCGAAACGCGAGGATGGCGCCGGTCAGGCCGATCACGACCAATACCGTGCCGGCGGTGATGCCGACCAACCAGTGCAGCTGGAACCAGAGTTTTTTCACAAATCGACCTTCAAGCGTCACGCGCGTCCATATCAGCAGTCATTCTACCAGTTAATAAGAATCATTATCAATTGATAGCATGCTTGACGCCCAAAATCGCCGCCACCATACTTGTCGAATGAACAAACCTCTCCCATGGGCCGACGACACGCCGCGACTGAGCCTGTGGTGCGCCGTGCTGTTCTGCTGCTTCAGCGCCCTGCTGGCGGCGGTGTACCTGCGGCCGCAGTTGGCCGGCCTGCTGTGCGTGCTGCCGGTGGCCTCCTACCTCATGCTGGGTGTTCAGATGGGCATGGTGTACAGCGTCGGCTGGTCGGTGCTGGGTCTGGCTGTGGCGTGGCTCAGGCCGGGCAATCCGGCCGAAACGCTGTTCGGCGTCAGCGCCGCCGTGCTGGCGGCTGGCGCGCTGGCCCACCTGTTCGCGATGCGCCGCGCGGCATTGATGGCGGCACTGCGCCGCACCGCCTCGCCCGATCCGCTGACCGGCCTGCACAACCACCTGTATCTGGAATCGATCTTCGGCCAACTCACGCGCAGCCAGCGCGGCAAGCCGCCGACGGTGTCGCTGATGCTGATCGCGCTGGCGCCTGGCGCCAATGATGCGCAGCTGGTGCAGGCCGCGCGCCAGATCGAGGAAGTGTGCCGCGCCAGCGACTGGGCTTTCCGCTTCGGCGACGAGCGCTTCTGCGTGCTGGTACCGTGGGTGACGCAGTTGCAGGGGCAGCAGATCGCCGATCGTCTGCTGGCCGGCATCAACGCACAACAAGCCAATGCCAGGCTTGGCCTGGCCCGCTGGCCGGACGACGCGCAAACGCTGGCGGCGCTCCACACTATCGCCGAGCGCAACCTGCAAGGCTAACGCAGGAACGGTCCCCACACCGGCTGCCGCACGTCGCCATCCTGCGCGGTGAGGCGCTGCTTCACGCGGCCATCCACCGACACCACCATCAACGACTTGCGGCCAGCCGCCTCGGTGGCGTAGATGATGTACTTGCCGTTCGGCGCGAAGCTGGGCGACAAATCGTCGGTGCTGTCGGACAGGCGGGTCTCCTGTCCGGTGGCCAGGTCCATCACGTACAGCTGGTAGTTGCCCTCGCGTTGCGAGATGTAGGCCAGCGTGGCGCCGTCCGGCGAGATGCGCGGGCTGATGTTGTAGCTGCCGCCAAAGGTGATCCGCTTGGCGTCGGTGCCGTCCGCGTTCATGCGGTAGATCTGCGGTCCGCCACTGCGGTCGCTGACGAAGTAGATGCTCTGGCCATCGGCCGAGAACTGCGCCTCGGTGTCGATGGCGGCGCCGGTGCCATCGGAGACGCGATGCAAGCCGCCGCCGCCGGCGTTGACGGTGTAGATCTGCGTATGCCCATCCATCGACAGCGACACGGCCAGCTTGCCGCCGTCCGGCGCCCACGCCGGCGACGAGTTGCTGCCCTTTTCATTGGCGACCACGGTGCGCGCCTGCGTGGCCAGGTTCTGCACATACACCACCGGCTTCTTCTGCTCGAACGACACGTAGGCGACCTTGCTGCCATCCGGCGACCAGGCCGGCGACATGATCGGGTCATTCGACATGCGGACCGTCTGTTCGCCCTCGCCGTCGATATCGGCCACGGCCAGCTTATAGCGGCTGCCCTCCTGCTTGATGTAGGCCACGCGGGTGGCGAACGCGCCGGACACGCCGGTGAGCTTGAAGAACACATCGTCGGCGATCTTGTGCGCCGCCAGGCGGGCCGCCTGCGCCGGCACCGACTGGTCCTGGCGCGACAACTGGCTGGCCTTGACGGTGTCGAACAATTTGTAGCGCACGTCGTAGCGGCCGTCCGCCAGCGCGGAAACGGTGCCCACCACCAGCGCGTCGGCGCCCTTGGCCTTCCAGCCGGCGTAGTCGATGTTGTTGACGTCATTGACGGTGCCGGCGTCGATCACATTGAACAAGCCACTGCGGCCCAAGTCGGCCTTGATGATGGCGGAGATCTGCTGCGGCGCCAGCATCTCGTCGGCAAAGCCTGCCACCGCGACCGGAATCTGGTTGCTGCCAACGCCGCTGATTTCAATCCGCATCTGCGCCTGCGCGCCGTGCGTGATGATGGCGAGGGCCAAGCCGGTATAAATGAGATAGTGACTCGATTTTTTCATAGAATTCAATTTGTTCATCCAACGATAAATTATCGGAGTAGTATCCAGTCTTGCATCCCTGAAGGCGGCACCACGCCGCCACGATTGTTGTTCCTTCATCCGAGAGGTGACAGAAATGGACAATTCCCTAGGCAAGAATGCGCACATCGACCGTTGGCAGAAGAACCGCCAAAAGGCTTTCAAGATAGTACCCGAGGACGGCAAGACCTTACGCTATCTCGGCAAGGATTTCCACGTTTTTCCCAACACCTTCTGGCCCTACACGGACAGCCAGCCGCTGGTGCGCGCCTTGCGCGTGAAGTCGGGCGACAGTGTACTTGATGTCGGCACCGGCTCCGGCGTGATCGCGGTATTCGCCTGCTACGCCGGCGCCGCCCGCGTGCTGGCCGTCGACATCAATCCCGCCGCGCTGAGGAGCGCCCGCCACAACGCCGAGGCGCACGGCTTCGGCGACATCATGGAGGTGCGCTCATCGAGCCTGTTCGACAGCGTCGGCGACGAGCAGTTCGACGTCATCACCGCCAACCTCCCCTTCCGCAACAAGGAGGCGCACGACGTGGTCGCCCGTTCGCAATGGGACACCGACTTCCATACGAATACCAGGTTCTTCGAGCAGGTAGGCAAGTACCTGAAACCGGACGGCCGCATCTACTTCGCGCATTCCAATTTCGGCGCGGTGAAGGAAGTGCGCAAGCTGGCCAAGGAGAACGGCTACAGCATGCGCCTGATGGCCAGCGTGCGCGCCGACGAGACCAAGGAATTCTACGCCTTCCTCATCAAGCGATCGCCTCAAGCCCAACCGGTATGAACGACGTGTACAAGACCATCGCCGGCCTGCGCGACGTCGCGCATGCGCCGTGGCGCCTGGAGGTAAGGCGCGTCGCGGTCATACTCAGCAACTCGCGTTCGGGGTCCAGCCTGATCAAGCACGTGCTGGCGGAGCATCCCGATGTCGCCTCGCTCGACGGCGAGATGGAGCCCTACCTGCCACTCACGCACAATGGCTTCGGCATGAACTCCGACAGCGACGCCATCGACGCCCTGGCCCAGCCGGACGCACTGGCCGACAATCTGTTCGCCGACCTCACCGTCCCCAGTCCGCACCTGCCGCCGTGGGATCAGTTGAAGATGCGCTGGCGACGGCGCCTGCTGCTGCAGTTCCCGCTGTGCTTCATCGCGGCCGCGCAACAGCGCAAACTCGACGCGGCGCTGGACGAAGCCATGCGCGGCAAGCAGCACACCGAGGCCACACTCCACCGGGCGATATTGACCGCCGTATTTCGCGACGAGCCATGGCGCATGAATTTTTACGACATGCAGTCGTCATCGTCGCTGCGCGATTTCGGCCTGGGCGCCAGCGGCTACTTCGACGAACCGTTAAAGATCGAAGAACCGCCCTTCGTGCTGCCGCGCAGCTTCCGCCGCGAGTTCACCATCGACGATGCGGCCCACAAGGTCCTGCTGTTCAAATCCCCCAGCGACGCCTACCGCATCGGCATCCACGAGCAACTGTTCCCGCGCGCCGACATCAAATACATCCACCTCAGCCGCGGTTACGCGCAATCGGTCAACGGCTTGATGGATGGATGGCTGTCGCCGAAGGGCTTCTTCGCGCAGGACCTGGCGCGGGCCGGCACCACGCTGCGGATACGCGGCTACTCGGAGGCCACGCCGTTCGGCCAGCGCTGGTGGAAGTTCGACCTGCCGCCCAACTGGCGCGAGTGCATCCAATCCACCCTGGCCGACGTCTGCCTGAACCAATGGCTGGCGTCGCACCAGGCGATCCTTGCCAGCCGCGTGCCGATGCTGCGCATCGGGTTCGAACAATTCATGGAACGCCCGGCGGCGCAGCTGGAACGCATCGGCGCATGGCTGGGCATTCCCGACCTCTCGCTACCCGCGCGGCTGCCCGTGACGATGGCCACCGACATCCCCACGGCGCAGCGTTGGCGCAAGCGCGAACAAGCCTTGCTGGACATGGCCCGGCGCCCGCCGGTGCGGGCCATGATGGAGCAGCTGGGCTACACGATGGAGCCTGACACATGGACATGAACAATCACTTGCTGGTGCCCTTCCTGATCGGCCAGCGCCGCGATGGCCTGCGGCGCGTCACTGAACTCGACCGCTACGACTGGGACGTCGTCGACGTGCCGGATTTTACCGAGACGTCCCTGGCTGATCCGAACGAGAAGCTGCGCAGGATGGGCCGTATCTACGCCGGGTTGGCGCAGCGTGTCGAACAGGTCGTCGACGCGGGCAAGGTCCCGGTCAGCATCGCCGGCGACTGCATGTCCACACTGGGCGTGCTGGGCGGCCTGCAACGGAGCGGGCATGCGCCGGAGCGCATCTTGTGGCTCGACGCGCATGGCGACTTCCACACCTGGGCAACCACGCAGACCCAATACCTCGGCGGCATGCCGCTGGCCATCCTGGTGGGACGCGGCGACCGCCGCCGGCATAACCGCGACGCCATCGGCGCGATGCTGGCGGCCATCGGCGTCACGCCCTACGCCGAACATCAGGTGATCCTCTCCGATGCGCGCGACCTCGATCCGGGTGAACTGGAGGCGGTGAGAAGCTCCGGGGTCGTGGTCTGTCCGATCGAGCGGATCGGCGAGCATCTGAGTCCCGGGGAGCGCGTCTACCTGCACTTCGACAGCGACGTGATGGACGCCGAATCGGAAATCCCGGCGCTGAAATATCACGTCAAATCAGGGCCCAAGTACGCGGACATCGCGGCGCTGTTCCGTTCACTGCGCGGGCATCACATCGTCGCGGTATCGGTATCGGCCTGGCATGAAGAGAAGGACCACGACAACGCGGCGGCGCGGGCCTGCCTGGCGCTGCTGCACGAATTGCAGCCACAAGACGGACGGTGAATGGGACGCACCACGCGTTCGACCACGCGCTTCCAGATGTGCATTTTCTTCAAGTGACAATTCAATAGATTGTTGGCTATGGCCCACGTGTAAAGTGGAAAAAAAACCAACTTCCAAAAGCCGGAACCGACGTTAATTGTTCCGGACAGCCTCCATTTTTTTATCGCGAATTGGATTGATATCCAGATGCCATTCAAACCGAATGGCGAATCTACTTATAGGGACTCATTTAACATCTAGCGAAGGACAATGACGTGGCGATCTTACAAGAAAGTGGTGCGAAGCAGCTTCTTTTTTTACGCGCATTGCATCTTTTTGGACGAAGCTTGTGGCGGGCCGATACCGTGCTTGACCAGGCAGATGTGTCACTTATTCATGCTTCGATTAGGTGGAACGGCAAGAGCTGGCTATTATTCGACCACAGCCGTAACGGTACTTTTATTGACCAGAAGGTAGTCGTACCGAACGGCAGCGTTGAAATCAGCGAAGGAAAAACCATACATTTTGGAAGTGACAGGCGACGCAGTTGGACTGTCATCAATCTGGATCCGCCACGTCCGCTGCTGTTACCGCTAGATTCTTTACACCAGCCGATCAGCTTACGGGAACTGCATTTTTTGCCCAGCGTGGATGAGCCGGAAGTCATGATATTTTTGGACGATGGCGGGCAGTGGCTATGGGAAGACGATACGGGCATCTATGAGCTAAGGGATGGCGACGTGTTGACCTTGGGGCGGCATTCCTGGCGCTACATCAACGGCATGTCTGCTGAAGAGACCGTCAAGCTCGATGTCGGCTTGGCACGCGAGCCGGTGAAGATTTTGTTTTGTTTTGATGTCAGCCAGAACGAGGAGCACGTTGAGCTGCGCATTCAGACTGGTCGGGGCGAGGCGGTGCTGGGCGAGCGCAGCCATCACTACAGCATACTGACGCTGGCGCGCCAGCGTCTGCTCGATGCGCAACGAGGCTTTGATGTGCGTAGCCAAGGGTGGCTGGCAACTGAGCGCCTTGCCGAAATGCTGAGGCTCGAGCCCAAACATTTGAATATGCAGCTGCACCGCGCGCGTCATCAAATCAGTACCGCGCTTCCTGCTGAACGCTGTTGGGAGCGATTCATTGAGAGGCGGCGCGGTGAATTACGCTTTGGTGACTTCAGCTTCCAGATTATCAGGGGTTCCCGGTTGGAGGCCAGGTTCGATCCGCTTCAAACAGTTCCGGGATAAATTCCGCGATAGTTTGCCGCGCCGCTTATTTTGTTAGTAGTTATATGCATAGCCGAGCCCAATAATATTGGCCGTTATCCCGCGTTGATCGCTGTTATTTGACGTGGTTGAGTGCCAATTGCGGCCTGAGTAAAGTCTGTCTTTATGACCGGACTTCGCTAAGGCCGCATTGTCATCTCATTCTCCTCTATTAGCTGGCTCCATCGTTGTCAGCATCGCTCGACGTCACTACCGTGTGCTTGAGCTATTGGGCGAAGGAGGATTCGGCCACGTATTCAAAGCGCGGTGTCAGGAGGATGGTGAACTGGTGGCTATTAAGTTTCCCAAAACAGACCAGGATTCCCGTCAATTTGACGATGAAATTACACTTTACCGGCAATTGGCGCACCCACAACTGGCCGCTTTATTGGATTGGGGCGCGCACTTCGCTGTATTCGAATTGCTCCATGGCCGCACGCTGCGTGAGCATCTGATCAAGGAAGGGGCGATTGCCGCGATCACCGCGCGCGCACCGATGTTGCATGTTCTGGAGGCGCTGATTTATCTGCATGAACACGGCGTCGTACACTGTGACGTCAAGCCGCATAACATCATGATTGTGGATGAGGGGGCCAAGCTGTTTGACCTCGGTAGTGCGCTGATGATGGCCCCGGGCACGCCAGGCGGCAGGCTGTTTTCTCCCGCTTATAGCGCACCGGAACAATTACTCGGCGCGCCGCCGAGCACTAAATTCGATTTATATGCCTGGGGACTGGTGTGGCTCGAATGCCTCGCTGGGCAGCCGGTGTTCGCCGGGCCAAACGTGGAACGATTGTACCGGCAACAGATCGCCGGTGATGAGGTGCCGCTGCCGGCCCCGTTGATCGGGCACCCGTTGGGCGAGCTATTGCGGACAGTATTGCATAAGGATCCCCGTCAGCGCGCTGGTGATGCCCAACAGCTCTATCGGCAGCTGCTGGACATCAACTTGCGGGATATTCCGCGCGGCGTCGGCGTTGGCGCTTACAGATACGACCAGTCCACCCAGCCTCTGCCATCCCGTTCCGACGTGACGGGATAGTTGGATTCGGCCGGCGGCGCTCCCGCGACGTCCTCCAGGTAATAATAGTTCGCTGGATTGAGGCCGGAAATTGACGAAATACGCCGCACCAAAGGCCGCCACGGCAGCGTGCTTGTTCGGTTAGGTCCGCCACCCATTTTGTCGAACGTAGCATGATTCTTGTGTATCGCTTCGCTCAACTCGGCTGACTTGGTCTGCACTGCGCACGGGGTTTCAAACAAGGTGCCCCAGTCGGACAGATGTTCCCGCGCCATTTTGTAGATCAGTTCCGGTACCGGGGCCACGGTGGGATCGGCGTTGCTGGCATCATACGCGCCGTCCGATGTCCTGTTGCCTGTCACTGTACCGTGCCGTCCCCGGCAAGCATAAAGCTGATAGCCCTTGGGTTGCTTGCGGCCGGCCTGGAGCTGCAGCGGGTCGGCGCGTTGATTGTAGTCGGCCAGCGTTTTCCACGTCGTCCCTAGTTTGAACGGCGGTTGGTCTTCCTGGCACTGGCGCGCAGTGGGCCGGGGGACCAGCGCCATGAAGCCGGCATCAAGGTATCCCCCCACATGGTCCCAGGCATAGATACCGGTGAAATTGAGGACGTTCGGCGGCAACTGGGTCAGGATGCCATACCATTCGCCTGAACCGGGAACGGGGTCGATCGCAAAGATGTTGACGGTAACGTCCCGGCGACCGTAGGCGTACAGGAACCAGGCCGCCATGACACATTCAGCCGCGCCCCGGCTATGGCCAATCAGATTGTATTGCCCGGTGCCGCTGGCGGCCGCAAGATTGGCGCCGTGCAGGGCGAGGGCGACGGCGGCCCATCCATTAATCTGGCTTGAGTAGGAGAACTGGTTACCGCCTGAGTACGACTGTGCGTACTGGAGCAGATCGGGTGGCACATCGAGCGGGCCGTCAAGCTTGAGCGGCTCGCTATCGTCCCGAGGGGAGGCCCAATCGTTTTCACCGACGCCCCGGACGCTGGCGCTGGCACGACCGGGCTGGAGTGTACCCGTGATTTCCTTGTGAATGCGAACCGGGATGTAGCCGGTGTCCGGGGTGTAGATGTCGCGGTCGCTTTCCTTGCGCGACTTTTCTCCCTCATCGCGGGTGCAGGCAGTGCCGCTGAAGCAAACGGTATAGACAGACATGCTGGCGTCCTTTCTGGCAATGGCTTAGTCGAAGCCGGCCTGGCAATCCCATTGAGCGACCGGCGACAGGATGTGGCAGATGGATGGATGTGGATGCTGCAGTCCCGCAATCACGTTGAAGAATCCTCCCGCGAAGTCCGGATGGCTTGGTATCGGTCCGTGGTACATGCTGCGTTGGATGGGCTGAGCCTGGTCCGGCATGGAGCGGCGCACAGCTGTGTGGTGGTGGCGTGTCTTCATGATGTCCTCGCGTGGATTGATTGGGGGGCGCGTGACGCATCGAAATTCCACCGGCGCCTGGCCAAGGCCGCCGGCCGGTGGAACCCCGTCCCCCCGGTCAGACCGAACGGGGACGTGCGTCAGCGCGCAAACATGCGCTTACAGCAGGGCGCCCGCGACTTTGGCAGCATATGGGGCGACGGTGGAGGCCACGCTCTTCAGCGTATCCCACCAGCCCGATGCCTCGATGCCGCTGGCGTCGGAGATGGCGCCGCCGCCGGCCATGGTGCGATGCACAGGGCTGGCCTGCATAGGCATGCCGATATGCTGTTTGCTCGAAAACTCGTAGTTCGCTTTTTTCATGATGATTCTCCAAAGTGAAGTTGAAATATGGCTGGATTTCTCCACGAGGGCCTCCTGAGGCGGACCAGCCGCCACCTCCGCTGCTCCCCCGTGTCTTCCTGCCCGGCGCAATACGCCGGATATCAGAAGCTGGTTGCCGCCCAGGCTTTCGGATCGCCTATCGTCACGGGCATCACGTCGCTCACGTCTATCGTGTAGCGCACGATGCGCCATGCGCGCTGGTCGTTCTCGGGATCGAAGAAGGCCAGCTTGACGTCCCAGCAATCGGAATCGAGACGGCAGAAGGGGCTCTTCTCCACGGCGATCTTGGCCAGTTGACGCGAATGCCCGTTGTCGTCCGGCGTCAGGTTTTCCGCGAATACGGTGATGGCCTGGAAGGCGTTGGTGGCGGCAAAATTCATGGCCCGTTCCGAAGACGCGGTGCCGAGATTGCGGAAGTCGTAGTAGATGCGGTTCAGGAACTCGCGCAGCCCGGTCTTCAGCTTGTCGTCCTTGTCGGTGAGGTTGGCTGCCTTCATCGCAGTGTCGATCAGCTTGTTCACGTTCCAGTAGTAGAGGCCACGCGGAACCACCGAGATCACCGGCACCACCTGGCCGGAATACAGCCGCACCGATTTGCCGGTGAGGTAGCCGGGAATGGAAACGCGCTCGACATAGCCGTCGGAATCCGGCTTCGCCACCTGCCCTTCCAGGGCGCCCACCAGCAGGCCGTACGTGTCGCGTGCGAAGGGCTCGCTTGGTTCGATTGCATAGATGGGGGTCAGGTCGATGTTGAGCGTCCAGATCAACATGCTGGATTCGAACTCGCGGTTTTCCAGGTAGGCCAGCAACTGCTCAGGGTTGTAGGGGCTCTGGCCGGCAGGCATCAGCTGAGTGAAGCCGTCGCGGCGGGCTTCGGTGCCGAAGTCATAGCCGATTTTCCCGAGGGCGTAGACCAGCGACGACGATGACGGCTTGCATCCGCATGCGCCGGACGGAACGATGCCGGTGGCCCCGGAGGGAACGATGCCCGTGGCGCCGGCGGCCACGCTGACGATGCCTGCGGAATCTGCGGGCACCTCGGCCGGCATGGCGGCCACCGCGTCCAGAGACCCTTGTGGCTCCAGGCTGGACGGTGTGAGCGATACTGAGGATGGGACGCTGGTGTCGGCGTCTGTTTGTTGGTGAGTCATAGCACTTCCTCCATTGAATAGGTGAACGTAGGCCTGTTGAATATTCAGACGCCCGGCCAGGAATCGGCGACAGTCCGACCCCCAGCGGGGATCGCATGGTGAGGCACTCGCGAGAAGTGCCTCACGCACCTGGTTGGGAGAGGCGGGCATGCCTCTCTTCCGTTGTATAGAGAGCAGCAGGGCGGCAACTGCGGACACGAGTGGGGTGGCGAAACTGGTGCCTGTCAGGCGAGCGCTTGCGCCATTGGCCTGGGCACCGAGTATTTCCTGTCCAGGGGCGAGTATTCCTTGCGTGAGGTATTCATTTCCCCAGTTACTGAAATCCATCGGCTGGCCGTTGCTGTCCATGGCGCCCACGGCCAGCACATGCGGCAAGCTGGCGGGAATGTGCCGGCATTCGCAGCCGTTATTACCGGCCGCCGCGACAACGAGTATGTTTTTGTCATGACACTCCTGCACGATGTCGCGCAGCGATGTGTCGGCTTCATTGTTGGCGGCGACGAGCTGGCCGCCGCTGATATTGATCACCTGGACCTCGTGGTCGATGGCGATGCGCAGCGCGTTGACCAGGTCTCTTTGCGAGACACGATTGCTGGGGCCGGCGGAAAAAATCGGGATCGAAATGCCCTTGCAGCCAGGAGCCCAGCCTTGAATGCCTCCGTCTGCATCGCCTTCGCCGAAGATTTTGCTGAAGATGTGCGTCGCATGATTTGTCGTCGCACCGCCAACCGCACCGGCGGCTCCGGTGGTGATGGAGTTGATGTCAGCCGATTGCAGCGAGGGATGAGACAAGTCAGGCACGCCATCCAGTACCGCAATGCGAATATCTGGAGACCCCTTCGAGTCCTTCCAAAGCTCGGCCAGTCCGTTGATCACATGCGTGTTCATCACAGGTTCCCATCCATAAAGTGCGTTTGATGGATGAATTGTAGGGAGGACAACATGCAAAAACGACCACACCTGATCACAGGTGGGCACTGCGGATAACGGGCAAGGTCAAAAATATTTTCAAAAATCGCTTGCTATTCAATCGCACACAATCTATAGTGTGGTCATGGGCGCTGCAAACAACGCCGGATAGTAGAAGTAAGTAGCTTGCGATTTAATAGTTAATTAAATATCCTCACTCACTAAAAGGAAATCATCATGTCGATCCAACAAGTTCTGTACCGCGCAAACGCAAAAGCAACCGGTGGCCGCGAAGGCCGTGCTGTTTCCTCCGACAACGTGCTGGACGTGAAGCTGACCACCCCGAAAGAACTGGGCGGCGCCGGCGCCGTCGGCACCAACCCTGAGCAACTGTTCGCTGCCGGCTACTCGGCCTGCTTCATCGGCGCGATGAAATTCGTCGGCGGCCGCGACAAGATCGCCGTGCCTGCGGACGTTTCGGTCGAAGGCACCGTCGGCATCGGCGCCATCCCTACCGGTTTCGGCATCGAAGTGGAACTGAAAATCTCGCTGCCAGGCCTGGACCGCGAAACCGCTGAAAAGCTGGTCGCCGCCGCCCACGTCGTGTGCCCATACTCGAACGCCACTCGCGGTAACATCGACGTGACCCTGACCATCGTTTAATCGATCCAGTCAGCGAACGACAGGCCGGCCCCTCCTCCGAGGCGCCGGCCTTTTTTCACATACAATCGATGTTTTGATACGCATCGGGACGCGCAATGATTGAGTGGCAATGGCTGGCCTTTGAAGACATCCCCCGCCAGGACTGGTACGAAGTGCTGCTGCAACGGCAGCAGGTGTTCATCCTGGAGCAGACCTGTTTGTACCCGGACATCGACGGCTGCGATCCGCAGTGCCACCACCTGATGGCGTGGCGCGAGATCGACGGCAAGCGCACGCTGGTCGCGTACCTGCGCTGCGTGCCGCCGGGCGTGAAGTACGACGAGATGTCGCTGGGCCGCGTGCTGACCACGCAGGCCGCGCGCGGCAGCGGCATCGGCCGCGAACTGCTGGCCAAGGCGATTCCGCTGGCCGAGGCGCTGCATCCCGGCCACGGCTTCCGCATCGGCGCGCAGGCGCACCTGGAAAAATTCTACGGCGGCTACGGCTTCAGGAAGGTGACCGAGCCTTACGACGAAGACGGCATCATGCACATCGACATGGTGCGCTAGAAGGTCAGCATGAAGCGCGCGCCGGCGCTGACCGAGCGCGCGTAACGCACCGTGCCGCCGTTGGCGTGCACCAGGTGCCGCACCATCGCCAGGCCGATGCCCCGGCCCTGCTTTTTCGTTGAGAAGAATGGCGTGAAGATGTGCGCGGCCAGCGTCTCCGGCACGCCGGGGCCGTTGTCGGACACTTCGATGCGCAGGCGTCCGCCCCGGCTCAGGCGCGCGCGCACCTGCGCTTCCGGCGCCTTGCCGGTGATGGCTTCGGCCGCGTTCTTCAACAGGTTGATGAGCGCCTGCTCCAGCTGTCCCGGATCGATCATCACCGCCAGCGATGCCGGCTCCACCGAGAACGACACGCGCCCGCCCAGCTCCTGCCACTGCGGCGCGATCAGCATGGACAGGCGTTCGAACAGCTCCTCCAGCAGCACGCGCTGCGGCTGCGCCTGAGGTACCGTCGACAGGCTGCGATAGCTGCCGACAAAATCCACCAGGCTGGCGGCGCGGCGCGAGATGGCGTCCAGCGCCGTGCCAAGGTCGGCGTGGATGTCCGCAGGGAGGCCGGCCGCCGCTTCGTCCAGCAGGCCGCAGGCGGTGCGCGACAGCGAGGCGACCGGCGTCAGGGAGTTCATGATCTCGTGGGTCAGCACCTGCACCAGTTCGCGCCAGGCGTTCAGGGCTTCGGCTTCCAGTTCGCTTTCGACCGGCATCAGCGCGGCCAGGCGCTGGGGCGCTCCCTGCATCGCCAGCGCGGAGACGGCGACCAATGCGCGCTCCACGCCACGCTCGGTGTCAAAGCTGATCAGCTGCCGCTGGCCGGCAGTTTGCGCGGCCAACAGCTGGTGCAGGTCCTGCGGGGCGCTGGCGCGGCCGGGTGCCAGCAGGCGGCGCGCGCTGGCGTTGAGCGGCGCCACCGCGCCGGCGCCGGCCGCGTTCTGGATGCTGAACAGGGCGATGGGCGCGTGTTCAAGCCGGGCTTCCAATGCGTGGATGGTGTCGGACAGTTCGCGGCTTGAGGCGGCGGCAGGTCCGGCGCCGTGGGGCGTCGCGCTGTCCTGCGCTTCCATGCGCGGGGTGCGGGGGGCCAGGCGGCGCAGGCATTGCCACAACGCGGCGGCCGGCACCAGCGCGGCCAGGCCACACAGCACAATGCGGCGCGGCTCGGGCGTGGCGGACAGGATGTCGGCAACGGCGGTCAGCGCCATCAAGGCGGCGACGCTGGCGGCGGCGCCCAGCTTGAGGGCGCGTTCAGATGCCATGCTTGCCCAGCTTGCGATACAGCGCGGCGCGGCTCACGCCCAGCGACTTGGCGGCGTGGCTGATGTTGCCGTTGAACTGGGCCAGCGCCGAGGCGATGGCTTCGCGCTCCAGCGCGTCGAGCGTCATGTCGCCGACGCCGACGCCGTTGATGCCGCCGCTGGCCGTGCCGCTGGTGGACCCGCTGCTGGAGCCGCTGCTGGAGCCGCTGGTCGCGCCGCTCGTGGCGCTGCGCGCGAAAGCGGCGGCGGCGACGCCCGGCGCGGCGGCGAACTGCGCGCCGCTGTCCATCGTCGCCATGCCGGCGCCGAGCCCGAAATCGCTCAAGGAAAATTCGGTGCCCTGCCCCAGGATCACGGCACGCTCGCAGGCATGGCGCAGCGCGCGCACGTTGCCCGGCCAGTCGTGGCGCAGCAGGCCGTCCAGCGCCGCCGCGCTCACGTTGCGTGCCGGCCGCTCGTACTGCAAGGCGTAAAGATTCAGGTAATGCGTCAGCAGCAGCGGAATATCCTCGCGCCGTTCGCGCAGCGGCGGCACGCGGATCACGATGGTGTTCAACCGGAACAGCAAGTCCGGCCGGAACACGGCGGGATCGAACAACCGCGCCTCATCCAGATTGGTCGCGCTGACGATGCGCACGTCGATGGCTTCCGGCTTGTCGGCGCCGATCGGCGTCACCTCGCGCCGTTCCAGCGCGGTCAACAACTTGGCCTGCGCCGCCAACGGCATATTGCCGATTTCGTCCAAAAACAGCGAGCCGCCGCGCGCGGCCTGGAAGCGCCCCGCCCTGTCGGCCTTCGCATCCGTGAACGATCCTTTGCGATGGCCGAACAACTCGCTCTCGAACGTCGATTCCGGCAGCGCTCCCATGTCCACCGCCAGCAGCGTGCCGGCCGCGCGGCGCGACAGCGCATGGATCGCGCGCGCCACCAGCTCCTTGCCGACGCCGTTCTCGCCCAGCACCATCACATTGGCTTCGGTCGGCGCCACGCTGGCGATCAACGCCTTCAGCTCGCGCATCGCTGCGGATTCGCCCATCAGGTCGGGCGCCGCCGCAGCCGGGCCACGCATGGCGGCGCGGCGGGCCAGCGCCTGGTCGATGGCGGCCACCAGCCGCGCGTTGTCCCACGGCTTGGTGATGAAATCGCCGGCGCCGCGCTTCAATGCTTCCACCGCCAGCGGCACGTCGGCGTAGGCGGTCATCGCGATCACCGCCGGCGGCTGCGCCTGGGAGCGCAACACGTCCAGCAGCGCCAGTCCTTCGGCGCCGTCGATGGAGCCGGGCGTGAAGTTCAGGTCCAGCAGCACCACGTCCGGCACGCCCTGCGCCAGCAAGGCGGGCAGGCCAGCCGGATCGCACAGCGTGGCGACCTTGCCATAGCGCCGCCGCAGCAGCAACTGCGCGGCAGTGGCGACATCGGCGTCATCATCGAGTATCAATACGTAAGCGGACATGCAGGCATTCTAGCAGCCGCCAACGGGCTGCGGACATGGCCTGCGGCCACGCGCCGCGCGCATCCGCCGCAAGTGTTCAGTTCCGAACACCGGCCGCTGTTCATAAGCGGACACCGCACACCCGGCGCAGGCCAGACAGGCCGCCAATACGGGGTTTTCCGGCTTGGCACAGCGTTTGCTGTATGGCCGGCATGCACATCAAAAAAAATATCGGCCCCACTCCAACCCAGCTGCCATCCAGCGGCGCGGCGATGGATGTGGTGGTGCCGCGCAAACGCGGCAAGGCCATCGCCATCGGCCTGGCGGCGACGCTGGCCGTCGCGGCGGCCGGCTACGGCCTGTGGGCCTGGATGCCGCGCGGCCTGCAGGTGGACGGCACCGACCTGCGCATCGGCCAGGCCGAACGCGGCATCTTCGTCGACGAGATCGTGGTGCGCGCCAACGCGGAGCCGCTCAATTCCGTGATACTCGACTCGGTCGAATCGGGCCGCGTCGAGGAAGTCTTCGCCATCGACGGCACGCTGGTGAAGAAGGGGCAGCTGCTGTTCCGCATCTCCAACCCGCAGCGCAACCTGGAGCTGCTGGCGCGCCAGTCGGAACACGCGGTCAGCATCTTCAACCTGTCCAACCTGCGCGTGGCGCAGGAGGCCAGCGCCAGCGACCACCAGCGCCGTCGCGAGGATCTCCAGTTCGCGCTGGAGCAGGTCCGCAAGCAGCACGAGCGCAATGTGCGGCTGGCGGCGCAGGGCTACATCTCCGCCGTCGCGCTGGAGGAATCGGCCGACAAGCTGCAACAGCAGCGCCGCCTGCTGGCGCAGGAGGAACGCGCCTCCGCCACCGAGGAAAACGTGCGCCGCAACGCCGCGACCCAGCTGGAGACGGCGATCGAAGGCCTGAACTCCGGCCTGAAGCTGGTCTCCGCCACCGTCGAGGCCTTGGCCGTGCGGGCGCCGGTCGAAGGCCGGCTGACCAACTTCCGCCTGCAGGTGGGCGAATCGATCAGCACCGGCAAGAACATCGGCCGCATCGACGATCCGGCGCGCTTCAAGCTCTCCGCCAGCGTGGACGAGTACTACCTGAACCGCATGGCGGTGGGCAGGCACGGCAGCGTCAAGCAGGATGAACGCAGCTTCGCGGTCGACATCCGCACCATCTACCCGCAGATCAAGGATGGCCGCTTCATGGTGGAACTGGTGTTCACCGGCGGCCAGCCGCCGGTGCTCAATCCCGGCCAGAGCCTGGACGCGCGCATCACGCTAGGCGAGCCGGCCAAGGCGCTGCTGCTGCCCAACGGCGCCTTCATCAACGACAGCGGCGGCGCCTGGGTCTATGTGCTGGACGCGGACGGACGCACGGCACAGCGCCGCGCGGTGCGGGTCGGACGCCGCAACAACAGCCAGCTGGAAGTGCTCGACGGCCTGGTCGCCGGCGACAAGGTGATCCTGTCCAGCTACGCGGCCTACGGAAATTCACCACGGCTTCAAATAACGCAGTAAATTCCCATAACTACCAACAGAGGCACACCCCATGATCAAACTTGTCGGCGTCAGCAAAATCCACCAGGCAGGAGAAATCCAGACCACCGCGCTCGATCGCATCGACCTGGAAATCGAAGCGGGCGAATACGTCGCCATCACCGGGCCTTCCGGCTGCGGCAAGTCGACCATGCTGGGCATACTGGGCCTGCTCGATGTGCCGAGCCACGGCGAATACTGGTTCGAAGGCCAGAACGTGGCCGGCTGGAGCGAATCGAAACTGAACCAGCTGCGGCGTGGCCGGATCGGCTTCATCTTCCAGAGCTTCAACCTGATCGAGGAATTGACGGTGTTCGAAAACGTCGAACTGGCGCTGGAGTACAACGGCACGCCGGCGCGCGAACGGCGCGAGCGCGTGACGGCGATGCTCAACAAGCTGGGCGTCGGCCATCGCGCCTCGCACCGGCCGTCGCAGCTGTCGGGCGGCCAGCAGCAGCGCGTGGCGATCGCGCGTGCGCTGGTGGCCGGTCCCGCCGTCCTGCTGGCCGACGAACCGACCGGTAACCTGGATACGGCGCACGGTAATGAAGTCATGCGTTTGCTGCGCGAGATTAACGCCGAAGGCACGACGGTGGTCATGGTCACGCACTCGCCGGACCACGCCGCACAGGCTTCGCGCACATTGAACCTGCTGGACGGCCGCATCATGGTCGACGTACTGCAAGCCGCTTAAGCGTCAGGATCACACCAATGAACCTGCGCGATTTTCGCATAGGCTGGCGGCTGCTTTTGCAGCAGCCGGCCTACTCCGCCGTGGTGATCGGCGGCCTGGCGATCGGCTTTGCCGCCTGCTTCCTGCTGTTCGGCTACGTCAGCTATTGCTTCAACTATGACAGCCATGTGCCGGAGCCGGAGCGCGTTCACCTGGTCAAGCAACGTGCCAATTTTTTCCCCAGTCCGGGATGGCAGGCCCGTTCCTTCCTGTCCTTGCGCGACATGGCGCTGGCCAGCGGCATGGCTGATGAAGCGAGTATCGCCTTCGGTCTGAAACGCACGCTGCGCAACGGCGACCGGCTGCGGGAATTCACCTTGCTGGCGGTCGATCCCGGCATCCAGGCCATCCTCGGCATCCATCCGCTCCAGGGCGACCTGCGTGCCGCCTTGACGACCCCGGACGGTTTGGCGCTGACAGTATCGGCTGCGCGCCAGTTGTTCGGCCATGAGGCGGTGCTGGGCCGGACCGTCACCACCGGCGCGGTGTCGCTGCAGGTGCGCGCGCTGCTGCCCGACCCTCCGACCAACAGCACGCAAGATTACAAAGTGCTGGTCGGTGCCGGCAGCAGCGCATGGCCGGATGCCGAACGCCGCGCAGCCTTCGAGCACGGCGGCACCAGCAGGATCTACGTCCGGCTGGCGTCCGGCGCCAAGGTGTCCGCGCTTGCCGCGTACCTGCAGCAGGCCTACAACGCCTCGCCGCAAGCGGCGTCCTTCAGGAACGGGCCTCTGGGCCAGGGACTGAATGGCCGCGCCGTCGCCGACATCGATCTGCTGCCGCTGCGCGCAGCCTACTTCGACCCCGACCTGGCCAGGGCCGGTGGCGAGCAGACCAACCATGGCCAGATCAGTGAGGTGATCGGCCTGAGCGCGATGGGCGTGCTGATCCTGCTGCTGGGGACGATCAACTACGTCAACCTGACCAGCGTACGCACGCTGGCCCGCCAGCGCGAGATCGGCATCCGCAAGCTCCTGGGTGTCACAGCCCCGCGCCTGGCGCGCCAGTTTCTCGCCGAATCCGTGCTGGTTACCTTGCTGTCTGCGTTCGCCGGCATGCTGCTGGCGTGGTTGCTGTTGCCCGTGTTTTCGGACCTGGTCAACCGCCGGCTGGAAGGGGTGTTCACGCCAGGCCATTGCGCCGCCGCGCTGTCGTTCGCTGTCCTGACCGGCGTTTGCGCCGGCGCCTATCCCGCCTCACTGGCGCTGCGCGAGCTGCCGGCTGCCGCGTTGGCGGGACGCGGCAACAGCGACACCATCGCCGGCCTGTGGCTGCGCCGCCTGCTCACCGTGGTGCAATTTGCCTCCGCCATGGCGTTGAGCGCCGCGGCGTTGGCCGTCGGCTGGCAGACCTACTATGCGATGCATGCCAAGCCGGGCTTCGACACCGACGCCATGCGGGTGATACGCTTGCCCAACCACGCCGCCGCCACGCCCCAAGCAAGCGCCTTCCTCGACGCGCTGCGGCGGCTGCCGGGCATCGACGGTGCGGCAGCGGTTTCGGAGCCGCCCGGCCAGGACGACATGTCGATGAACAGCGTCGAGATGCCCGACGGACGCCAGCTCATGCTCGAATCGAAGCAGGTCAGCGCGGAATTCTTCCCGCTGCATGGACTCAAGCCGCGCTACGGCCGGCTGTTCGATCCAGCCATCGACACCGACGACAGCGGCAGGGGCGACGCCACGGTCCTCAACGAGCAGGCCGCGCGGGAGCTTGGCTACGCCGCGCCGCAGGACGCCGTCGGCAAGCGCCCGGCCAAGGGCATGCTGGTGATCGGCATCGCACCCGATCTGCGCTTCCACAGCCTGCATCAAGAAGTCGACAGCATCGTCTACACCCTGGCGCGTCCGTCGGTCGTCACCCTGCGCAGCCATGAAAGCACCGTCGCCATACATGAGCTGATCGCACCACTATGGCGCCGGTTCTATCCCAACGACGTGCTGGAAGTGGTATCGGAACAATCCATTATCGAGGCGCGCTATGCCGCCGATTCGCGACTGACGCGCATCCTGGCGATCGGCAGCCTGGTGGCGATCAGCCTCTCCGGATTCGGCATCTATGTACTGTCGGCCTACCGCGTGCAGCGCAACCGCCGCGAGATCGTGATGCGCAAGCTTTACGGCGCCGGACCATTCGATATCGCCCGCATGATGATCCGCGAATTCTCGCTGCTGGTTGGTGCCGGCGCCGCGATCGGGCTGCCGCTGGCGGCGATCGCCATCGACCGTTACCTGGCCGGCTACGTCGAGCGCGCACCTATCGGCCAATGGACACTGGCGGCAGCGCTGGCAGCCGCGTTGCTTGTCGCGCTGCTCGCCACCGCGCGCCACACCGCAACCGCGATGCGCATGCGGCCCGCAGCCGCATTGCACGACTAACCTGAGCCGACGAGTGACACTTATGAATCTACGCGACTTTCGCATAGGCTGGCGGCTGCTGTTGCAGCAGCCGGCCTACTCCGCCGTGGTGATCGGCGGCCTGGCGATTGGCTTTGCCGCCTGCTTCCTGCTGTTCGGCTTTGTCGAATTCTGCCTGAACTTCAACAGCGCGATACCAGACAACGACCGCGTTACGGTGATCAAGCAGCGCATCAACGTTTTCCCGCGCCCGGACTGGCAAACCAATGCCTTCATCCCCTTGCGCGATGTCGCCCTTGCCAGCGGCATGGTGTCGGAGGCCAGCATTGCCAAGTCCATCGACACGCCGCTGCGCGCCGGTAACGAGCTGCGTGCGCTGGATCTGCAAGTGGTCGATCCCGCATTCCGCACCATGTTCGGCATCGCCGCCTTGCAGGGCGACTTGAACGCGGCGCTGACGCAGCCGGACGGCTTGGCGTTGACGCGAACCGGCGCTCACAAGCTGTTCGGCACCAACCCGGCGATTGGGCAGACCGTCACGGTCGATGGCACGGTATTGCAGGTCCGGGCGTTAATGCCTGATCCGCCGCCCAACAGCAGCCAGCAATATGAGGCATTGATCGGCACCGGCAGCAGCGCCTGGCCGGAACGCGAGACCGCGATCAGCAAATGGGGGCGCGGCACGGTCTACATGAAGCTCAAGCCCGGGACATCAATGCAGGCGTTGACGGCGCTGCTGCAGGAGACCAGCGAAAAATCGCCGATCAATCAGTGGGCAAAAAACGGTCCGATGGGCAGAGGCCTGAACGGCCGCAATGTGGCCGATATCAGCCTGCTGCCGCTGCGCGACGCCTACTTCGACGAGGGCCTGGCCAACAGCCGCGCGGGCGAGCAGTATGGCCGGCGTAGCAGCGTCTTCGGACTGGCGGCCGGGGGCTTCCTGATCCTGCTGCTGGCGGCGATCAACTACGTCAACCTGGCGACCGTGCGCACCTTGCGCCGCCAGCGCGAGATCGGCATCCGCAAGCTGCTGGGCGCCAGCGCGGCGCGGCTGGTGCGCCAGTTCCTCAGCGAAGCGGCGCTCACTTCCGTGCTGGCCGCCGCCGCCGGCCTGGTGCTGGCGTGGCTGCTGCTGCCAACGTTCTCCGATCTGATGAACCGTCCACTGGCCGGCATGTTCACTCCCTTGCGCTGCCTGGTCGCGTTGGCGTTCGGGCTGTTCATCGGCGTGTGCGCCGGCGCTTATCCCGCCTGGCTGGCGCAGCATGCGCTGCCGGGACCAGCTCTCGCAGGACGCGGCAACAGCGAAACCGCCGCCGGCTTGTGGGTGCGGCGCGTGCTGACGGTGCTGCAGTTTTCCAGTGCGATGGCGCTTTCCGCGACGGCGCTGGCGGTCGGCTGGCAGACGTATTTTGCCAGCCACGCCACACCCGGCTTCGATCCGGCCCACCTGCTGGTGCTGAATCTGCCGTCCGACGCGGAGGGCAAACAAGGCGCCGTCGCCTTCATGGAGCAAGTGGCCCGGCTACCGCGCGTTGAAGGCGTGGCCTCCATTTCAGAAGCGGTGGGCCGCGACGGCATGAAGCTGACCAACACGGTGACGACGCGGGATGGCCGCGACATCCCGCTGGAGGGCAAAAACGTCAGCGCCAACTGGTTTGAGCTGGTCCACCTGAAGGCCTTGCACGGACGCGTGTACAACGCGGCGCAGGATGTCGATTACAACAAGGTCCCGCGCGTGGTGGTCAACGCCGCCGCCGCGCTGGCGCTGGGCTATGCGTCGCCGCAGGACGCGGTCGGCCAGGTGGTACCGGGCGGTATGGAGATCGTCGGCGTAGCGCCGGACGTGCGCTTCCAGGGGCTGCACCAGCCGTCGAAGGCGGTGGTGTATTTCATCCGTCCCGGCGGCGTGGTGATGGTGCGCACCAGCGACAGCCTGGAGGCCGCGTACAGCGCGATCGAACCGGTATGGCGCCGCCACTTCCCCAACGCCATCATGGAAATGAAGACGCAGCAGGCGGTGCTTGAAGAACGCTACGGCACCGAAAAGCGCCTGATACGGATACTGGCCGCCACCAGCCTGACAACGATCGCGCTGGCGGCGTTCGGCATCTACGTGCTGTCCGCCTACAGCGTGCAACGCAGCCGGCGCGAGATCGTGATGCGCAAACTGCACGGCGCCGGCCGCGTCGACATCGCGCTGATGATGGGCCGCGAGTTCTCGGCGCTGGTGGGTGCCGGGGCGCTGATTGGCCTGCCGCTGGCGGCGGTGGCGATCCAGCGCTATCTGGCCGAGTACACGGAGCACGCACCCATCGGCGCCTGGACAATGGCGGCGGCGCTGGCGATGGCGCTGCTGGTGGCACTGCTGGCCACCACCCGCCATACGGCGACCGCCCTGCGCATGTCACCCGCGCTGGCACTGCGCGACTGAATCGGAGAACACAATGAAACCAAGCGACTTCCGCATCGGCTGGCGCCTGCTGCTGCGCCACCCGCTGCAATCGGCCGTGGAGATACTCGGGCTGGCGGCCGGCTTCGCCGTCTGCTTCCTGCTGCTGGGCTTTGTGGCCTATTCCTTCAGCTACGACAACGACGTGCCGCAGCGCGAGCACATATTCGTCATCAAGCATCGGCTGAACTTCATCCCGCAGCCGCAGTGGATGGAGTACACGCCGTTCGCGCTGCGCGAGGTGGCGCAGCGCAGTGGGCTGCCGCTGGAGGTCAGCGCTTGGTGGCCGCGCAAGGCCACGCTGCAACTGCAGGGACGCGCGCAGGAACTGGACGTGACGGCGGTCGATCCGGCCTTCCAGTCCATCAGCGGCCTGCCCGCGCTGCAAGGCGACTTGCGCGCCGCACTGACCCGGCCCGACGGCCTGGCCGTCACGCAGCAGACCGCGCTGCGCCTGTTCGGCACCACGCAGGCGCTGGGGCGCACCATCGAAATCAATCGCCAGGCGCTGCAGGTGCGCGCCGTGCTGGCGGACCGGCCGTCCAACAGCACGCTGCAGTTCAAGGCGCTGGTCGGCGTGGACAGCGCGCTGTGGCCGGAGAAGGAGCGGCAGGAGGCGATGTCCAGCTGGATGAGCATCGGTGGCCGCATCTACGTCAAGACCGGTCCCGGCACCACGCCACAAGCCTTGCAGCGAGTGCTGCAGGACACGATCGACCGCGCGCCGTGGGACAACCTGGCCACACCGGAAATGAAGGCGGCGCTGGCCCGGCGCAAGATGGTCGATATCGCCCTCGGTCCGCTGGCCGACGCCTACTTCGACCGCAGCGTCGCCAACACCATGGGCACCGGCCCGCGCGGCGACCTGCGCGTGGTGCTGGCGCTCGGCGCCACCGGCCTGCTGATACTGCTGCTCGCGGTGGTCAACTACGTCAACCTGGCGACGGTGCGCACCTTGCGCCGCCAGCGCGAGATCGCCATGCGCCGCGTGCTGGGCGCCACCACGCATCAGCTGCTGACCCAATTCATGGCCGAATCGCTGCTGCTGTCCGTCGGCGCCGCCGCGCTGGGCGTGCTGGTGGCGTGGCTGCTGCAGCCGCTGGCTTCGGACCTGCTGGAACGCCCCCTGGACGGCTTGTTCACGCCGATGGCGGTCGGCGCGTGCCTGCTGTTCGGCGCCCTGGTCGGCGCGGCGGCGGGCGTCTATCCGGGCTGGCTGGCGCGTGGCGTCGACATGGGCGCCGCGCTGGCGCACCGCAGCGGCGAAACCGCCGGCGGCACGTGGCTGCGCCGCGTGCTGACAACGGTGCAGTTCAGCGTCGCCATGTGCATGGGCAGCGTGGCGCTGGCGATCCTGTGGCAGACGCAGTTCGCCTCCGTGGCGCCACCGGGCTTCGACCCCGCGCCGCTGCTGGTGGTCGAAATGAAGGATAACCTGCGCGACAGCCCCGCCGCCCGCTCGCTGCGCGACGCCATCGCGACGTTGCCCGGCGTGGCGGGTCTTGCCGACAGCCGCGAGGTCCCGGGTCGCAACGACATGACAGGCACGCACGGCAGCGGCACGTTCCAGCGTGTGGACGGCAGCAGCACACCGCTGTCGGTCCATTTTGTCGGGCCGGATTTCTTCAACGTGTACGGCCTGAAGGCGCTGGCCGGACGCATGTTCGATCCGCGCATCGAAGGCGCGGCCGGCGACGGCGAGCAAAACGTCGTGATCAACCGGGCGGCGGTGCTTGCGCTGGGCTGGCCGTCCGCGCAGCAGGCGCTGGGACAACGCATCGGCGGCACGCAATTCCGAATCGTCGGCGTGGCGCCCGATCCGCGCTGGGAGACGCTGCGCGATCCGGTGCGTCCGACCCTGTACCAGATCACCCACGACAACCATCTGCTGACGGTGCGCATGCGCGCCGCATCGGACCCGCGCAACCGCGAGGTGCTGGAGCGGGACATCGCCACCGCCTGGAGCCGCTACTTCCCCGACAGCGAACCGGTGATACGCGCCGCAGGCAGCTACTACGCGCAGGCCTACGCCGACGATGTCCGCGTGGCCAAGTTGCTGGCCTGCGCCACGGCGGTGGTGTTCACGCTGGCCGCCTTCGGCATCTACGTGCTGGCGGCGCACAGCGTGCAGCGGCGCTCGCGCGAGATCGTGCTGCGCAAGCTGCACGGCGCTGGACGCGATGCGATCGCGGTGCTGGTCAGCCGTGAATTCCTGTTGCTGACGGCTGCCGCCGCGGTGGTGGGGCTGCCGCTGGCATGGCTGGCAATCGAGCGCTATCTGGCGGCCTACTCCGAGCGCTCGCCGCTGGGCGGCTGGGCACCGGCGGCGGCGCTGGCGTTCGCGCTGCTGATCGTGGCGATGTCCACCATCAGGCATACCGTGGCCGCGATGCGCATCGCGCCGGCGCAAGCGTTGCGCGACTAGCCGGAATGCGGGCGAAAAAAAAGCAGCCGGATGGCTGCTTTTTTTACATAAGCGATCTTATTTTACGCCCACCAGTTCGACGTCGAAGATCAGCGTGGAATTGGGAGGGATGCCGACGAAGTTGTAGCCGTTGTAAGGCGGCTGCGCAGGTACCGTTTGCGTATCGTAGCCCAGCGACGGCGGGATCGTCAGGGTGCGCTTGCCCCCCACCATCATGCCAACCAGACCTTGGTCCCAGCCCTTGATTACTTTGCCTGCGCCCAGTTCGAAGTCGTAAGTGGTGCCTTTGATCACCGAGCTGTCGAACACACCGCCACGGAAGTCGACGCGGGTGCCGTCATACAGATAGCCGGTGTACTTCACGGTCAGCGTCTTGCCGACCGCTGCTGCGGTACCAGTGCCTGTCACCGTGTCGACCGACTGCAACGTCGGCTGCGGCGGGATGTTAACCGGCACGGTGCCCTTGACGACATTGACCAGCTCAAAATCGTAGACAATCGCCGAGTTGGCCGGAATCGCCTTGTAGCCATAAGGATTAGGGTCCGGCACGGCGCGCGCGTTGGCGCCGTACACCAGGCTGGCCGGCAGCATCGCGGTGCGCTTGCCACCGACCTTCATCGCGACGACAGGCGCCACGCCTAGGATGGCCTGGTCCCAGCCGGTCACCATCGCGCCGACGCCCACCGTGAACGGCGTGGCCGGCTTGCCGGTATCGACCGAGCTTTCCACTTTGTCGCCCTTGAAATCGGGCTTGGTCGGGTCGTACAGGTAGCCGGTGTAGTTGATCACCACCAGATCGCCCGCCGCCGCCTGGGTGCCGGTGCCGACCACGGTATCGGTCAATTGGAACGTCGGCTGCGGCGGCAACACTACCGTCGGGGTTTTCGCACCGCCACCGCAAGCGGTCAAAGCCGCTACGCAGGCAACGGCAGCAATATATTGAAACATCGATTTCATGATTACCTTAGATGTGTGTTCGTATTGGTCCCACTTTCGGAGCAGAAGTTTAGCAGACCATGCCGCTTCCGCTCCGGGCGCTACATTCGGTTACATTATTTAGCGCCGTTTGTGTGCTTAAATTTCCACTTGCGTGCCAAGTTCGATCACGCGGTTAGTGGGAATCTGGTAGTAGTCGGCGGCGCCGCGGGCGTTGCGCGACATCGCCACGAACAGGTGCTCGCGCCACGTCGACATGCCGGCGCCCGGGGTCGAGATGACCGTCTGGCGGGCGATGAAGAACGAAGTCTCCATCATCTCGAACGGCAGGCCTAGGCAGTCGCACAGCGCCAGCGCTTTCGGGATGTCCGGTTCGTCCTTGAAGCCGTAATGGACGTTCACCTGGTAGCACTGGTGGCCCAGGTCCGTCACCTTGACCTGGTCGGCCTCCGGCACGTATGGCTCTTCCACCACGTGCACCGTGAAGAACACCACACGCTCATGCAGCACCTTGTTGTGCGACAGGTTGTGCAGCAGCGCGTGCGGCACGCCGTCGCTCTCGCCGCGCAGGAAGATGGCGGTGCCGTACACCCGCGTCGGCGGCGCCACGAACAGCGAGGCCAGGAAGTCCTCCAGCGGGATCGCGTGCTTCTGCAGATTCTGGAACACCAGCTCGCGGCCGCGCTTCCAGGTCAGCATGACGGTGAACAGCACGGCGCCAAGCAGCAGCGGGAACCAGCCGCCGTGGAACAGCTTGAGCGTGCTGGCCGAGAACAGCATGATATCCATCATGATGAAGAAGCCCGTGGCGACCAGGCACAGTGCCAGCGGCAGGTGCCAGCGGTAGCGGGTGACAAAGAAAGTCAGGAAGGTGGTGGCCAGCATGGTCGCCGTCACCGCGATGCCGTAGGCGCCGGCCAGCTTGTCCGACGAGCCGAAGCCGACCACCGCCAGCAGTACCACCGCCAGTTGCAGCCAGTTGACGGCCGGGATGTAGATCTGGCCGATTTCACGCTCGGATGTGTGCACCACGCGCATGCGCGGCAGCAGGCCGAGGGCGATGGCCTGCTTGGTCATCGAGAAGGTTCCGGAGATGGTGGCCTGCGAGGCGATCACCGTCGCCATGGTCGACAGCACCACCAGCGGGTAGACGCTCCACGCGCCCAGCTGCTGGAAGAAGGGATTGGAGATGGCTTCCGGATGGACCAGCAGCAGCGCACCCTGGCCCAGGTAGTTCAGCGCCAGCGCGGGGAACACCACCAGGAACCAGGCGGCGCGGATCGGCTTCTTGCCGAAGTGGCCCATGTCCGCGTACAGCGCCTCGGCGCCGGTGAAGGCCAGCACCACGGCGCCCAGCGCGACGAAGGCGATCATGCGATTCTGGATCATGAAGCGGAAGGCGTTCAGCGGATTGAGCGCCCACAGGATCTGCGGCGCGGCGATGATGTTGATCAGGCCCATGACCGCCAGCGCGGCGAACCACACCATCATCACAGGGCCGAACAGGCGGCCGATGCCGGCCGTGCCGTGGCGCTGCACCGCGTACAGCGTGACCAGCACAATGATGGTGAGCGGCACGATGTACTGTTCCAGACCCGGCGCGGCCACTTCCAGGCCCTCCATCGCGCTCAGCACCGAGATGGCCGGCGTGATGACGCTGTCGCCGTAGAACATGGTGGCGCCGAACACGCCCAGCAGCATCAGCGGATAGTGCCAGCGCGGCGCGGCCTTGCTGACCGAATTGAGCACCAGCGCCATCAGCGCCATGATGCCGCCCTCGCCGCGGTTGTCGGCGCGCAGCACCAGCGTGACGTATTTGAGCGAGACGATCATCGTCAGGCCCCAGAAAATCAGCGAGATGATGCCCTGGAGATTGAACTCGTTCAGGGCCAGGCCGTGCTCGGGATCGAAGATGGTTTTGAGGGTGTAGAGGGGACTGGTACCGATGTCGCCGTAGACGATGCCTACCGCTGCCAGCGTCAGGGCGACGAGGCTGCTTTTCTTATGTTGCTCGGTCAAGATTGCACCTGTTGTTGTTTTGGTGCATTGCACAATAGGATAAGTATTTGCAAAAGGCAAGGAGATTTTCGCATGGAAGGACATTCCAAAAATTCAATATCGCCAGTGTACGCTGCTGCGGGCCGAAGCGCGAGGCCGCACAGCGACGGTGCGCCAGATCGGCGATAATGGCAGACCTTGCCTCCGTCCCGCCGTCCTTCCCATGAACATTGGTATTGTTTACGCCACATTCGCGTTCTTTTGCTGGGGCTTGTTCCCGCTGTACTTCCACGCCATCGGCGAGGTGCCGGCAATGGAAATCCTGGCGCACCGCATGCTGTGGTCGCTGTTGTTCCTTGGCCTGGTGCTAACCGCGCGCCAGCAATGGAAATGGCTGCCGCAGGTGTGGCGCAAGCCGCGCGTGCTGGCCAGCTTCGTGGCCTCGGCGGTGCTGCTGACGGCCAACTGGTTCGTCTACATCTGGTCGGTCAACAACGGCCACGTCATCGACGCCAGCCTCGGCTATTTCATCAATCCGCTGATCAACGTGCTGCTGGGCTTGCTGGTGCTGAAGGAAAAGCTGCGCCGCGGCCAGTGGATCGCCATCGGCGTGGCGGCCAGCGGCGTGCTGTGGCTGACCTGGTCGGCCGGCCAGCTGCCGTGGATCGCGCTGATCCTGGGCCTGACCTTCGGCGGCTACGGCCTGCTGCGCAAGACCGCCGCGCTGGCCGCGCTGGAGGGCCTGTCGCTGGAGACCATGCTGCTGTTCCCGCTGGCGCTGGCGTATGTGCTGTGGCTGACCGCGCACGGCCAGAACACCTTCCTCAACACGCCGTACGACAGCACCCGCTGGCTGCTGGCGGCGGCCGGGCCGATCACCGCGATTCCGCTGGTGATGTTCGCGGCCGGCGCGCGCAAGATTCCGATGTCGGTGCTGGGGCTGCTGCAATACCTGTCGCCGAGCATGCAGGCGCTGCTGGGCGTGTGGGTATTCCACGAGACCTTCCCGCAGGCGCGGCTGATCGGTTTCGTCATCATCTGGGCCGCGCTGGCGCTGTACGTGGCCGAGGGGCTGTGGGCCTCCCGACGCGCTAAATAGTGGGCGGGCGGCGGGATTTATCGTATCCTGTCGTCCTTCCTTGCATTTCCATGCAATTAAAAAATTCTGACTGAGATTCTCAATGGCAAATTACGTCTATACCATGAACCGCGTGGGCAAAATCGTCCCGCCCAAGCGCCAGATTCTGAAAGATATTTCGCTGTCCTTCTTCCCCGGCGCAAAGATCGGCGTGCTGGGCCTGAACGGCTCCGGTAAGTCGACCTTGCTGAAAATTATGGCAGGCATCGACACCGACATCCAGGGCGAAGCCGTGCCGATGCCGGGCCTGAACATCGGCTACCTGCCGCAGGAACCGCAGCTGGATCCCGAAAAAACCGTGCGCCAGGAAGTCGAATCCGGCCTGGGCGAAGTATTTGAAGCGCAAGCCAAGCTGGAGGCCGTGTACGCCGCCTACGCCGAGGAAGACGCCGACTTCGACGCGTTGGCTACCGAGCAGGCGCGCCTGGAAGCGATCATCTCGACCTCCGACGGCGGCAACCTGAACCTGCAACTGGAAATGGCGGCCGACGCGCTGCGCCTGCCGCCTTGGGATGCCAAGATCGGCGTGCTGTCCGGCGGTGAGAAGCGCCGCGTGGCGCTGTGCAAGCTGCTGCTGTCCAAGCCGGACATGCTGCTGCTCGACGAACCGACCAACCACCTGGACGCCGAGTCCGTCGAATGGCTCGAACAATTCCTGCTGCGCTTCCCGGGCACCGTGGTCGGCATCACCCACGATCGCTACTTCCTCGACAACGCCGCCGAGTGGATCCTGGAACTGGACCGCGGCCATGGCATTCCATGGAAGGGCAACTACTCGTCGTGGCTGGACCAGAAGGCCAACCGCCTGAAGCAGGAAGAAGCCACCGAATCCGCGCGCCAGAAGGCGCTGGCCAAGGAACTGGAGTGGTCGCGCCAGAATCCGAAGGCACGCCAGGCCAAGTCCAAGGCCCGCCTGGCCCGCTTCAACGAGCTGAGCGAGTACGAATACCAGAAGCGCAACGAGACCCAGGAGATCTTCATCCCTGTGGCCGAGCGTCTGGGCAACGAAGTGATCGAGTTCAAGAACGTGTCGAAAGCGTTTGGCGACCGCCTGCTGATCGACAACGTGTCGTTCACCATTCCGCCGGGCGCCATCGTCGGCATCATCGGCCCGAACGGCGCCGGTAAGTCGACCCTGTTCAAGATGATCGCCGGCCTCGACAAGCCGGACAGCGGCGAAGTGGTGATCGGCCAGACCGCCCGCATCTCGCTGGTCGACCAGAGCCGCGATACGCTGAGCGATAGCAAGACCGTGTTCGAGGACGTGTCCGGCGGCGCCGACATGCTCAGCGTCGGCCGCTTCGACATGCCGTCGCGCGCCTACCTGGGCCGCTTCAACTTCAAGGGTTCGGACCAGCAGAAAGTGGTCGGCAACCTGTCCGGCGGTGAGCGCGGCCGCCTGCACCTGGCCAAGACCCTGCTCAAGGGCGGCAACGTGCTGCTGCTGGATGAACCGTCGAACGATCTGGACGTGGAAACCCTGCGCGCGCTGGAAGATGCGCTGCTGGAGTTCGCCGGTTCCGTGCTGGTGATCTCGCACGATCGCTGGTTCCTGGACCGTATCGCCACCCACATCCTGGCGTTCGAAGGCAACTCGCAAGTCACCTTCTTCGACGGTAACTATCAGGAATACGAAGCCGACAAGAAGAAACGCCTGGGCGAGGAAGGCGCGAAGCCAAAACGCATCCGCTACAAGCCACTGACGGTGTAAACGACGAAGGCCCCTGTGGCAATGCGGCGGCCTTGGCCGCTGCATGCACACAGGGGCCTTACCCCTCAAACTTAGAAGTTGTAGCGCACGCCGGCGGTGATGGCGCTGTTTTTGCGGCCCAGATCGATGTTGTTCTTGCCGTAGTTTTCATACTCCAGCGAGACCTTCACGTTCTTGTTGATCGCGTACTCGGCGCCGACCGAGCCGTACAGCGCGGTCTTGTTGCTGTCGCCCGTGACGGAGGCGATGCCGGTGGTGCTCACGTCGTTGTGATTACGCGCCACGCCCAGCTTGCCGAACACGGCGACCTGGTCGTTCACGGTGTACGTGCCCTTGCCGGCCAGGTACAGCGAGTCTGCCTTGGTCTGCACGTGGCCTGGTGCGCCGCCTACCGTGTAGTCGTAACCTTTCTTGCCGAAGTCGGTGTAGCCGCCTTCAATCGCCCAGGTCTTGTCGAAATTGTAGCCGCCGAAGATTTTGCCGGTGGCCTTGTCGCCGCTGCGGTCGGAGGTGCTGGTCGCGCCAGGCACGTCGAATTTGTAGTGGCTGCCCACGACACCCGCGCCGATGTAGGCGGTGCCCGCGTCATCGGCGGCGTAAGCGGAGGTGCCGGCCAGGGCGGCAGCGGAAGCAACTAATGCGAACAGAATTTTTTTCATAGTCTTGATCTTTCAGCAGTGAGTGTTGGACTTGCTTGGGATCGCAGTTCTCTGAATTGCGATGGAACCAAGATAGCACTCATGCCAACCCCTGTCCGCACCGATTTAGTAAGAAGTGTGACAGGATGTAAGCCAAATTATGGATGGCTTAAATCAGCTTTCACCAAACTTAAGATCAGCTTAAGGTTCGCGCAGGATGTTGCGGAAAGTGAGGTTGATGCGCGGTCCGCGCGGGCCGCGTTCGCTGTTGATGCCATGCAGCCAGTGATGCTGCAAGCTGCCCGCCATCAGCAGCAGGCAACCGTCGCCCAGCGCCAGCTTGACGGTCTTCGGCAGGGTCCGGTGCTTGAGGATGAAGGTGCGCGGGTCGCCGAAGCTGACCGAGGCGATGGCGGGATTCGGCCCCAGCGTCGGCTCGTTGTCGGCATGGAAGCCCATGCGGTCGCGCTCGTCGCGGTAGTAGTTCAGCAGCAGGCTGTTGAACTGGCGGCCGGTGGCCTGCTCGACTGCCTGTTTTATGTGCAGCTGCAAGGGCGTGAACGGCAGTGGATGGAACACTTTGCCGGAATAACGGTAGCGGGCGTCGCCATGCCACGCGCTCAGGCGCGGCTGCATGTGCAGCTTGCCCCAGACCTGGATCTGTTCCGCGCGCCAGTCGGTTTCGTCGAGCAGGCGCTGCATGGCCTCGGCCGGCGCCAGGTCCAGCGCCAGCCGCTGCTGGAACCACAGTTCGCCATCCTCGATCGGGATGGGCGTCAAGGCAGTGTCGTCGGCAAATAAGTCCATGCGCGGTATGATACCGGCACTACGTCAGCCAGGAGTATTCCGCATGAAAAAACGCCAGTTCCTTGGCCGCGCCGCGCTCGCCGGCATGGCCGCAGCCGTCCTGCCCGCCTCGCAAGCTGCGGCCGCCGCCGCGAACAATGCCGGCCCGGCGCTGCTGACCGTCACCGGCGCGGTCGGCAAGGTCAACCGGGGCCGCTTCGATCCGGTGCGGGACCAGATGATGTTCAAGCAAAAGCTCAGCTTCGACAAGGCGCATGCCTTCGACTTCGCGGCGCTGGCCGCGCTGCCCGCCATCACCATCCAGCCGACGCTGGAATACGACGGCAAGGTCCACACGCTGCGCGGCCCGCTGCTGCTGGACGTGATGCATGCGGCCGGCGCGTCGCTGGGCGATGCCGGCAAGCTGGTGTTGCGTGCGGTGGATGGGTATGCGGCCGTGGTCACGGTCGCGCAGGCGCGCGCGCAGCGCTACATCGTCGCCACCCATCTGGATGGCGCGCCGATGGCGCTGGGCGGGCTGGGGCCGCTATGGGCGGTCTACGATGCCGACAAAGTCCCCGAGATGGCGGCCAAACCGCTCGCGGAGCGGTTCGGTTCCTGCCCGTGGGCCTTGTATCACATCGAAGTGCAGGTTTAAGCGTAGGCTTCGGCGAGCGTCATCACACGTGGCGTGATGGTGATGCCGATGCCGCTGAACAGCGCGGTGATGGCGGCCATGTTGGCTTCCATCTCTTCGGCTTTCCAGCCCTGGAACAAGTCGGTGCCGTCTTTCTGGAAGTGCAGGTCCAGCACCTTGCCGCGGTCCTTGTGGGTGTAGCCGCCGCTGTAGGTGTTCTTGAAGCCCATCGCAGCCAGCGCGGCCAGCACTTCGGCCGGCGGATTGTCTGGATCGGTGGCCATGAACACGCCAAAAGTTTTGCCGGGTGGTTTAGCGGCGATATCCACGTCGTAAATCCCTGGCGCTTTCGTGACGGTCGTACTCTTCAGAAATAACATGTTCTTACCCCTATCCTATTGGTGCGCCGGCTCAGTGCTAGATTCTTCAAGAAAACATTCTAAGAAACAAGCTTATTGCTAATTCCGAGGTTTGTCGACTAGTCCCGCCACTTATTTGTGAATTCGTACCAATAAAACTGCAACGCGCGGCGCCGGGTCGGACATACACCTACTTAAAATATAGTTGTTAAGCAGTAATTTGCAAGGAGATAAGAGCGGTTATGGCCGTGGCAGGCTATTTCTGCCGCTTTCGGCGCGCCAGATCGGCGGTGGGCGCCACCAACGCACGGTAGAGGTCGCCTGTCGGCGCATCCCATTGATCGACCGCCCGTTGTTGACGTTCCACAGTCGCCATGTCGCCGCGTGCGATCGGGCCGCTGAGCGCGGCGGCGGCCCCGAGACGGAAAACATTCGCCATCGATTCGGCGGCCAGCGGCTGCGCCATCTGGCGCGCCACCGGTTCCGGGATGCCGGCCGCCATGTAGGCGCGCAGGGCGGCATCCAGCACCGTCACCAGGTAGTTGCTGGCGAAGACGGCGGCGGCGTGGTACACGGTCTTGGCCGAGGCGTCGATGGGCACGGGCTGCGCGCCGATCGCCTGCAGGGCGGGCGTGAGCACGGCCAGCGCGGCGGCGTCGCCTTCGATGCCACAGAAGGTGCCCGAAAATTGGGCAGCCACCGCCACCGGATCGGCAAAGCTGCGGATCGGATGGACGCTGGCGACCAGCGCGCCCGCGTCGCGCGCCGCCTGCAGCTGGCCGGACGCCAGCGCGCCACTGCAATGGAACACGATGCTGCCCTTCAGCGGCACCGCCTGCGCCAAGGCGGCGCAAGCTGCGGCGATCTGGTCGTCGCCGACCGCCAGCACATGCAGGTCGGCCGGCTGCAATTGATCGTAGCGCTCCACCGGCACGCCGCTGCCGATGAAGTCCACCGCCGCCTGCGCCGACGCGGCGGACCGCGTCAGCACCTGCTGCACATGAAAGCCGCCCTGCGCCGCCAGCAGGCGTCCCAGCACGCGGCCGACATGGCCGGCGCCGATCAGGTTCAGGGCAGCCATCAGAAACCGGACCCCGGCTGCTGCAAATATGCCTGTTCTTCCGGCGTCGATTCACGGCCAAGGATGGCGTTACGATGCGGGAAGCGGCCGAAGCGCTTGATCACCTCGCGATGGCGCCGCGCGAAATCGAGCATGCCGGCGACGCCTGGCGCGGCCGGCTCGGCATCGAGCATGCGCTCGAACAGGTCCACGGCCCGCTCCTGCATCGCCATGTCCTCCGCGTGCTCGAACGGCAGGTAGATAAAGCCCCGCTGCAAAGGCGTAAGCGTTTCGTCCTGATGCGCATCGACCATGGCGAGTGCCGCCTGCAATGCCTGCGGATCGCCGGCGAAGGCCAGCGGCGTGCCGCGATGGACGTTGCGGCAGAACTGGTCCAGCACCAGAATGCGCGCCAGTGCCGACCGCGGACCCTCGTCATCCCAGTGCCGCAGACCGCCGGCCAGCGCCTGCTCGATCAACGCGCCGAAACGGCCGGCGATCTCGCGGTCGAAATCGTCGTCCTTCTGGAACCACTCGCGGCGCGGCGCGTCGGCGGCCTGGCCTTCCGAGGGCTGGAACCAGAAATCGAATACCGCCTTGGCTTGTGCGTTCATGTTCATACTCAGTTACGTGCGTGCGACAGTTGGAAGCTGTGGATGCCGTCGAATTGCGCCAGTTCGGCCGACAGCACCGACATCGGCGCGCCGCTACGCTTGCTCAGCGCGATGGCGACAAAGCGCCATTCCTGCATGCCGCCGTCGCTGCCGATCATCAGGGAACCGCCGGCGATTTCGTAGCCACGCTGCAGCGCCATCGCGCGCAACGCCGGCTCCTGCGGCATAAAGCCGGCCTTGAAGCGCATGGTGATCGCGATCGCATGCCGCGAGGGCAGCCAGGCCTCGACCCTGGTCAGCAGGATCATCGCGCCCGCGCACAGCACCGCCAGCCCCATGGCGCCAAGATAGAAGCCGATGCCGACCATCACGCCGATCACCGACGAAGCCCAGATCGAGGCCGCCGTCGTCAGGCCGCTGATGTTAAAGCCTTCACGCATGATGACGCCGGCGCCGAGGAAGCCGATGCCGGTGACGATGCCCTGCACGATGCGGGTCGGGTCGGAGGTCAGGATGGTGTGGCCGGCATGGCCGCCGAACCATTCGGCGGGATAGCCGCCGATCACCGTCAGCGCGGCGGACGCCATGCATACCAGCCCGTAGGTGCGCATGCCGGCCGCGCGGCCGTGGTACGAGCGCTCGTAGCCGACCATCAGGCCTAGCAGCAGCGCCCCGACCAGATTAAGCAAAATAACGCCGTTGGTGGCGATTTCGTGGGCAGACCAGTAGGCAAACAGGGACTCGATCGATGGCATGCGTGGTCTCTTTCAGCGGTGCGCTCAGGGCGCTTTTTTAACGAGCTGCTTTTCAAACGCGACATCGAGCTTGCTGACGCGCTTGGGCGCGGCGGGCGAGATGCCGTTGACGAAGGCGACAAAGTCGTCCAGCTCCAGCGGGGCGCACAGCGGTGGCTGGCCGGGGCCTTCGGTCAGGAAGAAATGACCGCTGCCGGTGCGCGACATCGAATATTTGGCGTTCCCGCTGCGGACCTTGAGGCGGTCGACGGCCGTCGTGGCCCTGGTTGCGCGGCCGCTCATAACGCCTCCGTGCGGGTGTCGAGCCAGGCCAGCGCGTCGCCGGACAGCAGCGGGCGCAAACGCTTGCGCACCGTGGCGTGGTAGTCGTTCAGCCAACGTTTCTCGTCGTCGCGCAGCAGCGAGGGTTCGATGCAGCGGGTGTCGATCGGGCACAGGGTCAGCGTTTCGAATTCGAGGAACTCGCCGAATTCGGTCTGGCCCGCGGGGCGGTTGAGCACCAGGTTTTCAATCCGGATGCCCCACTGGCCGGGACGGTACAGCCCCGGTTCTATCGATGTGATCATGCCTGGCTCCATGGCGGTGTGCGGCTCCGGCATCGCCGATTGCGAAATCGACTGCGGGCCTTCGTGGACGTTGAGGAAGTAGCCGACGCCGTGGCCGGTGCCGTGGCCGAAGTCCAGCCCTTCGGCCCACAGCGGCGCGCGGGCGATGGCGTCGAGCATAGGCGATTTGGTCCCGCGCGGGAAACGCGCCGAGGACAGCGCGATCACGCCCTTGAGCACCAGCGTGAAATCGCGTTTGTGCTCGCCCGTGATGGATCCGACGCCGATCACGCGGGTGATGTCGGTGGTGCCGCCCAAATACTGGCCGCCGGAGTCGATCAGCAGCAGGCCGTCGCCTTCGATGACGGAGTGCTGGGCTTCGGTGGCGCGGTAATGCATGATCGCGCCGTTGGAGCGGAAGCCGGCGATGGTGGCAAAGCTCGGGCTGACGAAGCCGGGACGGCGCGCGCGGGCCGCCGTGATTTCGCGGTCGATGGCCAGCTCGGTCAGCGGTTGGCGTTGCGGATCGGCCAGCGTTTGATCGAGCCAGGTGAAGAATTCGCACAGGGCGGCGCCGTCCTGCTCCATGGCGGCGCGTACGTGGGCGGCATCGGCCTCGCTCTTTTTGGATTTGGCGAAGGTGGTCGGGTTGATCGCCTCGATCACCCGGACCGTGGCCGGCACCCACTGGCGCGTGCCGTGGGTGACGCGGCGCGGGTCGATCAGCAGCGTGCTGTCGGCGGGCAGCGCGGCCAGGGCGGCGGCGGCCGATTCGTACGGCGCGACGTCGACGCCGTCCTTCTCCAGTGTGGCGCGCAGCGCGGGCGAGACCTTGCCATCCGCGACAAACAAGGTGGCCCGGTCCGGCCCGACCAGCGCGTGGGACAGGAAGATCGGGTTGAAATTGACGTCGGCGCCGCGCAGGTTGAACAGGTAGGCGATATCGTCCAGCGTCGAAATCAGGTGGTGCTGCGCGCCCAGCTGCCGCATCGTTGTGCGCAAATTGACAAGCTTTTCGGCGCGGGTTTGCGATGCGAACGGCGGCAGGTGCTCGTAGACCGGCGCTTCGGGCAGCGACGGGCGGCCGGTCCAGACTTCATCCAGCAGGTCCAGATCGGCGCGCAGGGTGACGTTTTTCGCTTTCAGCGCTTGTTCCAGCAGGCGGGCGATGGACAGGCCGAGCACCGCGCCGTCGACGGCCGCCGTCTGGCCGGATTGCAGGGTCGTTGCCAGCCAGTCAACATACTGGACGCTGGCGCCGGAGGTCAGTTTCATCAGCGCGATGCCGGTGCCGGCCAATTGCTGCTCGGCCTGGGTCCAATAACGGGCGTCGGTCCAGACGCCGGCGAATTCCGGCGTGATGATAAAAGTACCAACCGAGCCGGTAAATCCCGACAGCCATTCACGGCCCTGCCAGCGGGCAGGCAGATATTCGGACAAATGAGGATCGGCGGACGGCACGATCAGCGCGTCGATATTCTGGCGGCGCATCGCCGAGCGCAACAGCGCAATGCGTTCGACAACGGGGGAAGTATCTGGAGTATGCATGAGTCGATTTCCGGTGCGCCGCCGATGCGGCATAGCTTGTCGCTATGATACCGCGATTGCGTAGGGGGCAGGTTTGCAGCTTGATCTGCCGCCACATGAGTAAGCTTGCAAAATGCTTTAATTGCTCTGCTTGTTCCGCAATGCTTCGAAAGCTATAGTGATCATGATTGTCTCGTTCCAGCATAAAGGACTGCGGCGGTTTTTCGAAACCGGCAATCACGCTGGAATACAGCCTTCGCAAGCAAGACGGCTACAAGTGCTGTTGACGGCATTACAGGCAGCGCAAAACATCAGGGATATGGACAAGCCCGGATTTCATCTGCACGTGCTGAAAGGAATGTTGCCATCCCGATGGTCCATCGCCGTCAGCGGTAACTGGCGTGTGACATTTGAATTTAATAATGGTAACGCCTACGCAATTGACTATGAGGACTATCATTGATGGACATGCATAATCCTCTTCATCCCGGTGAATTTATCCTGGAAGTATATCTGCGGCCACAAAAAATCAGCGGCCGGCGTTGTGCCGCGAAATTGGGTGTCGCGCCGTCAACGTTAAACCGTATTTTAAGCGGCCGTGGAAGAGTGACCGCTTCAATGGCTCAACGCTTGGCAACCGCACTGGGAAGTTCACCAGAAAGTTGGCTTGCCATGCAGGAAATGCACGACCGCTGGTTAGAAAAGCAGCGCAACGCAGCATAACGATTTAATCGCCGCGTTATTCGTATAACGCGCGCTCCCGATATTCCCGTTCACTTTCCTGGTCAGCGACGATGACGCGGTATTTAGCAGCCGCGCGATTCATGCGCATGGCGCAAACCCGCCCTTCTCGCGCTGAATTCTGGCTCAAACACGCTAAAAATTAGCATGATTTAGAGGAAAAACGTCCGGGGTAGGGATTTCATGGTTCCGGGAAGTGGGACTTAGGCCTCGTAACGGCGCAGGCCTTCGAGATCGAGTATGCGGATGCCGCCGTAATCAAGACTTAATAAGCCTTGTTTCTCCAGCAGCTGTAACGCCTGATTGGCGCGCTGGCGCGATGCGCCGGACAGCAGGCCTAATTCCTCCTGCGATATCTGCACCAGCTTTTCCAATCCGGGATAAAGATGGGAATTAAACATTGACACCAGACAACGCGCCACGCGAGTATCGGGATTTAATAAGCGATCATTTTCTACCATGCCGATAAACTGTCCCAAACGCTCATTCAGCTGCATTAATAAAAACCGCGTAAATGGCAAACTGGTTTCCAACAGCCAATGAAAAGTAGAAAGCGGCATGCGTGCAATACGGCTATCGCGTAAAGCCATCGCGTCATATTTAAGGTGTTCTCTTTTTAAAAGCGAACCCTCACTAAACCACCCGCCCGGCGGCACACCGGTAAATGACACGCTTTTACCAGCCGCCGAGAAATTGGTCATCTTCACCATGCCCTCGATAATACCCAGCCAATGCTCCACCATTTCGCCCTTGCGGCAAACATAACCCCCCTTCGGGACAAAGGTTTCAAAGGTATCGGCCTCCACACGCGCCATTTGCTCCGGCGTCAGCCCCTGAGCCCAGATCGCCGTGCGCAGCGTTTCCTTGAGGGTAATTTGATGTTGATTAGGCATTATTGCAACGCACCATGGAAAGTTCCGTCAAATGTCGCCGAAAAGACAACCTGACTGTCGGCGGCAAGCTAATATCATCACATAAAAAGGCTGCCGTATCAGAAGTTTAACAAGTACGAGCAAATAGCAACAGGAGACACTGGTGCATACACAAAACGAGACGTTCCCGCGCTGGCTGCTGGCTCATGGCCGGCTCCGCCCAGGGAAACCCGCTTTCAGGGAAAAATACCTGGGCATCTGGCAAAGCTGGACCTGGGCCCAGGTCAACGACGAAGTGCGGGCGCTGGCCTGCGGCCTGGCCGCCATCGGCTTCCAGCGCGGCATGAACCTGGCCATCATCGGCGACAATCGCCCCCGCCTCTACTGGTCCATGCTGGCCGCGCAATGCCTGGGCGGCGTGCCCGTGCCGCTGTACCAGGACGCCCCGGCCGCCGACATGGCCTACGTGCTGGAAAACGCCGAAATCCGCTACGCCATCGTCGAAGACCAGGAACAGGTCGACAAGTTGATGGAATTGCAAAGCCTGTACCCGCACATCGAACACGTCGCCTACGACGACGAACGCGGCATGCGCCACTATCGCCAGCAAGGCCTGCTGTCCTTCGCCCGCCTGCAGGAGATCGGCCGCGCATGGGACCAGGCCAATCCCGGAATGTTCGACAACGCCGTCAACGCCGGCCAGGGCAGCGACAACGCCATCATCCTGTACACCTCCGGCACCACCGGCAAGCCCAAAGGCGTGTGCCAGACCCACTCCGCGCTGATCGCGGCCGGCACCGGCGGCGTCGGTTTCGAGAACCTCACCGACGAAGAAGACATCCTGTCCTACCTGCCGATGGCCTGGGTGGGCGACTGCCTGTTCTCCTTCGCGCAGGCGATGACGGCCGGCTTCACCGTCAACTGTCCCGAATCCGGCGACACCGTCATGACCGACATGCGCGAAATCGGCCCTACTTATTACTTCGCCCCGCCGCGCGTGTTCGAGAACATGCTCACCACCGTGATGATACGGATGGAGGACGCCGGCGCCATCAAGCGCCGCATGTTCCATCACTTCATGGCGGTGGCCCGCCGCAGCGGCGCGGCCATTTTGGACGGCAAACCCGTATCGCTGTCGGACCGCCTGGCTTATGCGATAGGTCAGGTTCTGGTCTACGGCCCGTTGAAGAATGTGCTCGGAATGTCACGCGTGCGGGTCGCCTACACGGCCGGCGCCGCGATCGGACCGGACCTGTTCCGCTTCTACCGCTCCATCGGCGTCAACCTGAAGCAGTTCTACGGCTCCACCGAAACCTGCGCCTACATCTGCCTGCAGCCGGACGGCCAGATCAAGTTCGACAGCGTCGGCTTGCCGGCGCCCGGCGTCGAGGTCAAGCTGGCCGACAACGGCGAGGTGCTGGTCAGGTCACCAACATTGATGGACTGTTATTACAAGCGCCCCGACGCCACCAGCGAAGCGATCGACGCCGAAGGCTACTTCCACACCGGCGACGCCGGCCTGTTCGACCACGAAGGCCACTTGAAGATCATCGACCGCGCGGCGGACGTCGGCAAGATGAACGGCGGCGCCATCTTCGCGCCCAACTACGTGGAGAACAAGCTCAAGTTCTTCCCCTTCATCAAAGAGGCGGTGGTATTCGGCGACAAGCGTGACGAAGTCTGCGCCTTCATCAATATCGACATGGAAGCCGTGGGCAACTGGGCCGAACGCCGCAGCATCGCCTATTCCGGCTACACCGACCTGGCCGCGCACCCGCAGGTGTATGGCCTGGTGCGCGACTGCATCGAGCAGGTCAACGCCGACCTGGCGGCCGAGCCGATGATGAGCGACACGCAGATCCACCGCTACCTGGTGCTGCACAAGGAGCTCGATCCCGACGACGATGAGCTGACCCGCACGCGCAAGGTGCGCCGCAAGTTCATCGCCGAGAAGTACGCGGTACTGATCGATGCGCTCTACAGCGGCAAGCAATCGCAGTACATCGAAACACAGGTCAAGTTCGAGGACGGTCGCACAGGGCTGGTGGCGGCGGACCTGAAGATCGAGTCCTGCAAGACCTTCCCTGCCATCCAGGCAGCGGCATGACAGAGGAGGCCACCATGCAAATGAACGAACCAGACACCCACTTCGGGGCGGATGCAGATCCCGGCCGCCGCAAGATCGGCCCGGTGATCCTCGACCTGAAGAACATCTCGCTGTCGTTCGGCGGCGTGAAGGCGCTGACCGACATCTCCTTCGACGTGAAGCAGCACGAGATCCGCGCCATCATCGGCCCGAACGGGGCCGGCAAAAGCTCGATGCTCAACGTGATCAACGGCGTGTACCGCCCGCAGCTGGGGGAGATCATCTACCGCGGCGAGCATCGCAAGAACATGGACTGCCACGCCGCCGCCAAATCCGGCATCGCCCGCACCTTCCAGAACATCGCGCTGTTCAAGGGCATGACGGTCCTCGACAACATCATGACCGGCCGTAACCTGAAGATGAAGTCCAACTTCCTGATGCAGGCGCTGTACTGGGGCCCGGCGCGGCGCGAGGAAATCGCCCACCGCGTCAAGGCGGAGGAGATCATCGACTTCCTGGAGATCCAGGCGATCCGCAAGACGCCGGTAGGCCGCCTGCCGTACGGCCTGCAAAAGCGCGTGGAGCTGGGCCGCGCGCTGGCCGCCGAGCCGGAGATCCTGCTGCTGGACGAACCGATGGCCGGCATGAACGTGGAAGAGAAGCAGGACATGTGCCGCTTCATCCTCGACGTGAACGACCAATTCGGCACCACCATCGTGCTGATCGAGCATGACATGGGCGTTGTGATGGATATCTCGGACCGCGTGGTGGTGCTCGACTACGGCAAGAAGATCGGCGACGGCACGCCCGACGACATCCGCTGCAACCAGGACGTGATCAACGCCTACCTCGGAAAGGCCTGCGAATGAACGTGAACTTTTTCTTTGAGGTGCTGATCGGCGGCCTGCTGTCCGGCGTGATGTACGCGCTGGTGGCGATCGGCTTTGTGCTGATCTACAAGGCCTCCGGCGTGTTCAACTTCGCACAGGGCGCGATGGTGTTCTTCGCCGCGCTCACCTGCGTGGGCATCGTCGACAAGTTCGGCGTGTCGCTGTGGGTGGCGATACCGCTGACCATCGTGGTGATGATCCTGCTCGGCATGGCGATCGAGCGCGTGGTGCTGCGGCCTTTGGTGAACCAGCCGGAGATCACGCTGTTCATGGCGACCATCGGGCTGGCGTTCTTCATCGAAGGCCTGGCGCAGCTGATATGGGGTTCGCAGGTGCACAAGCTGGAGCTGCCGATCGAGGACGTGCCATCCGAGTACCTGATGAACAAATTTAACATCCTGGTCTCGCAGTTCGACATCATGGCGGCCGCCGTCTGCGGCCTGCTGGTGACTGCGCTGGCACTGCTGTTCTCCAAGACCAAGGTGGGCCGCGCCCTGCGCGCGGTGGCGGACGACCACCAGGCCGCGCTGGCCGTCGGCATTCCTCTGCAGCGCATCTGGGCGGTGCTGTGGGCGGTGGCCGGGCTGGTCGCGCTGGTGGCCGGCCTGCTGTGGGGCGCCCGCAATGGCGTGCAGTTCGCGCTGACCTTCGTCGCGCTGAAGGCGCTGCCGGTGCTGATCCTCGGCGGCTTCACGTCGATGCCGGGGGCGATAGTCGGTGGCCTGATCATCGGCGCCTCCGAGAAGATGGCCGAGGTGTATATCGGCCCGCTGGTCGGCGGCGGCATCGAAGGCTGGTTCCCGTACGTGCTGGCGCTGTTGTTCCTGCTGGTGCGGCCGGAAGGCCTGTTCGGCGAAAAAATCATCCGCAGAATCTGAGAGGCTAAAGGTACAACCTATGCTCTACCGCGAAGCAGGACAATTCAAAACCAGCTATCAGGCCGACAGCCAGATCTTCCCCATCCTCCAGGACCGCATCGCGCTGTTCGCGTTGCTGGCGGTGGCGATCGTGGTGGTGCCGCTGTTCGCATCGCCGTACACCTTGTCGGCGATCCTGATCCCCTTCCTGATTTTCTCGCTGGCCGCGCTGGGACTGAACATCCTCACCGGCTACGCGGGCCAACTGTCGCTGGGCACCGCCGCCTTCATGGCGGTCGGCGCCTTCGCCTCGTACAACTTCCTGGCGCGCCTGCCAGGCCTGCCGGTGCTGCTGGCCTTCGTGCTGGGCGGCTTGAGCGCCGCGATGGTGGGCATCGCCTTCGGCCTGCCGTCGTTGCGGATACGCGGCTTCTACCTGGCCGCGTCCACGCTGGCCACACAGTTCTTCGTGCTGTGGTGCCTCACCAAGATCCCCTACCTGACCAACTACAGCACCTCGGGCGTGATCACCGCGCAGAAGATCGTCATCCTCGGCTTCCAGTTCGACACGCCGGACCGCAAGTACCTGCTGGTGCTGGGCGTGGTCGCTGTGATGGCGCTGCTGGCCAAGAACATGATCCGCTCCAACGTGGGCCGCTCGTGGATGGCGGTGCGCGACATGGACGTGGCGGCCGAAGTGATCGGCTTCCGCCTGATGCGCACCAAGCTGCTGGCCTTCGCCGTCAGCTCCTTCTACTGCGGCGTGGCCGGCGCGCTGTATGCGTACGCCTACCTCGGCACGGTGGAGCCGGAGGCCTATAACCTCGACCTGTCGTTCCGCATCCTGTTCATGGTGATCATCGGCGGCGTCGGTTCGGTGCTCGGCTCCTTCCTCGGCGCGGCCTTCATCGTGCTGCTGCCGGTATTCCTGAACATCTTCGCGCACGGCCTGGCGCTGCCGACCAGCGTGGCCTCCAACCTGGAGCTGATGGTGTTCGGTGCGTTGATCATATTTTTCCTGATCGTGGAGCCCCACGGTCTGGCGCGTTTATGGCAAATCGGTAAAGAGAAACTGCGTCTGTGGCCATTCCCGCACTGAACGCAAACAACAATAACCTGGAGGAGAAGACAATGAAACGCATCGCATCCCTGGTACTTGGACTCACACTGGCGGCATCCATTCCCGCATGGGCCCAAGACCAATACGTCGCCCTGCCCTCGTACCGCGTAGGCCCTTATGCGGCGGGCGGTTCCGGCTTCTACGGCGGCATCATCGACTACTTCAACCTGGTCAACCTGGCCGGTGGCGTGAACGGCGTGAAGATCTCGTGGGAAGAGTGCGAGACCGAATACAACCCTTCGCGCGGCGTCGAATGCTACGAGCGCCTGAAGACCAAGAACGGCGGCGCCACGCTGGTCGAGCCGCTGTCCACCGGCGTGGCCTACGGCGTGCTGGATCGCCTGGCCGTCGATAAAATCCCGATGACGATGATCGGCTACGGCCGCTCCGACGCCGCCAACGGCAAGGTCTTCCCCTACGTGTTCCCGCTGATTACCAGCTACTGGAACCAGGCCGCCGCGATGGTCAAATACCTCGGCGACAAGGACGGCGGCATGGCCAAGTTGAAAGGCAAGAAGATCGCCTACCTGTACCACGACTCGGCGTTCGGCAAGGAACCCTTGCCAGTGCTGGAGGCATTGTCCAAGCAGTACGGCTTCGACCTGGTCAAGATTCCCGTCACGCCGCCGGGCACGGAGCAGCAATCGCAGTGGCTGCAGATCCGCCAGGCCAATCCAGACCACGTGATCCTGTGGGGCTGGGGTTCGATGAACGCGGTCGCCATCAAGACCGCGCAACGCAACGGCATCCCGCGCGAGAAGCTGCTGGGCGTGTGGTGGGCCGGTTCCGAGGAAGACACCGTGCCGGCCGGCGACGCCGCCAAAGGCTACAGCGCGATGACCTTCAACACGCCGGGCAACTACCCGGTGATGGACGAGATCCACAAAAAACTCTACGACGCCGGCAAGGGCAACCTGGCCGACCGCACCCGCATCGGCTCCGTGTACCACATGCGCGGCGTCAGCGCGGCCATCCTGTGGGTGGAGGCGATGCGCACCGCGCAGGAGAAATTCGGCAAGGGCAAACCGGTCAACGGCGAGCAAATGCGCTGGGGCCTGGAGCACCTGAACGTGGACGAGGCGCGCCAGAAAGCCATCGGCGCCCTGGGCATGCTGCCTCCGGTGAAGACCAGCTGCGACGACCATGAAGGCTCGGGCGCAGTCAAGGTCCAGCAATGGGACGGCAAAAAGTGGAACGCCATCACGCCGAACTGGATCGTCGGCGACAAGGCGCTGACCCGCAAGCTGCTGGAGGAAAGCTCCGCAGCCTACGCGGCCGAGAAAAAAATCACGCCGGCCTGCGCAAAATGATCGCCGCCGCCAGCACCGCCAACAGCACGACCGCCGCTCCGGCGGCTGCGCCCTACCTGTCCGTGAACAACGTGGAAGTGATCTACGACCACGTGATCCTGGTGCTCAAAGGCGTGTCCCTGCAAGTCCCGCAGGGGAAGATCGTGGCCCTGCTGGGCGCCAACGGCGCCGGCAAGTCCACCACGTTGAAAACCATCTCCACGCTGCTACGCGGCGAGCGGGGCGACGTCACCAAGGGCGAAGTCCAGTTCAAGGGCGAACGCATCGACCAGCTCACGCCCAATGAGCTGGTGCGGCGCGGCCTGTCGCAGGTGATGGAGGGACGGCACTGCTTCGGCCACCTGACCATCGAAGAGAACCTGCTCACCGGCGCCTACACCCGCAGCGCATCGCGGGGGGAACTGAAGGAATCGCTGGAGAAGGTCTACCACTACTTCCCGCGATTGCGCGAGCGGCGCGCCAGCCAGGCCGGCTACACCTCCGGCGGCGAGCAGCAGATGTGCGCCATCGGCCGCGCGCTGATGGCCAAGCCGTCGATGATCCTGCTGGACGAGCCATCGATGGGCATCGCGCCGCAGATCGTCGACGAGATCTTCGGCATCGTGAAGGACTTGAACAGCAAGGAGAACGTCTCCTTCCTGCTGGCCGAGCAGAACACCAGCATCGCGCTACGCTACGCGGACTTCGGCTACATCCTGGAAAACGGCCGCGTGGTGATGGAAGGCGCGGCCTCCGAGCTGGCCAGCAATGAAGACGTCAAGGAGTTCTACCTCGGCGTTTCCGGCGCCGGCCGCAAGAGCTTCCGCGACATGAAATTTTACCGCCGCCGCAAACGCTGGCTGGCTTGAGAAACAGAGGATAACAAAGCATGAACATCAAGCAGGCCAAGGCCCTGTGCCGCACCTTCCCCGGCGCGGCCGAGGATACCAAGTGGGGCGCGGACCTCGTGTTCTCCGTCGGGACAAAAATGTTCGCCGTCACCGAGCTGGATGACAAGGCCAAGGCCATCAGCTTCAAGGTGGACGACGACCGCTTCCTGGAACTGACCGACCGACCCGGCATCATCCCCGCGCCCTACCTGGCGCGCGCGAAGTGGGTGCGCGTCGAAGATTTGAAAACCCTCAGCGACGCCGAAGCAAAAGACCTGCTGACGCGTTCCTATGAACTGGTGTTCGGCAAACTTACCAAGAAGCTGCAACGCGAGATACAAGGATAAACAACCATGGCCGATACTTTCGACAATCTGGAAACGCGCTCGCCCGAACAACGCGAACGCGAGCTGATGTCACGCCTGCCGCAGCTGGTGGCGCGTGCCAAGGCGGCCGCCGGCTGGTCGCGCATCCTGCACGATGTGAACGCCGCCGACATCAACAGCCGCGCCGCGCTGGCCACGCTGCCGGTGACCCGCAAGTCAGAGCTGCACGGATTGCAGAAACAGCAGGCGCCATTCGGCGGCCTCAATACCACGCCGGTGGGCCAGCTGTCGCGGGTATTCATGTCGCCCGGTCCGATCTTCGATCCCGAAGGGCGCGGCCAGGACTGGTGGCGTTTCGCGAGGCCGATGTACGCGGCTGGCGTGCGCGCCGGCGGCCTGCTGCAGAACTGCTTCTCGTATCACTTCACGCCGGCGGCTTTCATGGTCGAAGGCGGCGCCGCACGCATCGGCTGCGCCGTGATTCCGGCCGGCGCCGGCCAGACCGAATTACAGGTGCAGGCCATCAGCCACCTGCGGCCCGATACCTATATCGGCACGCCGTCCTTCCTGAAGATCATCATCGAGAAGGCGCAGGAGCTGGGCGCGGACATCAGCAGCATCAGGCAGGCCTTGATGTCCGCCGAGGCGCTGCCCGAATCGCTGCGCAGCTGGTTCGTCGAGCATGGCGTGCCGCACGTGCTGCAATGCTACGCCTCGGCCGATATCGGCAGCATCGCGTATGAAACCCAGGCCGGCGGCACCCGCGATCCCGGCATGGTGCTGGATGAGGACCTGATACTGGAAATCGTCCGCCCCGGCACCGGCGACCCCGTGCCGGACGGCGAAATCGGCGAAGTGGTGGTCACCCTCTTCAATGCCGACTATCCGCTGATACGCTTCGCCACCGGCGACCTGTCGGCGGTGCTGACCGGCGCGCCGGCCTCGCCCTGCGGCCGCACCAACACCCGCATCAAGGGCTGGATGGGCCGCGCCGACCAGACCACCAAGGTACGCGCCATGTTCGTGCATCCGTCGCAGGTGCACGACGTCACCCGCCGCCATCCCGAGATCGTCAAGGCGCGGCTGGTGGTGTCGGGCCAGATGGCGCACGACGTGATGACGCTGCACTGCGAAGTGGCCGATCCGTCCAGCGCCAGCAGCGCCGTCGCCATCACCGAATCGATACGCGACCTGACCAAACTGCGGGGCGAGGTGCGGTTTGCCGCCATCGGCAGCCTGCCCAACGACGGCAAGGTGATCGACGACATCCGCGATTACAAGTAGCTGGTTGTGGCGGAAAACCAACGGCATGCGGTGCGGCGGGATATGGCGGATAATAGCGAACTTACCACCCGTTTTTAGAAGCTGAAGAAGACCATGCAAGACTTCCACCACAACCGCGCCCGCGCCCTGCTGGAAAACGCGGAAGAGCTGTTCACCAAGGCAGACGTCGACCACGCCGTCACCGCGATGGCCGATACCCTCAATACCCGTTTCAATCAGCCGGACAGCGACGCCTTCCCGCTGGTGCTGGGCGTGATGGGTGGCGCGGTGGTCTTCACCGGCAACCTGCTGCCGCAACTGACCTTCCCGCTCGAATTCGACTACATCCATGTCAGCCGCTACGGCGACGACGACCAGGGCGGACAAGTGGTGTGGAAAGTGGTGCCGCGTTCGAACGTGGCCGGCCGCGTGGTCATCGTGCTGGACGACATTCTGGACGAAGGCGAAACGCTGGCCCACGTCAAACAGCGCCTGCTGGACATGGGCGCGGCCGAAGTGGTGCTGGCCGTCTTCGCCGACAAGGCGATCGGCAAGCCCAAGCCGGTCAAGGCGGACATCGTCGGCATCACCATCCCCAACCGCTTTGTGGTGGGCTTCGGCATGGACGCCTACGGCTACTGGCGCAACCTGCCAGGCCTGTGGGCCATCCAGACCGAGAACTAAGCCTTACGGCCGCAGGCCGTATGCGTCGACGAACTTGCGGATGCCGTCCGGGTGTTCGCGCTTCCACGCCTCGAACTCGGGGCGCCAGGACTCCTTGTACTGCAACAGCATCAGCGCGGTCTCCAGCTGGCCGGCCTTGGCCAGCATGTGCATGGTCTTCAGATTGGGATCGGTGACTTCGCCTTTGGCGGCCAGTTCGTCCGCCACCTTCATCGCGCCCTCCCACGACGCGAGCTCGATGGCGAAGGGCTTGTCGGCCACCTTGTCTGCGCGGTTCTTGCCGCGCAGGTTGGACTCTGTGGCGGCGAGCATCAGCCATACCGCGCCATCGATGCCTTTTTGATCCGCCGGCCCGCTGAACGCCGGGTCCAGATTGATGGTGAACTTGCCGGTTTCCGGATCCATGACGGCGCTGGACTTGCGCTTCATCTGCAGGGACGTCAGCGGGTAGCCTTGCGCGCTGCGCAGGGTGGCCAGCTTGTCCCAGGTGGGGCGCTGGCTGGGCTGCGCGGCGATGCCGCTCAACAGCGCCGCTTCGGCCGCGGCACGCTTGCCCTGCTTGGCCAGCGCATCGGACAGGAAGCGCCACGCCTGGCCGTTCAACGGCTCGAGCTCGGCCGCCTTGCGGAACCAGGCCTCCGCTTCCGGCATGTTCTCCTGCACGTAGTACGTATCGCCGATGAAGACCAGCACCGACGAATACAGCGGGTCCATCTTCGCGGCTTGCTCGTATTTGGCGCGCGCCTCATCGAGCTTGCGCCCGTGGTACAGCACTTCGCCTTCCTGCACCACTTTCAACACGTCCATCGATGGCTCATGCAGGGGCGCGCTTTTTCCGTCCTCCAGCCGGCGCAGTACTTCCTGCGCCAACGGGTCGGCGGCATCCAGCTTGAGCGCCTGGCGCGCGGCGCCCTCCGACTGCTGCCGCAGTTTGGCAGCGTTGGCGCCATCGGCGTTCAGCGACGCCACCATCAGCACATGGGCGATATGCGCCAGCGGCATCGATGCCGCTGGATCAGCCTTGGCCGCCGCTGAGAATTTATTCAGCGCCTCCTGGAACTTGCCTTGCGCAGTCAGCACCTCCCCTTCCTGCACCAGCGGCTTGGCCGCCTCGTTGGGCAGCACGGTGGCATCAGCATGGGCGCCGGCCAGCGCCAGCACCATCGTCAAAACGCGGATTTTTTTCATCGAACAGAGTTCACCAATTGATAAGATTAGAATTAGTATAATTGCTTTCGCCCTCGTAGGGCTCTGTCAGGGAAGTGGCCAGCAATGAGAAAAACCTGTTGGGTGCTGCTGCTGATCGGCGTGGGCGTCTGTGGCCGCCTGCAGGCGGAGCCTGTTCAATCGAATGAACTGACCATCCCCAACTTCGACCCGGACAGTCCCGCGTGTGTCATAAAATTCAACGGCGGGGCGTCGCCGGAATCCCTCCGCCTGAACCTCAGTTGCCTGCCAAAGTCGGCGCCGACCGGATTTGAAAATCCGGCTCCCGGGGTAAAAGTTCAGTCCATCCGCGGGAAGAACGCCAATGGGCACATATCGCTAATCGACGATGTGCACTCCCCCCTCGCCGACCGCACGCGGGAATTAAACTTTTGCCTGTATAGCAAACAGAATAATTTTTGCGGCAGTGCCAAGGTGCTGCGGTTAAAGGATGGCGCCAAGGCTGATGGCACCTCGACGATCAAGGATTGGATTCAACGAATAGAGCTAGGCTCACAATGAGCGCATCGATTCGAGCATGGCGGTCAGTGCACTCCTAAGAGTGTCGCAAGCTTGGTCGAAGGTCGGATGGAAGTTGAGGGCGTCGATCGCTTCAAATTGCTGTTTCAGCTGAACGTATCGTTCTTCCAGCTGCAGGAACATCACTGCAGCATGCCTGATCATGAATTCACGCGCCGGCATCAGCACCTCGGGTTCGCGCTCGGCGATCAGGGCGAAATCGAAGATGTCGCGTCCCGTAATGCGATCTCCACGGTGCCAGAGCTTTTTCGCGATGATTTCCACCGACGTTTCCACGCGTACCCGATGCCCCATGATCGTCTCGACTTCAAATCCTGGCACGGTCAGATTCGGCGCGGCCACGAAGTCGATCTCGCCTTCCGGCAGGTACAGCTTTACGTAGCCGGCCGCCTCCACAAAATCCGTGGTGATCGACTCGGCGACGTCGCTCAGCCGGAGCGTGACGAAACCGAGGGACTGCGGATCGGGAACGAAGATGTCAATGTCCTTGCTGAAGCGGTGGCCGTAACGCAGCATGAGAACGGTGCCGCCGCCGAAGGTCCAGAAGGGATCATCGCGGCCGTGCCTGGCGATTTCGCCGATAAGCGCCAGTGCATGGGAGAACAGCGTCTCCCACGTTCTGGGTATCTCTGGAGCGCCTGCCATCACCAAACTGTTCTGCATACTTTCCATTCTTTCGCCCACAGACTGAGGTGCTTCATGATTTTCTTCGCGGGGACGTCGGGAGTGGCCGCCTCGGCGACGACTTTCACCACGACCGGCAACGGCGTCTCATCGAGTAAGGCCATCAAGTGCGGCTGGAACTGCTCCGGCGCGACGCCGGAGCGCAGCATCGTCGACAGCATGTCGGGCGTAATTACGTCCCGATAGCTGGTGCTGATGCTGCGCGCCACCACCGCCAGCGCGCTTTTCAGACCGGTTGGCTGCACGGTCTGCATATCTAGGCCCAAAACATCCATTACTGTTTTCAGCTTCGCATAGCCAAGGTCTTTTAGTGTTCCATTCTCCAGCTGGTTGATCGTCACGCGGGAGAGACCGGCGAATTTGGCCACGTGCTCCTGCAGCAGGCCCACCTGGATGCGCTTGCTATGGATCTCGTCACCGATCTGGGCCAGGTTCATGGTTTACCTCATTCGTGTTAAATATATTTAACATTATAGTGTCAGTGGTCAAAATTCCAAGACGGCTTTATGATGTTTCACTATTCCTTGGAAAATGCGAGCATCGACGGAATGTTCAATCTGATACTGTCGTGGCTGTTCCTGCTGGCGATAGGCCAGGCCTTCCTGATGGCGGCGTCGCTGCTCAGCGTGCGGCAGCCGGAGATGCGTACCGCTAACCGGCTGCTGTCCGCGCTGCTGATGGTGTTCGCGGCCATCATCGGCCATAACTGGCTGGGCCTCAATCACCTGTATCAGCAGTATCCGCACAGCGCGCTGGCCATCGTCACGCTCGGCCTGGCCGTCGGGCCGCTCCAATATCTCTACCTGCATGCGATGCTGTCGGACCAGCCGCTGGGCCGCCGCGCGCTGCTGCACTTCGCGCCGTTCGCCGCCGCCACGCTGGCGATGATGCCCTTCTACCTGCGCTCGGCCGACGAGAAGCTGGCGTGGATGCACCACTGGGACGGCTGGCCGTGGTACATGACCGTGGCGGGACTGGCCAAACTGGCGATCCTGCTGGCCTACATCCGCGCCACCTTCCTGCTGGTGCGCCGCGTGCCGGCCGAATCGGACCTGGTGCGCGACCTGCGGCGCCTGATGCGCGCATGGCTGGTCAGCGCGGCGTTGAGCGTCGTCGCGCTGGCGATGGCGGTGCTGGACGTGGAGGCGCCGCTGGCCAGCGATGCGATGGACGGCATCTCGCTGATGGTGTTCGTGTTCGCGACCGCGATCACGGCGATGCGGCTGCCGCTCGGCTATCGTCCGCGCGCGCTGCCGCCGCCGGCGCAGCCGATCAAGCAGCGCTACGCCAGCAAGCAGCTCCCCGCCAGCGACCGTGACGCCTTCCTCGCCCGCTTGGCAAACTGCATGGCGCAGGACCAGCCCTACCGCAACGGCGAGTTGAAGCTGGAAGACCTGGCCGCCCAAGTGGCGATGACGCCGCACGAACTGTCCCAGCTGATCAACGAAAACTGCGGCGGCAATTTCGCCGATTTCCTGAACCGCCACCGCGTGGACGCGCTGAAACTGGCCCTGCACGACCCCGAACAGGCCAGCACCAGCATCCTCGACCTGTCGATACTGGCCGGATTTAACAGCAAAAGCGCGATGAACCGCGCATTTAAAAAACAGACCGGCATGACACCTGGCGAATTCCGCGAGCAGGCCAAAACGCCGGCGTAGCAAGTGCCAGATCATCATTTGGGACGCAAAATACGGGGCACGTCAGCACACTGGACCCCTCACCACTCGGAGCCACGTATGAAAACCACCCGCATTCTCGCCAGCCTTTCCCTGCTCTTCTGCGCCCAGGCCTGGGCGGCGCAGACCTGGATCACCAACGTCAAGCTGGTGTCGCCGGAAAAGCTGGACCGCATCGAGACCGGCAGTGTCCTGATCGAAGATGAACGCATCGTCCGCGTCGAACGCGGCGCGGGCAAAAAGGCGCCGGCCGGCGCGCGCCGCATCGACGGCAAAGGCCAGTACCTCACGCCCGGCCTGATCGACTCGCACGTCCACCTGTTCTCCATTCCCGGCATGAGCTTCGAACAGGCCGACCAGAAGAAGACCATGGCCGCCGAATACTTCGCGCAGCTGCCGCGCTCCTTCCTCTACTACGGCTACACCACGGTGATCGACCTGGCTGCCCTCCGCCGAGACCTCATCGACCAGGTGAAAGCCACGCCGCTGCACCCGGACATCTACGACTGCGGCGCGCCGCTGGTATTCGCCAACGGCTACCCTTCGAACTACGCGCCACCGGAGACCCGCTTCCAGATGTTCTCCAACTTTATCTACGACCCGGCGCAGGCCGACAAGATCCCCGCCCGCTTCAAGCCGGAGGACTACACCCCGGCCAAAGGCGTGGCGCGGGCCAAGGCCGAAGGCGCCATCTGCGTCAAGACCCACTTCGAGCACGGCTTCGGCACCATGCGCAACCTGCCGGTGATGAGCCCCGCCGTGTACGCGGACGTGCGCGCAGCCGCCAGCAAGGATGGCCTGGTGCTCATCACCCACGGCAATTCGTTCGAGGCGCAAACCTTCGCCGTCAACGGCGGCGTCGACGTGCTGGCGCACGGCATGTGGAACTGGGGCCAGTTGGACAAGGAGAAGGAACTGCCGCCCGAGATCAAGCAGCTGCTGGACAAGATCGCCGAGCGCCGCATCGGCTTCCAGGCGACGATGCAGGTACTGCATGGCATAAACGCCTACTTCGAACCGGCCTACCTGAACAACCCGGCGCTGGCCAAGCTGCTGCCGCCGGCGATGCTGGCCTGGCTCAAGACACCCGAAGGCCAGTGGTTCAAGCAGGAGCTTGCGGAAAACGAAACCGACGCCGAGGCACTGAAGGGAATGGAAGCGCCGCTGCGCCGCCAGCAGCAGGTGGTGGCCTACTTGGCCGGCAAGGACGCCAACTTCGTGTTCGGCACCGACACGCCATCCTCGCCGACCTACGGCAACATCCCCGGCCTGAACGGCTACCTGGAGATGCAGGACCTGCACAACGCCGGCCTGTCGCTGGCGCAGCTGTTCAAGGCGGCCACCATCAACAACGCCCGCACCTTCAAGATCGACGCGCAGGTCGGCACCATCGAAGCGGGCAAGGTCGCGAACCTGGTGCTGATGAAGATGTCGCCGCTGGACGATATCCGCGCCTACGACAGCATCGATACCGTCTGGGTGCGCGGCAAACAGGCTGCGCGCGGCAGCCTGGCGGTCAAGCCTTAGTCACCATATCGTTACAGCGCCAACCGCGCGCGGGCCGCGTCGTACTCGCGCTTCAAGCGTGCCACCATTTCGGCGGTGGTCGGCACGTCGTCCATCAGGCCCACGCCCTGGCCTGCGCCCCAGATGTCGCGCCAGGCCTTGGCGCTCGCCGAGCCGAAGTTCATCGAGCTCTTGTCGGCCTGCGGCAGCGCGTCCGGATCCAGGCCGGCGGCGACGATGGATTTTTTCAGGTAGTTGCCATGCACGCCGGTGAACAGGTTCGAATACACGATGTCCGCCGCCGACGATTCCACGATCGCCTCGCGATAACCGTCGCTGACGTTCGATTCCTGCGTCGCCAGCCAGCGCGAGCCGATGTACGCGAAGTCCGCGCCCATCGCCTGCGCCGCCAGGATCGCATCGCCGGTCGCGATGGAGCCGGACAGCGCGATCGGACCCTTGAAGAATTTACGCACCTCGCCCACCAGCGCGAACGGCGACAAGGTGCCGGCATGGCCGCCGGCGCCGCTGGCCACCAGGATCAGGCCATCGACGCCCGCCTCCAGCGCCTTCTCGGCGTGGCGGATCGAGATCACGTCGTGCATGACGATGCCGCCGTAGCTGTGGATCGCGTCCAGCATCTCCTTCGGCGGCGCGCGCAGCGACGAGATGATGATCGGGATCTGGTGCTTGACGCAGACTTCCACGTCATGCGCCAGGCGGTCGTTCGACTGGTGCACGATCTGGTTGACGGCGATCGGGCCGACACGCTTGTCCGGATTGGCGGCCTGGAAGTCGGCCAGCTCTTTTTGCAAATCGGTCAACCACACATCCAGCATTTCCGCGGGACGCGCGTTCAGCGCCGGGAAGGAGCCGACGATGCCGGCCTTGCACTGCGCCGCGACCAGGGCCGGGCCGCTGGCGATGAACATCGGGGATGCAATGACGGGAAGGGAAAGGTTTTGCAAGACTGCTGGCAGGGCCATGGCGCACTCGCTGTCGGTGAGTTAAGGAAAATCGATTATAGATCGAAAATAGTACGACCGTGCCGAAACTAGGCGACTTCCTCTACACTTGCCTGGCGTCTACACGCTCGGAACTACACATTAAGTAAGTGCTCACCCTCGACGCGAGCCGCTCCGGCGCGCACCAGCTGGCCGGCGGCCCAAGTGGCGACTTGTTCCGGCGTCTGCTTCAGGAAGTTGCTGTTGGCCTTGGCGAACACCGGCATCGCCAGCAGCAGCTGCGGCACCTCCGCCAGCGGAATGCTCTGGCGCTCCAGCAGCAGGAACTTCAGCAGCACCTTCAGCGCGTTCTGCGCGTTGCGCAGCGGATCGGCTTCCAGGTAGTCCAGCCGCGAACGGGCCCGCGCCAGCGCGCCGGCCACGTCGTTGAACGGTTTGCCGTGGCCGGGGATCACCAGCCGCACGTCCAGCCCTTCGATCAGGTCCAGCGTGGCGCGTTCCTCGGCAAAGCCGGACTGGCCGTCCAGCTCCGGGAAGATGATGCCGAAGCCGTTTTCCCATAGCGCGTCCGCCGAAATCAGCACCCGCTCCTGCGGGCAGTAGAAGATCAGCGAATGCGGATCATGGCCGGGCGCGCCCAGCGCCTGCCATTCCATGTCCGCCAGTTTCAGCACGTCGCCGGGTGCGATGGTGGCGTCGAAGGTGAATCGCTCGCAGCGCTGGCCGGTGGCCTTGAAGCTGAGCGCCTCCACGTCCCAATGCCGCACCTTGTCCGCCTCGGCCACCGGAATCGAGGTGCGGCTGCCGAAGTGCGCCTGCAAGGTGGCGTTGCCGCCGCAATGGTCGGAATGCAGATGGGTGTTGATGATCTGGTCCAGGTGCCGGCCGCGCAGCGCGTGGCGCACCAGCTCCAGCGTTTGCGGCGCATGCGTCATGTAGCCGGTGTCGATGATGGCAGTGTCGTGGCGGCCCAGCAGCATGACGTTGTTGGACGACAGCCAGCCCCGCTCAAAAACCTGAATGGTATCGGGCAGCGCGTTCATTCGTCGTCGAAGTTGATCAATTGTTCACGGCGGCGGATTTCCGCCCACACGCCGCGCTTGTAGTCGTCGTCCGCGGTGGACCAGGCGACGATTTCGGGAATCGTGCGCATGCAGCCCATGCAATAGAGGCGGTCGGCGTCCATTTTGCACAGGCTGACGCAGGGCGATGGCACCGGTACGGCCAGTTCCGGCGCGCCGGGAGGGATCAGGTTGGCAGGTTCACTCATGCCGCCATTATGACGCGAACACGCTTGACTTGGTGATTTTCAGGTCTATACTACCATCCATGTAGATGGTAAATGGATGGAGAGACATGGCAAAGCAAGAATTAAAACTGAAGACCGCCGAATCGGAAAAGATCACGATCAACCTCGGTCCCATCGACCTGGGGCAAATCGATCTGCTGGTGCAGGAGGGGTTTTACTCCAACCGCACCGACTTGATCCGCACGGCGATCCGCAATCAGTTGAACCAGCACGCCGACGTCGTCAAACAGACGGTGGCGCGCAAAAGCCTGGTACTCGGGATGCAGCACTATTCGCGCGCCGACCTGGAAGCCATCCAGGCGGCCGGCGAGCGGCTGCAGATCCAGGTACTGGGATTGGCCAGCATCGCCAGCGACGTTTCGGTCGAACTGGCGCTGGCGACGATCGACTCAATTTTCGTATTGGGATCGCTGCATGCCAGCGCCATGCTCAAAAGCGCGCTGGCCCAACGCATCCATTAAGGGAGCATCATGAAATTACCACTGTTTTCACACATGCGCGAGGCGGCGCAAAAGCTGATGAATCGAAGCACGTCGGCCACCATTCAACAGGCGCTGGACAGCCTGCGCGGACATCCGTCCATGCAGCCGGCCGCGCCGGCGCAGCCGCCGATGCGCGACATTAATCCGCCACCGGCCCGGTCCGGGGCGGAAGCTGCGTCCCAAGCGGCACCCGAAGCTGCGCCCAAAGCCGCACCTGAAGCCACGGCGCGGACGGCGGCCGAAACGGCCACGCCGAATCCGGCCACCCATCCCGCCGAGTATGCGCAGGACATGTTGAACCGCATGGGCATCCAGATCGACCTGCAGGCGAACCTCGGCCGCGCCATGGACGCCAGCGCCTTCATGCAGCCCACGCCGGCGGCGCCGCTGCCGGAGGGCGCGCAGTTCATCAAGGGCAGCTACACCAACCATGCCGGCACCCGCAACTACAAGCTGTACATCCCGGCCAGCTATCACGGCCAGGCGATGCCGCTGCTGGTGATGCTGCACGGCTGCACGCAGAACCCGGACGATTTCGCCGTCGGCACCCAAATGAATGCGCTGGCCGAGGAAAAGGAATGCTTCGTGGTCTATCCGGAGCAGACGCCCAACGCCAACCAGCAGCGCTGCTGGAACTGGTTCAACGCCATCGACCAGCAACACGGCCAGGGCGAACCGTCCATCATCGCCGGCATCGCGCGGCAGATCATCGACGAGTATCCGGTCAACGAGCGCCAGGTGTACGTGGCCGGCCTGTCGGCGGGCGGCGCGATGGCGGTGATCGTCGGCACGCTGTATCCGGAGCTGTTTGCGGCGGTGGGCGTGCATTCGGGGCTGCCGTTCGCCTCGGCGCAGGATTTGCCGTCGGCGCTGTCGGCCATGAAGCGCGGCGTCAACTCGCCGCACAAGGCCGGCGACGGCGCGCAACCCATCATCGTCTTCCACGGCGACAGCGACACCACCGTCCATCCGCGCAACGGCGAACAGGTGATCGAGCAGCGCCTGCACAGCCACCTGGGCAAGCCGTCCGTGCAATCGGGCAGTGTGCCGAACGGCCACCGCTACACGCAGACCACGCACACCAAGGCGGACGGCACGCCGCTCGGCGAACACTGGGTGGTGCACGGCGCCGGCCACGCCTGGTTCGGCGGTAACGCCAGCGGCACCTACACCGACGCCAAAGGCCCGGACGCCAGCCGCGAGATGCTGCGCTTCTTCCGCACCGTCAGCTAGGCTTTTTTACAACATCCATCTTGCGCACATTGGGACAATTGTCCTAAAATTTCCCGGCAACTTAACCAACGGGAGACGTGGGCAGGCATGGGGACGCGCGAACAGATCGTGGAGGCCGCGAACCGGCTGTTCTACCAACAAGGGTATGAACGGACGTCGTTCGCCTCCATCGCCGAAGCCGTGGGTATCTCTCGCGGCAATTTCTACTATCACTTCAAGACCAAGGACGAGATCCTGGAAGCGGTCCTCCAGGCACGCCTGGCGGATATGCACGCCATGCTGGACCGCTGGACCGAAGGCGCGGCCACACCGCTGGAGCGGGTGTTCCGCTTCGTCGAGATCGTGGTGACCAACCGGGCAGACATCGAGCATTACGGCTGCCCGGTCGGCACCATGACCAGCGAGCTCGCGAAGCTGGACCATCCTTCGCGCACGCAAGCCGTGGATATCTTCCGCGTCTTCCGCGATTGGCTGCGGGAACAGTTCACGGAACTCGGCCACGCGGCCAATGCGGACGATCTCGCGCTGCAGGTGCTGGCGTTCAGCCAGGGTGTCGCGACCTTGTCGAACGCTTTCGGCGAGCGCGCTTATGTGAAGCGCGAAGTGGAACGGCTGAAGACCCGGCTCATGTCACTCGACACTTAGACACTTAAACACTTAGCCAAAGGAGAAACCAATGTACATCGTCCTGCTTCGCTTCTCTGCCAACAAAAGCCAGGCGCCGGCGCACATGGCGGGCCATCGCGAATGGCTGCAAAAAGGGATAGCCGACGGCGTCTTCCTGCTGGCCGGCAGCATCCGGCCCGGATTGGGCGGCGCCATCCTGGCCGCCGGGCCATCGCCCGAGGCGCTGCAAGCGCGCATCGACCAGGACCCGTTCGTGGTCCACGACATCGTCAAGGCCGAGATCATCGACGTCGACCCTAACCACACCGCCGAGGGTTTGGCGCTGCTGGCCGCGTGACGATCAACCGGTAAAGCGCTCGATCTTCTCGCGGTTCTTTTCCATGTCGTGGTCGGAGTCCGCGTAGCGCTTGGCGATGTCGATGAAGTCCTGCTGCAGCTCCATGAAGGCGTCGACCATGTCGGGATCGAAGTGCTTGCCGCGTCCCTCGGCGATGATGGCCACCGCCGCCTCGTGCGACATGCTCGGCTTGTAAACGCGGCGGCTGATCAGCGCATCGTACACGTCGGCCACCGCCATCAGCCGCGCGGAGATCGGGATGTCGTCGCCGCTCAAGCCTTCGGGATAACCGCTGCCGTCCCATTTTTCCTGGTGGCCGTAGGCGATCTCCTTGGCGAACTTGAGGAAGTCAACCTCCAGCCCCAGCTCGCGCTCGGCCTGGCGGATCGCGTCGCGGCCCAGCGTGGTGTGGGTCTTCATGATCTCGAACTCGTTGCCCTCGAAGCGGCCGGGCTTGAGCAGGATGCGGTCCGGGATGCCGACCTTGCCGATGTCGTGCAGCGGCGCGGACTTGAACAGCAGCTCGATGTTCTTATCGGTCAGGAAGGCGCTGAAGCGCGGATTGGTGCGCAGCTTTTCCGCCAGCGTCTTCACGTAATGTGCGGTGCGGCGGATATGGTTGCCGGTTTCGCTGTCGCGCGTTTCAGCCAGCGAGGCCATGGTGTGGATGGTCACATCCTGCAGCGCGACGATTTCGCGCGTGCGCTTTTCGATTTCAGTTTCGAGGAAATTGTTCTGGTCGCGCAGGAAGTCGTGCACCCGCTTCATCGACAGCTGGGTCTTGATGCGCGCCTGGACGATGGGCGCGGAAATCGGCTTGGTGATGTAGTCCGCCGCGCCCAAGCTCAGGCCAAGCTGCTCGTCCACCGTCTCGCTCATGGCGGTGACGAAGATGATCGGAATGTCGCGCGTGGCGGGATTGGCCTTGAGCGCCTTGCACACGTCGTAGCCGCTCATCCCCGGCATCATCACGTCCAGCAGGATCAGGTCCGGCTTGGATTCGCCGTTGGCGATCTTCAGGGCGCGCTCGCCGTTGACGGCGATCTTGGTGCGGTAGTCGTCTTCCAGCACGGCGCACAGCAGATCGATGTTGTCCGGGATGTCGTCGACCACGAGGATCGTTGGTTTAGCGTTCATCGGCGTTCTCTCTTCACAAAGCGATACTCAGTGCATCGGCGGCGGCCTTCAGTTCATCCAGCGCACCTTCAAAATCGTACTGTCCCAGCATGCGCCGCAGCTGGCGTGCATGCTCGGCCTGGCCCGCAGCCGTCAGCGCACCGCACAGGCGGTCCAGCAGCTTGACGGCGGCGCCGTCGTCCTGCGCCAGCAGGCGCGCCATCTCGTGCGCCACCGCCGCCAGTTCGTCCTTGTCCACCGCTTGCGGCGCCGGCGTTGCCTCCACTACGGCCGGCTTGTCGTCCATCGCCATCGCGATGCGCGCCACCAGGTCATCCAATTCGTTCGCCATATCGGCGATGGCTTCGTCGCGGCCCTTGGTCGCGCCCATCGCCAGCATCTGCTCCACTTTGCCGGCCGCATCGGCCATGCCGCCCGCGCCGATATTGCCGGCCAGGCCCTTCACAGTATGCGCCTCGCGCGTGGCGCCGGCCAGATCGTTGTTTTCGATGGCGGCGGCGATGCGCTGCATGGCGTCGAACTGGGTTTCGACAAAGCGCAACAGCAGTTTGCGCATCAGCTTAACATTACCGCCCACACGCTGTAGCGCGGCTTCCATGCGCAGGCCCGCGACCACCGGCAGCACCTCGTCGCGGCCCGCGCCGGCCGGTGTTTCGGCCGCCGTTTCAAGCGCCAGCGGATTCTTCACCGTGACCCAGCGCGCCAGCGTCGTGAACAGCTGCGCCACGTCGATCGGCTTGGCGATGAAGTCGTTCATGCCGGCGGCCAGGCACTTCTCCTTGTCGCCGACCATGGCGTTGGCGGTCATGGCGATCACCGGCAGGTTGGCGTTGCGCGGGTCCTCGCGCAGCTTGCGGGTGGCGTCGTAGCCGTCCATCACCGGCATCTGGCAATCCATCAGCACGCCGTCGTAGTCGGCCACGGCGATCTTCGCCAGCGCCATCGCGCCGTTGACGGCGATGTCGACGCGGATGCCGGCGTCGCGGAGGATCTGCTGCGCCACTTCCTGATTGACCTCGTTGTCCTCCACCAGCAGCAGGTAGGCGCCGCGCATCGCCTCTTCGGCCGCCATGTAGTCGGCGCGGCGGCGCGTGCTGCGGCAGCGGCTCAAATCCTTGCCGAATACGGTGGAAATCGAATCGAGCAGCGTCGAGGAGCTGACCGGCTTGTTCAACATGGCGTCGATGGCGATGCCGCGCGCCTCTTCCATCAGCACATCGCGGTTGTAGGCGGTGACCATGATGAAGGCCGGCGGCTCCGCGCCCGCCTCCTGCGCCTGCGCGCGCAGCGCCTGCAGCGTCTCCAGGCCGTTCATGCCGGGCATCTGCCAGTCCAGCAGCACCACATTGAACGGCCGCCCCTCGCTGCGCGCCTGTGCGGCCAGGTCGAGGGCACGCGGGCCGCCATCCGCGCAGGCGGCGGCGAACTGCATGGCCGTCAGCATGCCCACGAAGATTTCGCGGGCGCTGGCGTTGTCGTCCACCACCAGCACGCGCAGGCCGGAGATGTCCGGCAGCGGCTGCGGCGCCTCGACGGCGGCCACGCCGAATACCGCCGTGAAGTGGAAGGTGCTGCCGACGCCAGGCTGGCTTTCCAGCCCGATCTCGCCGTCCATCAGCTCCACCAGGCGCTTGCTGATGGTCAGGCCCAAGCCCGTGCCACCGTGGTGGCGGGTGGTGGAGGTGTCGGCCTGCGAGAAGGCCTGGAACAGGCGCGCCTGCTGCTCCGGCGTCAATCCGGGGCCGGTGTCGCGCACGTCCACCCGCAGGCGCACGCGCTGGTCGGGCAGGTGCTCCTGCACATGGATGGTCACCACGATCTCGCCCTGCTGCGTGAACTTGATGGCGTTGTTGGTCAGGTTGATCATCACCTGGCCGAAGCGCAGCGGATCGCCCACTAGCGCCTGCGGCACGTCCGGCCCGACATCGAACAGCAGCTCCAGGCCCTTGTCCTGCGCCCGCATCACGGACAGGTCGGCGATATTCGCCATCACATCCTCGACGTAGAAATCGACCTGCTCGAAGGCCAGCTTGCCGGCCTCGATCTTCGAGAAGTCCAGGATGTCGTTGATGATGCCCAGCAGGTTCTTGGCCGCGCCCTCCACCTTCTCCAGGTAGTTGCGCTGCTTGGGTGTGAGGTCGGTCTGCAGCGCCAGGTGCGTCATGCCGATGATGCCGTTCATCGGCGTGCGGATCTCGTGCGACATATTGGCCAGGAAGTCGGACTTCATCTTGGTCGCATCCTCGGCCACCATCACCGCGTGGCGCAGCTGCTGTTCGGCCGCCAGGCTGGCCGTCATCAGCTTGAGCGCGTGCAGCAGTTCGCCCGTCTCGTCCTGCGAGGTCACCTCGATCACCGAACTGAGGTCCCCCTGCCCGACCCGCTTGGCGATGCCGATCGCCGCCTCCAGCGGCCGCGTGATCGAGCGCACCGAAATGCCGAAGCCTATCCCCACCAGCACCGCCGCGCCGCCCATCAGCGAAATCAGCACCAGCGAAAAATTGATGTCGGCGCGCGCGCGGTCGGCGCTGGCCATCACCTGGCTTTGCTGCAGCTGGTCCAGCAGCTTGATCTGCTCCAGCAGGTGGTCCAGCGCCGGCAGCGCCATCGCGTTCATTTTTTCCTCGGCCTGGTCACGGTCCTCGGCCTCCACCATGTCGGCCACGGCGATGAAGGTGTCATAGTAGGCGGCGCGCGCCTGCTTGACCTTTTCGATCTGCGCCCGCGCTTCCGGCGCGGTGTCCAGTTTGGCCAGCAGTTCCAGCTGGGCGTCGATATCGATCTTGATGCGGTCGATGCGGCTGTAGCTGTCGACGCGGTGCTTCTGGTCCTTCTGGATGATCAGCGTGACGATGCGGGTGGCGGCCTCGCGCGACTGGTTGTCGATGGCGTTGATGGCGGCGCTGGCGGCCCAATCCTGGTGCAGGATATGGTCGCTCTCGGCGCGGATGGCGTAGATGCGGCTCACGCCGACCAGGATCACGCCGATCATCAGCAGGATCAGGATGATATAGCCGCTGCTGATGCGCGCGCGGATACCCATGTCGCTAAAACGGCGCATGCGTGCTTCCTTCTGGCTAGCCGGCCGGCTTGGGATGGTCGGCGATGTGCTTTTTCAGACAATCCGGACACCAGCAGCTGGCCCCCGGCGCGGACGGCACCGGCAGCGAGGCCGGAAGATAGGTGCACCAGCAAGGCTGCGCCGGCGCCGACGGATCGGCATCGACCATGGCGCAGCTGAATTGGGCGCCGCAGCGCGAGCAGGTGCTCATGGCGCGCCTATGGCCGGTGGTGTTCGGGGTCGTCGTCCAGCGGCGCGCCATCTTCCGGCACGTCGAGCGGGAAGCGCCGCATGGCCGTGCGCAGCAGCGACATCTGGCCGTTGAACCGGGTGCAGGCGTCGCACACCATCAAGTGCAGCCGCATGCGGGTGCGCTCGACGAAGGATAAATCGCGGTCCATCCCTTCAGACACCAGCCGGTGCACTTCGCGGCAGGTCGGCTTCAAGCCGGTTTTATGTGGTTCCATGGTCGCAGACAGTAGGTGAAACAGTAAGTGGCGCCGTCACGTGGCCTGGCGGTTGCCAAACCAGTTCAAGTCCAGGCACTCGCGCAAACGCATGCGCGCACGATACAGGAGCACCCATGCATTAGACGTTGTAATCGCCAGTTCCTTACAAATTTCGTCGGTTTCCAGCTCCAGCCACTCGCGCATCATGAAAATGCGGGCGGTTTTGGCGGGCAGCTTTTCCAGGCAAATCTCCAGCACTTTGAAGAAATCCTTCTGCTCCAGCGTCGCATCCGGATCGCCCCAGGCCATCGGCTGTTCGACCGTGTGGCCGTCCGGCTTGAACAGGGCGTCGATGGCGTCGTCCTCGGACTGGTCCTCGGCGGTGTCGATCTGGCGCTCGCGCGAGCTGGCGCGCAGGCAGTCGATGATCTTGAACTTCAGGATGCCGGTCACATAGGTGCGCAGCGAGGACTGGCCGTTGAAGCGGTCGGGCTTTTCCAGCACGGCGATCAGCGCGTCCTGGACCGCGTCCTCGGCCAGGGCCTGATTCCGTATTTGCAATTGTGCAAATCGAACAAGCAGGGGGCGCATGACTTCCAGCTGGCGGTGAAGGGTATCGGTAGGGCTCATATGACGGCCAGCGTATCGGATGATCCGGGAAAATACAACCGGATAGCCCTATAATGCATGGTTGATTGCAGCTTGAGGCTGTAAAATTGCACAGAATTTTCTAACCGGACTCGCCATGACCCAACTGACTAACCTTAACTTAGGCATGAATGACGACTTGACCGCGGTGGCGCCGCAGATCAAGGCGCAGATCCTGGCTGAGGCCCTGCCCTACATCCGTAATTTCCACGGCAAGACCATCGTCATCAAATACGGTGGCAATGCGATGACCGACGAGCGCCTGAAACACGGCTTCGCCCGCGATGTCATTTTGCTCAAACTGGTGGGCATGAATCCGGTCGTGGTGCACGGCGGTGGTCCGCAAATCGACAACGCGCTGAAAAAAATCGGCAAGCAGGGCACCTTCGTGCAGGGCATGCGCATCACCGACGAAGAGACCATGGAAGTGGTGGAGTGGGTGTTGGGCGGCGAAGTCCAGCAGGACATCGTGATGCTGATTAATCACTACGGCGGCCAGGCCGTGGGCCTGACCGGCAAGGACGGCGGCCTGATTCGCGCCAAGAAGATGGCCATGCCGGACAAGGACAATCCGGGCCAGTTCCTCGATATCGGCTTCGTCGGCGAGATCGACGCGATCAACCCGGCGGTGGTCAAGGCGCTGCAGGACGACGCCTTCATCCCCATCATTTCGCCGATCGGCTTCGGCCAGGACGGCCAGGCGTACAACATCAACGCCGACGTCGTCGCCGGCAAGATCGCCGAGATCCTGAAGGCTGAAAAGCTGATCATGATGACCAATATCGCCGGCGTGCAGGACAAGCAGGGCAACCTGGTGACCGATTTGTCGGCGCGCGAGATCGACGAGATGTTCGCCGACGGGACGATTTCGGGCGGCATGCTGCCTAAAATTTCATCAGCCCTGGACGCCGCCAAGTCCGGCGTCAACACGGTTCACATCATCGACGGGCGAATTGAACACAGTTTATTGCTCGAGGTGTTGACCGAACAGGCTTTTGGCACTATGATCCGGTCTCACTGAAAAAACGGCGGTCTCGCCGAATCGGTGAAACCGCCACATTTGTATGCCCTTGTAGCTCAGTGGTAGAGCACTCCCTTGGTAAGGGAGAGGCCACGTGTTCAATCCACGTCAAGGGCACCATTTCTGTACTACCCCTTCCCCGCTCAGTAAATCCGTTCCACCGACAGCCCGCGTTTGCGCAGCAGTTCCGGTACGCTTCCATTGCCGATCAAGTGCAGCACGCCGATCGCCGCCACGCAGTTGTCCGCGCGCGCCATCAGCTTGACCATGCCGTCGGCCAGCGTGGGATTGCGGCTGTCCAGCAGCACCTTCTGCACGAAGCGGCCGGAGTAGGTGTCGTCCATCTCCGCCTTGAGCGCCAGCGCGTCCAGCGCCACCACGTCGGCCTTGCGCCAGGCGTCGGCGATCTCGCGCGCCTGGTTGGCCTGTTCCTTGTCCTCGATGCCGGCGATGGCCTCCTGCAGGAAGATCAGCTGCTCCTCGGCGCTCATCTGGTCGAACAACGCCATCTGGCTCTCGGCCGATTCCAGCTCGACCACCTTCTGGCCGCGCTGGTGCGCCTGCTTCGACAAATGGCTGTCCACCGCCAGCGCCGCATCGTAGCCCTGGGCCGAGAACTCGCTCACCGTCAGCAGGCTGGCCAGCAGCCAGGGCTTCATCGGCGCCACCGTCTCGGGCTCGATGTTGTACTGCTTGAGCAGGCGGTCCAGCCGCTGGCGCCAGTCGGCCGACAGCTCCGGTCCGGCCGGGCCGCCCTTGGCCAGCATGCCGTGGCGCTGCACGGCGCGCATCAGGTTCTGCTGGTCGCCCAGCGGATCGATCTCCAGCGCCAGCACCGGCGCCTTCTTCAGCGCCGCCGTAATGCGCGGCTCCAGCGGATAGAAATCGGGCGCGCCGACGTGGATGGTGCCGAACAGGTACAGCGTATGCCCGCCCTGCTGCACCTTGAACAAAGCGCCATGGTTGGGCGCCTGGGCTTTGTCCGCCGCCCATGCCGACATCGGCACAAGGCAGGTCAATGAGAACAAAGTCCAGAACATCACTATAATCTGGCGCTGTATGGCTTCCCGCATGGCTTCCTTGGATGGCTGATTGAAGTGAACATTATTACCCGCAAATCCCCGGTGTGGCTATTCGATCTGGATAACACGCTGCACAACGCCTCGCACGCGATCTTCCCGGCGCTCATGGCCAACATGAACGTCTACATCGCCAATGTGCTGGGCGACGGCGTCACGCCGGCCGGCGCGGACGCGGTCAACGCCGCGCGCACGCTGTACTGGCAGCGCTACGGCGCCACCATGCTGGGGCTGGTGAAGCACCACGGCGTGCAGCCCGCGCACTTTCTCGACGTGACCCACCGCTTCGAACGGCTGACCGACATGATCCGCGCCGAGCGCGGCCTGCGCCAGCTGCTGCGCCGCCTGCCCGGCCGCAAAATCCTGCTGACCAACGCGCCGCACCGCTACTCGACGCAAGTGCTGCGCCACCTGGGATTGCAGCGCCACTTCAACCACCACATCTCGGTCGAGTCGATGACGGTGCACCGGCAGATACGGCCCAAGCCATCCAAGCTGCTGCTGCGCAAACTGATGCGCCGGCATGGGCTCACGCCCGGCCGCTGCGTGCTGGTCGAGGACACGCTGGCCAACCTGCGCAGCGCGCACGCGCTGGGCATGCGTACCGCGTGGGTCACGCAATACCTGAAAGTGGGCGACGCGGTCGGCCTGGCGCATCCGCAAAAAAGGTTAATTCGCCCCGCTTATGTCGATGTCAAAGTAAAATCTGTCAGGAATTTGCCGGCGCGGCTGCACCATCTACGCTGAGGCCAGGTCTAAAAGACATACCCATTCACTTATCCGCGAGATCACATGGCAAGCACACCGCCGGGCCAGCGCCGCATGCAGATCCTGCAGGCGCTGGCGGAGATGCTGGAACAACCCAAGGGCGAGAAGATCACCACCGCCGCGCTGGCGCGCAAGCTGGAGTTCTCCGAGGCCGCGCTGTACCGGCACTTCGCCAGCAAGGCGCAGATGTTCGAGGGGCTGATCGAGTTCATCGAATCCTCGGTGTTTGGCCTGATCAACCGCATCGCCGAACGCCAGAGCGACGGCCTGGCGCAAGCGCGCGACATCGTCGGCATGCTGCTCAACTTCGCCAGCCAGAATCCGGGCATGACGCGAGTGCTGACCGGAGACGCGCTGGTGAACGAGGACGAGCGCCTGCAATTGCGCATGAACCAGTTCTACGACCGCGTGGAGCTGGCGCTCAAACAGGCCTTGCGGCTGGCCGTGACCGAAGGCCAGGCGCACGAGGCGGATGTGCAGGCGCGCGCCGGCATGCTGGTGAGTTTCGTCATCGGCCGCTGGCATCGTTACGCCAAGAGTGGATACAAGAACAACCCTGCGCAGGACGCGGCTTTGCAAATCGCCCTGCTGCTTCCGTATGTCGAAGATGAACGCTGAAGTATTCGCACTGCTGGACGACGCCAGCCCGGAAGGCACGCAAGCGCCGGGAGCGCGTTCGCGCCTGTACACCGGCCACACCGCCACGCTGCGCTGCGACGACATCGGCCAGTGGCCGCAAGTGCTGGAGCAGATGCAGGCGGCGCTGACGCGCGGCGAATACGCCGTCACCGTGTGCAGCTACGAACTGGGCGCCGAGCTGTTGCAACTGGGCGGGCAGGCATCGGCCGCCGCCAACTCCGCCAGCGCAGGCACGCCGCCGCTGGCGCAGATCCTGCTGTTCTCGCAATGCACGCCGCTGTCGCCGGCCGAGGTGGGCGACTGGCTGGCGGCGCGCTCCTTCCCGATCGACCGCCCGTCCGGCATCGCCAACATCCGTCCCAACATCGGCCAGGAAGCCTTCAGCGGGGCGCTGGCGCGCATCCACGACTACATCGAGGCCGGCGACACCTACCAGGTCAATTACACGTACAGGCTGCGTTTTGACGCGTTTGGCAGCGTCCACGCGCTGTACGCCCGTCTGCGCGGACGCCAGCCGGTGCCCTACGGCGCGCTGGTGGGGCTGGAGGACGGCGGCGCCATCCTGTCGCTGTCGCCGGAACTGTTCGTGCGCCACGAGGACGGCGTGCTGACCGCGCGCCCGATGAAAGGCACGGCCCCCGCCGCGCCGCCGTCGCAGGCCGCCGAGAACATCCAGCGCGCCACCACGCTGGCCGCCGATCCCAAGAACCGCGCCGAGAACCTGATGATCGTCGACCTGCTGCGCAACGACATCGCCCGCGTCGCGCAGACCGGCAGCGTCGAAGTGCCGGCGCTGTTCGAGGTGCACCGCTACAGCAGCGTGCTGCAGATGACCTCCACCATCACCGCCAAACTGCGTGGCGACGCCACGCTGGCCGACATCTTCAACGCGCTGTACCCGTGCGGCTCGATCACCGGCGCGCCCAAGCGGCGCACCATGGAGATCATCCGCGAACTGGAGCCGGACCCGCGCGGCATCTACACCGGCGCCATCGGCTGGTTCGATCCGCGCAGCGACGGCAAGGTGGGCGACTTCTGCATGTCGGTGCCGATCCGCACCCTGATGCTGCAGCCGGCGGACAGTCCTAACGGCATCCGCCGCGGCGAAATGGGCGTGGGCGCCGGCATCGTCTTCGACAGCGACGCGCAGGAGGAATACGCCGAGTGCCAGCTCAAGGCGCGCTTCCTCACCGGCCTGAAAAACGAATTCGAGATTTTCGAAACCATGCACGCCGCGCGGGCGGACGGTGTGCGCCATCGCGCGCGCCACTTGAAGCGGCTGGCGGCATCGGCGGCCTGCTTCGGCTACGCCTGGGACGAGGCGGCGGCCAACGCCTACCTGGACACCGCCTGCGCGATGCTCGACGCGGGCATCGACTACCGGCTGCGATTGGCCTTGAGCGCGGCGGGTGCGTTCTCGGTGCAGCACGCGCCGCTGTCGACGTTGACGGAGCCGGTGCGCGTGCTGCTGGCGCCGGACGCCACCGAATCGGGCGACCTGTTCCTGCGCCACAAAACCAGTGTCCGCAGCCGCTACGACGCCGCCTGGCGCGACGCCGAGGCGCAAGGCGCTTTCGATACGCTGTTCTTCAACGAACGCGGCGAGCTGACCGAAGGCGGCCGCACCAACGTCTTCGTGCGCGTGGACGGCCGCTGGCTCACGCCTGCATTAAGCTGCGGCCTGCTGCCCGGCGTGATGCGCGGCGTGATGCTGGATGATCCGCAGTGGCAGGCCAGCGAAGCCGTCGTCACGCGGGCGATGCTGGAAGCGGCCGATGAAATCGTGGTCTGCAACGCGCTGCGCGGCGCCATGCGCGCCGTGCTGGCTGTTTAGGGCCGCCACTCCAGCATCTTGTACGGGCTGGCGTCGCCGGTCACACGGAATCCCAGGCGCTCATACAAACGCTGCGCCGGATTGCTGCCCTCCACCTGCATGCTGATGCCGCCGCCGTCGCGCGCGGCCTCCTGCTGCAAGCCGCGCAGCAGTTGCGTGCCGTGGCCCTGCCCCCGCCACGGCGGCAGCAGCGAGATGTCGATCACGTGAGTCATGGCAGGCAGCCGCGCGACGTAGAAGCGCCCTATCGCCACGCCATCCAGTTCGACGATATCGAAGCGCGCATCGGGATAAGCCGCGCGGTAGTGGCGGTCCTGCGCGTCGAACTGCATGCGCAGGAAGATCTCGGCCTGGCTGGAGTGCCAGCCGAACAAGCTGATTTCGTTGGCGCGGGTGGAGGCGTACACGCCGCGCAGGAAGGCCTCGTCGTCGGGCTGCGTGGGTCGGCGTTCCAGCATCACAGGTCGATCATCATTTCGAAGCCGCCCCAGATCATGCGCTTGCCGTCGAAGGGCATGTTCTTCGGATCCATGTGGTGGGCGACGCGCGGGTCCTTCATCACCTTGTCGTTGATCTCGTCGCGCGCGGCGCGCGAAGCGTAGACGATCCACGAGAACACCACGGCCTCCCCCTCCTTCAGGTCGACGCTGAGCGGGAAGGACGTCACCTTGCCGGGCGGGACATCGTCGCCTATGCACTCGCGGAATTCGAGCGCGCCGTATTCCTTCCAGACCTTGCCGCATTCCACCGACATTTTCTTGTACGCCTCGACGTTTTCCTTCGGCACCGGAATCACAAAACCGTCTACATAGGACATGGCTGTCTCCTTCTCAGTTTGGAAATTCAGGGTAGCCAAATATGGCCGAAATGACAAGCGGCGCGCTTCACTGCGTATGGGTGAAGCGGCGGCGGTAGGCGGCCGGCGTGGTCGCGGCCAGGCGGCGGAAATGGTGGCGCAGCGATTCCTCGGAACCGAAGCCGGCGCGCTCGGCGATCCGCGCCAGCGGAAGGTCGGGCTCTTCCAGCATGTCCTTGGCCAGCGCGATGCGCTCGCGGATCAGCCACTCGACCGGGCCGAAACCGGTGGCCTGCTGGAACTGGCGCTGCAAGGTGCGCGGGCTCATCGCGGCGCGTTCGGCCATGCTGTCGACCGTGTGCGCTTGCGCCGGATGGCTGCGCAGCCAGTCCATCAGGCGCGACAGGCGGCCCTGCTCGCCGCGCGCCATCGGCCGGGGCAGGAACTGCGCCTGGCCGCCCTCGCGGTGCGGCGCCACCACCAGCCGCCGCGCCACCAGGTTGCCGACCTTGGCGCCGTAATCCCGCCGCACCAGATGCAGCAGCATGTCGAGGCCGGCGGCCGATCCGGCGGCGGTGATGACCTGGCCGTTGTCGACGTACAGGTCGTCGGGCTGGACCTGGATCTGTGGATAACGTTGCGCCAGGCGGTCGGCGTAGCGCCAGTGGGTGGTGGCGCGCTGGCCGTCCAGTACGCCGGCGGCGGCCAGCACGAACACGCCCGAGCAGATCGAGCACAGGCGGGCGCCACGCCGGTGGGCGGCGCGGATCGCCTCCAGCATGGCCGGCGGCGGCGGCTCGTCGGCGTCGCGCCAGCCGGGGATGACGATGGTGTCGGCCCGCTCCAGCAGCTCGGGCGCGTACGGCGCCTGCACGGTGATGCCGCCGGCCGCGCGGATCGGGCCGGGCTCGACGGCGCAGACCGCGAAGTCGTACCAGTCGACGTCCAGCTCGGGGCGCTCCAGCGCGAACAGTTCGACCGTGCAGCCGAACTCGAAGGTGCAAAGGCGGTCGTAGGCCAGTGCGACAACCAGATGTTTTTTCATGGCGCAATCTTAACGCAGAATGGCTTGTGCGCCACTGCCGGCGATGCGGGCGGCGCCGCACAATGGCGTCACTGTCCACTCAATGAAGGAGATCACGATGTCAGCCAAGTCCCTCGTCGCCGCCATTCCCGCCGCCGCCAGCAGCGACGCGCTGGCCCGCTTTGAAGCGAGCTTCAGCTATGAAACCGACTGCTGGGACGTGCACGACGCGCTGACCAACGGCCCGCAGGATTTCGTTTTGCTGGACGTGCGCGGCACGGAGAAGTATGAGGCCGGCCACGTGCCGGGCGCGCTGGACCTGGCGCACCGCAAGATCATCGGCTCCCGGCTGGCCGAGTTCCCGGCCGACACCCTGTTCGTCGTGTACTGCGCCGGCCCGCACTGCAACGGCGCCGCCCGCGCCGCCGTGCGCCTGGCGCGGCTGGGCCGCCCGGTCAAGCTGATGCCGGGCGGGATTACTGGCTGGCTGGACGAGGGCTTCCAGCTGACGGCTTCAGCGGGAGCGGCCCAGCCATCCGGGAATCGATAGCCGACGGTTACCCAAGCTTGGGACGTGGATGCGCTATCGCCTTGGCCGTGGCCACGCCCTTCGCAGCCACCAATGAAACGCTCCATTGCGATCATGCTCAGCGCCGTTCTCATGTCCGCTTCGTATCCAGTCAGAGCACCTGATGCGCCCAGAGAACTCTTGGCGTAGAAGTGAGGACATTTGTGATCCGAATTAGTCCTCTCAAACCAAACGGCTCGGCTTCCAGCAAACTTTTTGCTAGACTCCAATTTTTTTCATTTGAACTGAGATCGGGTCAAACTGTATAGGAAAACGAGTCTGGGCATCATATGTTGCCCCTGCAAAATTTGCCTGATCAACCAATGCCGTGGCTAGATTTGCTCCCCGCAAATCCGTTGCCCCTCCCAGGTTATCGACTCCTAAGTTCGCTCCACGAAGGTCCGCCCCAGAAAAATCAGCGCAGGACAAATCGGCACCACACAGCTGGGCGTGCTTTAAATCAGCACCTTCTAGTTTTGATCTAAAAAATACCGCCCAATATAAATCACATCCTTGTAAATTAGCCCCAGAGAGATTGGCATCGGAGAATATGGCACCCTCCATTACCTTGCCACTTAAATCTATGCCTCGCAGATCAACAGAATCAAAATTAGCACCGTTCATATCTCCATCCAGCGAGATCGGATCGCCATTTCGATCATAAATAAAGTCCATTACCTTCCCCCATATCACCCACAGAACCGTTGCATTTTTAAGGAATTGGGACCAAATTCCGCATCGTCACGTGTGTTTTTTACCTTTCGATAAATCGGTCACAATAAGACAGTAGCTCACTCAATGAACAGTCGATTGGCCGATCCGCACCAAAGCGCGTTAGAAAATTTCGCACGAGGGTTTCAAGGTGCTGGATTTGCAATGGGCTCTGCTCCACCAAGCTGATCTGCACACGATTTTTAGAAACTGGCGTAAGTCGCAAGCTTCGTCCAATCGCGTCGAATCCTTCGTACTCGCCATTTACCACATCAATTACTTCCAAGCTGCGCTCGGCCATTTCAAGCGAACGATAGAAGGAGAGGTCACCATTTTCGCTGAGGATGAGGGGAAATTCCATCAGAAGCGGTCTCCTCAATTTGGGTCAGTCGATTTAGACTCCCACGGCTATAAAAATCTTTCAGGCAGCGCTGCCTACTTGGTCGATGAAGGTATCATGACGAGCGCCTGAGGTCACAGGACTTCGATAAACTTCCCGCCTTTGAAATAGCCCCTGGTCGCCTTGCCGTCGAGCTCGCGGACTACCAGCTGGGGGTCTAGCGAATCGAGACTGAAAACCGGCGTGCCGGGTTCGACGTCGATATCGCCTGCGGGCTCGACCAGCATGATGGCGGTCCGCTTGCCTTCGCCGCGCGCCCGCACCAGTTGCCGGGCTGTCGGCATGCTCGACCGGATGACGATGCCACCACACGAGATATCGATCGGGCCGCTGCCCGCAGCTGCCACCCTTTTCGCGATACGCACCATAAAGTCTCCTGCTCCGGTGGTTGAGCCGCCGAAGCAGCCATCACTGGTAGACCTCTGCCGTACGCCGAAGTTCAGCATTGCTTACCCCGCCAACGCATTTCGCTATACTGATGGCTCAATCCGCAGGATATCCGGGAGTGCCCCATGACCCTCAACGCCAGCCGGCCACTTGCTGCTGCGCTGCTCGCTTGCCTGCTGGCCTCGGCGGGCTCAGCGCAGGCCGGCCCGCTGATCCGGCTGGGCTCGGACGACTGGTGTCCCTACGTGTGCGCGCTCGACGGCAAGCCGCCCAGCGGCTACCTGGTGGAACTGGCGACAATGGCGATGGCCGCGGAAGGTTATCGGGTTGAGCCGGTGCTCATGCCGCTCAACCGCGCCATCACGCAAACGGTGCATGGCGATATCGAAGGCGTCTACGCGCCGCCCATCGACCGGCGCCTGCGCCTGAGCGCGCCCGTGGCGCAGTCGCGAGCCTGCTTCTACACGCGGGCCGGCGATGACTGGAGTTTCCACTCCATCGATTCGCTCAAGACGCAGGTGGTGGGCGTGATCGACGACTATGGCTACGACGACGGTCCGATGGATGCCTATATCGCGGCAAACCGGCAACAGCATGCCCGCATCGCGCTGGCCTTCGGCGCGTCGGCCGGCACCACCAATGTGCAGAAGCTGCTGGGTGGACGCTATCGCGTGATCCTGGAACATTCCGCCGTCATGGCGCAACTGAGCAAGCGGCTCGATGTGGCGGGCCGCATCCGCCAGGCAGGCTGTCTCGACAACGAGCTGCCGCTGACCATCGGCTTTGCGACGCAGGATATCCGCGCCGACACCTGGGTCCGCGCACTGGCCGATGGCATGCACAAGATGGACGCTTCCGGCGAGCTCAAAGCCCTGCAGAAGCGCTACAAGCTGGACTAGTCCGGCTGGCTTACATCGCCAGCGCTTTTTCCACCGCGCCCACCAGCTGCTTGTCCGAAGGCGTGACCTTGCTGCCGAAGTTATCCACCACCTTGCCGTTGCGGTCGATCAGGTATTTGTGGAAGTTCCAGGCCGGCGCCTTGCCGGTGATCTTGATCAGGTTGGCGAACAGCGGATTCGGTTCCTTGCCCGACACTACCGACTTGGCGAACATCGGGAACTTCACGCCGTAGGTGTTGTAGCAGAAGTCGGCGATTTCCTTGCTGCTGCCTGGCTCCTGCTGGCCGAAGTCGTTCGACGGGAAGCCCAGGATCACCAGGCCCTTGCTGCCGTACTTGGCGTACATCGCCTCCAGCCCTTCGTACTGGTTGGTGAAGCCGCAGTAGCTGGCCGTGTTGACCACCAAAATCACCTTGCCGGAATACTGGCACAGGTCCTGCGGCGATTCGTCCTGCAGGCGCTTGAAGGTTTGCTTGAGGATGGCCGGGCAGCTGGCGGGCGCCGCGGCGGGAGACGCCGGCGGTGCGGCGGCGGGCGCCTGGGCAAATGCGGATGCGCCGACCAGCAAAGTCAGCGAGGACAGCAGGCAGAACTGGGCAAAGGTCTTGGACATGGTGATGGGCCGAAAAGGGGGAAAAAACCATTTTAAGCCAATCCTGACAAGCTTGCTTAAGGAGCCCTATATGCCAACCCGGCCACCCCAGCCAACCGCGAGGGGCGACTAATCACCACCACAAATGAAGTACCCGCTGTTCAATTTTCCGTGCTGTGACTTCTGCCAGAAAAACACGCCCTCTTCGCCTTGGGTGCTGACACGCTTGCCCTGGCACAGTGCGGTTACATTGCCCGGTCCCGTGGGCGGACGCTCGGCGCAGGCCGCGCGCCAGGTGACGAGCGGCGCGATGCCCTCCGGACTAATGCCAACGCCACGCGATTTGTTCAAGTCCTTTGCCAGGACTTGACAGTTCGTGAGCATCTTTTTTTCGAGGTCATTTTCATTCTGCCCGAAGGCGGCAACGCAAACGGTGGCCAACGACAACGCCAAATAAACCCTGACCAACATTTTTTTCTCCCGATAATTCGTCAACTACGCCGGCCGGTTGCCCGCGCACGATTGAGCGAAATTAAGCAAAATGCGCTCCGCTGCTCCACACTGCATGCCAGACCTGAGCTCACGCGAGGATGCCATGATGAAGCTGCTCTGCCTGCTGTGCCTGTTTCTGGCCGGCGCCGCCCCGGCGCAAGTGGCGTCGCTGCCGAACATGACGGCCACCCAGGTCACCGTGTCCGGCCTGTCCTCCGGCGCCTACATGGCGGTGCAGTTCGAGGTGGCCTTTTCGCAGACGGTGCAGGGCGCCGGCATCATCGCCGGCGGACCGTACTTCTGCTCGCAGGGCAGCGCGCTCATCGCCACTGTCAGCTGCAGCTGCACCAGCGAGCTGTTCCCGTGCCGCGTGCACCCCGGCGGCACCCGCATCGCCGAGCTGATCGCCTTCACCGACTGGTTCGCCGGCGCCGGCGGTATCGATCCGCCCGCCTCGCTGGCGGGCCACCACATCTGGATGTTCTCCGGCAGCGCCGATACGGTCGTGCCGCAGCCGGTGATGAACGACCTGTACTTCTACTATCGCCACTACATCGACGCCGACCACATCTCCTACACCCGCAACCTGCCGGCCGAGCACGCGATGCCGACCGACCAGTTCGGCAACAGCTGCGCCACGCTGGGCACGCCCTACATCAACAACTGCGGCTACGACGCGGCGGGCGAACTGCTGCGCTGGATCTACGGCCCGCTCACGCCGCGCAACAACGGCACATTGGGCGGCCGCTTCATCGCCTTCGACCAGTCGGAATTTTTGCCGCTGCCGGGCTGGCACGGCATGGCGGAAACCGGCTACCTGTACGTGCCCAAGGCCTGCGACGGCAACGGCGGCGCGGGCTGCCGCTTGCATGTGGCCTTCCACGGCTGCCAACAGGACCTGGACGACATCGGCACCACCTTCGTCGAGCGCGCCGGCTACAACGCCTGGGCCGACAGCAACAAGATCGTGGTGCTGTATCCGCAGGCGTCGGCGATCTACCCGTACACCAATCCCAAGGCATGCTGGGACTGGTTCGCCTATGACGACGCGCGCTATGCTCAGAAATCCGGCAACCAGATGGCGGCCGTCAAGCGCATGGTGGACCGGCTGACCGGCGTGGCGCCGGCCACCATGCTGGTGCGGCGCTAAATGCCACCCATGCAGATGTATTTGATGACCAGGAAGTCGTCCAGCCCGTAGTGCGAACCTTCGCGACCCAGGCCCGATTGCTTGACGCCGCCGAACGGCGCGATCTCGTTGGAGATCAGGCCGGTGTTGACGCCGACCATGCCGCTCTCCAGCCCCTCCGCCACGCGCCAGATGCGGCCGATGTCGCGCGAGTAGAAGTAGCTGGCCAGGCCGAACTCGGTGCTGTTGGCCAGTTCCACCGCCTGCTCGTCGGTGGTGAAGCGGAACAGCGGCGCCAGCGGGCCGAAGGTCTCTTCGCTGGCGACGATCATGTCGCTGGTGACGTCGGCGATCACAGTCGGCTGGAAGAAGCTGTGGCCCAGCGCGTGGCGCTTGCCGCCGGCCAGCAGGCGGCCGCCCTTGGCCAGCGCGTCGGCCACGTGCTGCTCGACCTTCTGCACGGCCTTGTCGTCGATCAGCGGGCCTTGCGTGACGCCCTCCTCCGCGCCGTTGCCGACCTTGAGCTTGGCCACGGCGGCCACCAGCTTCTCGGCGAACTGCTCGTACACGCCGTCCTGCACGTAGATGCGGTTGGCGCAGACGCAGGTCTGGCCGGCGTTGCGGTACTTGGAGGCCAGCGCGCCCTCCACCGCCGCATCGAGGTCGGCATCGTCGAACACGATGAAGGGCGCATTGCCGCCCAACTCCAGCGACAGCTTCTTGATGGTCGGCGCGCACTGCTCCATCAGCAGGCGGCCCACCGCCGTGGAGCCGGTGAAGGTCAGCTTGCGCACCGTGGGGTTGGACGTCATCTCGCCGCCGATCTCCTTCGGCGTGCCGGTCACCACGCTGAACACGCCGGCCGGCACGCCCGCGCGCTCGGCCAGCACGGCCAGCGCCAGCGCGCAGTACGGCGTCGATTCGGCCGGCTTGAGCACCATCGGGCAGCCTGCCGCCAGCGCAGGGCCGACTTTGCGGGTGATCATCGCGATCGGGAAGTTCCACGGCGTGATGGCGGCGCATACGCCGATCGGCTCCTTGGTGACCAGCAGACGGCGGTCCGCCCATGGGGAGGCCAGCGTCTCGCCGGCCACGCGCTTGGCTTCCTCGCCGAACCATTCGATGAAGGAGGCGCCATACGCCACCTCGCCGCGCGACTCGGCCAGCGGCTTGCCCTGTTCGGCCGTCATCAGCTGCGCCAGGTCTTCGGTGTTCGCCAGGATCAGGTCATTCCACTTGCGCAGGATGGCGGCGCGCTCCTTGGCGCTCTTCTTGCGCCAGGCCGGCCAGGCCGCGTTGGCGGCGGCGATGGCGCGGCGCGTTTCGGCGGCGCCCATCAGCGGCACGGTGCCAAGCTGCTCGTCGGTGGCGGGATTGGTCACGGCCAGCGTGGCGCCGTTGTCGGCGTCGCTCCAGGCGCCGTCGATGTAGGCCTGCTGGCGCAGCAGGCTGGGATCTTTAAGCTGCAACATGGATAAGCTCCTTTACTCCACGGTGAACGAGGATAAATCGGGATGCGGTTCGGGATAGGCCAGGTCCATCGCTTCCAGGGTCTCCAGCAGCAGGCTGGCGACCACCAGGTTGCGGTGGGTCTTGGAATTGGCCGGCACCACGTACCACGGCGCGTGCGGCGCGTTGGTCTCGCGGATGGCGCGTTCGTAGGCGCGCTGGTACTCGTCCCATTTCTTGCGCTGCTCGACGTCGGCCGGGTTGAATTTCCACTGCTTGTCGGGATCGTCCAGCCGCTCCTGCAGGCGCTGGCGCTGTTCTTCCTTCGAGATGTGCAGGAACACCTTGACGATCACCGTGCCAGTCTCCGTCAGCATGCGTTCGAAATCGCGGATCTGCGCGTAGCGGCGCTTGCACTCGGCGCCGTCGATCATGCCCTGCACCTTGGTGATCAACACGTCTTCGTAGTGGCTGCGGTTGAAGATCGCGATCTCGCCCTTGACCGGCACTTGCTGGTGCACGCGCCACAGGTAATCGTGGGCCAGTTCGTTGTCGGTCGGCTGCTTGAAGGCGGCGGCGCGTATGCCCATCGGGCTGATGCCGCTGAACATGGCGCGTATCGTGCCGTCCTTGCCGGCGGTGTCCATGCCCTGCAGGATCAGCAGCACCTTCTGCTGGTGCTGGGCGTACAGCTTGTCCTGCAAGGCGGCGATGCGGTCGATCAGCGCGGCGGTGCGCTTCAGGTCCAGCGCCTTGGCCTTGGACTTGCTCAGTTCCGGGTTGGCGGAGCGGCTGGAAAAAGCCGCGTCGTCTGCGTCGCTGTCGCGCAGTTTCAGTTTGGCGGATGCGCCGAAGCGCTGGCGGGCGTTATGTGTCATGGGATTAGCTTATCACTTTGCGGCAAGTGTGGCGGCACGGCAGCCCCACCACGCGGCTTCCTCGAATACCGAGAAGCCCGACAGGTCGGCGTGCGCGAACAGGATGGGGCCATCGGCCTCGCGCAGCGCCTTCATGCCGGCGTTGCTGCGGAAGTTGGGCCCCGGCGAGGCCATGGCGTGCCCGCGCAGCGTGATGTCGACCCGCTCGACGCAGGAGGCGAACTGCGATCCGTAGGCTTCCTTCAAATCGGCGCTGGCCAGCGCCAGCAGCTCCTCCGGCGTGGCGGCCTCCATCCAGCGGCGCGCGGCGCCGGGCTTGCGGTCGGACAGCGCGACGTAGGCGCTGAACACGGTTTTTTCAGGCGGCTGCACGCGGATGTCCTGGTGGGTGGAGACGACGAAGCCCAGTCCCGGCTCGCTGTACACCACGTTATCCCACGACAGCGGCTGGCTCGGTCGCTCGTCCGGGAAGCGCTTGAGCAGGAAGTTCGCCACCATCCACGGCGCGTACTGCGGCACGTGTTGGGCCGGATCGAAACCGTAGGCGGCGATGTTCTCCACCACCCGCGCCGCCACGTAGGTCGGCATCGCGCAGATGGCCTTGCGAGCGCGGACGATGTAGCTCGACGGTTGGCCGTTTTCCAGCTTGAAGCACAGCGCTTCGACGCCGTCCGCCGTCTTCTTCAGCGATACCGCGGTGCCGGCCATGCGCTGCACGCCGGACGCGCGCTCGATGCCGGAAGCCAGCGGCTGCAAGCCTCCCGGCCACGTGAGCCAGGCGCCGTTGCCGGCGTTGGCGGCCTGGCCCCAGCGGCTGCAGTAGTAGTGCAGCCCGGCCCAGGCCGAGACCTGGTCGTAGCGCGTGCCGTAGTCGTCGCGGCAGCAGTAGTTCAGGTACCAGTGCAGCGTCGGCGATTTGTAGCCGTTCTGCTCCAGCCACTGCTTGAGGGTGATGCGGTCCAGCGCCTGCCACTGCGGATCTTCCGACGACAGCACGGTGGGGAACACGAACACGCGGCGGCCATCGGCGCCATGCGTCTGGCGCAGCCGCGTTACCTCGGCGAAGAAACGCGTGTGTTCGTCGCGCTCCCACTGCGGCACGCCGTCGGTCGGGATGAAGCCGTCCTGCCAGTGGCCGTTGAACAGCAGCCGCTCCTCCGGTCCGTGCAGGATGTAGCGCTCGTCGTAGTAAGGCTTCTCCGCCATCGCATCCTTCTGGATGATCCCAAGGTCGGCCAGGATTTCGCGCACGTGCACCGATTCCGGCGATGGCAACGGCAGGTAGTGCGCGCCGGTCGGATATTCAAGGTCGCCGAAGGCGCCGCCGGCAGCGTTGCCGTGCGGCTGAGGGCCGTCGATCATCAGCACGTCGGTCTTGCCGAGTTTTTTCAGCTTCCACGCGGCGGTCAGGCCGGCCACGCCGGAGCCGAGGATGGCGATATCGGTGTGGATAACTTTGGACGGCGCCGGCAAGGGGCGGCGCTCGCGCAGGAAGTGGCCCTCGGCGCGGCCGGGATAATGCACCGTTGGCGTGACCTCCTGCCAGCGGTGAAATCCTGCCACGCTGCCCGCCGCCACCACGCCGCTGGCGCCGGCCCATACGAGGAAGGAACGGCGCAGCATCAGCGTATCACCCGGCGCCAGTCCTGCTCGAACTCGTGCACCAGCGATTGCGTGTTGAGGCGGTTCGGCTCCATCGGCAAGGCCTTCATGTCCGGTGGGAAGATGAACATCTCGCGGGTGGTGTCGGCGTTCAAGTAGCGCATCGGCAGGCGGTATTCGGTGGGCGGCTTGTAGTCCGCCTGTGGCGTGGCGAGAATGAAGCCCCATTCACCGAACGACGGCACGTAGGCGTGGTACGGGTAGGTTTTCAGGCCGACTTCGCGCAGCGTGGCGTCGATGGTCCAGTAGGCGTGCGGCGCGAAGAACGGCGACGTCGATTGCACCACCATCAGGCCATTGGCGGCCAGGTGCTTCTTCACCATGCCGTAGAACGGCACCGAATACAGCTTGCCCAGCGCGAAACTGGACGGATCGGGGAAATCGACGATGACGGCGTCGAACATATCGTCGTTGTGCTGCAGCCAGATCGCCGCGTCGGCGTTGATGACGCGCACCCGCTTGTCGCTGAACGAGCCGTGATTGAGCTTGACCAGTTCCTCGCGCTTGGTGAAGGCGCCGGTCATGGCGGGATCGAGGTCCACCAGCGTGACCTGCTGGATGTTCGGATAGCGCAGGATCTCGCGCAGCGCCAGGCCGTCGCCGCCGCCCAGCACCAGCACGCGCCGCGCCCAGGGCAGCGGTTGCAGCACCGGATGCACCAGCGCCTCGTGGTAGCGGTACTCGTCGCGCGAGGAGAATTGCAGGTTGCCGTTGATGTACAGGCGCAGGTCGTCCTTCCAGCGCGTGATCACCAGCCGCTGGTACGGCGTGGTGGTGGCGTACACGATCTCGTCGCCGAACAGGCCATGCTCGCCCCAGTAGGTCATCTTGTCGGCGAAGGCGAAGCCGAACACCAGCACGCACATCACGCTGGCGGCGCGCAGCATGCGGCCTGTGACGTTTTTCAGCTCTGTGCGGAACGCGGTAATTGTCCACAGGGCGACGCCCACGTTCAGCATCCCGAACAAAAAGCCGGTGCGCACCAGCCCCAGATACGGCGCCAGCACCAGCGGGAACAGCAGCGACACGGCCAGCGCGCCCAGGTAGTCGAAGGTCAGCACGCGGCTGACCAGCTCATTGAATTCGGTCTTGCGCTCGTTCAGCGCGCGCATCACCAGCGGCACCTCCATGCCGACGAACGCGCCGATCAGGAACACCATCACGTACAGCAGCGTGCGGAACGGCGCCGCCATCCACGAGAAGGTCAGGAACAGCACGGCCGCCGACAGGCCGCCCACCAGGCCGACCGCCAGCTCGATGTCCACGAAGCGCGCCAGCACATCCTCATCCCTGACATACTTGGAAAAATGCGCGCCCACGCCCATGGCGAACAGGTAGCAGCCGATAATGGTGGAGAATTGCAGGATCGAGTCGCCCAGCAGGTAGCTGGACAAGGCGCCGGCGATTAATTCGTAGGCAAGGCCGCAGGATGCGACGACGAAGACGGACAGGATGAGAATCTTTTTGGTCATTTAGCTACTTTTGCACTAATATGTTTGGGCGTTAGCAAGTCAACCACTTTAACCCAAGGTGCGCCGTGCCCGCCATCCTAAACTACCTGATTCATCTTTTACTGGCTGCCGTACTGCTGGCGGTCTTTTTCAAAGCCTATACGTGGATGACGCCTTTCGACGAGGTGCTGCTGATACGGCAGGGGAATTTCGCCGCGGCGCTATCGCTGGGCGGGGCCTTGATAGGTTTTTCCATCACCATCGCGTCGGCGCTGGTGCATACTGCCGATTACCGCGAGTTCTCCGCCTGGGCGCTCGGCGCGATGGTGGTGCAGATGCTGGCCTACGCCATCACCACGCGCGCGCTGAACATGGCGAAGGACCAGATAGAGGGTAACAACGCGGCCTTCGGCGGCTTGCTGGGCGCGATCTCCATTTCCATTGGCGCCATCAACGGCGCCTGCATTTCCTAATTTAGCGAGGACCATCATGGGCTTAGGCAGCTTTATCAAGAAGCAGTTTATCGACGTACTGCAGTGGAACGAGGAAGTCGACGGCGTCCTCGCGTGGCGTTATCCGATGCAGGACCAGGAGATCCAGAACGGCGGCGTGCTGGTGGTGCGCGAATCGCAGATGGCGGTATTCGTCAACGAGGGCCAGATCGCCGACGTGTTCGGCCCCGGCACCCACAAGCTGACCACGCAAACCCTGCCGGTGCTGACCAACCTGAAAAACTGGGACAAGCTGTTCGATTCGCCGTTCAAGTCGGATGTCTATTATTTCAGCACCCGCGTGCAGACCGGCCGCAAATGGGGCACGCCGCAACCGATCACCATCCGCGACAAGGACTTCGACATGGTGCGCGTGCGCGCCTTCGGCATGTACTCGTACCGCGTGGCCGATCCGCGTTTGTTCTTCAAGGAGATCAGCGGCACCCGCGAGGCCTACACCCGCGACCAGGTGGAAGAACAGCTGCGCGGCATCCTGATGGCCACCATGGCCAGCTCGCTGGGCAGCGCGCAAGTGCCGTTCCTCGACATGGCCGCCAACCAGGCGCTGATGGCGCAGCAGGTCAAGGGCGACCTGGCCACGGCGTTCAGCCGCTACGGCATCGGCCTCGATGAATTCAACGTCGCCAGCGTCAGCCTGCCGGAGGAACTGCAGGCCGCGCTGGACGAGCGCATCTCCGCCGGCATGAAGGGCGGCATGAGCGCCGACAAGATGGCCGGCTTCACCAAGTACCAGGCAGCCACCGCGATCCCGCTGGCGGCGCAGAACGAGGGCGGCATGGCCGGCATCGGCGTCGGCCTGGGCGCGGGTGTGCAACTGGGCCAGGTGATGGGCCAGGCGCTGGGCGCGTCGCTGGCACCGGCGTCGCCGGGTGCTCCCGCACCGGCGGCTCCAGCACCAGCAGCAGCACCGGCCGAGGACTCGATCGAGGCGCGGCTGGAAAAACTTAAGGGTCTGCTCGACAAGGGCTTGATCTCGGCTACCGACTACGACAGCACCAAGGCCGAACTGCTGAAAAAACTGCTCGGTTAAGCGCACTACATGCAAATCGTCTCCTGTCCCAGCTGCGGCGCGGAAGTCAAATTCCGCTCGCACGCCTCGGTTATGGCTGTCTGCGAGTATTGCAGCACCAGCGTGCTCAAAGACGCCGACTCGGTCAAGGACTTGGGCAAGATGTCCTCCGTGCTGGAGGACTACTCGCCGATCCAGATCGGCACCTCCGGGGTGCTGGGCAAGCGCCAGTTCACGGTGGTCGGCCGCATCCAGCTGCGCTACTCGGCCGGCATGTGGAACGAGTGGTACCTGCTGTTCGACGATGGCGTGACCTCGTGGCTGGGCGATTCGTCCGGCATGTACACGGTCACCGCCGAATTCAAGATCGATCCCGTGGCCGCGACGCAGCTGCCGGTGTTCGAGCTTCTGCAGCCCGGCCAGAATTTCCCGATCAACGGCGCGCTGTACACCGCCGCCGAAATCCGCACCGCCGATTGCATCGGTGGCCAGGGCGAGCTGCCGTTCAAAGTCGGCGAAGGCTACCAGGCCAAGGTGGCGGACTTCCGCCGCGGCGGGGAATTCATCACGCTCGATTATTCGGATTCACCGCGCCCCGTGGTCTACACCGGCCTGGCCGTCACGCTGGAGAGCATGAAGTGCCAGCTGCTGCGCGACGACGACACCATCCAGCGCGCGGCCGGACGCTATCGCGGCAAGCTCGATGCGCTGGACTGCCCGTCCTGCGGCAGCGGCATCAAGTACATTCCCGGCGTGACGGCCACGCTGGTGTGCCCGTCCTGCCACGCGCAGATCGACGCCGCCAGCCCGAAGGCCGAAGTGCTGGCCGCCGGCGAACGCGTGGCCGCCGTGCCGATGACGATAGAACTGGGCGCGACCGCCAAAATCAACAACCAGGAGTTCACCATCATCGGCATGATGCGCCGCGCCGACGACGAGGGCACGCAGTGGAACGAGTACCTGATGTACGGCACCCGCGCCGGCTTCTCGTGGCTGGTGGAGACGGACGAAGGCTGGTCCGGTTCGAACGTGATGGCCGAGTGGCCGGTGGCGTACGCGCCCGGCGCGCCGACGGTGACGGTGGACCGGTCGCAATTCTCCCGCCTGTACGACTACGGCTCGGTGGTGACCTTCGCTGCCGGCGCCTTCAACTGGCGGGTGGCGGCGGGCGACCGCACGCGCGTGCAGGAGTTTGCCGCCGGCCAGATCCGCCTGGCCGCCGAAAGCACGGACCAGGAGATGACGTGGTCGCGCTCGTCGCCGGTATCGGCCGACCAGCTCAAGGCCTGGTTCGGCGACAAGTTCAGGGGGCGCGTGGGCGCGCCTGCGGCGGCGGCCAAGGGCGGCAAGCGCCGCTACCGCGACACCGCCAAGTACATCATCTGGTTCATGTTGGCGATTAACGCGATACCGCTGCTGATGAATTTCTCCGGCACCTGGTTCCTCAGCCTGCTCGGCGCGGCGGCGATCTACCTGCCCGCCTGGTTTATGGATAACGAAGACAACTCATGAGTAAATTTTTCATCTACGCGGTCATCGTATCCGTGGTCACCTCGGGCAGCACCTGGATGCGCGCCATGAGCGGCAGTAGCAACTACAGCAGCGGCTACCGGGGCAGCACCTGGAGTTCCAACACCGGCGGCGGCGGCGGCAGTTACGGCGGCGGCTCCGGCGGCGGAGGCCACAAGTGAAACGCGAGGCGCTCCCTGGGCCGGCGGCCGTCCCGGCCGTGCATCTGCCGGCCGGCACGCATCTGCTGGCGGACCTGAGCGGCATCGCCGCCGACAAATTAAGCGATTGCGCCGCGCTGGAGGCGCTGCTGCGCGCGGCCGCCGAGGCGGCGCATGCGCGCGTGCTGTTCAGCCATTTCCACGGCTTCGGGGAAGGATTGGGCGTCACCGGCGTGGTGCTGCTGGCGGAATCGCACATCTCGATCCACACCTGGCCCGAATGCGGCTTTGCCGCCGCCGACATCTTCATGTGCGGCAGCGCGCAGCCGCAACTGGCGCTCGCCATCATCGAAGCGGCCTTGCAGCCGGCCTCCAGCCAGGTCAACACGGTGCGGCGCGCGCCTCCCGCGATCAGTTGACCCTGGCGGCGCTCTGGCTGGGCGACATCAGCTTGAGCGGCACATCGATGACCGCATCGTTGACGCTCAGGGCGGGCGCGACCAGCTGGCGTACGGTCACCACGATGCCGGACGGGTAGTCGAAGCCGGCGCCGGTGCTGCGGTCGACAACGTAACCGATGCCGCCGCCCAGCAGGATATTGCCCCACACCGCGCCATTCGCCCTGGATTCCGCCGTGGCATTGCCGACGTAGGCGTCCTTTTTGCAGTCGACCGTCAAATCGCCGGTGCTCTTGTGGACCACCACGCTGGCCGGGCTGGTCAGAGTCCAGCTGCCGGCGTCGTTGCTCAGGGTGCAGCCCAGGCCGGCGATTTCCTTGCTCTCGAAAACCGTCGTCACCGATACCGGCTGCGTCTTTTCGCCGATCACCGACGCGCAACCGGTCATAGCCAAAACGCCCGACAAAACGAGTATGCTCTTCATGTATTTTTCCTCGTGGACCAAGTCTCCAGCAAATTATCACTCAGGAAACAGAAGATGACAATCTGCAATTTTCAAGGGTGCGCGCCATGACGCTTTCCCGACTGGGGCAAATCGCCCTGCCGATTTCGGATGCCGACCGTTCCGAACAGTTTTACAGCGGCAGCCTGGGGCTACCCAAGCTGTTCCGCTACGGCGAATTGGTGTTTTTTGATTGCGGCGGCGTGCGCCTGATGCTGGATGGTTCGGCCAAGGCGCCGGTGCAGGCCGGCACCGGCGTGTGCCACTATTTTAAGGTCGAGCAGATCGAGGCGGTGGCCGCCGGGCTGCAGGCCAAGGGCGTGGTGTTCGAGGCGGCGCCGCACCTGGTCGCGAAGATGCCCGACCACGAACTGTGGATGGGCTTTTTCCGCGACCCGGACGGCCACCTGCTGGCCGTGATGGAAGAGAAGCGGGAAGAAAAGCGCTAAGCGGCTTGGGCGGCGGCCAATTCGCCATCCTTGGCGTTGGCCGCGGCAAACGCGGGCCGGCTGGTGACGCGCGCCACGTACTGCTCGATCACGGGCAGCTTGGGCAGCAGGTCGAAGGCGCCCATCCAGCCCAGCGACGTGGCCCACAACACGTCGACCGCGCTGAACCGGTCGCCCAGCAGGTACGGCCCCTTGGACAGCTGGCCGATGAAGGTGTTGAACATGGTGTCGAAATCGCCGTAGTGGCAGGACGACTTGTCGGCCGGCGTGTTCTTCATCCATTTGTCGACGATGGCCGGCTCGAAGCAACTGCCGTAGAACGCCATCCAGCGCAGGTAGGGCCCGCGCAGCGGATCGCCCGGCAGCGGCACCAGTTTGGCGTCCGGGAACAGGTCGGCCAGGTACAGGTAGATCGCCACCTGCTCGGTGACGATGGCGTCGCCGTGGCGGATCGCCGGCACCTTGCCCATCGGGTTGACGGCCAGGTAGGCGGCTTCGCGGTTCTCGCCCTTTTTCATGTTCATCACATGCAGCGCGTACGGCGCGTGCAGCTCTTCCAGCAAGGTCATCACGCCGGTGGAGCGCGAATACGGGCAGTGGTACAAGGTCAGTTGGGGTGCCATGGTGTTTCTCCTGTCGATGGTGAAGAAACGCCACGTTATCTCTTGCTATGATGACGGTCTTGTAAAAACGCGAATCCGATCATGCAAACCGTGACGAGCCGGCCCAAAGGCGTGATCAATCCCGCCGCGGCCGAGAAAGCCTTCCGCCTTGAACGCTACCTGCCGCCGCCGGACCTGGCGCCGTTTGTCGAATACTTCTGGCTGATCGCGTACTCCTTGCCGGACGGCGTGGTCCACGTGCAGCGCACCCTGCCCTCGCCCTGCATCCACCTGGTGTTCGACGCCGGCCGCACGGCGGTGTTCGGCGTGATGACGGGGGCGTTCGAATACACGCTCAAGGGCAGCGGCCGCATCCTCGGCGTGCGCTTTCTGCCGGGGGCGTTCCGCAGTTTCCTGAAGCAGCCGGTGCAGTCCGCAACCAACCGCGAATTACCGCTGTCATCACTGTTCGATTGCGACGACGCCGAGGCCGAGCGCAGCGTGCTGGCGGCGGCCGACGATGCCGGCATGGTGGAGGCGGCCAGCGCCATCCTGCGCCGCGCCCTGCCCGCGCCCGATCCCCAGACCGCGCGCATCGCTCAGATACTGGACGCGGTCCAGCAGCATCCCGACATCACGCAGGTGCGGCAGCTGGCCGATCACATCGGCATCGGCGTGCGCAGCCTGCAGATCCTGTTCAAGGAATACGTGGGCGCCACGCCGAAATGGGTGATCCGCCGCAACCGCCTGCTGGACGCGGCCGACCAGTTGTCGCACGGCAGCGAGGTCGACCTGGCCGCGCTGGCGCAGGCGCTGGGCTATTACGACCAGGCCCACTTCACCACCGATTTCGAAAAACTGGTCGGCAAGCCGCCGGCCGACTACCGCCGCAGTTGCAGGGAGCAGGCATGAGTCGTCGTTTTGCCCGCCGATTCAGCAATAGCAAAAATAGATATCTTTGACCAAGCCCGCGTGCTCCGGCGTCGCGACCCCAGCCAGCCATGGGTCCAAACGTGCCAGCAGGCCTTTTACCCCGGCGCCATTGCTGGACACTTGCTCAGCCTGCTCAAGCAAGCGATGTTGGTCCGCCGGATTGGGAATATAGGTCCGGATCAGTAGCGCCAGATTGGCGTTCAGCTCATCAAGTGTCATCATTTGTTCTGTTGAATATTTCGCTGATGTCCCGCCACTGAACGGAACCGGGACTCTCCTCGCCGCGCAGGAAAGCACAAAATGCGTCCGCCACCACGGCGGAAGTGAACCACTCGTTCGCGTTCAGTTTGATGGCGCCGCCGCCGAACATCAAGGCCGTTCCATCAGGATAGATCTTGCTGGGCGTGTCATGGAATGCGCGGAAATGCCGGCCAGTGGCAGCCTCGCGCCGCTCCAGCGCGCAGGTGATGATGCCGCCTGCCACCTGGATATAGCTGCCGTCGGCATCGACCAGCGAGGCATACGATGACGGCCCATGGCTGCGCAACGCCTGGATCGCACTGCGCACCTTTTTTTCGGTGACGTTCTCGATACTCGCCTTGCCTTCTATATCTAAACGCATCAAATGACTTTCCTTTCCAAGCGAATGGCAAGCATACCGCAACCTGGCAAGCTTGAAGCAGATTACGGCGCCGGGTCGGCCGCATCCATCAGGTTGGTGCGTAAATTGACCACCGCCTTCTGCAAAGCCTTGAAGTCTTCGGGCGCCAGGCCCGCCGCCTTGGCCGTGATTTCCCGGTAATCGAACGCTTTTTCGCGCAGCGCGCGCCCGGCGTCGGTCAGCGACACGCGCACGCTGCGCTCGTCTTCCGTGTCGCGCTCGCGGCGCACATAGCCCATGGCTTCCAGGCGCTTGAGCATCGGCGTGAGCGTGCTCGGCTCCAGGAACAACTTTTCACTGAGCCCCTTGACCGTCTGCCGGTCCTCCTCCCACAGGCAAATGATGGTGACGTACTGGGTGTAAGTCAGGCCAAGCTGCTCGAGCACGGGCTTGTAGACGCGCGAGTAGGCCAAGTTGGTCGAATAGATCGCAAAGCACATGAAATCGCCCAGTTTCGCGACGTTCTTGCGGGCATTGTGGTCGTTGCTCATATGAACTCCAAAATTTATTTATCGTGATAATCATTATCGTACTTGAAAATTGAGGAAACCCGGTATATATTTACGTTCATAATGATTATCGCGATAAGTAATTCATCCCAACCGATCCGCCAACCCAGGAGTGAACCATGAAGAACATCCGTATCCTCGCAGTCGCCACCGCAGCCGCCATCGCCGCGCAATTCTCCCTGCCAGCCATGGCCCAGGAGCAGCAGCCCTTTGCAGCGATCAAGCAAGTCGACGCCGGCGTGCTCAACGTGGGCTACGTGGATGAGGGACCGGCCAACGGCCCGGTCGTGATCCTGCTGCACGGCTGGCCCTACGACATCCACAGCTACGTCGATGTCGTGCCCTTGCTGACCAAGGCCGGCTACCGCGTGATCGTGCCGCACCTGCGCGGCTACGGCAGCACGCGCTTCCTGGATGCCAAGACGGTCCGCAACGGCGAGCCGGCCGCGCTGGCCGCCGACGTGGTGGCGCTGATGGATGCGCTGAAGATCGACAAGGCTGTGCTGGCCGGCTACGACTGGGGCGCGCGCACCGCCGATATCGTGGCGGCGCTGTGGCCGCAGCGGGTTAAGGGATTGGTGTCGGTGAGCGGCTACCTGATCGGCAGCCAGGAGGCCGGTAAGCAGCCGCTGCCGCCAAGCGCCGAGCTGCAATGGTGGTACCAGTTCTACTTCGCCACCGAGCGCGGCCAGGCCGGCTACGAAAAGAACCGCCACGATTTCGCCAAGCTGATCTGGCAAACCGCCTCGCCGCAATGGCGCTTCGACAACGCCACCTTCGACCGCAGCGCCGCCTCGCTGGAGAACCCGGACCACGTGGCCATCACGGTGCACAACTACCGCTGGCGGCTCGGCCTGGTGTCCGGCGAAGCGCAGTATGCCGGCCTGGAAGCGCGCCTGGCACAGTCGCCCGCCATCACGGTGCCCACCATCACGCTGGAGGGCGACGCCAACGGCGCGCCGCACCCCGAGCCGGCCGCGTATGCCAAGCGCTTCACCGGCAAGTACAAGCATGAAACGATCACCGGCGGCATCGGCCACAACCTGCCGCAGGAAGCGCCGCGCGCCTTTGCCCAGGCCGTGATCGAAGTCGACCACCTGTAATCATACGAGGCCTACCATGAGCAATCAGCCAACTCCGGCGTGGAACATCCATCACGCCTATATCGACGGCGCCTTCGTGCCGGTGCACGGCGAGCGCGTGGTGGAAAGCGTGAACCCGGCCACCGGACAGGTCATCGGCACCGCCCTGCTGGCCAGCCGCGAGGACGCGCGGCGCGCCATCGCCGCGGCCAAGCGGGCGCAGGAAGGATTGCGGCACGCTAGCAAGGACGAGCGCATCGCCATGCTGCGGCGCCTGCAGGCGGCCGTGCTGGCGCACACGGACCGCATCCGCGATGTCACGATCGAGGAATATGGCGGCCCGCTGGCGCGCGCCCGCTGGATCAGCCAGTACGCGTCGCAATGCTTTGCCACGGCGGCCGACGCGCTGGCCCAGCATGAACCGGTCCGGCGCATCGGCGAGGCGACCGTGCTGATGCAGCCGGTCGGCGTGGCCGCGCTGATCGCGCCCTGGAACAGCGCGGCCGGTTCGATCTGCAGCAAACTCGCCTCCGCGCTCGCGGCCGGGTGCGCCTCTGTGATCAAGCCCAGCGAACTGGGCCCGATCCAGGCGCAGGTGGTGGCCGAGGCGCTGCATGCGGCGGAGCTGCCGCCCGGCGTGTTCAACATCCTGCTCGGCTCGGGCAGCGACGTCGGTGACGAGCTCAGCAAGCACCCCGACATCGCCAAGATTTCCTTCACCGGCTCGACCGCGACCGGCAAGCTGATCGCGCACGCCGGCATCGACACCATGAAGCGGGTCAGCCTGGCGCTGACCGGCAAGTCCGCCTCCATCCTGCTGGACGACGCCGACCTGGAGCACGCATTGCCGCTGGCGGTCAACGCGGCGTTCATGAACAACGGCCAGGCCTGCGTAGCGGGCAGCCGCCTGCTGGTGCCGCGCGCCCGCATGGACGACATCGCCGAGCGCGTAGGCGCCATCGTGGCCGGCATGCGCGTCGGCGATCCGCGCGACCCGGACACGCACATCGGGCCGCTGGCCAGCCGCGCCCAGTACGAGCGCATACAGCACTACATCGGGCGCGGCATGGCGCAGGGCGCCACGCTGATCGCCGGCGGCGAGGGCAAGCCGGCCGGCCTGGACGCGGGCTTCTTCGTCAGGCCCACCGTGTTCGCCCATGTGCGCAACGACATGGACATCGCGCGGGAAGAGATTTTCGGACCCGTGCTGTCGATGATCGGCTACGGCGACGAGGAAGAGGCGATCCGCATCGCCAACGACTCCGACTACGGCTTGCAAGCCTACGTGTTCACATCGCAGCCGCGGCGCGCGCAGCGGATTGCCGGACGGCTGGAGGCAGGCACCGTGCTGATCAACCGCATCGTCCCCGAACTGCTGGCGCCATTCGGCGGCGTCAAGCAATCGGGAATCGGCCGGGAGTTCGGGGTGTTCGGACTGGAAGCGTTCCTGGAACCTAAAACCATCGTGGAAGGCAGCACCGCCACTTAGCCAACGCACGAAGAGCTACGGCCTTTGACGCTACGCCAAATCGACTATACTTTCTGAAGGTCCAGCGCAGCATTGAGGGAAATCCGCCGTGTCTACGAATAGTAAATTGCCTCTCTGCGATGCAGAGCTTGAAGCATTTGAAGCGACCCGCGACTTGGCTGCCGAGTTACTGCAAGCCGGCGAGCAAATGCGAGCGGGGCTTGGGCGCGTGGTCTATTCCCCTTTGATCGCCGCACGGAAAAATACCGGCCTGACTCCGGAGCAGTTCGCCGCTTTGCTCGGCATTTCCGTCGACACCCTGGAGAGCTGGGAGCAAGACCGCAATCCGCCGACCGGTGCCATACGGACCCTGATTGCCATCGCGCTCCGCCACCCCGAAGCGCTAGTCGCAATCGCCAACCAGCCTCTGGAAGTGTGAAGACAATTGACGGCGCCATCATCCGATGAGACACTGTGCGCCTTACTTACCCACAGGAGACCATAAAATGCGCCAAGTAGATACTGCCCTCCTGTCGGCTGCCTGATTACGTCGGGACTCCCCTCTGTAGTGTGTTGACCCGCGCGTTTTCGCGCAGCTGACTTCCCGTATTCGCCACCCATTCGCTTTTTCGCGAAGGGTATTGCTCGTCTTACCGGAATCAGGAAACACTCACACCATGATCGACATCGATTTTGAATCGCTGCGCCTTATCGGCTTAACGCAAACCATCGCCAGCCAGCTTTATCTTTTACACGACGCGCCCGCCAACGCCCAGCTGGTGCGCATCACCGAAGTCCAGCGCGACTGGCTCACCGTCCACGACGGCCACGACGAATTCCGCGCGCGCGTGCTGCCGGCGCTGCACGACGCCGCGCTGGCCGTCGGCGACTGGGTGCTCAGCACCACACTGGCGCACGACGAACGCTGGCTCAGCGCGCTGCTGCCGCCCACCACCCACATCGCCCGGCGCGGCAACGACGGCCGGCATCACAGCCTGGTCAGCAACGTCGACACGGCGCTGCTGGTAATGGGCCTGGACCACGACTTCAACCCACGCAGGCTGGAGCGCTACATCGCCATCGTCAAGACGGCCGGCGTGGAGCCGGTGGTGGTGATGAGCAAGGCCGATATCGGCGACGAGGTGGACCAGCGCATGGAACTGTTGCGCCAGCGCCTGCCCGCCAGCATTCCGCTGCTGGCCGTCAACACGCTCAGCGACGACGCTGCGGCGCAGCTGGCGCCGTGGCTGGGCGCGGGCCAGACGCTGGTGTTGCTGGGCTCCTCGGGCGCCGGCAAATCCACGCTGACCAACACGCTGACGCAAGCCGGCCAGCAGACCGGCGGCGTGCGCAAGGGGGATGGACGCGGCCGGCACACGACCACGTCGCGCTCGCTGCACCGCTGCGCCGGCGGCGCCTGCATCATCGACACGCCGGGCCTGCGCAGCTGGCAGCCCGACGCCGACGAGGCCAGCCTGACGGCCGCCTTCGACGACATCGACGCGCTGGCTGCGCAATGCCAGTTCCGCGACTGCCGCCACGCGGGCGAGCCCGGCTGCGCAGTGCGTGGCGCGGTGGACGAGGACCGTCTACTGAACTACCACAAGCTGCTGCGCGAAGCCCGCCGCAGCCAGCAAACGCCGCTGGACCGCATCGCCGAAGTCGCCAAGTGGAAGGTGATGCAACGCGCCGCCGTGGCCCGCTCGAAGGACAAGTTCGGCAAGCGATAACCGGCATTTGATGCTGCACCAGATCGACTATACTGCCTTTAGGTATAGTCGATCGACAGAGTAGGAGGACATATGAGCCAGCAAGTCATCCATCGTGATCCGGAAATTTATAGCGGCGCCACGGTGTTTGTAGGTACTCGCGTGCCACTTTCGGCACTCTTTGATTATTTGAAAGCCGGAGAGTCCCTTCAAGGTTTTCTTTCCGATTTTCCATCGGTATCAAAAAGCGCAGCGATCGCCGCACTAGTGATCGCTGAACAATGTGCAGACCGACAATGCACATCCTGTTAGATAAGTTCTCTAACGCCCCCTTGGCCGCCGCTCACAGCGCGACCACGGCCGCAATTTCGGAATAGTTCCAACAACTCCGGAACAGCAGGGAAGCCCGGCTAACGTGAAAATCTTCGCGTAACCCAAACTTCCCCCTCGTCAGGAGCCGCAGCATGGAACAAAAGCCCCCTGCCATCATCCTGCTGCACCGTGGCCCGCCACGGTTGCAGCCCTGTCACGACGGCGCCGCGTACGGCTGCTTCACCGAAGCCGGCCGGCGCGGCAATCATCTTTCGCTGCGGGCTTATCCAAGCACCGAAAGCGCGCGCGCAGCGCAGGCAGCAACGCCGCTAACAGAACACACGATGCTGTTGCAGGCACCCTATCCCATACATGCCCTCCCGCTTCTGCCGCCCGCCGATCCGCTACGCGAACCTCGCTGCAAGCGCGGCGTGGTGCTGGTCCACCTGTTCCATGGCGCCTGCTTCGGACGGGTCGACGAGCTCGTGGACCGCTACCGCGGCACCGGCGTGGTGGAGGCGGGCCTGCTGGAGGCTGTCGATACCGATTGCGTGGCCTGGGTAGCCATCGTGCAAGACATGCAGGCGCTGGCCGCCCTGCACCCCGCCCTGCGCGCGACCGAGGCGGCGCTCGATACCCACGCCGAGCTGCTGCTGCTGGAACCGTGTGCCGCGTCACGCTTGCGCTGGATCGGGCTAAAGCAGTGATATCCTTACAAGGTCGTCGCCAATGGAGATACCACGCCATGTTGGACCGCAGCGCCATGCAGGAGATGAATCGCGTACTCGATGTCGCGCCGCGCCTGCGTCCCGACGTGTGCGGCCATGGCGCATCCATCACCGAGCGCTGGGCCCATAGCGGCTTCACGTCCCATGTCGAGCCCATGGCGGACCATGTGGTCATGACCTATTACGGCGCGCCGCAAAGAATCGAATGGCGCGACGGCAGCCGCTACCAGCAAGGCGTCACGCGGCAGAAGGCGGTCACGGTGATTCCCAGCGGCCACGAGGCGGCCTGGATGATTGCCGGCGCGATCGAGGTTTCGCATGTTTATTTTTCGGACGCGCGCCTGCAGACCTGCGCCGAGGCGACCGGCCATCGCGGCCCGGCGGTGCAGCTGCTGGACCGGGTCGCGCTGCCCGATCCCACCGCCAGTGCCTTGCTCGAGATCCTCGCTTCCGAAGCCTGCCGCGACGACGCTGGCAACGGCCTGTTTGTCGAGCAGGCGGTCGATCTGCTGTGCATGCAACTGGTGCGCGCCCACTCGAACACCTGCCGCGACGAGGGCAAGCGCGCCGGCGGCTGCCTGGCGAACTGGCAGGTGCGCCGCGTGACGGAATATCTGCAGGAGCGGCTCGATGAGGAAGTCCGGCTGGATGATCTGGCGAAGCTGGCCGGCTTGTCGCGCTTCTACTTCTGCGCCGCCTTCCGCCGCAGCACCGGCCTGACGCCGCACCAGTGGCTGCTGACCCAGCGCATGGCGCGCGCCCGCGCACTGATGGCCGATCCTTCGATACCGCTGATTCAGGTCGCGCTGGCGGTCGGCTACCAGACCCCGTCCGCCTTCGCCGCCGCGTTCCGGCGGAGCGAAGGGATGAGCCCCACCGAATACCGGCTGCGCTGCTGAAGCGCCGCCGCCGGTTACGATGCCGCCGGCGGCATGTCGGGCTTGCGCATCAACATCGGCAGGCAAAACACATACAGGCCGGCGCCGATCAGCCATACCAGGCCGGGGAAGCTGCCGCGTGACATGAAGTAGATCGTGCTGATCGCCACCGGGCCGATCACGGTCGCCAGGCTGGCGGTGCTGGCCAGCACGCCTTGCAGTTTTCCCTGCTGGTCCGGGCCGACGCTGGCCGACACCAGCGATTGCAGGGCCGGCGCGCCGATGCCGCCCAGGCAGAACAAGGGCATCAGCGCGAACGCCATCCAGCCCTGGTTGGCCAGCGCGATCAGGACATAGGCGCAGCTGTCTGCCGCGATGCCCACCATCAGCGCGCGGCGTTCGCCCCAGCGCTCCGCCAGCGGCCCCACGATGAACGCTTGCGCCAGTGCGTGGAACGCGCCGAAGCAGGCCAGCGAGATGCCGATGGTCAGCGAGTCCCAGGCGAACTTGTCCTCGCCGTACAGCACCCACACGGTGCCGCCGATTTCACCGATCACCACCAGCAGGCCGGACGCGCCTATCAACGGCAACAACGACTTGAAGCTGGCCGCCCAGCGCAGATTGGCCAGCGGGTTGAACGACATGCTCTCCGCAGGCGCCGCACCGCTGGCGCGCGCCGTGTGCGATTCGCGCACCACCAGCAAGGTCAGCACCAGGTTGACGGCGTTCATCGCCGCGGCCGCCAGGAAAGGCGCCCTCACCCACCACTCGCCCAACAGGCCGCCGATCACCGGGCCGATGATGAAGCCGATGCCGAAGCACGCGCCCAGCTGGCCGTAGCGGCGCGAGCGCTGGTCCTCCGGCGTGACGTCGGCGATGTAGGCCGACGTCACGGCCATGCTGGCGCCGGTGATGCCGGCGATCGCGCGGCCCACGAACAGCAAGGCCAGCGACGGCGCCATCGCCATGAACAGGTAGTCGGCCACGGCGCCGGCCAGCGACAGCAGCAGCACCGGCCGGCGGCCGATGCGGTCGCTCAGCACGCCGAGGATGGGCGAGAAAATAAACTGCATCAACGCGTACAGTCCGGTGAAGGCGCCGAAGCGCCAGCCCAGCTCGGACGTATGGCCGACATCGCGCATCAGTTGCGGAATGATAGGCATGGTCAGCCCGATGCCGACGGCGCTCAGGACAACGGTGGCAAGGATGGTCAGCAGTGCTCGGTTCATCTGGCTCTTTTCACAAAGTAGCCGCCGATTGTAGAACGATCAAGCACGTATGGCTGTGGTCGCTGTCACAAACTGCCAGCCTTGCTTCACCAAGCACGTGAAAATGATAGGCTAGTCATTCCGATAAAGGAGGACGATATGCCGATCACAGGAAGTTGCCACTGCGGGAAGACCACGTTTCGTATCGAAGGCGAGATTCCCGACGCACTGACCCGTTGCACCTGCTCGTTCTGCGCCAAGCGCGGCGCCCTGCTGGCGTATTACCAGCCCGCCCAGTTTCACGTGACCTCGGCGGCGTCCGACGATGGAGTGTATCGCTGGCAGACCAAAATGGTAGCCCACCATTTTTGCGCCAACTGCGGCTGCGCGACCTATTCCGATAGTCCGGCGTTCGAGATGGACGGCAGCTGGGACCAGCACACCCGCCGGATCGGCGTCAACGCCCGCCTGTTCGACAATTTCGACGCGGCCGCAGCCAACATCGAGGTCATCGACGGAAAAAATCTTTGGTAGCTTGGGATCCCGGCAAGCGCTGGCGCCAGCCATGGCTTAGTGATTCTTGACGACGTGCTTCGTCAGTGCGCCCTGGTTGTCGAAGTAAAAATCCAAGGTATCCGGATCAACGAAGGTCTGGCAAAAGCCCAGGTAATAGGAGATTTCGCCGCCATGGTCGTTGTCCGGCTGGCCGAGCAGCGCGACGAGCTGACTCTTTTCCATGCCGGTCTGGACATGCTTCTTCAGCAGGCTATCGATCATCTCGCCTCGCGTGTCGCAACGGTCGCTGTCGTGGGCTGCACGCGCCCAGACTTGCTGATCGAAGCCGGCACGGGAAAACGGCGAGGAAAACATCACCCAGCCGAGATACAGCGCGAGCACCGTCAGCACGGTCACGAAGGCGGCCTCGGCTTTGATGTACCACGCAACAACGGTTTCTATTTTCATATTCCCGCCAATAAAAAAGGCAGCCGAGGCTGCCTTTTTGCTGTGATGCTGATGCGTTGCTTAGTGCTTGGCGCGCAGTTTGGCGATCGCTGCCAGCTGGCCGATGGCCGCTGCCAGTTCGGCTTGCGCTTTCGCGTAGTCGATCCCGGAGGTGTTGTTCGCCAGCGCTTCTTCGGCGCGTTTCTTGGCCGCTGCCGCTTTGGCTTCGTCCAGATCCTTGCCGCGAATCGCGGTATCCGCCAGCACCGTCACGGCGCCCGGCTGCACTTCCAGTAGGCCGCCCGCGACGAAGACAAATTCTTCCTCGGCTTGACCTGGTACCTGGATGCGCACCGCGCCCGGACGGATGCGGGTGATCAGCGGCGTGTGCTTGGGATAGATCCCCAGCTCGCCCTGCTCGCCCGGCAACGCGACGAATTCGGCTTCGCCCGAGTAGATCAACTCCTCGGCGGAAACCACGTCAACGTGAATAGTGTTTGCCATGTGTGTCCTGTCGGTGTGATGCGGCCCCGCTCACGCGGAGCCGCGCTCAAAGCTCAACGATTAGTTGAGTTTCTTGGCTTTTTCGATTGCTTCGTCGATCGTGCCAACCATGTAGAACGCTTGTTCTGGCAGGTGATCGAGTTCGCCGGAAGCGATCATTTTGAAGCCCTTGATCGTGTCTTTCAGCGAAACGTATTTACCTGGCGAACCGGTAAACACTTCAGCAACGTGGAACGGCTGCGACAGGAAACGCTGCATCTTACGTGCGCGCGATACCAGCAGCTTGTCTTCCGGCGCCAGTTCGTCCATACCCAGAATCGCGATGATGTCACGCAGTTCCTTGTAGCGCTGCAGGGTGCCCTGAACAGCGCGCGCGGTGTCGTAGTGCTCTTGACCGACGACCAGCGGATCCAGCTGACGCGAGGTCGAATCCAGTGGGTCCACCGCAGGGTAGATACCCAGCGAGGCGATGTCACGCGACAGAACGACGGTCGAATCCAGGTGACCGAAGGTGGTCGCTGGCGATGGGTCGGTCAAGTCATCCGCTGGAACATACACAGCCTGGATCGAGGTGATCGAACCGGTCTTGGTCGAGGTGATGCGCTCTTGCAGACGGCCCATTTCTTCGGCCAGGGTAGGCTGGTAACCCACTGCGGAAGGCATACGGCCCAGCAGTGCGGATACTTCGGTACCGGCCAGCGTGAAGCGGTAGATGTTATCGACGAAGAACAGAACGTCCTTGCCTTCGTCACGGAACGCTTCCGCCATGGTCAGGCCGGTCAGCGCGACGCGCAGACGGTTGCCAGGTGGTTCGTTCATCTGACCGTAGACCATCGCTACTTTCGAGTTGGCTGGGTTTTCCAGGTCAACTACTTTAGCGTCAGCCATTTCGTGGTAGAAGTCGTTACCTTCGCGGGTACGCTCACCAACGCCGGCGAACACGGACAGACCCGAGTGCGCTTTAGCGATGTTGTTGATCAGTTCCATCATGTTCACGGTCTTGCCCACACCTGCACCGCCGAACAGACCGACCTTACCGCCTTTTGCGAACGGGCAGACCAGGTCAATAACCTTGATGCCGGTTTCCAGCAGGTCCTGCGACGGCGACAGTTCGTCGTATGCAGGAGGAGTGCGGTGGATCGAGGCGATCTGGTCGTGAGCGACCGGGCCGCATTCGTCGATCGGGTTGCCCAGCACGTCCATGATGCGACCCAGGGTAGCTTTACCCACTGGCACCATGATCGGCTTGCCGGTGTTCTGGATCATCATGCCGCGGCGCAGGCCGTCGGACGAACCCAGAGCAATGGTACGGACCACGCCGTCGCCCAGCTGTTGTTGTACTTCCAGGGTCAGCTCGGAGCCAGCCATCTTCAAGGCATCAAATACCTTAGGCATCGCGTTGCGTGGAAACTCTACGTCCACCACAGCGCCGATACACTGAACGATTTTGCCATCAGCCATGTTCGTTCCTTCAAATATAGTTAAATTCGTTTAAACCGCAGCCGCACCGGCGACGATTTCGGAGAGTTCTTTGGTAATCGCAGCTTGACGGGTCTTGTTGTAAATCAGCTTCAATTCGCCGATCACGTTACCGGCGTTGTCGCTTGCCGATTTCATCGCCACCATACGCGCCGATTGCTCGGACGCCAGGTTTTCCGCCACCGACTGGTACACCAGCGCTTCCACATAGCGCTCCAGCAGCTCATCAATCACGGTCGCCGCGTCTGGCTCGTAGATGTAATCCCAGTTGTGATTACCTGCGTCAGCCTGCGTCTTGGCCGCTGGCAGTGGCAGCAACTGCTCCACGACCGGCTCTTGCTTCATCGTGTTAATGAACTTGGTGTAGCACAGGTAGACTGCGTCGATCTCGCCATTCTGGAACTTTTCCAGCATGACCTTGACCGGTCCGATCAGTTTTTCCAGGTGCGGCGTGTCGCCGATCTGCGTTACTTGCGCAACGACAGGGATGCCCACGCGATTCAAAAAACCCAAACCTTTATTACCGATAGCTACCGCGGCAATCTTGTTGCCGGCTGTTTCCAGCTCACGGGTTTTCGCCGTCACCATGCGCAGGATGTTGGTGTTCATGCCGCCGCACAGACCTTTGTCGGTGGTGACGATCACGAAGCCAATTGCCTTCGCCGTGTCCTTTTGCTCTTCAGCCAGGAACGGGTGGGTGTATTCCGGATTTGCGGTAGCCAGATTAGCGGCGATATTGCGAATCTTTTCACTGTAGGGACGGGCGGCGCGCATGCGATCCTGCGCTTTGCGCATTTTCGATGCGGCGACCATTTCCATCGCCTTGGTGATCTTCTTCGTATTCTCTACGCTCTTGATCTTGCCACGTATCTCTTTGCCTACTGCCATGAGTCCTTACTCCTTCTGCGCGGAAGGCGTCCCTTGCGGGACGCCGTTGTGCTTAAAATGCGCCGGATTTCTTGAAGTCCGCAATGGCCGCCGACAGCGTTGCTTCGCCGTCTTTGTCCAGTTGCTTCGACGATTCAATCTTGGACATCAGGTCAGCTTGCTTGGTCTTCAGGTAGGCGTGCAGGCCAGCTTCGAACGGCAGAACTTTCTTGACTGGCACGTCGTCCAGGTAGCCCTTGTTCACTGCGAACAGCGAAGCGGCCATCATGGAGATCGACAGTGGCGAGTACTGAGCCTGCTTCAGCAGTTCGGTCACGCGGGCGCCGCGGTCCAGCTGCTTGCGGGTCGATTCGTCCAGGTCGGAAGCGAACTGCGCGAACGCAGCCAGTTCACGGTACTGTGCCAAGTCGGTACGGATACCGCCGGACAGGTTTTTGATGACCTTGGTCTGAGCGGCACCACCCACGCGCGACACCGAGATACCGGCGTTAATCGCAGGACGGATACCCGAGTTGAACAGCGAGGTTTCCAGGAAGATCTGACCGTCGGTAATCGAAATCACGTTGGTTGGAACGAACGCCGAAACGTCGCCAGCCTGGGTTTCAATGATCGGCAGTGCGGTCAGCGAGCCGGTCTTGCCTTTGACTGCGCCGCCGGTGAAGGCTTCGACGTAGTCGGCGTTGACGCGTGCTGCGCGTTCCAGCAGACGGGAGTGCAGGTAGAACACGTCGCCTGGGTATGCTTCGCGGCCTGGTGGGCGGCGCAGCAGCAGGGAGATCTGACGGTAGGCCACGGCTTGCTTGGACAGGTCATCGTACACGATCAGCGCGTCTTCGCCGCGGTCGCGGAAGTATTCGCCCATGGTGCAGCCCGAGTAGGCCGAGATGTACTGCATCGCTGCCGATTCGGCTGCCGATGCGGCCACAACGATGGTGTACTCCATCGCGCCGTGCTGTTCCAGCGAACGCACGATGTTCTTGATCGTCGAGGCTTTCTGACCGATAGCCACGTAGATGCAGGTCATGCCCTGGCCTTTTTGGTTGATGATCGCATCAACCGCTACGGCGGACTTACCGGTTTGACGGTCGCCAATGATCAGCTCGCGCTGGCCACGGCCAATTGGTACCATCGCGTCGATCGACTTCAGGCCGGTCTGCATAGGCTGCGAGACGGACTCACGGGCGATAACGCCAGGAGCGATCTTTTCGATTGGTGCGGTCAGCTTGGCATCGACAGCGCCTTTGCCGTCGATCGGCTGGCCCAGGGCGTTGACCACGCGGCCACGCAGTTCAGGACCGACCGGCACTTCCAGAATGCGGCCGGTGCACTTGACCGTGTCGCCTTCGGAGATGTGCTCGTAAGCACCCAGAATCACGGCGCCGACGGAGTCACGCTCCAGGTTCATCGCCAGACCAAAGGTGTTACCAGGGAATTCCAGCATTTCGCCCTGCATCACGTCCGACAGGCCGTGGATGCGGACGATACCGTCGGCCACGGAAATAACCGTGCCTTGGTTGCGTACTTCAGCGCCGCCATCAAGGCCTTGGATACGGCTCTTGATCAGCTCGCTGATTTCAGATGGGTTGAGTTGCATACTAACTCCTAAAAGTGTTTCTCTCAGCTTGCGCGAGATGAAGAATCTGTTCTAAGCGGCGCTTACGCGACCAGCGCAACACGCATTTGCTGCAACTTGGCGCGGACCGACGTGTCCAGCACCTGGTCGCCAACGACGACGCGCACACCACCGATCAACGCTGGATCCACGGTCACGACCGGGTTCAGCTTGCGGCTGAATTTCTTCTCCAGCGTGGCGACCAGCTCGCTCACTTGAGCGGCGCTCAGGTCGAAGGCGCTGGTGATGTCGGCGTCTGCCGCACCTTCCACGGCGTTTTTCAACGCCTGGAATTGCGCGCCGATTTCCGGCAGCAGACTGATGCGGCCGTTTTCGACCAGCATCGCCAGGAAGTTTTTCGCTTCCGTGTTGAGCGGCGACTTGACCAGTGCCGTAATGGCGGCGCTCACATCGCTAGCCGAAGCTTTCGGGTTGCGGGCGAATGCTTGCACCTCGGGGTGGGCACCGACCTGGGCCAGTTCGGCCACCAGTTCGGACCACGCCGCGAGGTTGAACGATTCCTTACCTGCTTGGGCTACGCGGAACAAAGCTTCCGCGTAGGGACGGGCGACGGTTGCGTTTTCTGCCATGATTACAGCTCGACAGACAGGCGCGACAACAGATCGGCGTGGGCCGAGGCGTTGACTTCGCGCTTGAGGATTTGCTCGGCGCCCTTCACAGCCAGGTCAGCCACCTGAGCGCGCAGCGCTTCGCGCGCCTTGGCCAGTTGCTGATCGGCGTCGGCCTTGGCTTGCGCAATGATGCGGTCCGCTTCGGCTTGTGCATTAGCTTTGATTTCTTCCGCAACCAGTTGCGCGCGCTTTTCAGCGTCGGCAACGCGTTGCGAAGCTTCTTCGCGTGCACCTGCCAGCGCTTCGCTGGCGCGCTTCTCAGCCACTACCATCGCTTGCTGGCCTTGGTCGGCCGCAGCCAGACCATCAGCGATACGCTTGGCACGCTCATCCAACGCTGCATTCAGCGATGGAAATACGAACTTCATCGAAACCCAGACCAACACCGCGAAGGTGATCATCTGACCGATGAGAGACATATTGATGTCCATACCTTTGCTCCTAACTAAAAGTTTCTCCTAGAAGGGAGCGAATTAATGTGCCGCCAGAACTGCTGCCAGGAATGGGTTGCTGAAGGTGTACAGCAGAGCAACACCGACGCCGATCATCGAGATCGCATCCAGCAGACCAGCGATAACGAACAGTTTGGTTTGCAGTTGTGGCATCAGTTCTGGTTGACGAGCCGAAGCTTCCAGGAATTTGCCGCCCAGAATTGCGAAACCGAGTGCGGTGCCGATAGCGGCCAGGCCGATGATGATTGCTGCGGCCAGAACGGTCATGCTTTGTACTTGTGCGATCAGAGCTTGCATTGAATTTCTCCTAAGATTTTAAAAAAGACTACAGATACTAAAAAAGTTAAAACGATTTGTTGCTTAATGTTTCTCAACCGCAAGGCTCAGATACACAACAGTCAACGCCATAAACACAAACGCTTGCAGGGTCACCACCAGGATGTGGAAGATAACCCAAGGACCACCCAGCAGCCACTGCGCCCACCATGGCAGCAGAGCGATCAGAATGAACAGCAGCTCGCCGGCATACATATTGCCGAAGAGTCGCAGCGACAGCGACAGTGGCTTGGCCAGCAACTCGATCATCTGGAAGATGAAGTTGACCGGGGCCAGCACGACAGCCATGAAGCCATGGGCGTGGAACGGCGCGGTCAGCAACTCTTTACCCCAGCCGCCGAGACCTTTGGCTTTGATCGAGAAACCAATAATGCACAGCATGACGCCGAACGACATGCCGAAAGTGTGGTTGACGTCCGCGGTCGGCACGACTCGCAGCTTGTGGACGCCAGCGTAGCCAAGCAGCTTAGGCAGCAGATCGACCGGCAGGAAGTCCATCGCGTTCATCAGCCAAACCCAGCAGAAGATCGTGATGGCCAGCGGCGCGATGACCTTGCTCTTGGCGTGGAATGCGGAATTGACGACTTCGTTGACCAGCTCCATGACGGCTTCGACGAAGTTTTGCAGCTTGCCCGGTACGCCGGCGGTCGCTTTGCGCGACGCCATGTAGAACACGCCCAGGAAGATCAGGCCCAGAATGGCCGAAACCCAGAACGTGTCCAGGTTGAAGGTGGCGTCAGCATTCTTGAGATGGCTCAGGTGATGCTGGATGTACTCGATGGAGGTGGGCGCTTCGTGTGCCCCTACAGCGTTTTCTGTGGTCATAAAAGTATTAGATTTTGGTGATTAAATTGCGAGCAGTGAAAACCAATAGGCTAAGGTTGCCACCGCGAAACCCAAGATCAGCCATAACCAAGAGGCCGACTGAAACAGCGCCAGTGCCAGAATAAACAGCACTACCGTGATAAATATTTTTACAACTTCGGCGCGTACATGCGACCGGAAAGCTTTTTTGGCGTCATTTGTTCCGCCCGCAACAATCATCGCGTACATCAGACTCCCGATGACTGCGATTGCTCCGCCATAGGCGGCCGACCAAGCTTTGAGCACTCCGCCCAAGTTCCAGGCGAGCAAGGCGAATCCAGTGGCGATGGCCAGCTGGAGGGCGACGACTTTAAAAATCGGCTTGGAAATACTCGTCGAATCATTCATCTGGCGAGCTCCCGAAAAGCCGATAAAACCCAAAGACACGGGATTATATGTGTCTTTACTGTATCACGTCAAACATTGCTGCACCGCAGCAGAGCAATTGGTGCACGAAAGCGACGCTTTTATAAACATTTCCAAGCCGGTTGCACCAAGTTGGAACCAGTTAAGCGTTTTCGTTTTTCAGGAGCATTTTGGGGTCAAGTCTGACATTCGGACACGGCCTCGGCCGTAACGACGGTCTACGGCCGAGTTCGTGTCCGAATGTCAGACTTGACCCCAATTTTATTAGGCGCGCAGGCGGGCGAGGACGCCGTCGAGAATGTCCAGGTCGGCGAAGTCGATGATCATCTGGCCGCGGCCTTTGCTGCCCATCTTGAAGACGACCGGCGTGGCCAACTTGTCCGACAATTCTTCTTCCAGGCGGACGATGTCGCCGGATTTCTCTTTTTGACGCGCTTCGGCCGGCGGCGCTTTTTGATCTTCCAGCGTTTTTGCCACCAACTTTTCGGTTTCACGAACGGATAACCGTTTGGCGATCACCATGTTGGCCAGGTTGATCTGGGTCGCGGCGTCCACCGACAGCAAGGCGCGGGCGTGGCCCATGTCGATATCGCCGGCCATCAGCATGGTCTGGACCGCATTGGCCAGGTTCATCAGGCGCAGCAGGTTGGACACGGCGCTGCGCGAACGGCCGACAGCCGTGGCCGCCTGTTCGTGCGTGAAACTGAAGTCGGTGATCAGCCGATGGATGCCCTGCGCCTCTTCCAGCGGATTCAGGTCCTCGCGCTGCATGTTCTCGATCAGGGCCATCGCGGCGGCGGCCTGGTCGTCGACATCGCGCACCAAAACAGGGAGCACTTCCAGGCCGGCGATTTGCGCGGCGCGGAAACGGCGTTCGCCGGCGATGATCTCGTACTTGGTGGCGCCGGTCAGTTTGTCGGTGCCGACCGGACGGACCAGGATCGGTTGCATGATGCCCTGGGTCTTGATCGATGCGGCCAGCTCCTGCAGGCCGCCCTCGTCCATGCGCGTGCGCGGCTGGTACTTACCGGCCTGCATTTGCGTGACCGGCAGTTCGGACGGCGTGTTCGCGTCCGGGGTGGTGATGTCGCCGTCGCCGCCGAGCAGCGCTTCCAGGCCGCGACCCAGGCCTTTGAGTTTTTTGGTTGCCATTTTATTGCCTTACATTTTCTTGATGCGCTTGACCATCTCGGCGCCGAAGGCGATGTACGCCTGCGCTCCTTTGGAGGATGGATCGAAGGTGACGCCCGGCAGGCCATACGACGGCGCTTCGGCCAGCCGTACGTTGCGGGGGATGATGGTTTTGAAGACCTTGTCGCCGAAGTGCTGCTCCAGCTGGGCCGACACTTGCTGCGACAGCGTCATGCGCGGGTCGAACATCACGCGCAGCAGGCCGATGATCTTCAGGTCCGGGTTCAGGTTGGCGTGCACCTTCTTGATGGTGTTGACCAGGTCGGACAGCCCTTCCAGCGCGTAGTACTCGCACTGCATCGGGATGATGACGCCGTGCGCGGCGCACAGGCCGTTCAAGGTCAGCATCGACAGCGCGGGCGGGCAGTCGATCAGGATGAAGTCGTATTCCTTGTCGACCACGGCCAGCGCGTCCTTCAGGCGGCGCTCGCGGTTGTCCAGCGAGACCATCTCGACCTCGGCGCCGGCCAGCTCGCGGTTGGAGGGCAGGACGTCGAACTGTCCCGGCTCCGAACGCTGGCGCGCGGTGGCGACGTCGGACTCGCCCAGCATCACCTCATAGGTCGACGCAGGCAGGCCCGCCTTGTTGATGCCCGCGCCCATCGTGGCGTTGCCTTGCGGGTCCAGGTCGACCAGCAATACCCGCTGGCCCAGCTTTGCCAATCCGGCGGCCAGGTTTACCGTCGTGGTGGTTTTCCCCACACCACCCTTTTGATTCGCTACGCAAAAAATTTTCGCCATGTATTTCTTTGTGTTGTGCTTCTTAATTATTTATACTATTAAAACGATATAAACGATTTATACTGTTTATACAGTATGAACTGTATAAACCATTTATATCGTATAAATCGTTTACTTGGTTTCTGCCTGGATGAATACCAGGTGGCGCTCCGCGTCCAGTCCCGGCACTTCCAAAGGCTCCAGTTTCTGCACTTTCCATGGCTCTGGCAGCCGCTCGCGCTCCTCTGCCGGCGCCGTCCCTTTCAAGGCGATGAACCGTCCGCCCTCTTGCAGCAGGTGCCCGGACCAGTTGACGAAGTCGGACAGGTCGGCAAACGCCCGCGAGGTGATGACGTCGAACTTGGTCTTCACTTCCAGCTGCTCCACGCGCTTGGTGTACACCGTCACGTTGGCCAGGCCCAGCTCCGCCTTCACCTGGTTCAGGAAGGCTGTCTTCTTGTGCACCGTGTCGATCATCGACACTTTCATGTCCGGACGGCTGATCGCCAGCACCATGCCCGGCAAGCCGCCCCCTGCTCCCACGTCCAGTACGTTGGCCGCGCCGGCGAAGGCGGGCACCGCGGCCAGCGAATCCAGTACGTGCAGGGTGACCATCTGCATCGGATCGCGCACCGAGGTCAGGTTGTACACCGAATTCCACTTGTTCAGCAGCGCCAGGTAGTCCAGCAATTTCTCCACCTGGTCGCCGCCGAGGTCCAGCTTCAGACTGTTGATGCCTTGTTTTAAAACATCCGCGAGTACCGCACGGTCAAACACCTTCATTGAACAGCCTCATCTTTTTGCGCATTATCTTGACTAACAAAACCGCCGAAACCGGCCTTCTTCAGGTGCACCAGCAGCAGCGAGATCGCCGCCGGCGTCACGCCGGAGATCCGCGATGCCTGGCCCAGCGTTTCCGGACGCTGCGCGTGCAGCTTCTGGCGCACTTCCACCGACAGCGCGGTGATGTCCAGGTAGCTGAAACCTTCCGGCAATTTCAGGTTTTCGTAGTGCTCGTGGCGCTCGACTTCCTTGGTCTGGCGGTCGATATAGCCCGAATATTTGAGCTGGATTTCCACCTGTTCGCGCACCGCTTCGTCGCTGACGCCGGGGCCGGCCAGCTCGCGGCCGTCGATGCCGGACAGGCTCATCAGCTTGTCGTAGTCGACGCCGGGACGGGCCAGCAGGTTGGCCAGCGAGTATTCGCGCTCGATCGCCTGGCCGATGACGCGCTCGGATTCGGCAGCTTCCAGGATGCGTGGATTCACCCACGTGGAACGCAGGCGCTCCAGTTCGCGGGCGACGGCTTCGCGTTTGGTCTCGAAGGCTTCCCACTGCGCATCGCCGACGCAGCCCAGCTTGCGGCCGATTTCGGTCAGGCGCATGTCGGCGTTGTCTTCGCGCAGGCTCAGGCGGTACTCGGCGCGGCTGGTGAACATGCGGTACGGTTCCATCACGCCCTGCGTGACGAGGTCATCGACCATCACGCCCAGGTAGGCTTCGGAACGGGCCGGCGTCCAGGCTTCGCGGCCCTGGGTTTGCAGCGCGGCATTGATACCGGCCAGCATGCCCTGTGCTGCCGCTTCCTCGTAGCCGGTGGTGCCGTTGATCTGGCCGGCGAAGTACAGGCCGCTGATGGCCTTGGTTTCCAGCGATGCCTTGAGGCCGCGCGGGTCGAAATAATCGTATTCGATGGCGTAGCCGGGACGCAGGATGTGGGCGTTTTCCATGCCCTTCATCGAGCGCACCAGGTTGATTTGCACGTCGAACGGCAGGCTGGTGGAGATGCCGTTTGGATAGAATTCGTTGGTCGTCAGGCCTTCCGGTTCCAGGAAAATCTGGTGCGATTCCTTGGCCGAGAAGCGATGGATCTTGTCTTCGATCGAAGGGCAGTAACGCGGGCCGACGCCTTCGATGACGCCGGTGTACATCGGGCTGCGGTCCAGGCCGGCGCGGATGATGTCGTGGGTCTGGGTGTTGGTGTGCGTGACCCAGCATGGCATTTGCTCGGGGTGCATGGCGGCATTGCCCATGACCGAGAACACCGGCACTGGATCGAGGTCGCCAGGCTGTTCGGTCATCAGCGAGAAGTCGATGCTGCGGCCGTCGATGCGCGGCGGCGTGCCGGTCTTCAGGCGGCCCTGCGGCAGCTTGAGTTCCTTCAGGCGGGCCGACAACGAGATCGCCGGTGGATCGCCGGCGCGGCCGGCCGAGTAGTTCTGCAGGCCGACGTGGATCTTACCGTCGAGGAAAGTGCCGGCGGTCAGCACCACGGCCGGCGCCAGGAACTGCAGGCCGATCTGGGTGACGGCGCCGATGACGCGCTCGCCCTCCACCATCAGGTCGTCCACGGCCTGCTGGAACAGCCACAGGTTGGGCTGGTTTTCCAGGCGCGAACGAATGGCTTGCTTGTACAGGATGCGGTCGGCCTGGGCGCGGGTGGCGCGCACGGCGGGGCCTTTGGACGAATTCAGGATACGGAACTGGATGCCCGACTCATCGGTGGCGATGGCCATGGCGCCGCCCATGGCGTCGACTTCCTTGACCAGATGGCCTTTGCCGATACCGCCGATGGAGGGATTGCACGACATCTGGCCCAGCGTCTCAATGTTATGCGTGAGCAGCAGAGTCTTCTGGCCCATGCGGGCCGAAGCGAGGGCGGCCTCGGTGCCGGCGTGACCACCACCGACGACGATGACGTCGAATTTTGTAGGAAATAGCATGTTGGAATTGGTTAAAGCGAAGGGATCAAGCTCAGATTATAGAGTCTTTTTGCTGCTGCGACTTTTTTAAGCAAAAAAATATCGCTGGATTGTTCCACGTGAAACATTGAAAAAGGGCGCTTATCGTTCCCAATAAGCGCCCTTCTTTTGTTCCACGTGAAACAGTGTCACCACCGCAACCATGCATCGTAGCCAGTTTTTATGATCAGAACGATGACCACGACCAGGAACAGCTTGCGCACGAAGCCGCTGCCGTGCTTCATCGCCATGCGCGAGCCGATGATGGAACCGGCGATCTGCGCCACCGCCATGGTCGCGCCCAGTTGCCAGATCAAGTGGCCGCTGTAGCCGAACCAGACCAGCGCGGCGAAGTTGCAGGCCACATTGACGACCTTGGCCACGGCCGACGCACCGAGGAAGTCGAAGCCGAAGATGCGCACGAACAGGAACACCAGGAAGCTGCCGGTACCGGGACCGAAGAAGCCGTCGTAGAAGCCGATGCCGGCGCCGATCACCAGCGCCAGCGTCTGCTCCCTGGCGCCCGAGTGCACGGGCGCGTGGACGCTGCCGAAGTCCTTCTTGGCGAAGGTGTAGATGGCGACCGCCACCAGCACCACCGGCAACAGCAGCCGCATGAAATCGGCCGAGACCTTGGTCACGGTGTAGGCGCCGAGGAAGGCGAATACCAGCGCGGCCAGGGCGGCAGGCGTGGCCACCGACCAGGCGATGGCGACCCGGCGCGCGTAGCTGACCGCCGCGACACTGGTGCCGAAGATGCTGGCCAGCTTGTTGGTGCCGATCAGCGTGGCGGGTGCCATGTTGGGAAACACCGAGAACATTGCCGGGAGTTGTATCAGTCCCCCGCCCCCAACCACCGCATCCACCAGACCCGCACCGAACGCTGCCACACCCAACACCAGATAATCGACCATCGCCTTGCCATCCTCAACCATGCAAAGGCTACATTGTACGGAAGAAATTCAAAGCGGTTTATGCGCTGCCCGGGCGAGTGCAAATCAGGTAAGCTTCACGTGAAATCCACCACCCTGGAACCGCCATGACCGACTTCCCAGCGTTCGCATTCAGCACCGTCGCCCACATCGTTTCCGAGCTCGGCGCCGCCGGCCGGTTGGGCGAGCACATCGCCCAGCGCTTCCCGGCGGCCAGGCGCGCCCTCCTCGTCACCGATCCCGGCTTCCTGAAAACCGGCCTGGTCGATGCACCGGCCGCCAGCCTGCGCGCGGCGGAATTGGCGGTGGCGATCTATTCCAACGTGGTGGCGGACCCGCCGGAGGCGGTGGTGCTGGAGGCGGTTGCAGCCGCCCGCGAGCACCGGGCCGACATCGTCATCGGACTGGGCGGCGGCAGTTCGATGGACGTCGCCAAGCTGATCGCCGTGCTGGCAGGCAGCGACCAGCCGCTGAGCGCGATCTACGGCATCGGCAATGTGAAGGGTGCGCGGCTGCCGCTGGTGCAGATTCCGACCACCGCCGGCACCGGATCGGAGGTGACCAACATCGCCATCGTCACCACAGGGGCCACCACAAAAATGGGCGTCGTCGCGCCGCAACTCTATGCCGATCTCGCATTGCTGGACGCCGAACTGACGCTAGGCCTCCCGCCCATGGTCACCGCCGCGACCGGCATCGATGCGATGGTGCATGCGATCGAGGCCTATACCAGCCGTCACAAAAAGAATCCGCTGTCCGATATCTTTGCGCGCAAGGCGCTCGGCCTGCTGTCGGCCAGCCTGATCCGCGCCTGCGAAAACGGCGGCGACTTGGCCGCGCGCCAGGCCATGCTGCTGGGTGCGATGCTGGCCGGGCAGGCATTCTCGAACGCGCCGGTGGCGGCGGTGCATGCGCTGGCGTATCCGATAGGCGGCATCTTCCACGTGCCGCATGGGCTGTCGAACTCGCTGGTGCTGCCGCATGTGCTGCGCTTCAATGCGCCGGAGGCGGCCGCGCTGTATGCGGAACTGGCGGAGATCGTCGTGCCTCAGGCCAGCGGCAGCGTCGAGGCGAGGGCGGAGGCGTTGGTTGTTGCGATGCAGCAAATAGCCATCATCACGGGGATAGAGAGGACGTTGCAGCAGGTGGGCATCAGGGAAACGGATCTGGACCGGCTGGCGGACGACGCCATGCTCCAGACCCGCTTGTTGGGGAATAACCCCCGCACCGTCACGCGGGACGATGCGAGGGCGATCTACGCCGCGGCGTTGTAGACCTTAGTTGGGCACATCGACCGTGGTGCCGCTGACCGTGATCGCGTTGGCGCCGGGCGTGGCGGCGATGGGCGGCACATTGGCCACGGTGATCGGCGTGGTGTTGTCGGCCCGCGGCACCGTGCGCACCAGCTGCGACGATGGCAGCGGCGTTGCCGAGCTGCGGAGGTTGGCCAGCATCGCATCCAGCGCGCGGAACAGGTAGACGTGCAGTGGCACGATGTTGGCCGGCAGCGCGTTGGTGAAGGAGTCGAAGTGGTTGGCGTTGGTCACCTCGATATAGCGCAGCTTGCTGGCTGAACCTTCCACCGACGCGTTCAGACCCACGTACGCGCGCGAAGCGAAGTTCACCGGGATCAGCGTATCGCTACGGCCCTGCACGATGATGGCAGGCTTGCCGTGCAGATTGCCGGTCGCCGCCACCTCGGCCATGCCCGCCTTCACGCGCGCGCTCTGTGCCGCCAGCGTGCCGCTCAGTGCGCCGCCGGTGACGGGATCGACACCCGTCGCCAGCGAACGCAGGCACAGGAAGCCGTCCAGCGACTGGTCCGCCAGGCCGCTGCTCGGCGACACGCCAAAGTTGTAGGCCTTGGCGCCGCCCACCGAATCCTCGTAGAGCACGCTGCCGACGATACCGTTCTGGGTCGCGAAGCTGCTGGCCTTTTGCGCGGCCGTGAACGCCACCGGCGAGCCGGTCGCGTCGGTCGGGGCGAACGAGAATCCGCACACCTTGTCCGTCACCGAGAACTTGCCGTAGGCATTCGCATACGTCACCGCAACCAGGATGTTGGTGCCGGCGTGCGCCGCTTGCAGGATGTCGGAATCGGCCAGCCAGCCGTAGGCCTTCAGGCGCGCCTTGGCGTCCGCCTGTTGCGATGGCAGGTCGGTGCCGGTCAACAAGCCTTTGGCGGCCAGCGCCGTGCAACGGCCCGGCGCGGCGGCGGTGGAAGCGATGCAGGGCTGGTACAGCGCCGCATACGTCGAGTAGTCGAACAGCGCCTTGCCCTGCCCCGTCACGTTGACGCCGCCCTGGCGCACCGTGTAGCCGGTGGCGGTCTTGGGCTGCACCTGCGGCTCGGTGGCCGCCACGCCGCCGATCAGGCCCTTGGTGTCCTGTTCCGCAGCCAGCAGGGCCGAGCCGGCGCCGTTGGAAATGCTGGAGGCGATGGTCACCGTGTTCTTCGGCGTCAGGCGCACGATGTGGCTTTTGTTGTCCTTGGCCAGAACGCCGTACTTTTCGTTGAGCACGTAGAAGGCGAATTCCAGCGATTGCAGCGTGAACTTGCCCCAGTCCTTTTCCGGGTTCTGCTGCGAGTGCGCGTGCTTGAAGGCGATGCGCCCTGGCGATGACGAGGCGAACGCAGCGCGGTCGGCATCGCTCAGCGCCGGGGCGAACATGGCGTTTTTGCCGGCCGCGGCGCGGGTGGAACGGACGCCGCTTTGCAGGTTCACGCTGTCGTCGTCGAAGGTGTAGAGGCCGGTGCCGCTGCCCTTGTCGGCGTAGGCCACGGCGCAGTTGTTCTTCAGGCCCCACTCGCCGGCGCTGCCGATGGCGCCGTACACGCCGCGCGATCCGCTCGATGTGCCGGTGACGATGCAGGGGTTGTTGACGTCGAAGCCGTTCGGGATCTGCACCATCAGGGTGACGTTCTGGTTGCCGGTGCCGTCGTCGGAGTAGGCGATGTATTCGGTGCCGGCGATCATGCCCTGCCCCGTTCCAGCCACGCCCCTGGCGTCCACGTTCGGGCCGTACAGCGTGCCGTAGCCGCTGTTGATGTTGATGTCGAGCACGGCGCGGTAGTTGGCGTAGATGGCGTTGCGCCGCAGCTCCGCGGCGGTGGGATTGGACGGATCGGCATACGCCGGCGCGGTGGGAGCGGCCAGGCCGGTCGCGCCCAGGCCGGCGGTCAGCAGGTCGTCGGTGGTGCCGTCGTAGGTCTTGCTGCTGATGGTGCCCAGATACGCCGGCAGCACGTTTAAATCCTCGGCCGTGTCGTGCTCGTTGGCACCGCAGGCGGTCAGCGCAATGCCGGCCAGCGCCAGCGTGATTTTCTTGATGTGCATGTCATCCTCTATGTCGATAAAAAGTTACGGACGGACTACTCCCACTCCGGCCGGCGGCCAGACGAAATGTACTACCGGTGAAATAAAAACGCCGGACAGAACGTCCGGCGTATGTGCTGCATCAAGCTGCTTTTTTGGCGCTGCCGAGGCCGAACTTGGCGACGATCTCGCCGACGATGCCGCGCCGGAACAACAGCACGCAAACGATGAAAATGAAACCGATCACCATGTTGACCGCTTCGCCGATGGTGTTGAACCATTCGATGCCGGTGTGCGAGACCATGAAGATGCCGAAATCGCCCAGCTTGTTTTCCAGCGCGATGATGAGGATGGCGCCCAGCATCGGGCCGGCCAGCGTGCCCATGCCGCCCACCAGGGTCATCAGGATCACCAGGCCGGACATGCTCCAGTGGACGTCGGTCAAGGTCTCGAAGCCCTGCACCAGCATGTTGGACGCGCCCGCCAGGCCGGCCAGCGCGGCCGACAGCACGAAGGCCAGCAGCTTGTACTTGTCCACATCGTAGCCCAGCGAAATCGCGCGCGGCTCGTTTTCCTTGATCGCCTTCAGCACCTGACCGAACGGCGAATGCACGGTGCGCACGATCAGCATGAAAGCCAGCACGGAGATGCCCAGCACGAAGAAGTACAGCGCGGTGTCGTTGGTCAGGTCGATCATGCCCAGCAGTTTTCCACGTGGAACACCTTGCAAGCCGTCCTCGCCGCCGGTGAACTCGCCGGCGCGCAGCGCGCCGAAGTACACCATCTGCGCCAGCGCCAGCGTGATCATCGAGAAGTAGATGCCCTGGCGGCGGATCGCCAGCGCGCCCATCACCAGGCCGATGAAGGCGCCGGCCGCGACGCCGGCCAGCAGGCCCAGCTCAACCGGCCAGCCCCACACCTTCATCGCGTTGCCGGCCACGTAGCCGGCGGCGCCGAAGAAGGCCGCGTGGCCGAACGACAGCAAGCCGGTGAAGCCGATCAGCAGGTTGAAGGCGCTGGCGAACAGCGCAAAGCACAGCAGCTTGGCCAGGAACACCGGATAGCCGACAAACGGCGCCGCCAGCGCGATCGCGAAGGCGACGAGATAACCTAGGTTTTTATTCATCTGCGGCCTCTTATTTTTCTTTGCCGAACAAGCCGGCTGGACGGATCAGCAATACGACGACCATCACCAGGAACACCACCGTCGATGAAAACTCGGGGTAGAACACCTTGGTCAGGCCCTCGATCACGCCCAGGCCGAGGCCGGTCACGATGGAGCCCATGATCGACCCCATGCCACCGATCACTACAACGGCGAATACGACGATAATCAGGTTCTGACCCATCAGGGGCTGCACCTGGATCACGGGGGCCGCCAGCACCCCTGCAAAGCCCGCCAAAGCGACGCCGAAGCCGTAGGTGAGCGTGACCATCAGCGGAACGTTGATGCCGAACGCTTCAACCAGCTTGGGATTCTCGGTGCCGGCGCGCAAATAGGCGCCCAGTTTGGTCTTTTCGATGACGAACCAGGTCGACAGGCACACCACCAGCGAGGCCGCCACCACCCAGGCGCGGTAGTTCGGCAGCACCATGAAGCCGAGGTCGGTCGCACCGGCCAGCGCCTCCGGCACCTGGAAAGGCTGGCCGGACACGCCGTAGAACGAGCGGAAAACGCCTTCCACCAGCAGCGTGATGCCAAAGGTCAGCAGCAGGCCGTAAAGATGGTCCAGCTTGTAGAGCCAGCGCAGCATGGTTTTTTCAATGAGGATGCCGAACACACCGACGATCAGCGGCGCCAGTACCAGCATCACCCAGTAGTTCAGGCCGAGGTAGGCCATGCCCATCCAGGCGACGAACGCGCCCATCATGTAGAGCGCGCCGTGCGAGAAATTAATCACGTTCAGCAGGCCGAAGATCACCGCCAGGCCGAGCGACAGCATGGCGTAGAAGGAGCCGTTGACCAGGCCCAGCATCAGCTGGCTCATAATCATGGGCAAGGGGTAGCCGAATATTTCCATGAGATCACAATATAAAGATCGCCCTCCCGGACGGGACGGCGTGACACCAGAAAAAGGCCGGGCAAGGGCGCCCGGCCTGTGTGCAACTCAGCTTATTTCCACAGGGAGCACTTGGTTTCCGCCTTGGTGGCGTAAGCCTGGTCGCCCGGAATAGTGGCGACGACCTTGTAGTAGTCCCAAGGATATTTCGATTCCGACGGTTTCTTCACTTCCATCAGGTACATATCGTGGACCATGCGGCCGTCCGGACGGATCACGCCGTTCTTGGTGAACATGTCGTTGATCTTGTTCGCCTTCAGGTAGGCCATGACCTTGTCGGTGTCGTCGGTGCCGACGGCCTTGACCGCCTTCAGGTAATTGGCCGCCGCCGAGTAGTCGGCCGCCTGCAGCATCGACGGTTCCTTCTTCATCTTGTCGAAGTAGCGCTTCGACCATGCGCGGGTTTCCGGATTCGCATCCCAGTACCAGCCGTCGGTCAGGTACATGCCCTGGGTCATGTTCAAGCCCAGCGAGTGCACGTCGTTGATGAAGATCAGCAGGCCCGCCAGTTTCATCTTCTTGGTGATGCCGAACTCGTTGGCGGCCTTGATCGAGTTGATCGCGTCGCCGCCGGCGTTGGCTAGGCCGAGGATCTGCGCGCCCGACGATTGCGCCTGCAGCAGGAAGGACGAGAAGTCCGACGCCGACAGCGGATGCTTGACCGAACCCAGCACCTTGCCGCCGTTGGCTTTGACCACGTCGGCCGTGTCCTTTTCCAGCGACTGGCCGAAGGCGTAGTCGGCGGTCAGGAAGTACCAGCTCTTGCCGCCCTGCTTCACGATGGCGCCGCCGGTGCCGCGCGCCAGCGCGATGGTGTCGTAGGCGTAATGAACCGTGTACGGCGTGCATTCCTCGTTGGTCAAACGGGCCGAGCCGGCGCCGATCGAGATGAATATTTTTTTCTTCTCGGCCGCGACCTTGGCCATGGCCAGGTTGGCGCCCGAGTTGGTGCCGCCGATCAGCATGTCGACGCCCTGCTGGTCGAACCATTCGCGCGCCTTGGACGCGGCGATGTCCGCCTTGTTCTGGTGGTCGGCGGAGATGAACTCGACCTTTTTACCGGCGATGACCACGCCAGCGTCGGCAATCGCCATCTTGATTGCCTCGGCACCGCCGGCGCCGTCGATGTCCGTGTAGAGCCCGGACATGTCGGTGATCATGCCGATCTTGATGGTGTCGCCGGAAACCTGGGCTTGGGCAGCAAAGGACAGGCCGAGTGCGCACACGGCGGTGGCTGCGATGGTGATGGCTTTGAGTTTCATTTTGTCTCCGTTCATTCAAGAAGTAGTGTTTGCGTAATTTTTATACACTTACTTAGACGCCCAGAAGCTCGGTCAGGACCGGCATCTTGGCGCTCAATTCCGATGCAACAAAGGTCTCGACGATCTGACCATGTTCCATCACATAAAACCGGTCCGCCAGCGGGGCGGCAAACCGGAAATTCTGTTCCACCATGACGATGGTGTAGCCCTTGGCCTTGAGCGTGGTGATCATCCGCGCCAGGCCCTGCACGATGACCGGCGCCAGGCCCTCGGAGATTTCATCGAGCAGCAGCAGGCGCGCGCCGGTGCGCAGGATGCGCGCCACCGCCAGCATCTGCTGCTCGCCGCCGGACAGGCGCGTGCCCTGGCTGTGCTTGCGCTCCTCCAGGTTGGGGAACATCGCGTAGATTTCCTCCACCGACATGCCCTTCTCGCCGGTGGCCAGTTGCGGCGGCAACATCAGGTTTTCCTCGGTCGACAGCGACGAGAAAATGCCGCGCTCTTCCGGGCAATAGCCGATGCCGAGGTGGGCGATTTTATGCGTCGGGAAGCCGATCGCCTCCACGCCGTTGACCTTGATCGAACCCTTGCGCGCACCGGTCAGGCCCATGATCGCGCGCAGCGTGGTGGTGCGGCCGGCGCCGTTGCGGCCCAGCAGCGTCACTACTTCGCCGGGCTGCACCGTCAGGTTCACGTCGTGCAAAATATGCGATTCGCCGTACCAGGTTTGCAGGTTGGAGATTTCCAGAGCGGCGGCCATCAGTGGGCTCCTTCCAGCACGGCGGCTTCGGTACCCATATAGGCTTCCATCACTTGTGGATTACTTGAAACTTCGGCGTAAGTGCCTTCCGCCAGCATCGCGCCGCGCTGCAAGACGGAGATCTTGTCGCAGATGCCAGACACCACTTTCATATTGTGTTCGACCATCAGAATGGTGCGGCCTGCCGACACTTTTTTGATCAGCTCCGTCACGCGGTGCACGTCCTCGTGGCCCATGCCCTGGGTCGGTTCGTCGAGCAGCATCAGCTCCGGTTCCATCGCCAGCGTGGTGGCGATTTCCAAAGCGCGCTTGCGGCCGTAAGGCATATCGACGGTGATGGTGTCCGCGAACTCGGTCAGGTCGACCTCGGCCAGCAACTGCATCGCGCGGTCGTTGAGCTTGTTCAGCGACCGTTCGCTCTGCCAGAAATTGAAGCTGGTGCCGAGCTGGCGCTGCAATCCGATGCGGACATTTTGCAGCACCGTCAGGTGCGGAAAGACTGCGGAAATCTGGAAGGAACGGATCACGCCCATGCGGGCGATCTGCGCCGGCTTGGCGAAGGTGATGTCCTTGTCGTTGAATAGAATCTGGCCCGAGGTGGGCACCAGAAACTTGGTGAGCAAATTGAAGCATGTGGTTTTACCGGCGCCATTGGGGCCGATCAGCGCGTGGATGTGGCCGCGCTGCACTTTCAAATTCACATCATTGACCGCGGTAAAACCTTTGAATTCCTTGGTCAAGTGCTTTGTTTCCAAGATAACGCCGGACATCCTGTCTCCTTGTTATTCTTTTCAAACTACTAAATTTTTTTAAATCATACACAGTAACAAATTGGCTAACAATACAGTATAACTACGGTCTACTTTTGATCTAGACCTAGCGAACACAGGGTTTCATTTCCACTCTGAACGAATCAGCTCTGAAGCTTTCTCAGCGATCATAATCGTCGGTGAATTGGTATTTCCGGAGGTGATAAACGGCATGACGGAAGCGTCAACCACGCGCAATCCTTGTATGCCAATTACACGCAAAGCGCTGTCGACGACGGCGCTCCGGTCATCGACGCGGCCCATTTTGCAGGTGCCCACCGGATGGAAAATCGTGGTGCCGATCGCGCCTGCGGCGGCCGCCAATTCTTCCTCGGTGCGGTAGTGAATACCTGGCTTGTATTCTTCCGGCGCGTAGGGTTTCAACGCCGGCGCGGCGACGATCTGGCGCGTCAGCGTCAAGGCGTCGGCGGCGACTTTGCGGTCTTCCGGCGTGCTTAAATACATCGGTGAAATCTTCGGCGGCGCGTACGAATCGGCGCTGGCAATGCGGACATGGCCTCGCGAGGTCGGCCGCAGATTGCAAACGCTGGCCGTGAATGCTGGGAAGGCGTGCAAGGGTTCGCCGAATTTTTCCAGCGACAGCGGCTGCACGTGGTACTGCAGATTCGGCGTGGCCTGCGTGGAATCGGAACGCGCAAAGGCGCCCAGCTGCGAAGGCGCCATCGACATCGGCCCGCTCTGGAACATCGCGTACTCAAGGCCGATTTTCATCTTGCCGTACCAGCTGGACGCCATCGTGTTCAACGTGCGGGCGCCGCCGCCGAGCTTGTAAATCATGCGCAGCTGCAGATGGTCCTGCAGGTTTTCTCCGACACCTGGCAGGTCGGCCAGCGGCTCGATGCCATGCTGGCGCAAACGGTCGGCCGCGCCGATACCAGAGCATTGCAAAATCTGTGGAGAACCAACGGCGCCAGCCGCCAGCAGGGTTTCTTTGTCGGCGGTGGCGGTGAAGTGCGTGCCGCCGCCGGTGAAAATTACGCCTTTGCATACCGGTCCGCGATCGCTCATTTCGATCTGCAAACGTTCCACGTGGCAGCCGGTCATGATGGTCAGGTTGGGCCGCATCGACACCGGTTTCAAGAACGCCTTCGCCGTATTCCAGCGGATGCCGCGTTTTTGATTGACGTCGAAATAGCCGCAGCCGGCGTTGTCGCCGCGATTGAAGTCGTCCACTTTCTGGATGCCGGTTTGCTCCGCCGCGTCACGAAATGCGTCAAGAATTTTCCATGACAGGCGCTGCTTTTCCACGCGCCACGGACCACCGGCACCGTGCAATTCGGAAGCGCCGCCGTGATAGTCCTCGCTCTTTTTGAACAGCGGCAGCACCGACGACCAGCGCCAGCTGTCGTCGCCGGTCAGCTCGGCCCAACGGTCATAATCTCCGGCCTGGCCGCGCATGTAGATCATGCCGTTGATGGAGGAACTGCCACCAAGCACTTTGCCGCGCGGGTACAGCAGGCTGCGCCCGCCCAGGCCCGGGTCGGCCTCGGTGCGGAACATCCAATCGGTCCGCGGATTATCTATGCAATGCAGATAACCAACGGGGATATGGATCCACACATAATCGTCTTTGCCACCTGCCTCGATCAGCAGGACATTCGCATTTCTGTTCGCGCTCAAGCGGTTTGCCAATACGCAGCCAGCCGAGCCTGCACCAATGATGATGTAATCGTAAATGCCTGCTGATTCCAAAAACTTCTCCTCCAAGAGCGGTGCTTCGGTCAGGCGGCAGCTATCTCCGCCAACAAGGTTTTTACCAGCTGCGCCGCCGGCATCGGCCGTGCGCGCGCGACGCCGGTTCCGCACCACAGCGACATCAGTTCGGTCTCTCCCCGCTTGCCCGCTTCAGCGCGGATGGCGCCGGTCAAGGCGTTCTGTATCGGGTAAGGCGGAATCTGTTTTTCCACAGCGGCCATTTCAAGCATGAAACGGTTCTCCAATCCGCGCGCATAACGGCCGGAAAACGTGCGCGTCAACCGGGTCGGATGATCGCCGGCCGTCAGCAACCGCTGCTTGTAGTGCGGATTGATGGACGATTCGTCACACACCAGGAACGCCGTGCCCATCTGCACCGCCTGGGCGCCGCCATCCAGCGCGCGCTTGATATCGGCGCCGTCCATGATGCCGCCGGCGGCGATCACCGGAATATGCACCGCCTCGACGATGGTCGGCAGCAGCTGGAAGGTGGTCAACTTGGCGTCTTCCTGCGCGCCGATGAAGGTGCCGCGATGGCCGCCGGACTCGGTGCCGGAAGCGATCACCGCATCGGCGCCCCTGCTCTGCCAGGCCAGCGCTTCGTCGGCATGGGTGATGGTGCCGATGACAAAAATGCCGGCGTCATGCAAGCGTCGAATCTGCTCCGCGCTGAGGATGCCGAAGGTAAAACTGGCGACGGCGGGGCGCAATTCGATCAGCGTTTCAAACTGGGCGGCGAAGTCTTCGCACCATTTCGCGGGGGTCGGCACCTCCGTCCAGCCCAGCGACGAGGCGAACGGCTTCAGCCATTCCTTGGCGCGCGCCACTTCTTCCGGGGCCGGATTGGGCGTTTCCAGGACGAAGAAATTCAGGCAAAACGGCTTGTCGGTCAGGGCGCGGATCTGCTCGGTCTGGCTGCGGATGACGTCCGGCGGAAGTAAGGAGCAGGCCAGCGAACCCAGCGCTCCTGCGTTGGAGACCGCAGCCACCTGCGCGGGATTGTTATTGCCGCCGGCAGTCGGTCCCTGGATGATGGGATGGGGAAAAATTGATGCCAATTTCATCGGATTTCTCACTAAAAATGGCGTTTACGACATGTGGATAAGTCTATGGATATCCACAGGCACGAAATGTGAGTAAACAAAAAATTTCTGGGGACCCTTTTTCTTATCCCAAAACAGTTCTTTGCTCATACACGGCTTTCTCGCCCGCTTATGCAGTCCGTAAACGCCTGATTTTAATCCAAAATGAACACTTATCCACAGAAAAGTGTCTGCGTTAACAACTACTACTATTTTTATATCTACATCTTTAGAGTAAACCATAAACCCAAAAACCACAGGCGCAAGCGCCTGGACGGCCTGATACCCCACTGGAACAGAAATAAGATTTCGCCAACATCTGCTTTCCCCTATACTGAATTCGCAAACAACCAGCCTCAGGCGGAGACATTTTGTCCTCACAGCGCAAACATCTGCGGTCGCCGGCTTATCTGCGCTTTCGGCGACGTCTGATCACCGGCCTTTTCCTGATGGCTACCCTGGCCATTGCCGTCGTCGTTTCCCAATTCCGCACCACCTACGTTGAACGCGAACTCGCGGTCAAGACCCAGACCGAACATCACGTCAAGGTGATGGAAGCGCATGTGTTGTATTCGCTGCAATCGGTCGACTTGTCGCTGATCGGCTTCGCGAACGCCATCAAAGTCTTGAACGCGCAACAACGCAACTCGCCGGAAATGATGTCGGAACTGTTGTCCTCACGCGGCTCCACGTTCAACGGCGAATACTGGATCACCTTTCTCAACACCAAAGGCGTTGCAATCGCCACTTCCACTGGCAACAACATCAACGGTTTTCGATATGCCGATCGCGACTACTTCAAAGCCCATCTGGACATCGCAATGCGCGGCAAATTGTTCATTGGGGAACCCGCACTTGGTTTGCGCAGCAGCCAAAGGTTGTTTTTTCTTAGCCGCCGGGTGGAAAGCGCCAAGGGAGAATTTCTGGGAGTAATCGTCGCTCCGCTCAACGTCAGCCGCTACCTCACCGTATTTGAAAATTCGCGCTTCAATTCAGACATCTCAATCGCATTGGTCCATGCCCGCGGCAAGGTCATCGCTGCCGTGCCGAATTTTGAAACTTCGTTTGGCCGCGACCTGGGATCGACCGACCTGTTCGACAATGTTCGCCGCGCCAGTTCAGGCACCTACAAAACCGTCGGCAATGACGACAAGCTCACGCGCATATTCAGCTATCGCGTTTTTGAAAAACTTCCGTTGATCATCGTCGTCGGCAGCAACGATTCCGAGTCGGCCAGATTGCTTCAGCAAAATTCGTTGATTGCTGGCGCTGGGCTGATCTTGTTGCTGATTCTGATGGCAGGCGCCGGTCATTTTTCGCTGCGTACCTACACCAAGCAGGAAGAACGCGAACTGCGCTTCCGTGCGCTCTACTCCGCCAGCCGGGAAATGGAACAAAAGTTGCTGGCCAACGAGGAAGAACGCAAAAAAAACGAGGAATCCATGAAATTGGCGGCCTTACTTTTCCAAAACAGCGGCGAAGGCATGATGGTCACCGACGCGGATGGCCGTATCCTGACCGTGAATCCGGCCTTCTCCCTGCTGAGTGGCTACACGGAAAAAGAAGTCATCGGCCACCGCGGCTACGAATTGACCACCAACCGCCAGGACATCAATTTCTTCACGCGCATGTTCGAGTCGATTGCTCAAACCGGCCAGTGGGAAGGCGAACTCTGGCATCAACACAAGGACGGCGAAGAGTACCTGGTGGCGATGCGCTTCAACACCGTTTATGACGAATGGGGCAATCCGTTCCGCTACGTCGCGCTGTTGAGCGACATCACCAAAAAGAAAGCATCGGAAGAACTGGTCTGGCGCCAAGCCAATTTCGATGCGCTGACCGGATTGCCAAATCGGCGCATGTTCCACGAGCATCTACGCCAGGAAATGAAAAAAACCGACCGCTCCCAGTTGCCGATGGCGCTGGTATTCATGGATCTGGATCACTTCAAGGAAATCAACGACACCCTGGGCCACGACAAAGGGGATCTGCTGCTCAAAGAAGTGGCAATTCGCTTGTCCGCCGCCGTGCGCGGAACCGACACGGTGGCACGTCTGGGCGGCGACGAGTTCACCATCATCCTGAGCGAGCTGCACAACGCCGGCGATGTGGTCCGCACGGCGCAGGAAATCCTCAAGCAAATGAGCACGCCATTCAACCTGGGCAATGCCGGGGACAAGCATATTGCCCATATTTCCAGCAGCATCGGCATCACGCTGTATCCCGAGGATGGCGCCGATGCTGAAACTTTAATCAAAAATGCCGACCAGGCCATGTATGCGGCCAAGCAGCAGGGCCGGAACCGCTTCAATTATTTCGCCCCGTTTATGCAGGAAGCCACGCGCGTGCGCATGACCTTGGTCAACGAATTGCGCGAAGCGGTCAATCACGATGAGTTGCGGATCTTGTTCCAGCCGATTATCGACCTGGCCAGCGGCAAGATCTGCAAGGCGGAAGCGCTGGTGCGTTGGCAACATCCGGTGCGCGGACTGCTGAATCCTGCCGAATTCATCAGTATCGCGGAAAGCAGCGGCATGATCGTCGGCATCGGCGACTGGGTTTTCAAGCAGGCGGCGCGGGAGGTACAGAAGCTGCAGGCCCTGGGATTGCCCGATTTCCAGATCAGCGTGAACAAATCGGCGTGGCAGTTCCGCGATAACGGCAGCAATTACGAACAATGGCTGGATTTTCTTCAAGAGCTGCATCTGGATGCGAACAGCATCATCATCGAAGTGACGGAAAACTTGCTGCTGGATACGGCGAACTCGGTTTCAGAGCGGATGTTGGCGCTTCAACATGCCCACATGCAGATTTCGCTGGACGATTTCGGCACCGGCTATTGCTCGGTGGCGTTTTTAAGGCGCTTCGATATCGATTACATCAAAATCGACCCGACTTTTGTGTCCAATCTGTCGAACGGGACGGACGGAGTCGTGCTTTGCGAGGCAATTATCGCCATGGCGCACAAGCTGGGCATCAAAGTAATCGCCGAAGGCATCGAAACACCTCAACAATTGGTCACTTTGACAGCTGCCGGATGCGATTTAGGGCAGGGATACCTGTTTTCCAAGCCAATTTCGGCCGAAGAATTGGAAAAACAGATCAAAAACGAGCTACCACCTGTGAATAACTCGCTGGATATCCACAGGACGACTTGTGAGTAAGGACGAAGTTGTCCAAAGGCCGACATTTTATACAGAATTGCTCCTGAACTGGTACAGCGCTTATGCATGTGCTTATCTTTCGCGTAAACAAATGATTTGTAAACGTATACATGACTTATCCACAGGCTTTTGCTCGTTTACTATTACTACTATTTTTATATAAATCCTTTGTAAACAAGTAAACCGAATCTGAACGCCTGCTCGCGTTCTGAAAAGACCCCAGAGCACAAAAAACGCCTTAAAATCGACCGTTTTTCGTAAACCTCTGTGGAAAAACCGCTTGAAATCCACAGCCTCCACCTCTGAAAACCAAGGAAAAGTATGCGTTTAGGCATCATCAGCGCGTTGGCTGAAGAACAGCATGGGCTGATAGAGGCCCTTGAGAGCCCCTACAAGCTCGTCCACGGCATGCGTGAGTACACGGGAGGGAAGCTCTGGAAAATCGACGCTGTGTGCGTTCTGTCGCGTATTGGCAAGGTTGCAGCGGCCATGACAGCTTCCATCCTTGTGGAAAAGTTCGGAGTTACCCACATCGTCTTCACCGGCGTCGCTGGAAGCGGGGATAAAAATGTAAAAGTCGGGGATATCGTCGTCGCTGAAGAACTGGTTCAGCATGATTTCGATGCCAGCCCGCTTTTTCCACAGTTTGAAATCCCTTTGACAGGTTTGTCGCGCTTCGCGACCGACACTGCCTTGACCGAGCGATTGGCTGTCGCAGCCGCCCAAACCACGCGCGTACATCGTGGAATGATCGCTAGCGGTGATCAATTTATAGGCAAATTGGCCCAGATTCAGGCGTTGAAGGCTGCTTTGCCTGATTTATTGGCAGTGGAAATGGAAGGCGCCGCTGTCGCGCAGGTGTGTTTTGAGCTGGGCATCCCGTTTGCCGTCATCCGCACGATCTCGGACAACGCTAACGACGACGCGGCCGTCGATTTCATGCATTTCATTAAAACCGTGGCCTCACGCTACGCGTTTGACGTGATTGAACGTTTTTGCAAAGCACATGTTCGATCCGTCTGAAATGATGGTTGTCCCCGGCGGAACCATCGCCATGCGGGACGATAGAACCGGCCGAGCCTGGGTGGTCGAGCTGCCGTCTTTTGCGATCGGCTGCCATCCGGTGACGCAGGCGCAGTACGCCGCCGTCACCGGGCTTTGGCCTTCGGTTCGCGTCTCCGGGCAGTGTCCGGCGGAGAATGTCTCCTGGCTTGATGCCGTCCGGTTCTGCAATTTGCTGTCGGACAGCGCCGGTTTGCGCGCTGGTTATGAGCTGGACGACGACGGCATGGGCGCCTCCCGCATTGCCGGCAGCAACGGCTATCGCCTGCCCACGGAAGCCGAATGGGAATACGCTTGCCGCGCCGGCACCAATGGCCCGCGCTATGGCGATATCGATGAAATTGCCTGGTACCGGGAGAATTCCGGCGGCGGCCCGCAAGCTGTCGGCCAGAAACAGCCCAATAGCTGGGGCCTGCACGACATGCTAGGCAATGTCTGGGAATGGTGCGAAGACCAGTACGATCCCGAGGTGTATGGGCCGTACCGCGTGTTCCGGGGCGGCGGCTGGTCGGATACCGAACGGGGCTGCCTGGCGACAAACCGTCGCCGCAGCCATCCCACCTTTGCCATCGACGATCTCGGCTTCCGGGTTGTCCGCCCGCTGGCCTGAGCAAAAAAAAGGGCCGGGTTTTACCCCGGCCCGAAAACAACAACAGGTAATAGGTTTATGCGTCCAGCGTCATCAGGCTGGCGTTGCCGCCGGCCGCGGTCGTATTCACGCACAGAGCGCGCTCAGCGAGCAAACGCCACAGGGGGATGGCTCCGTCCTCGTTGGTGTCGATCAGGCCCACCAGCGCCCCGCTACGGGCCGCCAGGGAGGCACGCAGGCCACTGACCAGCATGGTCTCCACCAATGCGATCTGGAAATCGCCATTGAAGCTGTCCAGGCTGCCAATAACCTGGATACGATCCTTGACCACCGCTGGCAGGTCCGCTGGCAGCAATTTCGATGATTCCGCCGTCACCAGCGCGATATTGCCGGTCGCCAGCGTCGCCGCGACCTGGTTCAGCAGGCCGGCTTGCGTGCCGGCCACGCAGACCACGGAACCGCGCGCGACCAAGGCCAGCGTGTTGCGTTCGCCCGTCGGGCCTGGCAATACCGTCAGGCTGCCCAGCATCGTGGTGCGGCTGTATTGCTCCGCCAGGTTGGCGATGCGTTCATGGCCGTGCATCTTCGACCAGACGGTCAGCGCATCCAGACCCGGAGTCGCCTGGCGCTCGTGTTGCGTGCTGATGATGGCGCCGCGTTGCAGACGCTTCAGGTACAGCGGGCCGCCGGCTTTCGGGCCGGTGCCGGATTTGCCTTCGCCGCCGAACGGCTGCACACCCACCACCGCGCCGACGATGTTGCGGTTGATGTAGATGTTGCCCACATGCGCGCGCGAGCTGATGTAATCGATGGTTTCATCGATGCGCGAGTGCACGCCCAGCGTCAGGCCGTAGCCGCTTTCGTTGATTTGCTCGATCAGCTTGGGCAGGTCGGCGCGCTTGTAGCGGATCACGTGCAGGACCGGGCCGAACACTTCCTGCGTCAACTCGGACAGGGAGCGGATTTCCAGCACGGTCGGCGGCACGAAGGTGCCGGCCGAGGTCACGCTGGCCGGCAGGTCCAGCGAGAAGTAGTTCAACGCGGTGGCCTTCAGCTTGTTGATGTGCGCCAGCAGGTTTTGCTGGGCTTCGGCGTCGATCACCGGGCCGATGTCGGTCGCCAGGCGGTCCGGGCAGCCGACTTTCAGCTCTTGCATCGCGCCTTTGAGCATCTTGATGGTCTTGTCGGCGATATCTTCCTGCAGGAACAGCACGCGCAGCGCCGAGCAACGCTGGCCGGCGCTGTCGAAGGCCGACGAGATCGCATCCTGCACCACCTGCTCAGGCAGCGCCGACGAATCGACGATCATGGCGTTCTGGCCGCCGGTTTCGGCGATCAGCGGGATGTCGGCGTTTTCCGCGGCGGCGCGCTTGGCCAGGGTGCGATTGATCAGCTGCGCAACTTCGGTCGAGCCGGTGAAGATCACGCCCTTGACGCGCGCGTCGGCAGTCAGCGCGGCGCCGACCACTTCGCCGCGGCCAGGCAGGAATTGCAGCGCGGCGCGCGGAACGCCCGCTTCGTGCAGCAGCTCGACGGCGCGGTGGGCAATCAGCGGCGTCTGCTCGGCCGGCTTGGCCAGCACCACGTTGCCGGCCGCCAGCGAGGCGGCCACCTGGCCGGTGAAGATCGCCAGCGGGAAGTTCCACGGGCTGATGCAGGTCACCGGACCCAGCGCCAGCGTGTTGGTCGAGCCGTGCACCTCGGCCGCGTAGTAGCGCAGGAAGTCGACCGCTTCGCGCAGTTCGGCGATGGCGTTCGGCAGCGATTTGCCGGCTTCGCGGATCGCCAGCGTCATCAGTTCCATGGCGTTGGCTTCGAACAGAGCTGCGGCGCGGTTCAGTGCGGCCGCGCGTTGCGACGGCTCGGTGGTCTGCCAATCCATGGCGAAATTGCTGGCGCTGGTCAGCGCGGTTTCCACGTCGGCGGCGCTGGCTTCCACCAGATGGCCGACGATGTCGCTGCGCTGAGCCGGGTTGGTCACATCCTGCACCGGCTGGCCGGCGCTCAGGCCGCCCGCCAGCAAAGGCGCGGCGTGCCAGCGGCGCGGCGCGGCCAGTTCCGCCGAAATTTTACGCAGCACGTCCTCGTTGGCCAGGTCGAAACCGGCCGAGTTCTTGCGCTCGGCGCCGAACATGTCGAGCGGCAGCGCAATGCCGGTGTGCGGCAAGCCGCCCTGCTCGCGCGCCAGCGCCACCGGATCCTTGATCAGTGAATCGACCGGGATCGCTTCGTCGACGATCTGGTTGACGAAGGAAGAGTTGGCGCCGTTCTCCAGCAGGCGGCGCACCAGGTAGGCCAGCAGCGTTTCGTGGGTGCCGACCGGGGCGTAGATGCGGCAAGGCTTGTCCAGGTTGTCCTTGCCGACCACCTGGTCGTACAGCGATTCGCCCATGCCGTGCAGGCACTGGAATTCGTAGTCGGTCACGCCGTCGCGCTTGGCCCAGGTGTAGATCGTCGACAGGGTTTGCGCGTTGTGGGTGGCGAACTGCGGATAGATCACGCCGGTCGAAGCCAGCAGCTTTTGCGCGCACACCAGGTAGGACACGTCGGTGTAAACCTTGCGCGTGTAGACCGGATAGCCGCTCATGCCGTCGACCTGGGCGCGCTTGATCTCGGCATCCCAGTACGCGCCCTTGACCAGGCGCACCATGAACTTGCGGCCGCTGCGCTTGGCCAGGTCGATCAGGTAGTCGATGACGAACGGGCAACGCTTCTGGTAGGCCTGCACGACGATGCCGATGCCTTCGAAACCGGCCAGCTCGGGATCGTGCGCCAGCGCTTCGATCAGGTCCAGCGACAGTTCCAGGCGATCGGCCTCTTCCGCGTCGATGTTCAGGCCGATGTTGTAGTGCTTGGCCAGCAGCAGCAGCTCGCGCACGCGCGGCAGCAGTTCTTCCATCACGCGGGCGCGCTGGGCGCGGCTGTAGCGCGGGTGCAGCGCCGACAGCTTCACCGAAATGCCGGGGCCGTTCTTGATGCCGCGGCCGTTCGATGCCTTGCCGATCGCGTGGATCGCGGTTTCGTAGGAGGCGTAGTAATTCTTGGCGTCGGCCTCGGTCAGCGCGGCCTCGCCCAGCATGTCGTAGGAATAACGGTAGCCGCGCGCTTCGTTGGACTGGCCGTTCTTGATGGCCTCGTCGATGGTCTGGCCGGTGACGAACTGGTTGCCCAGCATGCGCATCGCCAGGTCCACGCCCTTGCGGATCAGCGGCTCGCCGCCCTTGGAAATGAGCTTGGTCAGCGCCGAGCCCAGGCCGGTCTCGCTGTTGGTGGACACCAGCTTGCCGGTGATCAGCAGGCCCCAGGTGGCGGCGTTGACGAACAGCGAAGGCGATTCGCCCAGGTGCTTGCGCCAGTCGCCCTTGCTGATTTTGTCGGCAATCAAGCGGTCGGCTGTGGCGTTGTCGGGAATACGCAACAGTGCTTCAGCCAGGCACATCAGCGCCACGCCTTCTTCCGATGATAAGGAAAACTCATGCATCAGGGCATCGACGCCGGAGGCGCGGGTGCGTTGTTCGCGTACCGAGCTGACCAGTTTATGGGCCAGTTGCTGGGCTTGCTGCAGCGTGCCGGCGTCGTTGTTTTTGAGCTGTTCCAGCAACCACTGAACGGCGCTGACTTCGTCGCGGCGATAGGCTGCCGTCACTGCTGCGCGCAGGGGAATCGGGTCACGCAGGATCTCATCCTGCAAGGCGGCGAAAGGGGTGAAACCGGTGGCTGCGGCTGCTTGCATTGAATACTCTCAGAAAGGAAATTTTGGCGCGGTTCATTACAAAAAAACGCTCGGCCGGCGGGTGCTGGCGAGCGTGAATCTGAGTGAACTGCTGATGATTCGATTGTAAAGTGATTTCTTCTGGATTAATTCTGGTATTGCAGGGGACTAGCAATAGATTGTTTTTAGTGCGACAATTTAACCAAATAATATTTATTTGGGAGTTCCCGGAAATGTTAGACAAGATCAGCAAGAAAATCTTGATGGAATTGCAGAGCGATGGCCGCATCAGCAATGTGGAACTGGCGGCGCGCGTGAACCTGTCACCGGCCGCTTGCCTGGAGCGCGTGCGCAAGTTGCACGAGTCCGGCTACATCATGGGCTACACCGCGCAGCTGAACCCTCAGCTGCTCGACGTGTCCCTGCTCGTCTTCATCGAAGTGGTGCTCGATCGCACCACGCCCGAAGTGTTCGACGCCTTCAAGCACAGCGTTCAGGTGATCCCCGAAGTGCTGGAATGCCACATGGTTGCCGGCGGCTTCGACTACCTGGTCAAAGCCCGCGTCAAGGACATGGCTGCCTACCGCGAATTCCTGGGTAAAACCCTGCTCCAGAAGGGCGTACGTGAAACCCACACTTACGCCGTGATGGAAGAAGTGAAGAATACCACCAAGTTGCCTATAAAATAGCGTTACGGAAATAAATTAGTCGAGACGCCCAAGGCGCCTGGTAACGGGGGACAAATGAAGCTTTTGCAACACAGGCTGGTGCAACGTGGATTGTGGTTATTGGGTGCGACGGCTGGTGGTACTTGCCTGGCATATTTATTCAAGCTGGCGGCCGGCGACGGCGCGGCGTTGGTGTACACGGCCGCGCCGGCCGCGTTGGCCGGTGCCGTAGTGGCGTGGTGGGCCGCCCGGCAGAATGGCGACGAGGATGGCGTCAAGCGTTTCGCTCTTGTGGTCGGCGATGAAATCGATGCCATAATGATCGGCGCGGCGGAAACCTCGTATTTCGTCGATTCCGTCAAAAAGAAAATCGAGCTCGACGTCGGGACGGCTGGCGGCATCGCCCGCAGCTCGGCCCACAATGCGCAGGCCACCGCCGCGATTGCAGCCAACGCCGAGCGCGCCGCCAAGATCGCCGCCCAGGTGCGCGGCGAAACCGTGACCGGCCGGGCCGAGGCCGATCATGGTTTGCAGCGCATCAATACGGCGCGCGAGGATGCGCAGACCGCGGCGGCCGTCATGGCCAGCTTGCAAACGAATTCACGCAAGATTTACGGATTTACCGAAGCCATCAGCGAAATCTCGGCCCGCACCAACCTGCTGGCACTGAATGCCGCCATCGAGGCGGCGCGCGCCGGCGAGCAGGGGCGCGGTTTTGCCGTGGTCGCCAGCGAGGTGCGCCAGCTGGCGCTGCGCACCAAGGAAGCCACCGACGAAATCAGCACCATGGTGCGCGAAATCAATCAGCAGGCCGAGAAGGCCGCCACCGGCATGAATTCGCTGGCGGCCAAGGTCAGCGAGGCGGCCGGCAACGTGGAAACTGTGCACGGTTTGCTGGGCAATATCGAGCGCTCTTCCGGCGTCTCGGAGGAAGAGATCGGCGAGATCGCGCGGGCTTCGCGCGAACACGTCGCCACCACCGATGAAATCGCCGCCGCCATCGCCAGCATCCGCGACAGCCTGTTATCCACCGAGAAGGAATTGCCGCGCGCCGCCAGTTCGGCGATGGCGCTGGCGGAACGGGCCGAAGTCATCACCGGTGCGCTGGGCGAATCGTCGATCGAAACCTCGCACGACGCGATTCGCGTTGCCGCGCAGCAGGCGGCCGCCCAGGTGGGACGCTTGTTCGAGGCCGCCATCGCCTCCGGCAAGATCACGCGCGAGGCGCTGTTCGATCGCCACTACACGCCGATCCCGAACACCGATCCGCCCAAGCACAAGACCCGCTTCGACGATTTCACCGACCGCGCCTTGCCGCAGCTGCAGGAAGCCTTGCTGGCGGCGATGCCGCAGCTGGCCTACGCCGGCGCTGTGGATAACAATGGATATTTCCCCACCCACAACAAGAAGTTTTCGCAGCCGCTGACGGGCAATTACGATGTCGACATCGTCAACAACCGCACCAAGCGCATCTTCAGCGACCGCACCGGCAAGCGCTGCGGCTCGAACACCAAGCCCTTCCTGCTGCAAACCTACAAGCGCGATACCGGAGAAGTGATGCACGACCTGTCGGCGCCGATTTATGTGAACGGCAAGCACTGGGGCGGTTTCCGTATCGGCTACCGCTCCAGCCACCAGTAAAGGCCAGTCATTCCCGCGCAGGCGGGAATCTATAGAACGTGGGTAATGGACACGATGCATGGATTCCCGCCTGCGCGGGAATGACGCTAGTAGGTGTCGTTCTTGGGCGCCGTGCCCGGCGCGGTGCGCTGGGCCACGCTGTTCATGCCTTCCAGGTTCATGCGCAGCCACTTGTGGGCCGGGCTGCGCGCATCGCGCTCATGCCACAGCATGTCCAGGTGGACGGCCGGCAGCTGGAACGGCAATTCCTTGGAAATCAGCGCGTCGGTCATGCCGGTCGAGGCGATCAGATGGCGCGGCAGCACGGTGATCAGGTCGGAATTGGCCACCACGCGGCCGGCCGTGAAGAACTGGTTCACCGTCAGCAGGATGCGGCGTTCGCGCTGGATCTGCGCCAGCGCCTCGTCGACCAGGCCGTGCGCGCGGCCGGAGAAGCTCACCAGCAAGTGATTGGCCTTGCAATAGTTGTCCAGGGTCAGGTCGACCTTGGACAGCGGATGGTCGCGCCGCATCACGCAAACATAATGTCCCGAATACAGGCGCTCGTGGCGGATCGGCGAGCCGGTCTCGTACGACAGCTGCGCCGCCACGCCGGGGAAGAAGCCCACCGCCAGGTCGATATCGCCGCGCAATAGCATCGGCCGCGGCTCGCGCGTGGTCAGCGGCACCATGCGCACGTTGACGCCCGGCGCCTCCCTCTCGATCGAACGCATCAGCGACGGCAGCCAGAAGGCGGCGGTGGCGTCGGCCATGGCCATGCGGAAGGTGGCGTGGGCGGCGGACACGTCGAAGGTCTCCGGCGCCACCGCCGCTTCCAGGCTGGCCAGCGCGCTGCGCACCGACGGCCACAGCGCTTCAGCGCGCGGGGTCGGCTTGACGCCGTAGGCGGTGCGGATCAGCAACTCGTCGCCCAGGCTCTCGCGCAGGCGCTTGATGGCGTTGGAGACGGCGGGTTGGGTCATGGCCAGGTGGCCGGCGGCGCGTGTGAGGTTCTGCTCTGTCATCACGGCGTCGAAGACGCGTAACAAATTCAAGTCCAGCGTCAAAAAGCTCATGTCGGCTCGGGATGTGGGGTTGGGGTCAGTGCAGTATCGAGAAATATGGATTTCCCGTCAATACAAGACATCCCATTCACCAAACGAATAATTGTTATCGGGGAAGTAAATTGGATACTTATGTTGCGCTGCACTATAGTTACACTTGATTCTAAATGCAGTATAACAACATGTCTACCATCATCTCAGTCGTACAGAATATTTCCCTGATCGCCGCCGGTGAGCTGGCGCTGGCGAGCGGCGCCGCGTGCGCGCTGGCCGTCCTGTTCAAGCCGCTGCTGCGCGGCCTGGCGCGTGCCGCCATGCTGGTCATCAAACCCAAGCGCAGCAAGGAAGAGCAGCTGCAGCGCCGCCAGATGCGCGATGCGATGATGCTCAAGCGCATGCTCAATGCGATGGAAGGCGATCCCAGCCATGCCGCCGAATTGCGCGCCATGGCTTCGCGTGCCTAAATATTCAGCAGCGGTACCGGCCTCCGGTACCGCGCCGCAACATTACTTCTCGCCCAGCAGGGCGGGCTTCAACGAGCTGTCGACCGGCTTATCGCCCAGCCAGATGCGCAGCACGGCGTTGTAGAACGCCACGTCCGGCATCAATTCCCCGATTTTCTTTCCGTTCAGATAGCACTGCGTGCCCTCGCCCGGGGTCCAGTCCAGCGTCAGCTGGTCGCCCTTTTTCAGCGCCTGGATTTGCGCGAACACTTCGCCAAACTTCATCGTCTGCGGCAGGATCTTGCTGCGCTCGTTCTTGTCGGTATTGTTGTTCAGGCCTTCCATGAAGGCTTTGCCGAAGTCTTCCGAGCTCACTTCGCGCAGCATCGTGATCGCCACGCGGCGCGGGCCCTGGGTGGCCAGCACGTCCGGCACGGTGGTTTTCTTTTCGGTCAGGTAGAGGCCGGCGGCGTAGACCTTGAAGATCACCTTGGTCCGCAGGCCCGCGCCGTTGAGCTTGAGTTCCTTGCCGGCGACATTGATGCTGTCGTCGAACTTCACGCCGGCCACGTCCACCGCGGCAAATGCGGGCAGGCTGAAGCTGCTGGCCAGGAAGGCGGCTGCCATCAGGCTCTTGATGATGTTTCTGCGATTCATGTGTTGTCTCCGAGGATGGTAAATGCCAGCGTCCCGCCTGCGATGCGGGCGTTGCTGGAATATACCACCGGGAGTGGCGCAAAAACGCGCTGCGGCGCAAATTGGCCGCACGGTCATGCTTTTTTAGGCTCGTCAGGCCTTGGCGGCCTGCAAACGCTCGAATTTCTCGCGCAGTTGGTCCTCACTCTCGCGCCAGGCGGGATTGAAGGGGATGCAGCTGACCGGGCACACCTGCTGGCATTGCGGCTCATTGAAATGGCCGACGCATTCGGTGCACTTGTCCGGGTTGATTTCGTAAATTTCGGCGCCCATGTAGATCGCGTCGTTCGGGCACTCCGGCTCGCAAACGTCGCAATTGATACAGTCGTCGGTGATCATCAAGGCCATGCTGGAACTCGCTTATTGCTCGGCGGCGGCGTTGGCGGCAATTTTCTTTTGCAGCCAGCGGTCGACCGATGGGAAAACAAACTTCGATACGTCACCGCCCAGCACCGCGATCTCGCGCACGATGGTGCCGGAGATGAACTGGTACTGGTCGGACGGGGTCAGGAACAGGGTTTCGACGTCCGGCAGCAGGTAGCGGTTCATGCCCGCCATCTGGAACTCGTACTCGAAGTCGGACACGGCCCGCAGGCCGCGCACGATGACGCGGGCGTCATGCTCGCGCACAAAATCTTTCAGCAGGCCGGAGAAACTCTCGACCTTGACGTTGGGATAGTGGCCCAGGACTTCGTTGGCGATGGTCAGGCGCTCTTCCAGCGAGAAGAACGGTTTCTTGTTCTTGCTGTCGGCGACGCCCACCACCAGCGTGTCGAACAGACCGGATGCGCGACGCACCAGATCTTCGTGGCCACGGGTCAGCGGATCAAAAGTTCCTGGATAAACGGCTACTACCATCGCGGCTCCTTGCAGTGCACCAATATAGAACGCGCATTATGCCTGAAAAACCCTTTCTGCCTTAATTTGGGGCTGCTTGGGGTCTATTTGACGGCAAATACGGGCGTTTAGAGGGCCTTGTGCTTCAACAAATGATAGAACACCATCCCGGCCTTGTCAGCCCGGATCACTTCCCACGGCGCCATCCATTCCGGCACGTCGCCCTCGCCGAACTCCAGCGCCAGGCCGGATTCGGCGTAGATCAGGCCGCCCTCTTTCAAGATGCGCGTGCACAGCGGCAGGCAGCGTTCGAGGAACTCCTGCTGGTACGGCGGGTCGAGGAAGATCAGGTCGTACTTCTGGCCGCGCGCGGCGGCCGACTGGGCCACGGCCAGCGCGTCGGCGCGCATGATCTGCACGTTCTCGGCCTTCAGCTTGGCCTTGATGTCTTCCAGCTGGCGCACCACCGGCACCACGCTGTCGATCATCGTCACCGATTGTGCACCGCGGCTGGCCGCCTCGAAACCCAGCGCGCCGCTGCCTGCGAACAAGTCCAGCACCTGGGCATCGGCCCAATAGCCGTCGCGCTGGTGATTGATCCAGTTGAACACAGTCTCGCGCACGCGGTCCGGTGTCGGACGCAGGCCGGAGGCGCTCAGCACCGGCAGCGGCGTGCGCTTCCAGGCGCCGCCGATGATGCGCACCTGGTTGCTGTGCTGGGGACCGTGGACCGGGACTTTGGCGGGTTTCGCTGCTTTGCTGGCGGGCTTCTTTGGCATGTGGCTGTGTTCTAAGTCATTGATTCAACAGGGGCCACTATACCATATGGGCCTTAGTGGGGTTCCGCGGCCAAGCTGTTGAAGTCGTCGATCCAGCCCTGCATGCGCTTCTGCGCGTGGGCTTTCTGGGCCGGCGTGGCGATCTTGACGACGGTCAATATCAGCTGGGCCGTGGAGGCTTCGTAAGCGTCGAAGAACTGCTTGCGCTCGGAACGTTCGAGGCGATCGAAGGTGTCCTTGATCAGCGTGTGGATCAGCGCCATCGTGGCTTCCTTGTTCAGCTTTTCGCGCTGCACTTTCTGCACCAGGGTCAGGATGTTTTTCTGGCGGCGCATGCGCTCGTCCAGCCAGATGTCGTTGTCCAGCGGCCGCGCGTCGGAGGCCTTGCGGATTTGCGCTTCCTGTTCCGGGCTGAAGTTGCCGAACCACAGTTCGAACTGCTCCATCGATTTTTTATAGCGGAACTTCAGCTGGGCATCCTGGTCCCCCTTCATGTTCTTCTTGCGGAACTCGGCGTTGTTGGCGGCGAATTTCTTTTCCAGCGTGGCGATCTGCTCCGGCTGCAGCGAGCGCGCCAGGTCGGCCAGTTCCGGCAGCGCCTTGAACAGCAGCAGTTGCGTGCGGCTTTTGACTTCGTCGTAATCGCCGATCAGGTCGGCCGTTGTCGGGTTGCCGGCCAGCTGGCGTTGCGCCGTCTGCAGGATTTGCGCGTAGTCGTGCAGCTGGGTTTTGCGATGCCAGCGGAACAGCTCGTCGATATCCCGCTTGACCCAGGTCTTTTGATCGGAGTTGAGGTCGACGTAGGCGTCCACCCACCAGTAGAGCAACGTATCGCCGTGGTTGTAGGCCAGGCGCAGCGAGCTGCAGCCGGCCAGGACGGCCAGCAGGACAACCAGCAAAAGGCGGCGCAGTGCGCGGCTGTGGATAATTGGCATGTTAAACTTTCGCTTTGATTAACTCTCTTTGACTTGGCACCTATGAACGTAGTTATCCTCGCAGCCGGCATGGGCAAACGCATGCAATCCGCGCTGCCGAAAGTGTTGCATCCATTGGCGGGCAAGCCGCTGTTGTCGCACGTTCTGGATACGGCGCGTAGCCTGTCTGCCAGCCAATTATGCGTGATTTACGGGCATGGGGGCGCAGCCGTGCTGGACATGCTGGCGGCGCAGCCGGAAAAAGTCGCCACCGCGCTGCAGGAACCGCAGCTGGGCACCGGCCACGCGGTCATGCAGGCCCTGCCGGAGCTGGACGACAGCGCCGCCACCCTGATCCTGTACGGCGACGTGCCGCTGACCACCGCCGCCTCGCTGCAGGCGCTGGTGGACGTGGCCGGCAAGGACAAGCTGGGCATCCTGACCGTGGTGCAGGACGATCCGTTCGGGCTCGGCCGCATCGTCCGTGAAAACGGCGAAATCGTCCGCATCGTCGAGCAAAAGGACGCCAACGAAGCCGAACGCGCCATCAAAGAGATCAACAGCGGCATCATGGTGGTGCCGACCGCGCGCCTGAAGCAATGGCTGGGAGCGCTGAAGAACAACAACGCCCAGGGCGAGTATTACCTGACCGACATCGTCGCCATGGCGGTGGCGGACGGCGTGCCGGTCGTTTCGGCCCAGCCGTCGGCGCAGTGGGAAGTGGCCGGCGTGAACAGCAAGGTGCAGCTGGCCGAGCTGGAACGCATCCACCAGGCCAATATCGCCTTGAAACTGCTGGAACAGGGCGTGACGCTGATGGATCCGGCCCGCATCGACGTGCGTGGCCAGCTGGTCTGCGGCCGTGACGTCACCATCGACGTCGGCTGCGTGTTTGAAGGCAAGGTCGAGCTGGCCGATGGCGTGCGCGTCGGGCCGCACTGCGTGATCGTCAATTCCCGCATCCTGGCCGGCGCCCAGATCAAGCCGTTCTGCCACATCGAAGAGGCGGTAGTGGGCGAAGTTTCCATCATCGGCCCGTACGCGCGCCTGCGCCCCGGCACCGTGCTGGCGGAGGATGTGCATGTGGGTAACTTCGTCGAAATCAAAAACGGCCAGGTCGCCGCACACAGCAAGGCCAACCATCTGGCCTACATCGGCGATGCGACGATCGGCTCGCGCGTGAACATCGGCGCCGGCACCATCACCTGCAACTACGACGGCGCCAACAAGTTCCGCACCGTCATCGAAGACGACGCCTTCATCGGCAGCGACAGCCAGCTGGTGGCACCGGTAACGGTCGGCAAGGGCGCAACGCTGGGCGCGGGCACCACGCTGACAAAGGATGCGCCAGCCGGCAAGCTGACGATTTCCCGCGCACGCCAAATCACCGTCGAAAACTGGAGCCGTCCGGTTAAAAAGCCGAAGTAACAGCATCACGCTCCACAGGAAGCCGGGACATGTCCCGGCTTTTTTTATTTGTGGATAACGATGTGGAGAAGCCATCGGATAAGCGGTGAAAAAGCCGCGTATAAGCCGGGGAAAACAGTTGCACAACTATGCTAGCAGGAGAAAAGCGACCCTCGCGACGGCATGTAGCCACACTTCAGCCTGCGGTGTGGATAAGCCTGTGGGAAATCATGTGAGTAAATCAGGATAACTATTTACTGTGGATAAAGTTGGGTATAAGCCCGTGCATAGCCCTTGGAAAAGCCGTGGAAAAGACGGGAAAACATTTCCCGTCATTACGCCAGTGTGGATAAACCTGTGCAGAAGCCGTTGAACAAGCTCGGGATAAGTCGCTAAACCGCGATCCGCGTCTCGAATTTGCTGCGGAAGGTGGAAAAGTAGGCTTTGACGTTGCGCACATTGGTCTGCGTGGCGAACAGGCGGTGCGCCAGCGCGTGGTAGGCCGGCATGTCCGCCACCTGCACGATCAGCACGAAATCCGGCCCCGGCGCCACGCGGTAGCACTGCAGCACGGCGTCATCGCCCGCCACATGGGCCTCGAACTCGGCCATGCGCTCGGCGGCCTGGATATCTAGCGAGATTTCCACAATCGCGGTCAGGCTGGGGCCGACCTTCTCCGGCGCCACGATGGCCACCTGGCGCTGGATCACCCCGCTTTCGGTCAGCTGCTTGACCCGCCGCAAACACGTGGGCGCAGAGACGTGGACCGCCAGCGCCAGCTCGCTGTTGGTTTGTGACGAATCAACTTGCAGCGCATTCAAAATGCGACGATCTATCTCATCCATAAAAATAATCCTCAAAAATGAAATAATATTTCACGTTATCACATCGGTGAAATAATATTCCAAAATATACAGGATTTAGAAAGCATATTTCAGAAGTCCTGCTCTAGCATGGCTACACTTATTTTTAGCGAGGTTTTCTATGTGCGGCATCGTCGGCGCGGTAGCGCAACGCAACATCACCCCCATCCTGATCGAAGGCCTCAAGCGCCTGGAATACCGCGGCTACGACTCCTGCGGCGTCGCCCTGCACGTGGATGGCCAGTTGCAGCGCTCGCGCAGCACCTCGCGCGTGGCCGACCTGGAAAAGCAGATCGCCGAAGTCGGCATGCAAGGCTTCACCGGCATCGCCCACACCCGCTGGGCCACGCACGGCGCGCCGGCATCGCACAACGCCCACCCGCACTTCTCGCCGACCACCGAACAGGCGCGCATCGCCCTGGTCCACAACGGCATCATTGAAAACCACGACGAACTGCGCGCCGAACTGACCGCGCTCGGCTACGTCTTCCAGAGCCAGACCGACACCGAAGTGATCGCCCACCTAGTCGACCACATGTACAACGGCGACCTGTTCGACACCGTCCAGCAAGCCGTCAAGCGCCTGCACGGCGCGTATGCGATCGCCGTGTTCGCCCGCGAAGAACCGCACCGCGTGGTGGCCGCGCGCCAGGGCTCGCCGCTGATCGTCGGCCTGGGCCAGGGTGAAAACTTCGTCGCCTCGGACGCGATGGCGCTGGCCGGTACCACCGACCAGATCATCTACCTGGAAGAAGGCGACGTGGTCGACCTGCAACTGGCGCGCACCTGGATCGTCGACGTCAACGGCAAGCCAGTCACGCGCGAAGTCAAGACCGTGCAGGCGCACACCGGCGCGGCCGAGCTGGGCCCATACCGCCACTACATGCAGAAGGAAATCTTCGAACAGCCGCGCGTTATCGGCGACACGCTCGAAGGCGTCACTGGCATCATGCCGGAACTGTTTGGCGACGGCGCCTACAACGTCTTCAAGCAGATCGACCGCGTGCTGATCCTGGCCTGCGGCACCAGCTACTATTCCGGCCTGACCGCCAAGTACTGGATCGAATCGGTGGCCAAGATCCCGGTCAACGTCGAGATCGCCAGCGAATACCGCTACCGCGACAGCGTGCCGCACCCGAACACGCTGGTGGTGACCATCTCGCAAAGCGGCGAAACCGCCGACACGCTGGCCGCGCTCAAGCACGCGCGCAGCCTGGGCATGGAGCACACGCTGACGATCTGCAATGTCTCCACCAGCGCCATGGTGCGCGAGTGCAAGCTGGCCTACATCACCCGCGCCGGCGTGGAAGTGGGCGTCGCCTCGACCAAGGCCTTCACCACCCAGCTGGCAGCCTTGTTCCTGCTGACGCTGTCGCTGGCGCAAGTCAACGGCCGCCTGACCGACGCCGAAGAAGAGCAGCACCTGAAAGCCATGCGCCACCTGCCGGTAGCGATCTCCGCCGTGCTGGCGCTGGAGCCGCAGATCATCGCCTGGTCGGAAGATTTCGCCCGCAAGGAAAACGCCCTGTTCCTGGGCCGCGGCATGCACTACCCGATCGCGCTGGAAGGCGCGCTGAAGCTGAAAGAGATTTCCTACATCCACGCCGAAGCCTATCCGGCGGGCGAACTGAAGCACGGCCCGCTGGCGCTGGTGACGGAAGAAATGCCGGTCGTGACCATCGCCCCGAACGACGCGCTGATCGAGAAGCTGAAGTCCAACATGCAGGAAGTGCGCGCACGCGGCGGCCAGCTGTACGTGTTCGCCGACGTCGACTCGCGCATCACCTCGGGCGAAGGCGTGCATGTGATCCGTCTGCCGGAACACTACGGCCTGCTGTCGCCGATCCTGCACGTGGTGTCGCTGCAGCTGTTGGCCTACCACTCGGCGCTGGCACGCGGCACGGATGTGGACAAGCCGCGTAACCTGGCCAAGTCGGTGACGGTTGAGTAAGTAGATCACCAGGTGGCAACGGTCTAAAATAAGCAGCATCATCATACGAGGAATGCCCATGCGAACCTTGCTGTTGAGTCTAGTCTTGTTAACGGGCGTTGCCCCGCACGCCAACGCGCAGGTGGCCGGATATGGCTGCTGCTTCCAGGTCTGGCCGCAGCCAGACCTGCGCGTGCCGATACCCAACTATCAAGGTCCCGCCAAACCGGCGACCGCAACGCCGCATGTGCCGGCAGACTCGCCGCTAAAGGCGCCGGCGCGTTCGGCCGCGGCGGCAAATGCGCACGAGCTCGCAACACGCTTTCCGGTCGAGCAGCGTCCGCAAATGGAGCAAGCCTTCCGGCGTTCCATGGACGTCTACACCCAGCTTGAGAAGAAACTAGGGCTGCCGGAGCGCGACATGGCCGGCAGTCTCGCCGCCTTCCTCGTCGGGAACTATATGGTGCTGAACGACGTCGACGTGTCTGACGACGCTTTCCGGACCGTGGCTCGACAGTTGCGCGAGCAGGCATCGATGCAGACTGCGCTGCGGCGCGCCGATGCCGCACAACTGCGCAACTTGTACGAGCAGACTGCGATGATAGGAACCTTCATGGCGTTGGCACACAAGTCGGAGCAACAGAACCCTCCATCCCCTGAGGCTGCCGCACGCATCCGCGATACCGCGCGGGCCAATCTGGAAGTGGTACTGCGCATGGCCCCGGCGCGCCTGTCGATCAGCGACAGGGGTTTGAGCGCGACAGATCCTGTACAGCGATAGGGACATTTTCGCACTAGAATTAGCTTCGGCATGGAGAATGAAAAGGAGCTGATGTGACATATACCCCTCTGCGCATCGACTTCGTCGACTTGGACGTTGTTTGCACTCGTACCGGTGGAAACGGCCGGCATGGCTTTAAGACCCATACCGCGTATATCCTGCTGAATGAAGACACCGGGGACGAACAGCCTTTCGGCCCTGCAGCGACAAATTAAACGGACAACTAACGCTAAAGGATTGGAGTTTCTCACCAGCGTTCGGGACAACAGCCTTTTACGAAGGCTGAAGTTGTCCGGTCTACAAATTGAGAAGGCGAAATTGAAGCTCCATCCAGAGGCATTTCTGGCTTGAGGGCAGTGGCACTGGTTGTGAAACCCACATCAGGTTCATTGTTAGCAGATTGAACCATACATGCTCTTACCAGTTGGTACATCCAGCCCGAAATAGCAAATGTACCCGTCGCGCCTATCCCAAGTGCAGGAGAGGTCCCCTCTTTCTCGTCTCCGTTGATCAGGAGCTGCCCCGCAAACATCCTTCCTGTCTGGCCCGATCTGATTGAATAGATCCTTCGCGAGTGGTTCCTTGAAAGCGAATGCCACCTTCCGGTCATTCTTCGTTGGTGGTACCGTGTCGCCAAGCTCACCGCCGTAAATCAGGTAGTCGCCCCTCAGCGGCATTTGGCTAAAACTCTGGGGCTCAGGCTTATCCGCAGCCCGGGTTGGCGAGTGCAGGACAAGGGCCGCGACGAGGAGTATTCCGCGCGCGCTCATAGTGCATACATCGGCCAAAGCTCGGTATGGAAGTGGTTGTTGTAACGTGCTGCGGGCAGTATCGGCTGACTTTCCCTTGATGCAGCCAATTCGCAGATATGCGTCGTTTGCCATGAGTTCCTCCAAATGAATTTAAGGGATACACCAGGCATTGTTACTGCCGCTTGCAGCTTTAATTTGGGTGGCATCAAAAACGAAGCAACGAGCTGGAAAAGATTAGCGTTACAGAGCGGTTGTGGTGGCCTGATTGCCGCAGCCTTAGCGGGCTCGTGAAGATTTCTGCCCGGCGGCGGCTTTAGTGCCATCGATGCTATCCTCGGGTGCAAATCGTCGTGCCACAACTAAATGCTCCCATGGCCCCCCTGATCAATCGCATCAAGTCATTGTTTGGACGCGGCGACGTTCCCTTGCCTCCCGTCCCACCCGCCGACCCGCTGGACTACGAACAGCTCGTCACCCTGGATGCTGAGAGTTTGGCGGAACAGGGCATCCTGAGTGCGTACGCGGAGTTGTCGGCGCGGCTCGAACCGTATTCGCCCTCTCCGCTTGAAGTCAGGGAAGTTATCGACAACGACGGGCTTGGCTACTCGGTGTACGCCGGCGACCAGCAATATGTCGTGTGGGAAGTGATCGATGGCGTGCAAAACGAAGATGGCTGGGAACGCGCTACCGTCGCCTTCTTCCAGATCGTGAATGCCAGGCTGAAAAATTCTTCTCACCGGTTCTACGCGCTCAACGGCGGCAATGATCTCTTCGGCATATTTCTCACCGAAGAGGAATTCGCCGCGGCCAGGCGGGCTATCCCCAAGCGCTCCAACTGGCCGTGGATGCCGGATAACGCACAGCCGGACTACGGCTTTCCAGTCGACGCTGTAGCCTCCTGAGACTGCGTTCCGCCAAACCAGCGCTCTATCGCCTCCGGCAGGCTGGCGTCCTCTGCATCTCCGGTCCACGCCACGTAGCCGTCCGGCCGTATCAGTACTGCGGCCGGCAGCGGCTCCACGCCGGCGACCGGCAACTCACAGACCCCGTGGCAGCTTGCGTCGATACGCTTGACGCGATCGCCACTAAGCCTGACCGGCGCGCCGAAGTTGAGCAGCACCGGCCGCGCGTCATGCAGCAGTGCATAGACGCGCGTCGGTCCGGCGGCTGTCTCGATGTCCAGGTCGGGCATGCGGCGGCCCAGTAGCGGATGGCCTTGGCCGAAGTCGTAGCGGATGTCGAGGCCCGAGATCATGCCGCCGAAGCGCTTGCGTGGCTCGTCCATCGCCAGCATCTCCGTGACGAATTCGCCGAGGACGGCAATGCGTTCACCCGTCCTTCGCAGCACGCCTTGAGCGATGGTGTTGCGCAGCACGCGCGCTGCGGCCGGGTGGCGCTCGGCCTGATAGGTGTCGAGCAGGCTGTCGGGCGAAACGCCCTTCACCACCTGCGCCAGCTTCCAGCCGAGATTGACGGCATCCTGCACGCCGAGATTGAGGCCTTGTCCACCCAGCGGCGGATGGATATGCGCGGCGTCGCCGGCCAGCAGGACGCGGGCTTTGCGGTAGGTGTCGGCCTGGCGCGTGGCGTCGTTGAAGCGGGACAGCCACGTCGGCGAGTGGACGCCGAAATCGGTCCCATAAATGTCTTGCAGGCCAGCCGCTAGCTCCTCCAGCGACGGCTCGCCCTTGGCGTGCGGATCGCGTCCCGCCAGCACCACGCCGACCGTCTCGCCGTCCTCCATCATCGACATCGCGTGGCGGCCGGACGCGTCCTCGTGGAAGCCGAGCACGGGCTTCCACGTCATCTTCACTTCGGCGATGATCCAGCTGGTGGAGGCGTCCCAGCCGGGAAAGCCGACGCCGGCCAGCTTGCGCACTCGGCTGCGCCCGCCGTCGCAGCCCACCAGCCAGCCGGCGCGCATGGCACCCTGCGCCGTCGTGATATCGACGCCGTGCTCGTCACAGGCGAAGTCCAGCATCTCCCGGTCGCGATAGACCGGCACCTTCAATTCCTCGACCCACGCCGCGAGCAGACGTTCGCTCCGTTCCTGCGGCAGCGCGAGCAGATAGTTGTGCCGGGTCGGGAAGTCGCTGATGTCGAGGGCGGCGTGGAAGCTGACCTTCGGATACGTCTTGCCTTGCGCGAGGAAGCGGTCCACGATGCCGCGCTGGTCCAGCACTTCGAGCGTGCGCGCATGCAAGCCGCCGGCCCGTCCACCGACGCGCTCCTGCGTCGGCTTGCGCTCGACAATTGCCACGTCCACGCCCGCCAGGGCAAGCTCGGCCGCCAGCATCAGCCCCGTGGGGCCGCCGCCGACGATGATGACTTCATGTTCGCTTGCCTGCATCCGGCTCTCCTATGTCACCGGAAGCCTTCGAACGACACTTTCAGCATATGTCGCACGATGTCCTCGGTTTCCATCTTGCTGTATTTCTGCAGATACTCGACGGCGGGGTCGCAGGTGCGCGCGTAGTAGCTGAACAGGATCACGTCGGTGGGCAGGTCGCGGTTCAGCTGTCCCTGCTGCTGCGCCTGTTTTACCAGGGCCTCCAGCTGACGGTTCAGTTTCATCACCCGCAACATGTACTTCACGTTGCGGATCAGCATGTCCCGCACGTGCGGGCTGGTGGACGGCAGGAACGGCAGGCCGCCGTCCAGGCGCACCCGCAGCGCCCATTCCAGCAGGGCCGACAATTTCTGCACTGGACTCAGCGCCGGATCGATCGCCGCCACGTAATCCAGCGCGCCGTCGAGCAGGCGGATCAGCGCCTCGCCCACCAGCTCCTCCTTCGACTTGAAGTGCTTGTACAGGCTGGGTTTGGAGATGCCCACCGCGCCGGCGACGTCGTCCATGGTCATCAAGTCATAGCCTTTTTGGCTCAACACCGCCGTCGCGGCATCGAGGATCGCGTTCTCGCGCAGCTTAAATGCTTGATTCTTAAAGCTTAATCTGGGAAGAATACTCATTGGTAAATTTCCGCTACTAATCAGTAGCTTTTGTTATTTGATGGTAGTAATATTAGCACGCCGGTACAAAGACGGCCAGACTATAACCATCATAACGACATGACACCGCCACGCAAACGCATTGCCATCATCGGCTCCGGCATCTCCGGCCTGGCCAGCGCCTATTTCCTCAGCCGCAAGCACGACGTGGTGCTGTTCGAGGCGGCGGACTATCTCGGCGGCCACACCCACACCGTCGACGTGACGCTGGAGGGCCGCAGCCACGGCGTCGACACCGGCTTCCTGGTCTACAACGAGCACACCTATCCCAACCTGGTGGCGCTGTTCGACGAGCTCGGCGTGGCCAGCATCGCCAGCGACATGTCGTTCGGCGTGTCGATGGAGGATGGCGCGCTGGAGTGGGCCGGCACCAGCCTCGACACGGTGTTCGCACAGCGCGCCAACCTGGGCTCGCCTTCCTTCCTGCGCATGCTGTGGGACATTCTGCACTTCAACCGCAACGCCGAGCGCTTTCTTGAACTGTCGAATCAGACCGGCCTGACGCTGGGACAGCTGTTGCAGCAGCAGGGCTACGGCGCGCGCTTCAGCGATGCCTACCTGCTGCCGATGGCGGCGGCGATCTGGTCAAGTTCGCCGAACGACATCCTGCAGTTCCCCGCCGCGACCTTCCTGCGCTTCTGCCTCAACCACGCGCTGTTGCAGGTCAACGACCGTCCGCAGTGGCGCACCGTCGCGGGCGGCGCACGCACCTATGTCGAGCGGATCGCCGCCGTGCTGCCGGACGTGCGGCTGAGCACGCCGGTGCATGCGGTGCGGCGCCGCAACGGCCGCCTGGAGGTCGCACGCGGCAGCGCAGGCAGCGAAGATTTCGACGCGGTGGTGATGGCCACGCACGCGCCCAACACGCTGGCGCTGTTGCCCGAGGCCAGCGAGACCGAGCGCGCCATTCTCGGCGCCGTGCGCTACCAGCCCAACACCGCTTATCTGCACACGGATGAGCGGCTGATGCCGCGGCGGCGCAAGGTCTGGTCGGCCTGGAATTACCTGTCCGGCGCGGCATCGGCGGGACAGCGCCCCGTGTGCGTGAGCTACTGGCTGAACCAGCTGCAGGCGCTGCCGTTCGCCACGCCGGTGATCGTCACGCTCAACCCGCACACCCCGCCGGCCGAGGACAAGCTGTTGGCCAAATTCGAATATGACCATCCGATCATGGACCAGGCCACCGTGCGCGCGCAGCAGCAGCTGGCGCAGATCCAGGGCGACGGCGGCATCTGGTACGCCGGCGCCTGGACCGGCTACGGCTTCCACGAGGACGGTCTGAAATCGGCGCTGCGCATCGCGGCCGCGTTCGGCATGGCGCCGACCTGGACGACGCTGCCGTGAGCCGCCCCGCCGCCGAGCTGGTCCACGGCCAGGTGATGCACGCACGCCTGCGCCCTGCGCCGCACCGCTTCGTCTACCCGCTGTTCTACGTGCGCTTGAACCTGGCCCGGCTGGACGAGTGCGGCACGCGCTGGTTCGGCGTGGACCGCTGGCGGCCGCTGTCGATCCGCCGCCGCGACTACGGTCCGCGCGACGGCAGCAGCCTGGAGCAATGGATGCGCGCGCTGCTGCGCGAGCACCGCATCGAGGCCGACGGCGAGATCTGGCTGCAGACCTTCCCCCGCGTGGCCGGTTATGTTTTCAATCCGGTCAGCTTCTGGCACTGCCACGACGCGGCGGGACGGCTGTGCGCCGTGCTGGCCGAGGTCAACAACACTTTTGGCGAGACCCACCGCTACCTGATGCGCGTGGCCCACAACGCCGGCGGCACGGCCACGGCCACCGCCGACAAGCAGTTGCACGTGTCGCCGTTCTGCGCCGTGCGCGGACATTACCGTTTCCGCTTCCGCCTCGACGGCGCCAGCCACTGCACCGGCCTCGACTATGACGACGGCGACGGCCCGCTGCTCAGGACCGCGCTCAGCGGCCGCCCCGTGCCGATGACCGGCCGCGCCGTGGCCGGCGCGCTGGTGCGCTATCCGCTGCTGGGGCTGGGCATTGTGTTCCGCATCCACTGGCAGGCGCTCAGGCTGTGGCTCAAGCGCGTGCCGTGGTTCAGCAAGCCGCCCGCCCCCGATCACCCCACCACCGTGCACCAGGAGACTGCCCGATGAAGTCCACCGTATCCACCGCCGCGCTGTCGGCGCCCGCCGGCGCCCGGCTGTTCCTTGCGATGCTCGGCCATATCCGCCATGGCCACCTGGAGCTGATCACGCCCTGCAACACCCGCATGGTGTTCGGCGACGCCCATGCGCCCAGCGGCGCCACGCTCAAGCTGAATGACTGGCGCGCCTGCCAGCGCATCCTGCGCGCGGGCGACATCGGCTTTGCCGAAGCCTACGCCGCCGGCTGGGCCGACACGCCCGACCTGACCGCGCTGCTGCGGCTGGCGCTGCGCAATGAGGCGTCGCTGGAGCAGCTGATGTTCGGCGGTGTGGTGGCGCGCTGCTGGTACCGGCTGCTGCACTGGCTGCGTCCCAACACGCGCCAGGGCAGCCAGCGCAACATCCACGCCCACTACGACATCGGCAACGACTTCTACCGGCTTTGGCTCGATCCCAGCTGGACGTATTCCAGCGCACTGTTCGACGGCGACTACAGCTTGCCGCTGCAGACCGCGCAGCAGCGCAAGTACCAGCGCATCATCGACACGCTGCAGCTGCGCCCCGGCCAGCGCGTGCTGGAGATTGGCTGCGGCTGGGGCGGCTTTGCCGAGCTGGCGGCGCAGCAGGGCATCCACGTGCACGGCGTGACGATTTCGCCGTCGCAGCTGGAGGTGGCGCAGCGCCGCGTGCAGGCGCAGGGGTTGACGGAGCTGGTCCAGCTGGAACTGCGCGACTACCGCGACCTGCAGGGCGAGTACGACGCCGTGGTGTCGATCGAAATGTTCGAGGCCGTCGGCGAGCAGTACTGGCCGCAATTTTTCCGCACGGTGCAGGCGCGCCTCAAGCCCGGCGCGCAGGCGCTGGTGCAGTCGATCACCATCGGCGAGCAGTATTTCCCGCGCTACCGCAGCAGCGCCGACTTCATCCAGCAGTACATCTTCCCCGGCGGCATGCTGCCTAGTGTCGAGCGCTTCGAGCGGCTGGTTGGCCGCTGCGGCCTGCGCACGGTCGAGCGTCACGCCTTCGGCCGCGACTACGCGGAAACGCTGCGCCGCTGGGACGCGCAATGCCGCCAGCACCAGCATCAGATTGCCGGGCTGGGCTTCGACGAGCATTTCATGCGGATCTGGCAGATGTACTTCGCCTATTGCGAGGCGGCTTTTGACGAGGGGCGTACCGATGTTGTCCAATTCCTGCTGCAAAAGGCCTGATCGCATCGGGCCGTGGCTGCTGCTATGCGCCCTGCTATGCTGCGTGCTGGCGAGCGCCCCGAGCCAGGCCGGCGGCTGGCGCGACGAGCTGCCGCGCGCCGAGGCGCTGGGCAACGGCGAACTGCGCTGGCTGGGCTTTCGCATCTATCAGGCCACGCTGTGGGCCGAGCAGCGGCCGTTCCAGTCGGAGCGCGGGTTCGCGCTGCAATTGCACTACTACCGCAGCATCAGCCGCGAGCGGCTGGTGCGAACCAGCCTGGACGAAATCCAGCGGTTGAACGGCGCCGCCATCGATGCCGCCACGTTGGCGCAGTGGGACAAGCTGCTGAACCGCGCGTTCACCGACGTGGCGCCGGGCGACGAGTTGATCGGCGTGTATGCGCCGGGCCACGGCATGCGCTTCTACAACCAGCAGCGCCTGCTGGCGGACATCGACGACGTGCGTCTCGCGCGCGCCTTCTTCGGCATCTGGCTCGACGAGCAAACCCGCGACCAGGGCTTGCGACGCAAGCTGATGGGAACGCCGCCATGACGCCGGCCCGCCACGCCGCCCCCTCCAGCGACGCCGCCGCCAGCGCAACCGCCGCTGGCGCCGCAGCCACGACCGCCGCCGCCGCAGCCACGACCTCCGCCGCCGCAGCCGCCACGACCGCCGCCGCCACCACCGCCACTTCGGCCACGCCGCCACGCTGGCGTCTGGCCGCCTACGGCCTGCTTGGCCTGCCGCTGGCGATGGCCGCGCTGCCGGTCTACGTGCAAGTGGCCGCGTACTATTCCATGCAGCGCGGCGTGGCGCTGGCGATGCTGGGCTGGGTGCTGTTCGCCGCGCGCCTGCTCGACACCGTGCAGGACCCACTGCAAGGCCACCTCATCGACCGCCTGCGCCACGGCATCGCGCACTGGCTGATGCTGGGTGGCGCGATGCTGGCGCTGGCCTTCGCCGGTCTGTGGCAGCCGCCCGCGTCGGCCATCCCGGCGGCCGTGTGGCTGGGCGCCATGCTGGTGCTGGCGTACAGCGCCCACAGCATGCTCAACATCGCCTACCTGACCTGGGGCGCGCGCCTGAGCGGCAGTGGCGCCTTGCTGTCAGCCGCAGCCTGGCGCGAAGGTGCGGGGCTGGCGGGCATGCTCATCGCCAGCGTGATTCCGGCCACCATCCTGAGCGGCGACGCCGACCGCATCCCGGCCCGCATGGCGCTGTACAGCCTGGCGTTTGCCGCGCTGCTGCTGGCCGCCCTGCTCGCCCTGCTGAAACTCGCGCCCGCGTGGCCGCACGCGACGCCGCAGCCCAAGGGCTGGCGCGATGCACTGCGCCGCATGGCGTCGAACCGCGCCTTCCTGTGCCTGCTCGGCCCGTACTTCCTGAATGCCTGCTCGGTGTCGCTGCCGGCCACGCTGGCGTTGTTCTTCATCCGCGACCAGTTGCACGCGGCGCCGCTGGCTGGCGCCTTCCTCGGCTGCTATTTCGCCGGGGCCGCCTGCGGCCTGCCGCTGTGGACCGGGCTGGCGCGCCGCATCGGCGTGCTGCCGTGCTGGCGCATCGGCATGGGGCTCGCGGTCGCCAGCTTTGCCGGCGCCGGCCTGCTGGGCGCGGGCGACGTGCTGCCGTACTTTGCCGTCTGCCTCGGCGCCGGCGTCGCGCTGGGCGCCGACCTGGCCATGCCGCCCGTGCTGCTCGCCGGGCTGATCGCCGACGATGACGCCGCTGGCGCCTACTACGGCGTGCTCACGCTGCTCGGCAAGCTGGCGCTGGCCTTGTCCGGCCTGGCATTGCCGCTGCTGGCCGCGCTCGGCTACCGTCCCGGTGTCGCCGGTGTCGCCGGTGTCGCCGGTGGCGCCGCGCTGGCGCTGGTGTACGCCGGCTTGCCCTGCCTGCTCAAACTGCTGGCCATGGCCGCGCTGCGGCCGCAGCCAGCGTCCATACCCGCCCTACATTACCGGAGCCGTCCATGAAGAAGCTGTTATCCGCCTTGCTGCTGGCCCTGCTCGCCGGCTGTGCCGGTCCCGACGTCCAGCAATACAAGGCGCAGCAGCCGGTGCTGGACCTGGCGGCCTACTTCCACGGCACCACTGATGCCTGGGGCATGTTCCAGCGCCGTGGCGGCACGGTGGAAAAGCGCTTCCACGTCGTCATCACCGGCACCGGCGGCGACGGCACGCTGACGCTGGACGAACAGTTCCAGTATGACGACGGCAGCACGCAGCGCCGCGTGTGGCACCTGACGCGCGGCGCCGATGGCCGCTGGCGTGGCCGCGCCGACGACGTCAAGGGCGAGGCGCTGGGCGAACTGGCCGGCAACGCGCTGCGCTGGCAATACACGCTGCTGCTGCCGGTCGGCGGCAGCACCTACGAAATGGCCTTCGACGACTGGATGTTCCTGATCGACGACTGCACGATGATCAACCGCGCCAGCATGGCCAAGTTCGGTGTCGAGCTGGGCCAGGTCACGTTGATGTTCCGGAGGCGCGCATGCGCCCGCTGAACCGGCCCGTCACGGCATGGGCGGGCCGGCGCGTGTGGCTGGTCGGCGCCTCCAGCGGCATCGGCGCCGCGCTGGCCCAGGCGCTGCTGCAGGCCGGCGCGCGGGTGGCGCTGTCGGCGCGCCGGGACACCCTGCTGCAAAGCGTCGCGGCCGGCCATGCGCAGGCCGTCATCGCGTCGTTCGACATCCTCGACCAGGACGCGTGGGGCACCAGCTACCAGTACATTTGCGCACAGCTGGGCGGGGTGGACCTGATCGTGTTCTGCGCCGCCGCCTACCGGCCGGAGCGCAGCTGGGACGTCAGCCCGGACGGCGCGGCCAACACATTGGCCGTCAACCTGGGCAGCGTCTACACGGGGCTGGCCACGGTGCTGCCGGCGATGCTGGCGCGCGGCAGCGGCGGCATCGCCATCGTCGCCAGCGTGGCGGGTTATGTCGGCCTGCCCAACGCCAGCGTGTACGGCCCCAGCAAGGCCGCGCTGATCAACCTGGCCGAGCTGCTGTACACCGATTTGCGGCCGCGCGGGCTGGACGTGTACCTGATCAATCCCGGCTTTGTGCAGACGCCGCTGACCGCGCAAAACAAGTTCGCCATGCCGGCGCTACAGACGCCGCAGGCAGCGGCCGGCGCGATCGTGCGCGGGCTGTCGGCCGGCCAGTTCGAGATTCATTTTCCGAAGCGCTTTACGCTGCTGGTCAAGCTGCTGCGCTGGTTGCCGTACCGCTGGCGCTTCGCCCTTATCACTCATTTTTTGGTGCCACAATGAACGATGCTGAACCACTGCTGGCATGGTACGCCACGCTGACCCCGGAGACGGTCGCGCGCGCCGGCGAATTCTATGCGGCGGACGCGCAGTTCCGCGACCCCTTCAACGACGTGCGCGGCGTGGCGGCGATCGAGGCGATCTTCCGCCACATGTTCGAGCACACCGAGCAGCCGCGCTTCCTCATCGGCGAGCGCATCGCGCAGGGTGGGCAGGTATTCGTCACCTGGCAGTTCGTGTTCCGCCTGCGCGGCGTGCCGTACCAGATCGATGGCGGCAGCCATATTCGCTTCAACGCGGACGGTCTGGTCGTCATGCACCGCGATTACTGGGACGCCGCCGAAGAGCTGCTGCAAAAGCTGCCGCTGGTCGGCGCGCCGATCCGCTGGTTGCGTCGCCGCTTCCGCGTGCCTGTGCCGGCATGAGCTCCACGCTCAAGCTGATCCTCGGCGACCAGCTCAACTGCCGCCACAGCTGGTTCGCGCAGCGCAGTCCGGACGTGGTGTTCGTGCTGATGGAAGTGCGCCAGGAAACCGACTACGTGCTGCACCACGCGCAAAAGATCATCGCCATCTTCGCCGCCATGCGCGACCTGGCGCGCAGGCTGCGCGAGGCCGGCCACCGCGTCCATTACCTGGCCATCGACGACGCCGACAACCGGCAGTCGCTGCCGGCCAACCTGGACTACCTGCTGGCGCATTACGCGGCGGACGCCTTCGCCTGGCAGGCGCCGGACGAATGGCGGCTGGACCGGCAACTGGCCGACTACGCCGCCGGCCTGGACATCGAAACCCGGATGGACGACAGCGAGCATTTCTACGCCGCGCGCCACGAGGCGGCCGGCTTTTTCGACGGCCGCGCCGCGTGGATCATGGAGCCGTTCTATCGCCACATGCGCAAGCGCCACGGCGTGCTGATGGGCGCGGGCGGCGCACCGGCGGGCGGCCAGTGGAATTTCGACCACGACAATCGCGAGGCCTGGCCGGGCCTGCCGTGGGAGCCGGCCGATCCTCGCCCGCGCCACGACCACAGCGCGCTGTGGCGCACCATCACGGCGGCGGGCGTGCGCAGCTTCGGCGCAGCGCAAGCCGATGATTTCCGCTGGCCGCTCAATCGTGAGGAAGCCTTACAGCAGCTGGATCGCTTCGTGCGCGACGCGCTGCCGCATTTCGGCCGCTACCAGGATGCGATGAGTCTGCGCGCATGGCGCTTGTTCCACTCTCTGCTGTCGTTCGCGATGAACAGCAAGATGCTCGATCCGCGCACGGTGGTAGAACGAGTCGAAGCGGCCTGGCGCGACGGTGCCGTGCCGCTGGCGTCGGCCGAGGGCTATATCCGGCAAATCCTCGGCTGGCGCGAATACGTGCGCGGCGTCTACTGGCATCGGATGCCGGGCTACGACCGTCTCAACGCCTTCGGCCACATGGCGCCGCTGCCGCACTGGTTCTGGAGCGGCGACACGCGTATGCGCTGCCTGGCGACGGCGATCGGCCAGTCGCTGGAGCACGCGCACAGCCACCACATCAACCGCCTCATGGTGATCGGCAATTTCGCCCTGCTGGCCGGGCTATCGCCGCAGGAACTGCATCATTGGTATCTGGGCATCTACATCGACGCCTTCGAATGGGTGGAACTGCCGAACACGCTCGGCATGAGCCAGTATGCCGACGGCGGCCTGCTGGCCACCAAGCCCTATGTGTCGAGCGCGGCCTACATCGACCGCATGAGCGACTACTGCAAAGGCTGCCACTACCAAAAAAAGCAGCGCACCGGCGAGCGCGCCTGTCCTTACAACGCGCTGTACTGGGATTTTTTTCTCCGCAATGCACAGCGGCTGGACAAGAACCACCGGCTCGGCATGGTCTATCGCCAGCTGGGCCGCATGAGCGACGCCGACAAGCAAGCCTTGCAGGAGCAGGCTGCCACCACCCGCGCCAGCCTTGCCGAGCTATAGCGTTCAACGCGCAGCCTGCGCGATTGAAATTTTTCATCAATTACAACAATTGAAGAGAATTGGCGATGCAGATCGCCGTCACAATAACGGTTCATGCCGTTAAATTGGAGACCGATCCCATGTTAGAGCAAGAGTTCCGCCCATTCCTCGAAGCGCTCAACCGGACTGGCAATATCAGGCACGTGGATGGCGAGTTCACGGATCCGGAAGCATTGTTTCAGACGGAAGTCCTGGCAAAGATCGACGCCGCCTATCCGGACGGCCTGTACGCCATCTTCTTGTATGACCTCAGGAACGATGCGGGTGTGGCGGCCTATCTGCACTCGGGCAGCGTAGGCAGCGACAGCACCTCCAGTGTCATGGCCCTGTACGAAAAAGCGCCGCGTTCGCGCCGCAGCAATGCCGGGGCCGATCTGGGCATCACCTTGCACGAGGAGAATCCGGCGGTGGCTTTTGCGCGCGCACTATTTCCCAACAAGCCACTGACGCTGCCCGGCGTCTTGTTGCTCAAGCGTCTGGCCTATGCGTCCGACGCGGTCTATGTGCCGCTGGAGGGCGATCAGGCCGCCGTGGCCGCGCGCGCGCGCCGACTGTTTGCGCTGCTGCCCGCCACAATCCAGGGCCAGGATTTTCCCACTGCTAGCTTCGGCGAGCGCGTCGGCAAAGCCCTGGACATGGCGGGCATCCCTTGCCGGCGCAGCGAACCGCTGACGGTCCACGACCATCTGCGTCAATTCCTTCTGCTGCTATGGAAACACAAGCGCGATCTGATGGCTATCGTGCCCGTGCTGGGCAAGGCGGTGCGCGGCCCGGCGAAAGAAGGGGACAAATGATGGCGCTCGATCAACTCGTTGCGGCGGCGTTGTTGCAGTACCGGGCCTTCGGCCTGCTCGCCAACCAGACCCACCCCGCTTTTCAGGATGATCTGACCCAGTTTCTCGGCGCACATGGCACACCGCTCGCCGCCGCCTTCGCCGCGCTCGATGGCGCCGCGCCGCGCGAGCCCGCCGCGGGCGTGCCGTACCTGCTGTATTCCAGTAAGATCGTGCCGGACGCACCGCCGGCGGGCTACTACGAGGACCAAACGGCCATCGGGCTGGGCGCCTTGCTGTCCTCGCGCCATTCGTTCTGGCAGATGCAGCTGCTTCCCGGCTCGGCCCCGGTCGTTGTGGGCTGCCTGAAGCGCGCCGCGCTGTACATGCTGCACACGCGCGGCTTCAACGCCAGCGTGCGCTACCTGCTGGACTTGCACAAGCACGGCTATCTGTTCAGTTCCGAGCCGCTGCAGCACAGCTTGGCTTTCTTGTTCCTGGTGCGCCAGCGTGTGGCCAGCGACGAGGACATTGTTCCGCTGTGCATCGCCCTGTCCGGCGAGCCGGACGAATGGCGCGGCGCGGAAGTGCTGACGGTGGCGCTGGACAAGCTTCCCGTGCTGCGCCAGGGCGCTGAAGGCATGGCCTATCTGCTGCAGACGGCGGGCAACGATGTAGACGAAGTGCGGGCAGCGCGCAGCTATGACGAATGGGTGCTGGGCCAACATTACTTGGCCGATCTGATGCTGACCACTCACTTTCTCCTGCATTACCTGGAGATGCACGACGAACCGGCGTTTATCGCTTTCGCCGTCCGGTATGAGGAAATCTCGGCCGACTGCTTTGCCTACTACCACGTGCTGCGGGGCCAGCCCGAGCGCTATCCCTTCGAGATGACGTTCACCTACTCGTCCGCGATCATCAAGGCGGTGCAGATGGGCGGTGGCGATTGGCAAGACAGGCTGTGCGACGAAAGGGTGATCGTGCCGGACCAACTGGCGGACCTGCTGCTGCCAAGCGATGGCACGACCAACCTGCAGCCCGCGCCGGACAGCATTCCGGTGACGTGGCGTCTGCTGTCGGCCGCCGTGGCGCCCATGTATGCGCAGCTGGTTGCCCGCAATCCCGGCTATCGCGCGCTGGCCCGGCCGGATGGCCAGGCGGAGCCTGCGCACACCGACGTGCAGTCGTTCATCCGCGCGATACGGCAAGAGCCGGAAAATCAGCAGCTGCGCGCGCAGCTGCTGGACCGTTATCCGTACTGCGACCAGTGCCTGATTCTGGAAGCCCTCTACCTCGACCGGTACGGCGACCCGGCGGCGGCGATGGCGCGTCTGCAGCAAGCCATCTGCATCGATGCGAACGATCATCAGCGCTGGCAGTCCGCCGCTGCGGTGCTGCACAAGCTGGGGCAGGTGGAGGCGGCCCGGCGCCTGGCGGCCTTTGCCCGCACCTTGGGCGACGATCCGCCTGCTTAGATACCCGGCTGGCGGCCAGCCAGGGCCACCCGGTCCAGGCTGCGCGACTTCTGTCCGACATACGGCAGCAGGCTGACCAGCGCCAGCACGGCCAGCGCGACGCCCAGCCACAGCGGCGCGCGCAGGCCGTAGCCGGCGGCGATGCCCGCGCCGCCTATCCACGATCCCGCGCCCAAGCCGATGTTGATGACCGACGTGTGCACGGTGTTGACCAGCGGCCCCGGATGCGCGGTCTTCATCACGCGGGCGATGATGGCCGGGTTCATCGACACGCCGACCAGCCCGGTCACGACCAACAGGATCACGCTGACTGTCTTGTCGTCCGCGAACACCGCGAACAGTGCCAGGCTCACGCCCAGCACGATCATGCCCCACACCATGATCAGGATGGTGTGCTGGTCCGCGTAGCGTCCCACCACGCCATTGCCCACCACGTTGGCCACGCCATACGCGCCCAGCAGCCACGGGATCGACGACGGCAGAAAGCCGGTGATCTGGATCAGGATGGGCGTGAAGTAGCTGAACGCGGCGAAGATGGCGCTGATGATGAGCGCGCTGGTGGCGTAGGCCGCCCACAAATGCGGATTCCTGAACTCCACCATCTCTTTGCCGAGGCTGATCTGTTCGGACGAGCGCGAGCGCGGCACCAGCAGCGCGACCAGCACCATGCACAGACCCGTCAGCACCACCACCAGCCAGAAGCTGGCGCGCCATCCGAGGTGCTGGTCGATGAGCGTGGTGACCGGCACACCGACCACCGCCGCCAGCATCAGGCCACCAATGACGACGGCGGCCGCGCGCCCGCGCATGGTGGGGCTGACCACCTCGGCGCTGATCGCCAGCGACATGCCAAAGCAAGCCGAGCCCGCCACGCCGGTGGCCACCCGCGCGATGGCCATGATGTCGTAGCTGTCGGCCGAGGCGGCCACCGATTGCGCCAGCGCGTACAGGCCCAGCAAGCCCATCAGCCCCTGCTTGTTGGGCACGCGCAGCTTGAGCAGGCCCACCGTGGCCAGCGGCCCGCCGACCACCATGCCGATGGCGTACAAGGAGATCAGATAGCCGATCTGCGTCACCGGCACGTTCAGCGCCTGGGCCAGCGATGGCATGATGCCCGCCACCATGAATTCGGACGTGGTCAACGAAAAGATCGTCAACCCGAGTATGTAGACAACCAACGGCATAAAGGGTTCCTTCGAGATTGGGGGAATGGGCGCAAGCCGCCGATGCGGCCCGCGCCCGGGTTGGATGCGCTGCCGTCAGCGCGAGAAAATACTGTCCGCGATATCGCCGGTGCAGAAGTTCGGGAAGTCGCGTACCGACTGGTGTTGCGGATCTTTGCCGGTGACCATGCGCAGCAGGTGGTTGCCGCCGGCTTGCAGGTAGAACACCGACAACGTCGCCGGCCCCTCCACTACCCAGGCGTCGGCGGCCTGGCCCAGCACGGTGTGGCGGCCGTTGTGCAGCGCGCCGCCGTCGCGCAGGATCGCCTGCGGCAGGAACAGCTCGGGGAAGGACGACAACTCGTCGTCCAGCACGGTCTCCAGCAGCTGTTCGCCGGCCGCCGTGCCTTCCCTCGCATAGGCCACTTTCCGCTTGCGGCTTTGCCCGCGTCCGGCGTCGCCGAGCTCCGACATCCACAGCCGGTAGCCCTTCTCCTTTTCCGGCCATGGGTTGAACAGGCCGTCGATGCGGCAGATATTGCGGGCGTAGTCGAACCAGCAATAGCCGGAGGTGAGCTGGTCCTCCGGCTGCATCGGCGACCAGTAGGAGACGTAGGCGCTGCTCCATTGCATCGGCAGCAGCGGCGGCGTGGCGTGGACTGGCATGGCGGCGCTCCTTATCGGCCCAGCGCGTAGCCGAGGGCGGCCATCAGCGCGTCCTGCAGCGGCGGCAGGTCCTTGCGGCGGGCGTCGAAGCTGATGGTCAGGTCGGCGTTGCTCAGGCCGATGCGGTCGCTGACGGTTTCGAACCAGCGGCGACTGCTGTTGGCGTGTTCCTTGAACAGCTGCACCAGCGGCACCGCGCGGTCGTTGAAGTTGCGCAGCGCGGCGGCGGTGTCCGGCCCGGTGGCCAGGGTCTTCACCAGCAGGTGCGCGACCACCACCGCCATCGTGGTGCCGTGGCCGATCGAGAAGTGGCCCGATTGCAGCGCGTCGCCGATCAGCACGAACTTGCCGTCGTAGGCCAGGTCGTGGCTCAACGTCATGAAATTGCGCCAGCCTTGGCCAGGCTGGCTCACCAGCCCGTGGTCGCCCAGCTCGGCGTTGAAGGTGCTGGCGATGTAGGCGGCCGCTTCGCGTTCGGTCTGCGTCTCCAGCCCAGCCCGCTCGTAGGTCTGCTCGCTGCATTCGACGATGAAGGTGCTCATCGTGTCCGAGTACTTGTAGGCGTGGCCGATGAAGATGCCCTTGTCGTTGCTGCGGAAGACCAGGTTCATCTGATCGAACAGCTGGGTGGTGCCGTACCAGATGTATTTGTTGCGGCCGAAGTCGACCTGCGCCGCCAGCGCCGGCGGCAGCTCCAGCGATTTGTGGTTGACGCCGTTGGACACGACCACCAGGTCGTACGCGGCCTCCAGCTCCTCCCGGCTTTGCATCGGTGTTTCGTAGCTGATGTCGATGCCTGCCGCCACGCACTTGGCGCGCAGGGCCTGCACCAGGCCGCGCCGTTCGACGCCGCACAGCGTCACGCCGGTGCTCATCAGGTTGGGCTGGTCGCGGTGCACCAGTTTGAACTCTTCGATGAACTGCGGGTTGAGCAGCTCCGGCTGCTCCAGGTAGGACAGCGGATTGGCCGGATGGCGCGGCGGCCGTCCGGGCAGCACCACGCCCCAGCCCAGCACTTCTTCCTTGGTGTTCTTTTCCGCGATGCTGATGTCCCAGCTGGGCTGGGCTTGTTTCATCTGGCTGGCAAAAATCAATCCTGCCGGGCCGGCGCCGATAACGAGAATCTTCATTAATTTACCCTTCCAAGTTTGTACCACACGTTTTGCTTCTTCTGGATTTGCTGCAGCTCATCGTAGGGAACCGATGTGAAGTACAGTTTCTCCGCCATGTCCGGCGGATAAACATTGGGGAATTTCTTGTGCATGTAGCGCGTGTAACGCGTTTGCAGGAAGAAAATGAAATTGGGGTTGCTCAGCGCTTCGTAGTTGGCGATCGCCATGTCCTGCATGGCGTCCGCCTGCACCTTGCGTTGGCGGGTGAACTCGGACAGCACCACGTCCAGCGCCTCGCCGTGTTTTTCCAGCAGCGTGATGAAGACGTACACATCCTCCAGCGCCATGTTCATGCCCTGGCCGAGGAAGGGCGCGGTGGCGTGCGCCGAGTCGCCCAGCAGCAGCACGTTACCCTTGTAGTGGAAGGTGCTGGAGCGCACGTTGATCAGGTCGTTGCTGGGCAGCGCGATGAACTGGTCCACCAGCGCTTGCCGGCTGGCCTCCGGCAGCTGGCCGAAGTAGCGGCTGAAAAATTCCGCCATCGTTTCGCGGTGCAGCGTGGCTAGGCTGGGCATGCCGGTGTAGGGCAGGCAGATGGCGAAGCTGATGCTGCCGTCCGGGATGGTGGCGGCACGGCCGGCGAACAGGCCCTTGGAGTCCATGCCGAAGAAGTACAGCAGGTCCTTGCGGAAGCCCAGTTCCTTGGCGTTGGGCAGCACCAGCGTCTTGTAGCCGTGGCGGAAGAAGCTCTGCTTGAATTCGAAGCGCCGCATGCCGCTCTGCATGGCGCGCCGCACGGCCGAGTGGGCGCCGTCGGCGCCGATGATCAGGTCGCCGTGCAGTTGCTGCATGGCGCCGCCCTTGCTCTGGATGAGAACGGTTTTGCGGTCGAGGTCGACGTCCAGGCAGCGGTGCTCGAAGTAGTACTTCACGTTGTGCTTGACGGCGTAGCGGTTGAGCAGGCGCTGGAAAGCGTTGCGGTCCAGCGAGAGCGGGAACATGTCTTCCAATGGGCTGAGCTCGCGCACCTTGAACTGGCCGCGCACGCAGAACGCCATGCCGACGATGGGCTCGCCGCACTGCTCCAGATCCTGGCGGCTGATGCCGGCCGCCAGCACGGCCTTGATGCCGCGCACGGTCATGCTGACGCCGATGGCGCGCGAGCTGACCGGGTCGGCCGTGGCGGAGTTGTCCTGCAGCGGATCGCTGCGCTTTTCGATGACGTGGATGTCGTATCCGCGCTGGGCCAGGTAGATGGCGGTCAGGCTGCCGGCCAGCCCGCCGCCGACAATGATGATGGTCTTTTTCATTTACGCTTCCCTTGACATCCTTCCCCGAGATAAATCGGTCAATTGCTGATTAAAGAACTCCAACATTTCGATCTGCGCCAGGCCGACCACGCCGGCCTGCAGGCTGCGCGCGTACTGCGCCAGCGACAGGCATTTGTGCGCCAGCTGCAGGCATCCCAGGCTGAAGTCGCTGTCGACCTGCGTCCCCGGCGGCATCGGCACCGGCGGCCCGGCGTTGCGGCCCGGCACGCCGGACGGCGTGTTCATCAGCGCCGCCGACAAGGGCCGCAGCAGGCCTGTCATGATGTCGATGGATGCGTTCATCAGCCGCGAGCGGCGCAGGCTGCCCAGCGGCTGTTGCGCGAAGTGGTGCGCCATCAGCTGGAAGGTCAGCTCGTAGCAGCCCTGGTACAGCTGCATCAGCGAGCGGGCCTTGTGGTCGGTCACCACGGTGCAGTCGGCGCGCGCTTCCAGCACCGGGTTCTTCAGCGCCGGCACGGCTGGTTCGAAGGGCTTGTCGCGGGCTGTGTACTTGCCGGCCATCGCGCGCAGCCGTTGGAAGTGCGAGGAGGCGAAATGCGGCGAGTCGACCGCCACGCCCTCCCCCTGTTCGGTGACGAAGTCGATCGCGAACAGCGCGCTGTCGCGGTCGAACACTTCCAGCTGGTAGCCGGGATAGGCGCGGTTGGTCAGCTCCTTGAGGAACAGGTGGTGCTCGCCGCCGCGCTTGCCGCCGTTGGGGTCGAACAGCTCGGGCAGTTCGGCCAGCGCCTGGCGGATGGCGATGTAGAAGCTGGCGATGGACTTGCCCGGCGTGGGCAGGTAGTCCGGCCATTCGAAGCGCACGAACCGGGCCAGCACGTGTTCGGAGAACGGTTCGAAGGCGAACTCCGTGTCCAGGCCGAAGCGCTGCCGCGCCTGCTCGCCCAGCAAGGGCGTGCCGGCGTGGAAGGGCTCGCCGAGCGCCATCAGCACGTTGTTCACAACCAGGTAGTGGATCATTTCCTCGTGGGCGATTTCCAGCAGCGCGCCGCGCGTGCCGCTGTTGCGGCGGCGGTCTTCGGTGCCGCAGGCCAGCTCCAGCTCGTCCTGCTGCCAGCGGCCGGCTTGCACCAGCTGCGCGCCCTGCTCGTAGTTGGGGATCGTGTAAGCGGCGTACAGGTATTGCAGCATCAACGACAGTTCCAGGTCGATCGCTGTTTTCAGCTCGGCGATCAGTTCGTGCTTGCTGCTGATCGCATGTGGCGTGTGCGCTTGCGGCTGCGCGGTTTTTGCTGCGGCCTCGACCTGCGTCAGGTATTTCAGGAACAGGCGTGACTTCGGCAGCGACAGCTCGCGCGTGCTCGGCATGTAGTAGCTCTTGTCGCGGTTCTGCGGATCGCACATCTGCCACATCAGGCGCGAATAGGTTTCGGTCTTGCACTGGTCCGCCAGGCTGAACACCTTGTCCGACATGAAGGGATAGACCAGCTCGTAGTAGCTCATCACATGCCGGTACAGGAAGTCATAGTCGACCTGTTCGGCGGGGACGTCGTCCAGGTGCCAGTCGTCGGGCAGCACGCGCGCGCCTATGGTTTGCGCTTCCCGGCCTTCGCCCAGCACGATGCGGGTGGCGCCGGGGCGGCGGCCGGTGACGGTCAGGTCGGCGTAGCCTTCGCCGCGTGCGGACGGTTGCAGCTGCAGCGCCAGCATGTCGGCGTCCTGCGCCTGCGCGGTCAGCGCGGGATGCTCAGCCAGCTCGCCACGGAAGCGGCTTTGCAGCGTGATCGTCTGTGGATAATCCTGTTGTTGTCCACAGTTGGGCGCTTCCAGGTACAGCTGGTTGCTGTCGGACTGCAGCACCCAGTCGGCCTCGTCCCATTGCGCGTGCGCGCTGCCCAGGCGCAGCGAACCGGATGGCGCGGCGCCTTGCCGCAGCGGCACGTCGAACACGCCGTTGTGGCGCCAGTGGTCCAGGTACAGCTGCTCGGGTATGCGCGCGACCAGCATGCCCGCCGCGTCGTGCAGCGTGAGCTCGCCCAGCGCCTGCTTGCCGCCGAGCGCGTGCGTGGGATGCTGTTCGGAGACGGCGCTGGCGGCGCGGGTGGTGAAGGGGACGGCGGTCGGCATGTTGAGCGAGACGCGGTCGGCGTGCAGCTTCACCAGCACCGGTCCCAGGCTGCCCTGTTGCGGCAGCAGCAGACGGCCGCTGGGATAGGTGGCCAGCTCGTCGCGGCGCCACAGGCCGATGCTGCCGGCCAGGTCGTAGAACACCGGCGAATCGGGCTTCAGCGGCGTCGACATGTTGAACAGCGCGTACTGGATGGTCAGGCCCAGCACGTCGTCGTCGTCCAGCGCGTGCTGCAGCGCGCACATGCTGGACGGCAGCGGCGTGTCGGGATTGAACAGGAAGTTGCGGTCCTGCTTCGCCACCGAGAACTGGAACAGCCGCGAACGGCCGAATTCCTCGTCGAGGAAGTGTCCGCTGCGCTCGGTGACGTGGCCGCCGCCCAGCCAGCGCACCGAGTGCGCCTGCGGGATGTCGGCGCTGAACAGCATCGGCGTGTGCGGCGTGGCCTGCTTGCCGCTCAGCGTGAATTGGCCGGCGTAGATCAGCGTCGTGTCCGGCTGGCCCGGGTTGTTGTCGACCCACCGCGCGCGGTTGAACGTGGTGCGCAGGTAGTCGTTGTAGTGGCCCCACAAGGCCAGCCTGGCGCCCACCAGCGCGTCTTCCGTGTCGATGTCGCCTTCATGCAGCTGCACGCCGGTGATCCGCACGTTCTCCCACGAGAAGTGATTATTGCCGCAGAAGTTGTAGCCGGCCGCCTGGCTGAACACGCCTTCCGGGTCCGGCTTGCCGGCGGCGTTGAAGCGCGGCTCAAGCTGCTTGAGGTGCTGGTGGAATTCGGACGGCGGCCGCCTCAGGTCGAACGGCTCGCCCGCCATCGAGATCGCGTTGGTGGCGATATCGATGTGGCCGTGCGTGTTGCGGTTCGCGGTCGGCACGTTGGCGCGCGCGAAGCCGCGGAAGTGCAGCCGTGGCAGGTCGAGGATGCTCATGCGCCCTCAGCCGACGTAGTGGCCAGCTCGTCGGCCTCCCCGGCTGCTTCGGCTTGCTGGCGCAGGCGCTCCAGCAGCAGGCGCGTGGCGTAACGGGCGCTGATCAGGCTGCCCTCCATCCAGCCGCAGTGCTGGGTGTAGGCGTCCGAGCAGGAGATGATGCCGTCCTGGTGCAGCAGCACGGCCGGGTGCGCGCTTTGCGGATCCGTGTAGAACTCGACGCCGTGCGGCCAGTGCTTGTGGAAATGCCCCTTGATCGGCGGCATCGGCTGGCCGTCCAGCGGCAGCGCATCCTCCAGGTGGCGGCGCACCTGTTCCAGGTACGCTTCCTCGCCCTGCTCCAGGCACTCCCGCCAATAGGTGGCGCTGTCGCTGTCGTTGTAGAACAGCAGGTACTGGTCGCCCTTGAAGTAGATCTTGCGCAGCGGGTTATTGGTCATCACCACCTTGTCGGTCAGGCCGAGCGCTTGCCACCAGGCGTGGTCGAAGGTCAGGAAGCCTTTGAACAAGGGCAGCGAATCGTATTCGAACGAGCTCCACGCGGCCGGAAAATCCAGGTTCAGCTGCGGCATCGCCGATGGCGGCACGGCCATGATCAGGTGGCGCGTGCGGTGCACCTTGGTATCGCCCTGGTGGCTGAAGACCAGCACATGGTCGGCGCCGGCGCGTTCGACCGACAGCAGGCGGTGCTCCATCTGGAACTCGACGCCGGCAGCCTGCGCCTGGCGCTGCAGCTGGGCCAGCAGTTCGGCGTAGCCATCGGTGGCGTAGCGCCATTCGTTGCCGGCGTTTTCGGTGAAGCTTTGCGTTTCCGGATGCTTCTTGATGATGTCGTAGGCCATCGCGCCCGAGACGATGGGCAGCAGCAAGGCGTCGTAGCCGGTGGCCTTGATCATGCGGATGGCTTCCGCCTCGCCCAGGTAGTGGCTGACGAATTGCAAGAAGGATTCGGTCGGGTGTTCCTTCAGCATCGCGCTCAGGCTGTGCAGCGTGGACTTGAGCTTTTCCTGCTCGCGGCCGCCGGCTGCCACTTCGGTGAAGGGATAGGTCGCGTGCTGAAGTCCGCTGTCCTGCATGAGCTCGTCAAAATGCGGATGCAGCTGCGGCGAGTAGCGGGCCGCGCCCAGTTCGGCGACCTCGTCGCCCACCATGCGCGACTGGATGCGTCCGCCAACCTTGGCGTTCAGGTCGAAGATGCGGATGCGCAAATGCTTGCCGAAAGCGGCTTTTATCAACTGAGTTGCACATGCCAACCCTCCCAGGCCGGCGCCAATGATGCAAATGTCGGAATACTGTGTCATCCAGGGGTTCCTTTCAGTTGTAGGCAAGCTACTGATGCGGCTCAAAAAAGTTCAAGTGTGACGAGCGGTTTTTCTGCGTCAGATCAAAGACAGGCCGAACGATAGCTTACTTGCATGATTAGCGATTTGATAAACGTCAATGCACCAAAACGGGGCATGTGCTACTTTTTGGTGCTTAAATTTCCTAGGGGAAGTGGAATGATGCGACCGGCAATATCAAGCTATTGCGGGTGAGAATTGAGTGGTGCCGTGCGGCTGGGTTTGGGGAGGTGGGGGAGAAAAGGCGCTCCGCCCGGCGCTCCGGGCGGAGCGCCGGATCGGCGGTGGTGGGGAGGGATGCGTTGTTACTGCGTTTGTGCGTAGCCGCTTTCGGCGAGCAAGCGCTCGAAATCCCTTGCATTGAGAATGTCGATGATGGCTTGTTTTTTATCAGTGGCTTGCTGATAGTAAGCCTGGCAAATGCGGAAGCCCATGAAGTAGCCGAGGTCGGCCGGTCGCCCGGTCGCTTCGTCGCCGCCGCCATACAGCCACTTGCTCAAGTCGCTCCCCTTCATGGCGGCAAAGAACTCCTTCTTGAGCTCGGCTTCATGCGCGTAGCCGTAGGCGTAGATGCGTTCGTTGAAATTGCTCTTGATGACCAGCGAGGTCAGGAAATCCGCGCCGCCTTCCTTGATGCTGTGGCCCAGCAGGGTTTGCGGCGTCATCTTCTGCTGGAAGTGCATCAGTTCGTGCGTGACCAGCGACGGCATCAGGGTGGGCGGATTGATCGCGGTCTTGAGCCAGGGCGACAGCTCGTCGGTCGGCACGCCCGGCGCCCGGCCGAACATTTCGGTGCCGATCAACAAGCCATCCGGCGAGGCGGTGCCGCCGGAGTTCAAATTGCCGATCAGGAAGTAGACGTCGGGGAAGGTCGCCTTGTCGTACAGGGTTTTGAACTTGCGCATCGCGGCGCGCACCTCGGGCTCGGCCTGGCCCGCTTGCAGCGTCAGCGGGCGGATCGCTGCGTAGTATTTGGGGCGCTTGCTGAGGTTGGCGTACATGCGCTCGCCGCTGACGATGCGCTGCGGGATAAAGCCGTGCAGGCCGATGCTGCCGGCGTCCAGATACTGGCTGTCCAGCAACTGCGCGGGCGCGGCGGATGCCGGCAGCTGGTCGTAGGCTTTCCAGAAGCGGTCGATGTCGCTGGTGATGAACTGGAATTTTTCCGGGTCCGCATGGGCGGCCTGGTAGGCACGCTCGTTGGCGTTGGCGCGCTGGACGATGGCGGCCCAGCGCGGATCGCTGCGCAGCGGCGCGAGGTCGGGGTCGCCATCCAGCGCGGCGGTGTCGCGCATGCCTTCGGCCACGCCGCGTTCCAGCGCAGCCAGCGCGTCGGCAGGGTTGCCCGCCTTGACGCAGGCGTTCGCCAGCAGATACATCAGCGTGGAGTCGCGATAACCGCCGTCCAGCGCCGCGCGGTAGTTGCTGATTGCTGTTGCGTAGTCTTGCTTGTCCAGCGCGGTCGTTGCGGCGTTGGCCAGCTGGCGTGGCGACTGCTGCGCCTGCGCGCCGGCCGGCGCGGTGGCCACGCACAGGGCGATGGCCAGGGTGGTGCTCAATTTCATTGCTTGTCCTCGTTTATTTCTCATGCGCCGCGTCGGGATATTTCTGCTCGATTTCCTTGATGATTTCCGCGCCCAGTTTGGCGTAGTTGGCGTAGCGGTCGTAGTGCTGCGGCGCGGTGATTTCCTTGCGCAGCAAGCGCTTGCCTTTCGGCGCCGTCACCAGCTGGTAGTGTTGTTCGATACTGTCGTCGCCGGTCAGGCTGCTCTCCACGTAGGCGCGGAAAACATTCTGGCGGTTACGCCATCCGGCTTCCGAGGTTTTGATCTGCTCGGTTTGGAGCTCGTAGAGGTTCAGGATTTTTTCCAGCAGCGCCTCGTCTTCAATGTGGATCAGCTTGCCGGAGGATTTGAAACCCTGGTAGCGGCTGGTCTGCGGAGTGAAAAAGTAATTGCTGTCGGCCGCCTCGAACGCCTTTTCGAATTTCTCCGGATCGGGCGCGCTGCGGGGATCGAGTTTGCTGAGGTATTCGAAGTTGGCGTCGTAGGCGCGGTAGGCAGTGTTGAGCTCGTCGAGGTAGGCGATGTCGGCGCCGAGGTCATGCTTCAGGCCCAGCAGGAAGTGGCGCACCTGTTCCTGTTCGTGCCGATGCTCGCCCAGGCCGTGCAGCCAGATGCTGAGGGTGACGGCGAAAACGATGGTGACGATTTCCAGCGTCATCTCGCCGAGCTTGTGGCGCCAGCCGTGCTCGCTCTTTTCAAACAGCCGCACTACCTTCTTGGTGTGTTTTGCGATTTCCTGCTCAGCCATGGTTCTCCGGGGTTGAAAAATAAAGTAGCCGAAACTATAACGCATGCCGGCGTGCAGCCGCAAAAAAGCCCGCTTGAGGCGGGCTGGTCGCGCGGTGCGGGATGGGCGTCAGCGGCCGCCGCAGGCCACCGACGAGCCGTCCGCCGAGGCCTGGCAGAAGGCTGCCTGGCCGCCGCACGCGACCTCGTGGCCGTCGGCCGACTGTTCGCAGAAGCTCGCCTTGCCGCCGCAAGCCACGTGCTGGCCATCTGGATATCCCCGGAATGGTTATTGATCTTTTGCTATTATACCCATGCCCTTATTCTGAAAGGAATGACCATGCAAGCCACGGAGTCCGACATCCTCGCCGCCGAGGCGGCCCTCACCGATTGGCATCGCGCGCTGGAGCAGCACGACTGGGGCGCGGTCGAGGCCGGCCTCACGGCGGAATTCGTCATGATCGAGCAGGACCGCATTCTGGACAAGGCCGCCGTTGTGGCGCTGCTGACGGGCAGCGCGGCGCTGGGCCGGCAGCGGGCCAGCCTGCACGGCTTCCGCACCCAGGTGCATGGCGATGTGGCCTGGACCACGGCGCGCAACGACGCGGTGTGGATCGCCACCGACGGCGCGCAAACCCCCTACGGTTTCCTCGAGACGGCGGTGCTCAAGCGCGAGGGCGGCGCCTGGCGCATCGACCGTTACCACGCAACGCGGCTGGCCGCGCGCTGAACGTTGCAATTTTCACAGTCCGCGGCAAGAATGGCGGCTGTCTAATTCACAACAGGATCCACGATGACCGACCTGAGCCAGGATGGCCAGCCGCAGCTGAGCAAGCACCGTATCGAAGCCCTGGTGGACGGCATTTTCGCCGTCGCGATGACCTTGCTGGTGATCGACCTGCGCCTGCCCGAGCACGCGCACCTGGCCAGCGAGGCCGCGCTGCAAGGGGCGCTGGCCGGGCTGGTGCCCAACCTGATCTCGTGGCTGATCAGCTTTTTCGTGCTGGCCATTTTCTGGATCGCCAACCACCGCCTGTACAGCTACGTGCGCCATGCCGACCAGCCTCTGCTGTGGCTGACCATCCTCAGCCTGTCGGGCGCGTCGCTGCTGCCGTTCGCCTCGGCGGTCAACGGCCAGTTCGCCTCGACCACGGGGCAGATGGTGTATTCCGGCGTGATGATCTGGCTGAGCGTGTCCACCTTGCTGGTGGCGCGCCACATCCACCGCCATCCCGCCCTGTGTGCGCATCCGATGAGCCTGGGCGCCTACCGCGCGACGATGGTGCGCAGCTTCGGCGTGATGACGATCGCGGCGCTGGCGCTGCTGATCGGCTATGTCGCGCCGGGCAAGGCCAACTTCGTGTTTGTGCTGATGTCCACGCTACGGCCGCTGGGCGCGCGCGTCGAGCGCCGCTACACGCCCGCCGCCGCCTGAGTCCGGCCTAGACCTCGCTCCACTGCCGCAGCAGGTTGTGGTAGTGGCCGGTCAGGCCGACCAGTTCCTCGCAGTCGCCCAGGCGCGCGCGCAGGCTCTGGATGTTCTGGTCCAGCTCCAGCAGCATGCTGCGGCGCATGTCGTCGCGCACCATGCTCTGGGTCCAGAAGAAGGAACAGACCCGCGCCCCGCGCGTGACCGGCTGCACCCGGTGGATGCTGGTCGACGGGTACACGATCAGGTCGCCGGCCGGCAGCTTGACCTCGTGCTCGCCGTAGGCGTCGGTGACGATCAGCTCGCCGCCGTCGTAGTCCTCTGGATCGCTGAGGAACAGCGTCGACGACACATCGGTGCGCAGCCATTGTCCGCTGGCCGCCACGCGCCGCAGCGCGCCGTCCACGTGGGAGCCGTAGTGCTCGCCGCCGGCGTAGCTGTTGAACAGCGGCGGACAGGTGCGCAGCGGCAGCGCGGCGGCAAAGAACAGCGGACTGGCCGCCAAGGCCGCCAGCACTTCCGCGCCCAGCTCCTGCGCCAGCGGCGAGCCCTCGGCCAGCTGCCGGTTCTGCTTGACTTGCGCGCCTTGGGCGCCGACCGTGGTGCGGCCGTCGACCCAATCGCTCTGGTCCAGACGGCGCCGCATGGCGGCCACTTGTTCGCGGCTCAGTACGCCGGGGATGTGCAGCATCATCGAAATTCTCCTTTAAACAAAAAAGCCCCGCCGGTGAGGGCGGGGCGTTCGTCTTCGCAGACGAACCGTCACAGCATCGCTGGCGCTTAGAACTTGAAGTTGGCGGTCAGGCTGGCCGAGCGTGGCGCGCCTGGCGTGTAGCGGTAGCCCGACTTGTTGATCGCCTGCACGTACTGCTTGTCGGCCAGGTTGTAGACGTTCAGGCGCAGGTCGACGTGCTTGTTGATCGGATACGAAGCCATGGCGTCGTACACCCAGTACGAATCGGCGTAGGCCGGGGTGCCGACCGCGCCGTCGGTGCCGCGCGCCAGCTTGTCGCTGAAGCGGGCGCCGCCGCCGATCTGCAGGCCCATCGGCAGCGTGTACGAGGTCCACAGCGTGAACGCCTGCTTGGGCGTGTAGCTCAGCAGGTTGTCGCCGGCGGCGGTCACCACCTTGCCCGACACCACCTGGGTCGACATGCGGGTGTAGCCGGCGCTGACCAGCCAGTTGCGCAGGATCTCGCCGGTCACGCCCAGCTCGACGCCCTGCACGCGTTTCTTGCCGGTCTGGTAGAAGTTGGCGGCGTTGTTCGGGTCGGCTTCGATCTCGTTGCGCACGTCGGTGCGGTAGGCCGTGGCCGACAGCGACAGCTTCTGCTTGAGCAGGTCCCACTTGGTGCCCAGCTCGTAGTTGGTGGTGATTTGCGGATCGTAGTTCGGGTTGGCCGAGCTGTTGGCTGCCGAGCTCAGCGTGAAGTTGGTGCCGCCGGGCGGCGCCTTCGAGGTCGCCACCAGCGCGTAGACGCTGCTGTCGGCGGTCGGCTTGTACAGCGCCGACAGTTTGCCGTTGAGCAGGTTGTCCGAGGCCGTCAGCGAGCTGGCCAGCAGCGTGCCGACCGGGATGGTCTGCGGCGTGGTCACGCCCTGCGCGGTCACGCCGTTGTAGGTGGTGTTGTAGTGGTCCAGACGCACGCCGGCGTTGAAGATCCACTTGTCGCCCAGCTTGGCGGTGTCGAACACATACACGCTCTCGGTGGTGGTGGTGCCGTCGCCGCGCGCGCCGTTGCGCACCAGGCTGACCTGGGCCGGCGTCACCGGCTGGCTGGAATCCGGATGGTAGATGCTGACCAGCGGCAGGCCGGTCGCGCCCGGCGCGTTGACGTTGGTGTAGTTGGTCTGCTTCTCGTTGACCAGTTCCAGGCCGGCCACCACGGTGTGCTTGAGCGCGCCGCCGTCGAAGTCGGCGGTGACGGTGGTCTGGTTGGTGACGATCTCGTTGAGCTGGTCTTTGTAGTTCAGGTTGGTGCGCGCGATCATCCAGCTGTCCGGATTGGAGCCGGCCACGACGTTGCGCAGGTTGGCGCCGGTCGACATGAAGGAGGTCAGCAGGTAGTCCTGCTTGGTGCGGCCGTAGCGGGTGGTGCTTTGCAGCTTGGCGCCGCCGGCGAAGTCGTGCTCGACGCGCAAGGTCAGCATGTCGGCCTTGACGCGGTCGAAGTCCAGCACCGAGCCGTAGAAGTTCTTCGGATCGACCGCCTTGGCGCCGGCCATGAAGTCGAAGCTCGGGCCCAGCACGGCCGGCGTGGTGGGCGTGGCCGCCTTCAGCACCACCGGCGCCGGCGGGGTCCAGCCCGGCAGGCCGATGGTCAGCACGCCGCCGTCGGGGATGTTGTCCTGGTCGACGTGCAGGTAGTTCAGGTAGACGCGGGTCGGACCGTTCAGGCCGAAGGCGACCGACGGCGCGATGGCCCAGCGCTTGTTCTTGACCACGTCGCGCGCCGGGGTGCCGCTGTCCTGGTCGAGCAGGTTCAGGCGGAAGGCGGTGCCGGTGTCGGCGTTGATGATCTTGTTCAGGTCGGCGGTGACGCGCTTTTGCTGGCCGCTGCCGACGGTGACGGCGCCCAGGTAGGCGTCCTCCATCAGCGGCTTCTTGCTGACCAGGTTGATCGAGCCGGTCGGCGAGCTGCGGCCGTTGTCGGTGCCGGCCGGGCCCTTGAGCACGTCGATCTGTTCGATGTTGAAGGTGTCGCGCGAGATCGAGCCGACGTCGCGCACGCCGTCCACGTAGATGCTGCCGGAGGCGTCGAAGCCGCGCATGTAGATGGCGTCGCCGGTGTTGGTGCTGCCGTTCTCGCCCAGGAAGAAGGCGCCCACGCCGGGGGTGTTGCGCAGCGCCTCGCTCAGCGTGACGGCGCCTTGCTGCTCGATCAGTTCCTTCTTGATCACGGTCAGCGTCTGGGCGGTGTCGACCAGCTTTTCGGTGTACTTGGCGGACGAGGCCTTCTCGGCCTTGAAGTCGTTGATGGCTTCGCCACGGACCTTGACTTCCTGCAGCGTCTGGTTGCTGCCGGCCACGATGACCGGGTCGGCGCCGGCGTCGGCCGCGTGGGCGGCGACCGGCAGCAGCATCACGCCCAATGCCGCGCTCATCTGTTGGTTGAAGCGCGACTGCGCGTGTTTGCGACTCTTAATCATTTGCAACTTTCTCCGAGAATGTAGGCGGCGGGCTGCGCTGCGCGCGTCTGGCTGCCGGATCGTGACGGAGAATTGTAACAATGAAGTTAACTTATGTAAATGCGAATTATTATCAATAGCGTTCCGGTATATGAAAATGGCGGTCAGGTGGCTTGGCCGTCCAGCCAGTCGCGGGCCAGCGCCAGCGTCTGCTCCAGCTCGGCGCGCACGGCCTGGTAGCGGGCTTCCAGCAGCTCGTCGTGCTGGTCGTTGATGGCGGTTTCGGCCTCGACGGTGGCCTGGATCAGGCGCTTGGCGCCCAGCACGCCGACCGCGCCGCGCAGGCTGTGGAACTGGCGGGCGGCGTCGCGCAGCCGGCCTTCCTGCAGCGCCTGGCCGGCCTGGTCGGCCGGCTGCATGCCGGTGTCGACCACGTCGCGCACCATCTTGACCATCACGGCGCGGCCCTTGGCGTCCTTGCCCATCACGCGCATCAGGCTGTCCATGTTGAAGGCGGTGGCGTCGGCGGGCGATGGCGCCGTCGGGGTTGGCTGGGGCGCAGGAGGTGCCGATGGCGCCGGGGCCGCCGAGGTTGCGGGGGCTGCCGATGGCGCCGGTGCCGGTGCGGCTGGGACTGGGGCTGGCGTTGGCGCAGCCGGGGCCGAGGCGGCTGGCGTGGCCGCAGCCGGCGTAGAAGCCGGCGCCGCTGCGGCGGCCATGGCGGCCAGCAGCTCGTCCTGCGCCGGCGCGCTGGATGGCAGGTGGCGCTGCAGCACCGCCAGCATCTCGTCCACCTCGATCGGCTTGGGAATGAAATCGGTGATGCCGGCCTCCTGGCTGCGCAGCCGCTCGGAGCCGAGCACGCCGGCCGTCATGGCGATGATGGGCAGCGTCAGGCCCAGCTGCTGGCGCAGCACGCGGGTGGCGGTGAAGCCGTCCATCACCGGCATCTGCATGTCCATCAGCACCAGGTCGTATTGGCTGGCGCTGGTGCGCAGCAGGTCGACCGCCTGGCGGCCGTCGCCCACCACGTCCAGCGTGGCGCCGGCATGTTCCAGGATGCCGCGCGCCACCACCTGGTTGAGCGTGTTGTCCTCGACCAGCAGGAAGTGATGCCCGCTCAGGCTGCCGGCGATGCCGGGATCGGCCACCGGCTGCGGCTGGCCGTCGCTCTTGGCCACCAGCGCCTGGTGCAGCGCGTCGAACAGGTTGGAGCTGGTGATCGGCTTGACCAGCACCACGTCGGCCTCCGGCGCGTTGGAGATTTCCTCGGCGTGGTCGCGGGCAAAGGCGTTGACCATCACCACGATCGGCTGCTTGGCGCCGGCCGCCGCCTCGCGGATGCCCTTGGCCGTGGCCAGCCCGTCCATGCCGGGCATGTGCCAGTCGGCCAGCACCACGTCGTACACCTGGCGCGACTGCTGGCTCTGGCGGTAACGCTGCAGCGCGGCCGTGCCGGAATCGACCTCGTCGGCCTGCCAGCCCCACGCGCGGATCAGCTTGGCGATCACCTCGCGGCTGGTGCGGTTGTCGTCCGCCACCAGCAGCCGCAGGTTGCCCAGCGCCGGCTTGCGGCGCTCGTCCGGCAGCTCGGGCAGCACGTCGAACGGCAGGCTGAACCAGAAGCGGCTGCCCTGGCCTGGCTCGCTGTGGACGGCGATCTGCCCGCCCATCAGCTCGATCAGCCGCTTGGTGATGGCCAGCCCCAGGCCGGTGCCGCCGAAGCGCCGCGTGATGCTCTGGTCGCCCTGCGAGAAGGCCTGGAACAGCTGTGCCAGCTGGTCGGCGGCCATGCCGATGCCGGTGTCGCGCACCTCGAAGCGCAGCAGCGCGTGGCCGGCGTCGCGCGCGCTCAGCTCGACCGCCACCACCACCTCGCCGTGCTCGGTGAACTTGATGGCGTTGCCGGCCAGGTTGACCAGGATCTGCTGCAGGCGCATGGCGTCGCCGCGCAGGTGGCGCGGCACCGCCGGGTCGACGCTGATGGCCAGCTCCAGTTCCTTGTCGCCGGCGTTCATGGTCATCAGCGTGGCCAGCGAGTTCATGGTGTCGTCCAGCGTGAACTCGACCGGCGACAGCGCCATGTGGCGCGCCTCGATCTTGGAAAAGTCCAGCACGTCGTTGAGGATGCCCAGCAGCGACTGGCCCGACACCCGCACCATGCTCAGGTACTTGCGCTGCTGCGGCGTCAGCGGCGTGTTGCCGAGCAGGTAGACCATGCCCAGCACCGCGTTCATCGGCGTGCGGATCTCGTGGCTCATATTGGCCACGAACTCGCTCTTGGCGCGGTTGGCGGCCTCGGCGCGGTCGCGCTCGCGCTCCAGCTCGGCCGCGCGCGCCTCCACCTCCAGCTGCAGCCGGTGGCGCTCGGTGATGTCGGAGATCACCGCCAGCACCTTGGTGCCCTGGTCGGTGCGCACCGCGCTCAGGTTGATCTCAAGCGGGAACTCGCTGCCGTCGCGGCGCAGGCCGAACAGCACCGTGCCGCGCCCCATGCGCACCGGCTCCGCGCTCAGGCGGTCGGCGAAGAAGCGCGCGCGGTGGCCCGCGTGCTGGCCGCGCAGGCGCTCCGGCACCAGCATTTCCAATGGCTGGCCCAGCACCGCGTCGCGCGGGTAACCGAAGCAGCGTTCGCTCTCGCGGTTGAAGGTCTCGATGCGGCCGTCGACGCCGACCACCACGATGGCGTTGGGCGCGAATTCCAGCAGGCTCTGCAGGCGGGCGTCGGCCGCCAGCCGTTCATGCATCAGCTCGTTGAAGGAAGTGGTCAGCTGGCCCACCTCGTCCTGCGCGTGGGCCGGCAGCGGCGTGTAGCGGCTGGGGTGGTTGCGCAAGGCGACGATGGCGTCGCGCAGCCGCACCAGCGGCGCCAGCAGGCGCGAGGTCAGCCAGCCGATCAGCGCGGCCGCCAGCAGCGAGGCCAGGCCGCCCCACAGCATCAGCCGGTACAGCACGCCGGTGAAGGGTTCGTACGCCTCCTCGGCCGGCAGCGAGGTGGCCAGCACCCAGTTGACCGCCTTGAGCGACTTGTAGCTGTTGAGGGTGCGCTCGCCGGCGCCGTTGATGCTGTCGACCGTGCCCTCGAAGCCCTGCTCCAGCGCGCGCGTGGTGGCGGCGTTGGCGTTGGGCTGGCGCGGCTGCAGCAGGCGGCTCTGTTCGGGGTGCAGCACGTACACCGGGGCCGGCCCGCGGGTCAGCGCGAAGTAGTAGCCGGTGCGGCCGACCTTGGCCTTGCGCAGGTGGCCCAGCAGGTTGTCCTTGTACAGCCGCAGTACGCCGACCAGCACGCAGGCCACCTCGCCCTTGGCGTCCAGCACCGGCGCCACGATCTGCACGATGGGCTGGCCGCTGCCGCGGCCGATCAGCGGTTCGGTGATCAACGGCTGGCGGGTGCGCATCACGGTCTTGAAGTATTCGCGGTCGGCGGCGCTGATGCCGACCCGGCCGGCCTGCTGCGGCAGGTCGGAGATGATGATGCCTTGCGGGTTGAGCACCAGCAGGTCGTCGAACAGGGCCAGCACCGCGCGGTCCTGGTAGTAGGCCCGCAATTGCGCGGCGGAGCCGGCCAGCGCCGGGGGCTGGTTGCGCGCCGACATGGCGATGATATCGAGCAGCATGGTCAGCTTGTCGTCCAGCTCCTCCGCCGCGCGGTTGATCAGGGCGGTCTGCTGGGTGAACAGGACCTTGGTGTAGTCCGCCTGCATGCGGTGGGTTTGCAGCACGGTCACCAGCGCGATCATCAGGACCGAGGTGATGCTGGTGGCGAGTGCTACTTTGGCCTTGATGCCGGGTGACTTCATTTCATCCTTGTGGGCGGGGTCGGGGCTGGGATAGGAAGAATGCAATAGTGACAGCAAATTCTCCTATCAAAGCCCCGCCTTGGCAACAGGATTAACGCTGGGCGGCGGCGATGATCACTTCGGCCACCTTGGCCGGCTGCGACACCATCGGCACGTGGCTGGTTTTCAGTGTGACGGTGGTGGCGTTGAGCTTCTTGGCGAAGGCTTGCTGCAACGCTGGCGCGATCATGCGGTCGTCGGCGGCGGCGATGTAGTAGTTGGGCTTGGTTTTCCACGCGGCCACGCTGGTGGTGTCGGCAAAGGCCTTGGCGCTGATCGGGCCCTGGGTGGCGGCGATCAGGGCGGCGGTGGCCGGCGGCACGTCCGGTGCGAAGTTCTTGGCGACCGAGTCGGCAGGCAGCCACAGGTAGCCGCCGGCGTCGGCCTGCAGCGTGGCGATGCCTGGCGGCACGGCGTAATCCTTGCCCAGGTCGGCGGTGGCCTCACCCTCGGACGGTGCGAACGCGGCCACGTAGACCAAGGCTTTGACCTTGTCGCTGGTGCCGGCCTGGGTGATCACGGTGCCGCCCCACGAGTGGCCCACCAGCACCACTTTACCGGTCTGCGCATCGATCACGCGCTGGGTGGCGGCGACGTCGTCGGCCAGCGAGCTCAGCGGGTTTTGCACGGCCACGACCTTGTAGCCCTTGGCGCGCAGCAGCGGAATCACCTGGCTCCAGCTGGAACCGTCGGCGAAGGCGCCGTGCACCAGCACGACGGTGGTGTCGGCGGCAGGAGTGGCGGCTTGGGCGCCCAGTGCGGAGGCCAGCAGTGCGGTAGCGATCAGAGTGCGTTTCATGATGAGGTCCTTTGTGGTCAAGTGGTTGGTTATCGGTAGTTGGCGATTAAGTAGTGCACTACCTGATGGAATGAACTATAGCGCGCAATTCAATAGTGCGCAACGTATTTTTAAAAATATTTTCGGCAGCGCGAATCCAAACGCCGCCACGGCGCCTCTTAGCTGCCGAGGGACTTCCTCTGCGACAATTAGGAGTGCATGATGTTTTATGTGAAAAACGTACCAAACTGGGAACGCGCGCTGCGCGTGGTGGCCGGCGTGATCGCGGCCTGGGCCGGCATCGCCCTGCTGGGCGGCATGTGGGGGCTGGTGCTGGCGGCCTCGGCTGCCGGGATCGTGGCTTCCGGGCTGTTCGGCTTTTGCCCGATGTGCGCGCTGGTCGGCCGCCGTCTCGACAGGAAATCATGAGTCTTGCAACACAACACTTGCCCGTGCTGGACGCCGCCCACCGTGGCGATCCGGCCGCGCTGGCGCAGCTGCTGCGGCTGTGCCAGCCCGACATCCGCCGCTACGCGCAGCGCAACTGCCTGGTCGCCGACGTCGACGACGCGGTGCAGGAAGCCTTGCTGGTGCTGTCGCGGCGGCTGTCGTCGGTGCGCGCGTTGGCGGCGTTTTCCGGCTGGATGTTCCAGGTGGTCAAGCGCGCCTGCCACCGCCTGGGCCGCGCCGCGCTGGGCCACGATCCGTGGGACGACGAGCGCGCCGAGCAGTGGCTGGCCAGCCAGGACACCGCCGGCCTGCGGCTGGAACTGGTCAACGCGCTGGAATCGCTGCCGGCCGATTATCTGCAGGTGGTGTTGTTGCGCGACTTCGCCGAGATGTCCATCGCCGAGATCGCCGCCGAGGTGGGCGACAGCACGGCCGCCGTCAAAAGCCGGCTGCACCGGGCGCGCACTATGGCGCGCGAATACCTGATCGGCTGACTGCGGCATCAGCCACGATTAGCGACAAATGGTCTACACTGGGGCAATGATACGAGAACTTCCCGAGCTGGTGCTGCCGAGCGCCACCCTTGACACCCTCAAGGCCAGTTGCGCCTCGTGCAGCATGCACCAGCTGTGCTTGCCGATGGGCCTGGACAACAACGATATGGAACGGCTGGACCAGATCATCGGCCGCCGCCGCAAGGTGGCGCGCGGCGCGCCGCTGTTCCGCATCGGCGATCCCTTCCAGAGCCTGTACGCGATCCGGCTCGGTCATTTCAAGACCTACCAGGTCAACCGCGAGGGCGTGGAGCAGATCACCGGTTTCCAGATGGCCGGCGAATTGCTGGGCATGGACGCCATCAGCGCCGACCAGCACCATTGCACCGGCGTGGCGCTGGAGGACAGCGAGGTGTGCGAGATTCCGTTCGGCAGCCTGCAGCAACTGCTGGCCGACATGCCGACACTGTTGCGTCATTTCCACCGCATGATGAGCCAGGAAATCACCCGCGAGCAAAGCGTGATGCTGTTGTTGGGGAATATGCAGGCGACCCAGCGGTTTGCGGCCTTCCTGGTCAACCTGTCGTCGCGCTACGAGGCGCGTGGGTATTCGCCGCTGGTGTTCCAGCTGCGCATGTCGCGCGAGGAGATCGGCAATTACCTGGGGCTGACCATCGAGAGCATCAGCCGCCTGCTGTCCAAGTTCAAGAAGGAAGGTCTGCTGCGCGTGAGCAATCGCGAGATCGAGTTGCTGGAGCCGCTCAGGCTCAAGGCCATCACGGCCGGCACGCAGACCTGTAGTTAAGGCTTGTAGTTAAGCCTTAATTATCCGCCGGCTGCGGCAGGTCGGCATGCAGCGTCACCGAGCGTTGCGCCGGCCAGCTCCAGGTGCCGGCAAGGCGCCAGTCGCGCCGCTCGCCCTCCACCAGCACTACCCAGCGGCTGCGTTCCAGCATCGGCAGGTTGATCTGGAAGGCGCCGAACTCGTCCGGCTGCACCACCAGTTGGATATCCTTTTCTGGCAAGGTCGCGTGCGACAGGTGCACGAACAGGCGCTCGGCCTTGCCGTGGTCGCTGGCGGTGCGGCGCAGCTGGCCGGTCAGCGCGCCCTGGGTGGCGTCGTAGCCGACCTCCACCGACAAGCCCAGCGTCGCCGCCAGGCGGTCGCGCCGCAAGTCCTGGTTGATGGCCTTGCCCTGCTTGTAGTAATCGCCCACCACCAGCGCGTCCTGGCGCGAGTAGGCCAGCCAGCCGGTGTAGGTGCCGGCCACCACCACCACGGCCGGGCCCAGCATCAGCAACCACGGCCAGCGTTGCTTCCACCACGGCGTGGCGGGCGGCGTCATCATCGATATGCTCATTTTGCGTCCCCTTAGCGCGGCACGAAGAATACCGCGTGTTCTTCCACATGCAGCGACGGCTGGTCGACTGCGGTCAGTTCGATCTCGATCTTGTTGGAGCCCGGCTTGCCGGCGCCGTGCGCGCTGCGCAGGCGGATCGGATAGGCCTTGGTCTCGGTGCCCTCCACGCGCACCTGGTCCGGCGTCACCTGCGTCAGCGTGTCGATGCCGCTGACGCGGATGCGGTAGGTGTGCGCTTGCTCCGAAGTGTTCATGATCTGCAGGCGGTAGACGTTCTCGATCATGCCCTCCTCGACCTCGCGTCCCATGGCGCCGCGGTCGCGGATCACGTCCAGCTTGAGCGGCGTGCGCATCCACAGCGCGGTGCTGACCGCGATCACGATCAGGCCGAGGATGGCGGAGTAGATCTTGACCCGCGGGCGCAGCGTGCGCTGGCGGATCTCGGTCGGCGTGTAGTGCATCAGCATCGCGCGTTCGGTGCTGTAGCGGATCAGGCCGCGCGGCTGGCCGATCTTGTCCATCACGCCATTGCAGGCGTCGATACAGGCGGCGCAGCCGATGCATTCATATTGCAGGCCCTTGCGGATGTCGATGCCGGTCGGGCAGACCTGCACGCACAGGCTGCAGTCGATGCACGAGCCGCCCTTGAGTTCCTCGCGCTTGGACAACGGCGCGCGCGGTTCGCCGCGTTCGCTGTCGTAGGTGATGATCAGGGTGTCGCGGTCGAACATCGAGCTTTGGAAGCGGGCATACGGGCACATGTATTTGCACACCTGTTCGCGCAGCCAGCCGGCGTTGCCGTAGGTGGCCAGGCTGTAGAACAGCACCCAGAACCATTCCCACGGGCCGAAGCTCAAGGTCAGCACCTCGTTGCCCAGCAATTTGATCGGCGTGAAGTAGCCGACGAAGGTGAAGCCGGTCCACAGCGCGACCGCGCCCCAGGCCAGGTGCTTGGCGGTTTTCTTGCCGAATTTGGCGGCCGACGCCGGTTGCCGGTCGAGCGCCATGCGTGCGCTGCGCGGGCCTTCGATCTTCAGTTCTATCCACAGGAAGATTTTGGTATAAACCGTTTGCGGACAGGCGAAGCCGCACCATACCCGCCCCGCCACCGCGGTGGCGAGGAACAGCAGGTAGGCGCAGATGATCAGCAGCGCGGCCAGATAGATGAAGTCCTGCGGCCACAAGACCAGTCCGAAGATGTAGAACTTGCGCGCCACCAGGTCGAACAGCAGGGCCTGGCGGCCGTTCCACTGCATCCACGGGCTGCAGTAGAAGGCCAGCTGCGTCAGCCAGACAAACAGCCAGCGCAGCCGGGCGTAGCGGCCCGTGGTTTCGCGCGGGTAGATTTGCTCGCGCTTCGCATACATCTTGATGACTTGTGGTGCAGGATCGTTCATTTTGCTGCCGGGGCGGTTTCTGTCGCCGCCGCGACCGGTGAGGTTGCAACGTGGTTCACGTCGTTCGACAAGCTCCATACGTAGGCAGCCAGCACGTGCACCTTGGCGTCGCCGAGGAAGTCCTCGAACGCCGGCATGGTGGTGGTGCGGCCCTTGCGGATGGTTTCCATGATGGTCTCGGCGCTGCCGCCGAACAGCCAGATCTTGTCGGTCAGGTTAGGCGCGCCGATGGCCTGGTTGCCGGTGCCGCCAGCGCTGTGGCAAGCCATGCAGGCGCCGAACTTGTCCTTGCCGAACGAGGCCTTGATCGGATCCGAGGTCGAACCGGACAGGCTCAGCACGTAGTGCGCGACGTTTTCCACTTCCTTGTCCGAGCCCAGCGCGGCGCCCATCGGCGGCATCATGCCGGTGCGGCCGTGCAGGATGGTTTCCTTGATGGTCTCGGGGGCGCCGCCGAACAGCCAGTCCTTGTCGGTCAGGTTGGGGAAGCCTTTGTTGCCGCGTGCATCCGAGCCGTGGCACTGCGCGCAGTAGGTCAGGAACAGGCGCTCGCCGATGGCGTGGGCCTTGGGATCGGCGGCCACCGCTTTCAGGTCCTGCTTCTGGTATTGCGCGAACAGCGGGCCATATTCGGTCTCGGCCTGCTTGAGCTCGGCCTGGTACTGGCCCGACGATTTCCAGCCCAGCTTGCCGGCGTAGCTGCCCAGCCCTGGATACAGGAACAGATAGGCCAGGCCGAACACGATGGTGATGTAGAACAGCCACATCCACCAGCGCGGCATTGGCGTGTTCAGTTCGCTCAAGTCCTCGTCCCAGACGTGGCCGGTGGTTTCGCCGGCCTTGCCCTTGACCTTCGATTGCGAGAACAGCAGGATGCCGCAGCCGGCGATGCCGAGCAGGGTCAGCACCACGATGTACAGGTCCCAGAAGCCGTTGGTGAAATCAGCCATGGCTAGTCTCCTTGTCGTCGTCGTCGAACGGCAGCTGCGCCGCCGTGGCGAAATCGGCTTCCTTGTTGTGGATGAAGGCCCACCACAGGATGCCGGCAAAGGTGATGAAGGAAATCACCGTCATCACGCTGCTGGCGCGGTCAAACAGGTTATCGATAGCCATGCTAGTTCCTCGTCTTGATTAATGTGCCCAGGCCTTGCAGGTAGGCGATCAGGGCGTCTTCTTCGGTCTTGTCCTTGAGCTCGGCCGGCGCGGCGGCGATCTCGGCGTCGGTGTACGGATCGCCCAGGCGCTTGAGCGCCTGCATCTTCGGCACGATCGACTCCGGCACCAGCGAGGTCTTGGCCAGCCACGGGTAGTTCGGCATATTCGATTCCGGCACCACGTCGCGCGGATTGTTCAGGTGGGTGCGGTGCCATTCATCGCTGTAGCGGCCGCCCACGCGCGCCAGGTCCGGCCCGGTGCGCTTGGAACCCCACTGGAACGGCCGGTCGTAGACGAACTCGCCGGCGACCGAGTAGTGGCCGTAGCGTTCGGTCTCGGCGCGGAACGGACGCACCATCTGCGAGTGGCAGTTGTAGCAGCCTTCGCGCACATAGATGTCGCGGCCGGCCAGGCGCAGCGGCGAGTAGGGCTTCAGGCCGGCCACCGGCTCGGTGGTGGACTTCTGGAAGAACAGCGGCACGATCTCGACGGCGCCGCCGACGCTGACCACCAGCGTCACCAGCGCGATCAGCAGCCAGGGGTTTCTCTCGATCCAGTCATGTGAAAATTTCATGCTTTGCTCCGATATCAGGCGTGGCCGGCGGTGAGCGCGGGAATGCGCGCCACGGCGGTTTCGCGGTTACGCAAGGTCATCCAGGTGTTGTAGCCCATCACGCACATGCCGGTCAGGTACAGCAGGCCGCCGGTGAAGCGCACCACGTAGTACGGATAGGTGGCTTTGACGCCTTCGACGAAGGTGTAGGTCAGCGTGCCGTCCGGATTGACCGCGCGCCACATCAGGCCCTGCATCACACCGGCGATCCACATCGCGGCGATGTACAGCACGATGCCGATGGTGGCGACCCAGAAGTGCAGGTCGATCAGCTTGGTGCTATACATTTTTTGCTGGCCGGCCAGGCGCGGCAGCAGGTAGTAGATCGAGCCCATGGTGATGAAGCCCACCCAGCCCAGTGCGCCGCCGTGGACGTGGGCGATGCCCCAGTCGGTGTAGTGCGACAGTGCGTTGACGGTCTTGATCGACATCATCGGGCCCTCGAAGGTGGCCATGCCGTAGAACGACAGCGAGACGATCATGAATTTCAGGATAGGGTCGGTGCGCAGCTTGTGCCAGGCGCCCGACAGCGTCATGATGCCGTTGATCATGCCGCCCCAGCTTGGCGCCAGCAGGATCAGCGAGAACACCATGCCGATCGATTGCGTCCAGTCCGGCAGCGCGGTGTAGTGCAGGTGGTGCGGGCCGGCCCACATGTAGGTGAAGATCAGCGCCCAGAAGTGCACGATCGACAAACGATACGAGTACACCGGACGCTCGGCCTGCTTCGGAATGAAGTAGTACACCATGCCCAGGTAGCCGGCGGTCAGGATGAAGCCCACCGCGTTGTGGCCGTACCACCACTGGATCATCGCGTCCTGCACGCCCGAGTAGGCGGAGTAGGATTTGAACAAGGTTGCCGGCATGCTGGCGCCGTTGACCACGTGCAGGATCGTCACGGCGATGATGTAGCCGGCGAAGAACCAGTTGGCGACGTAGATGTGCTTGACCTTACGCTTGATCAGCGTGCCGAAGAACACGATGGCGTAGGACACCCACACCACGGCGATCAGCAGCGTGATCGGCCATTCCAGCTCGGCGTATTCCTTGCCGCGGGTCAGGCCCATCGGCAGCGTGACGACGGCGCTGAGGATGACCGCTTGCCAGCCCCAGAAGGTGAAGGCGGCCAGTTTGTCCGAGAACAGCCGCACCTGGCAGGTGCGCTGCACGACGTAGTACGAGGTAGCGAAAAGTCCGCAGATGCCGAACGCAAAGATGACGGCATTGGTGTGCAGGGGCCGCAGGCGGCCGTAGGTCAACCATGGAATGTCCAGGTTCAGCGCCGGCCATGCCAGCTGGGCGGCGATAATGACGCCTACCAGCATGCCGACGATACCCCAGACCACGGTGGCGATTGCGAATTGCTTCACAATCTTGTAGTTGTAGTTCTGTGCAAGGTCCACTTGAAGTTCTCCCAAGAACGCTTTGATGATGTGAGTCAAAGGTTACTTAGGTGAGACTTAAAAAACCTTGATGTGAATCAAAATTTTCCGGATCAAGTCAATCGGCCTGCGGCTTGTCGTCATCCTGCAGGATGCGCAGGCCGGGGCCGACCAGGTCGTCGAATTGGCCGTTGTCGGAGGCGCTGAAAAAGATCCACAGCGCGACAAACACCAGCAGCACGCTGAGCGGAATGAGCAGGTACAAGGCTTCCATCATGCGCTCCTTCTGAGGCGCAGCGCGTTGGCCACCACCACGGCCGAGCTGAGCGCCATGCCGACCCCGGACAGCCAAGGGTTGAGCAGGCCCATCGCCGCCGCCGGGATCGCCACCGCGTTGTAGACGCTGGCCCAGCCCAGGTTCTGGCGGATCACGCGCATGGTGCTGGCCGCCACGCGGGCGCAGTCGGCCACGGCGTCGAGGCGGCCGCACAAGAGCACCGCGTCGGCGTGGGCCTGCGCCAGCGCGGCGCCCGCGCCCATCGCGAACGAGACGTCGGCCGCGCTCAGCACGGCGGCGTCGTTGATGCCGTCGCCCACCATCGCCACCACCGCGCCCTTCTCCTGCAGGCGCTTGACGAAGGCCAGCTTTTCATCGGGCAGGTAGCCGCCGATGGTGGTCCGGATGCCGAGCTGGTCGCCGACCTGGCGCGCCAGCACGTCGTGGTCGCCGCTGAGCAGCACCACCGTCTTGCCGGCCTCGCGGAAGTAGTCGACCGTGGCTTGCGCCTCGGGCCGCAGGCCGTCGTGCAATTGGAAGCAGGCCAGCCACTGGCCGTCCACGCCCAGGTAGACCGGCGTGACGCCGCTGCCCGGATCGTGCCGCGGCGCCGCGCCGCTCAGCTCGGCCACGAAACTGGCGCTGCCCAGCCGGTACAGGCGGTTGTGCAGCACGCCTTCGATGCCGCGTCCGGGGACTTCCTTGGCCGCCACCGGCTGCCAGTCGGCGCGCGCGCCGCCCTGCGCCTGGTCCGCCGCGCCGACCAGGGCGCGCGCCAGCGGATGGCCGCTGCCGGCGTCCAGCGCGGCCGCCACCTGCAGGCAGAAGTCGGCCTGCATCAGGCCCAGCTGGTTGACCTGCTGTAGCACCGGGCGGCCGTAGGTCAGCGTGCCGGTCTTGTCGAACACCACGTGGGTGGCGCGGTGCAGTGTTTCCAGTGTTTGCGGGCCGGTCACCAGCACACCCTGGCGCAGCAAGGCATCGGTGGCGGCGGCCAGTGCGGTCGGCGTGGCCAGCGACAGCGCGCACGGGCACGACACCACCAGCACCGCGATGGCGATCGGCCAGGCGCGGCGGGCGCTGTCGCCGTCCAGCCAGAACCAGAAGGCGAAGGTGGCCAGCGCGAACAGCAGCAGCGCCAGCACGAACCAGCCGGCGACGTCGTCGGCCCATTGGGCGATGCGCGGCTTGTCGCGGCCGGCGCGGTCGATCAGCTGCACCAGGCGCGACATGGTGCTGTCCTGGGCGATGCGCGTCACGCGCGCGAGGATCACCGAACCGGCGTTGATGGCGCCGCCCGGCAGCGCGTCGCCCACCTCCTTGGCCACCGGCGCGCTCTCGCCGCTCAGCAGCGACAGGTCCAGCACGGTGCGGCCGTCGACGATGACGCAGTCGGCCGCCACCGCCTCGCCCGGCTTGATCATGATGACTTCGTCCACCGCCAGCGCGGCGGCCTTGACCAGGCTGGCGGCGTGGCTGTCCGGATAATGTTCCAGCAGCGTGGCCGAGGCCGGCAGCGCGTGCTGCAGGCGCTCCAGCGCGGCGCCGGCCTTGCGGCGCGCGCGCAACTCCAGGTGGCGGCTGCACAGCAGCAGGAAGATGAACATCGTCACCGAATCGAAATACACTTCGCCCTGGCCGCGCACGGTGGCGACCACGCTGGCGCCGAACGCGGCCGCGATGCCCAGCGCCACCGGCACGTCCATGCCCAGCGAGCGCGCGCGCAGGCTGGCCCAGGCGCCGCGCCAGAACGGCAGCGCCGAGTAGCAGATGGCCGGCACCGTCAGCAGCAGGCTGGCCCAGCGCATCAGCGTGGCCATGCTGTCGTCCAGCGTGCCGGCGTCGGCCAGGTAGGCCGGCGCCACGTACATCATCACCTGCATCATCGACAGGCCGGCCACGAACAGTTGGCGGCCCAGCGTCCTGGCGGCCTTGCGCTGCTGCTCGCTGTGGCGCTCGACGTCGTAGGGATAGGCGGCGTAGCCGATCGCGTGCAGCGCGGCCAGGATGTCGCCGGGCTGGCAGGCCTCGCTGCGCCAGCGCACGTACAGGCGCTCGGTGGCGACGTTGAGCTGGGCGCTTTCCACGCCCGGCAGCTTGGCCAGGCGCTGCTCGATCAGCCACACGCAGGCGGCGCAGCGGATGCCTTCGACGGTCAGCGTGGTTTCGCGGCTGTCCTCGTCGAGCGCGAAGCGCGGGTCGGCGTTGTCGTACAGGCGCAGCTCGGGCGGCAGCATCTGCGCGCCCTCGGCGCTGGCCGCAAAGGCCGAGCGCTCGCGGTAGTAGGATTCCTGGCCGAGGTCGACGATGGTCTGCGCCACCGCCGCGCAGCCGGGGCAGCACATGGCGTGCCCGGCGCCGGCGATGCGCACGGTCCAGGCGGGATTGACGGCGGCCGGCAAGGCCAGGCCGCAGTGGTAGCAGACGCCGGCGGCGGCGGCCGGCGCGAAGTTGCTCACCGCGTCGCTCATTGATGTGGTGTCAGGCATAGGGTGTCCATCCAGTCGGGCGCGATGCCGCCGGCCGCGCGGGCCAGGCCCAGCACGCCGAAGGCCAGCACCAGCAGGCCGCAGGCGATGCGTACGCGGCGCTGTTGCAGGGCGCGTTGCAGGCGGGCGCCGGCCAGGCCGAGGCCGGTCAGCATCGGCAGCGTGCCCAGGCCGAAGGCCAGCATGACGGCGGCGCCGTCGCCGGCCGAGCCGCTCAGCATGGCGGTCAGCAGCACGCTGTAGACCATGCCGCACGGCAGCCAGCCCCACAGCGCACCCAGCGCGAAGGCCTGGTGCGGGCGGGTGGCCGGCATCAGCGATTTCATCATCGGCGCGATCGCCGGCTGGGCACGCGTCCACAGCACGCGGCCGCCCTGCTCCAGCACGGCCAGGCCGCGCCAGGCGTCCATCAGGTACAGGCCCAGGGCCACCAGCATCAGGTTGGCCATCCAGTAAAAGCCCAGCTGCAAGCCGGCCAGCGAGGCGATGCTGTGGGCGCCGCCCGCGAGTCCGCCGGCCAGCGCGCCGGCCGTCATGTAGCTGGCGATGCGGCCGGCGTTGTACGACAGCACCCGCGTCAGCGCACTGGTCTGCGGGACGGCGACGATGGGGATCACGTTGCGTGGCGGCGGCGCGGTGCCGACCGACAGCGCACCGACGATGCCGCCACACATGCCGACGCAGTGGACGCTGCCCGCGAGGCCCACCACCATCACCGGCAAGAGCTGGAGTGCGTTCATGGCGCGCTCAGATCGTCTTCGAGTAGCGCAGCGGTTGCGGGCCTTCGCTGCGCGGCAGGCTCAGGTAACGGTCGAACACCATGCAGATGTTGCGGATCAGCAGGCGACCTTTCGGCGTGACCGTGATCCAGTGCTCGTCGACCTGCACCAGGCCGTCGTCGGCGAAGGCGCGCAGCTTGTCCAGCTCGGCCGCGAAGTATTGCGGGAAGCGGATCGGATAGGCTTGCTCGATGGACGAAATCGACAGCTCGAAATTGCACATCAGTTTTTGGATGACGATGCGGCGCAGCAGGTCGTCGGTGTCGAGCTTGATGCCGCGCGTGACCGGCAGCTTGCCGTCGTCGAGTTTTTCGTAGTACGCCTCCAGCGTTTTCTCGTTCTGGCTGTAGGTGGCGCCGACCGCGCTGATGGCCGACACGCCGCACGAGATCAGCTCGGCCTCGGCGCGCGTGGAGTAGCCCTGGAAGTTGCGCTGCAAGCGGCCCTGACGCTGCGCCACGGCCAGCTCGTCGTCCGGCTTGGCGAAGTGGTCCATGCCGATGTAGACGTAGCCGGCCGCGCACAGGCGGCGGATGCACAGCGCCAGGAGGTCCAGCTTGACGACCGGCGTCGGCAGGTCGGCCTCGGCGATGCGGCGCTGCGGCTTGAACAGGTGCGGCAGGTGGGCGTAGTTGTACAGCGCGATGCGGTCGGGGTTGGCGGCGATCACCTTGTCCAGCGTCTGCTCCATGCTGGCCATGCTCTGCTTGGGCAGGCCGTAGATCAGGTCGATGCTGATGGAGCGGAAGCCGGCCGCGCGCGCCGCGTCCATCACGGCGCGGGTTTCCGCTTCCGGCTGGATGCGGTTGACGGCCTTCTGCACTTCGGGATCGAAGTCCTGCACGCCCAGGCTGATGCGGTTGAAGCCCTGCGCCCGCAGCGCATGCACGCGCTCGACGCTGACGGTGCGCGGATCGATCTCGATCGAGTACTCGCCGTGGGCGTCCGGCGCGAACTGGAAGTTCTCGTGCAGGTGGGTCATCAGGTCGGCCATCTGGCGGTCGCTCAGGTAGGTCGGCGTGCCGCCGCCGAAGTGCAGCTGCTCGATCTGGCCCATGCCGGCGAACAGGCGGCCCTGCATGTCGATCTCCTGCTTCAGGTAGCCGAGGTAGGTGGCGGCCTTGCTGTGGTCCTTGGTGACGATCTTGTTGCAGCCGCAGTAGTAGCAGATCGTGTCGCAGAACGGGATGTGGATGTACAGCGACAAGGGACGCTGGCTGCGGCGCATGCGCAGGCCGGCCACCGCTTCCAGGAACTGGCCGTAGCCGAATTCCGGCTGGAAGCGGTCGGCGGTCGGATACGAGGTGTAGCGTGGGCCGGACTGGCTCAGCTTGCCGATGATGGCGGCGTCGAATTCGACGGCGGGGAAGGCGCCGCCGGTAGGGCTTACGGTGGTGTTCATGTTCATGCCGCGAGGCGTTTCATCGGTTGAGGTTGTGGGGTGGCGCGCAGCGGACGCACCTTGCGCGTGGTGCCGAACTTGAACAGGCTGACGGCCTGGGTCAGACCGCCCGCTTCCAGCGCCAGGCTGGCGGTGGCGGCGGCCGCCTCCTCGACCAGCGCGGCGTTCTGCTGCGTGACCTTGTCCATGTGGGCGATGGCGGCGTTGACCTGGTCGACGCCGATGCTCTGCTCGTGCGAGGCCACCGAGATTTCGTTCATGATGGCGGTCACTTGCTGCACCGAGGCCACCACTTCCTTCATGGTGGCGCCGGCGCGGTCGACCTGCACCATGCCGGCGCTGACCTTGCCGACCGAGACGTCGATCAGGTTCTTGATGTCCTTGGCGGCGGTGGCGCTGCGCTGGGCCAGGTTGCGCACCTCGCCGGCCACCACGGCGAAGCCGCGTCCTTGTTCGCCGGCGCGGGCCGCTTCAACGGCGGCGTTGAGCGCCAGGATGTTGGTCTGGAAGGCGATGCCCTCGATCAGGCCGATGATGTCGACGATCTTGCGCGAAGAGGTGTTGATCTCGTCCATCGTGGCGATGACGTCGGCGACGATCTCGCCGCCCTGCACCGCGACGTTGGAGGCGTTCTGCGCCAGCTGGTTGGCCTGGGCCGAGTTGTCGGCGTTCTGCTTGACGGTGGACGAGAACTGCTCGACGCTGGAGGCGGTCTCCTCCAGGCTGGCGGCCTGCGCCTCGGTGCGGCCGGACAGGTCTGCGTTGCCGGCGGCGATCTGGCGGGTGGCCACGGCCATGGTCTCGACGTTGTTGCGGACGTCGCGGATGGTGGCGATCAGGTTGCTGTTCATCTGCTGCAGCGCGCGCAGCAGCTGGCCGACCTCGTCGGTGGATTCGGTCTCGAACGAGCCGGACAGGTCGCCGGCGGCGATGGCGCGCGCGCCGTGCAGCGCCCGGCCCAGCGGCTGCAGCACCGACGCGCGCAGCGTGTACCACAGGAAGATGTTGATCAGCAGGCCGACAAAGGTGGCGGCGAAGATGCCGTAGCTGTTGCCGCCGCCGCCCATCAGCGCGGCCGCGCAGACGATCACCTGCAGCACGTTGACCACGCTGGTGGCCAGCCAGATGCGCATGGCCAGCGACACATGGCTCAGCCGCGACAGCAGCGAGCCGGCGCCAGTGCGGATCAGCTGGCCGTTCTTGATGCGGATGCCGTGCTTGCCGCCCTCGCGGATGGCGCGGTAGGCCTGTTCGGCCTTCTCGATCTGGTGGCGCTCGGCTTTGACCCGCACCGACATGTAGCCGGTGGTCTTGCCGTTTTCGCGGATCGGGGTGATGTTGGCGCGCACCCAGTAATGGTCGCCGTTCTTGCAGCGGTTCTTGACGATGCCGGTCCACGGCGTGCCGCCCTTGATCGAACTCCACAGGTCGGCGAAGGCCTCGGCCGGCATGTCCGGATGGCGCACGATATTCTGCGGCGAACCGAGCAGCTCCGCCTCGCTGAAACCGCTGACTTGCGTGAAGTAGGGATTTACATAGACAATGTTGCCATTTAAGTCAGTCTTTGAGACGATGGCCTGGTCATCCAGGACTTCCACTTCGCGGTTGCTGACGGGCTGATTGTTGCGCATACGAGGCTCCGAGGGATATATTGCTTTATCGCAATTGATACGATCAGTTTACGGAGTCCGGTCGCCAATTTTATTGATGTGGATCAAAAACCCCCGGATTGGGGTTGTTAAGGAAATCATGGAACTTCAACGCCCCATCGGCATTTTCGACGCCGGCATCGGCAGCTACGCCATCGTCGAGCGCGTGCGCGCGGCCTTCCCGGCGCAGGACGTGGTGTATTTCGCCGACCGCGCCAGTTTTCCCTACGGCGCCAAATCGCCGCAACAGTTGCTGGAAGTGGTGCAACGTGCTACCGCGTTCCTGCAGGACCAAGGCTGCGTGGCGGTGGTGCTGGCGTCCAACGCGCCCAGCGTGGTGGTGCTGGAGCCGCTGCGGGCGGCGGCCGGCGTGCCGGTGATCGGCATCTTCCCGCCGGTGGCGGAGGCGGTGCGGCGTTCGGCCAGCGGCCGGGTGGCGGTGCTGGGCGTGCGCTCGATGGTGGACAGCGCCGCCATGCAGGCCTACGCGGCGGCCCATCGCGGCGCCGGCGAGGTGCTGCTGGTGAACGCGTCGGCGCTGGTGGAGCTTGTGGAAAACTTTGATTTTGTCCACAGGCCGCAGGCGACCCAGGCCGCCATCGACGGCTTCATCGGCGAACTGCGCGCGGCCCATCCGCTGGTGGACGTGATGACGATGTCGTCCACCCACCTGCCGTGGCTCAAGCCCTTCTTCGAGGCGGCCGCGCCGGACGTGCAATTCCTCGACCCGGCCGACAGCGTGCTGGCCGAGCTGGCGCCCCACACCAGCGCCGGCGGCGGCCAGACGCGCTGCGTGGCCACCGCCAGCGCCGAACTGAGCCTGGAGGATTTCAACACCGCGTTGCGCGCGCTGGGCACGCCGCTGCAGGCCGAGCTGGTGGCCGTCGCTTAGCCGTCCACTTAGTCGTCCACCTCAGTCGCTCACGCTGAGCGGGCGCAGCGTGCCGACCGCGTAGCCCTGGGCGTAGTCCAGGCCCAGCTCGCGCACCACGGCCAAGGTGGGCTCGTCCTCGACGTACTCGGCCACGGTGCTGATGCCCATCACGTGGCCGACCTCGTTGATGGCCTTGACCATGGCGCGGTTGATGGCGTTGTTGGCGATGTCGCGGATGAACACGCCGTCGATCTTCAGGTAGTCCACCGGCAGCGCCTTCAGGTAGGCGAACGAGGACAGGCCGCTGCCGAAGTCGTCCAGCGAGAAGCGGCAGCCCAGCGCCTTCAGCCCGGCCATGAAGTCCTGCGCCTTGATCAGGTTGGCGATCACGGCGGTCTCGGTGATTTCAAAGCAGATCTGCTCGGGCGCGACGTCGTGCTCGACGAACTGCTCGATGATGTAGTCGCGCAGGCCCTCGTCGCTCAGCGAGCTGCCGGACAGGTTGACCGAGTACTGCGCCGGCGCCGGCTGGCGCTGCGCGATGTACGCCTGCTGCGGCCCCAGGCTGTCGCGCACGTTTTGCACGTGGCGGCACACGGCCCGGATCACCCAACGGTCGATGGCATTCATCATGTCGTAGCGCTCGGCGGCGGGGATGAAGGCGCCCGGCAGGATCAGCTCGCCCTTGGCCGGCTGGATGCGGATCAGCACCTCGTCGTGCCCGCCGCCGCGGCCGCACAGGCCGACGATGGGCTGGGCGTACAGCCGGAAATACTGGTGCTCGAAGGCCTCGTTCAGCCGCGACACCCATTGCATCTCGCCCTGGCGGCGCGCCAGCCGCAGGTCCGAATCCTGGTACAGGTGCACGCGGTTGCGGCCGCGCTCCTTGGCCAGGTAGCAGGCCTGGTCGGCGGCGATCAGCAGCTCGGTCATCGACTTGCTCAGATGGTTGATCTCGACCAGGCCGATGCTCACGCCCAGCTCGAAGGTGTGGTCGTCCCACACGAAGCGGAAGTTCTTGATCGATTGCCGCAGCTGGTCGGCGATCAGCAGCGCCTGGTCGGGCGGGCAGTGCGGCAGCAGCACGCCCAGCTCGTCGCCGCCCAGGCGGGCCAGGATGTCGCTGTCGCGCATCTGCGTTTGCAGCATCTTGGCCAGCAGTTGCAGCAGCAGGTCGCCGGCGCTGTGGCCGCAGGTGTCGTTGACGATCTTGAACTGGTCCAGGTCCATGTACAGCAGCGCGTGCACGTGGTTGTCCTGCTTGGCGCTGTGCAGCGCGTCGGCGATCTGCACCTCGAACTCGCGCCGGTTGATCAGGCCGGTGAGCGTGTCGTGGCTGGCGTTCCACGACAGCTGTTTGCTGAGCTTGCGCTCGTGGCTGACGTCGCGGAACACCACCACCGCGCCCAGCAGCTGGCCGCAGTCGGACCAGATCGGCGCGGCCGATTCCTCCACCGCCACGTGGCGGCCGTCGCGCGTGACCAGCTGGTTGTGCGACGAGGCGCCGATGGCCTGCTTGAGCCGCAGGCATTGCAGCGCCGCGTGTTCCGGGATGGGCGCGCCGGTGTCGTCGATGAGCTTGAGCGTGGTGGAGATGTGCAGGCCGCGCGCGTGCTCCAGCGTCCAGCCGGTCAGCTGCTCGGCCACGTGGTTCAGGTAGTCGGTCTCGCCGGCCGCGTTGGTGGTGATGACGCCTTCGCCGATCGAGCGCAGCGTGACGGCGGCCAGCTCGCGCTCGCGCGCGGCGGCCTGCTCGTTTTCCTTGCGCTCGGTGATGTCCCAGACGATGCCCAGCGTGCCGACCGGCACGCCGTGCTCGTCGCAGAACACGTGGGCCTTGGCGGCCAGCCAGTGGCGGCTGCAGTCGGGCCACTGCACGCGGTACTCGACCTCGTAGCCGGTGCGCTTGTCGACCGCCTCCTGCATGGTGTCGAGCAGATGGTCGCGGTCCTCGGGGCAGACGATTTGCAGGAAGGTCGAGAACGGCTGCACCAGATCGCCCGGCGGCAGGCCCAGCAGGCTGGTGCCGGCGGCGAACCATTTGACGGTGCTGTCGATGACCTTGCCGTTCGACAGATCCGAATCCCAGATCATCATGCGCGCGGCGTCCAGAGCCATGCGCAGATGTCGCTGTGCTGCTTCCATACCGGCCTCCTTTCGCTGTTTGAGCGAAAGGACGGAAAAGAGTTCCGTGGCCGGCCGAAATTTTTTAGGCCGGATCAGCCCGGCTCGCCGGCCTTGACGGCCGCGACGTCGCGCACGTTCTTCTGCACCGCCACCGCCGCGAACAGGCTGAGCGCGAAGCCCATGGCGTAGAAGCCTTTTTCGCTGGGTGCCAGTGTGGCGTTGAACAGGCCCACGCCCAGCAGGCCGATGACCAGCAGGATCGAGGTCCAGCACAGGCTGAAGTACAGGCCGCTGACCGGGATGCCCTCGCTGCGGTCGCGCACCGATTTCTGCAGCGAGACGGCGGCGAACAGGCCGTACATCAGCAGCGTGAAGTAATAGCCTTTTTCGTTCAGCGCCATGGTGGCGTTCCACAGGCCGAACAGGTAGGTCAGGGCGCCGGCGATCAGGGCGACCCAGGAGGCGGCGATAAAGGCGGTGGTCGGGCCTTGTTGGTTGGTATGGGCCATGTGTGCTCCTTGCAGTGGGGTGTGGCGGCGCCGGACGGCGCCCGCTGCGGGATCATATCAAAAATGCCAGCTTCATTTCCTGATAACGCGCAACAGTTTTCCGCCCAGCATCACCACTGCCAGGGTCAGCGCGCCGGCGACCACCCCGGCCAGGGCGTCCAGCGCGACCGGCGTGGCCCAGGCCAGCAGCGGGCCGGCCGCCGGCACCGTGGCCACAGCTTCGGTGGCGTGGTGGATCACATCGTGGGCGCCGGGCAGGCCGTGGGTCAGGATGCCGCCGCCGACCATGAACATGGCCGCCGTGCCCACCACCGACAGCAGCTTCATCAGCTTGGGCGCGGCCGCCAGCAGCACCCGGCCCAGCGCGCGCACCGCGCTGCCGCCGCGCCGGCTCAGGTAGAGGCCGGCGTCGTCCATCTTGACGATGCCGGCCACGATGCCGTACACGCCCACCGTCATCACGACGGCGATGCCGGCCACCACCGTCACCTGCTGCGCGAAGCCGGCGTCGGCCACCGTGCCCAGCGCGATCACGATGATCTCGGCCGAGAGGATGAAGTCGGTGCGGATGGCGCCCTGGATCTTGTCCTTCTCCAGCGCCACCAGGTCGACGTCGGGATCGCTGACGGCGTCGGCCAGCTCGCCCAGGTGGCGGTCCTCCTCGTCCTTGTGCAGCAGGCCGTGGGCGATCTTCTCGAAGCCCTCGAAGCACAGGTACAGGCCGCCGGCCATCAGCAGCGGCGTGATGGCCCACGGCGCGAAGGCGCTGATGGCCAGCGCGGCCGGCACCAGGATGGCCTTGTTCTTCAGCGAGCCGAGCGCCACCGCCCACACCACCGGCAGCTCGCGCTCGGCGCGCACGCCGGCCACCTGCTGGGCGTTGAGGGCCAGGTCGTCGCCCAGCACGCCGGCGGTTTTCTTGGCCGCCACCTTGCTCATGAGGGCGACGTCGTCGAGGATGGTGGCGATGTCGTCGATCAGCGCCAGCAGGCTGGTACCGGCCATTAACGTTGCTCCTGCTGGATGTGGGTCATGGGGATTCCTTGGTTGATTTGGCAATCTTAACCGATGACGGGCCCGGCGGCGAAACGCTAACGCCGCTACAATGTGCTTTGCCACGCAGCACGGTGCTGCGGCCCACCGCACGGGACCATCATGAGCTTCGCCACCTGGATCACCTTTTTCATCGCCGCCTGCATCATCGCCGTCTCGCCGGGCTCGGGCGCGGTGCTGTCGATGTCGCATGGCCTGTCGTTCGGCGTGCGCCGCACCACCGCCACCATCCTCGGCCTGCAGAGCGGCCTGATGCTGCTGTTCTTCATCGCCGGCGCCGGCGTCGGTTCGCTGCTGCTGGCGTCGGAAGTGGCGTTCAACATCGTCAAGACGGTGGGCGCGCTGTACCTGATCTACCTGGGCCTGAGCCAGTGGCGCTCCAAGGTCAGCGTCAGCGCGCAGCAGGACCGCGCCGAGGTGGTGGTGCCGACCGTGCGCAAACGCTTCCTGACCGGCTTCCTGACCAATGCCACCAATCCCAAGGGCATCATCTTCATGGTGGCGGTGCTGCCGCAGTTCATCACCCAGGGCTCGCCGCTGCTGCCGCAATTGCTGATCATGGCGGCCACGATGTGCTGCATCGACCTGGTGGTGATGCACAGCTATGCCTTCCTGGCCTCGTCGATGCAGCGCTTTTTCCGCGACGCCGGCGCTGTCAGGAAGCAGAACCGGGTGTTCGGCGGCCTGCTGATGGCGGTCGGCGCGGCCTTGTTCTTCGTCAAGCGCGGCGGCGCAAGTGCCTGATTCGGCTGGGATTTGTAACCCGGTGTAATCCCGGTAGTCGAATTGGCCGGCGCGGCGTTAAATTAAAAACAAACTAGGAGACGCCGCCATGAGCCGCAAAATCATCCGTTCCGCCGTGCTGGCCGCCTTGGCCGGCTTTTGTTCGTTCGCGCTGGCGGACCCGCCCGCCATGGTCGGCCGAATTTCGGCCGTGCAGGGCCAGGTCACGCTGGTCGGCGACGACGAGCCGGTCGCCGCCGGGCTGAACTGGCCGGTCACCGGCGCCAGCCACCTCACCACCGCCAGCGGCGGCCGCACCGAGTTCCGGGTCGGCTCGACGGCGGTGCGCCTGGATGGCGACTCCGACCTGGAAATCGCCGAACTGGACGACGAGCTGCTGCGGCTGCGACTCAATTACGGCAGCGTCAGCATCCGCGTGCGCAGCCCGGAGCTGCTGCGCGATTTCGAACTGAACACGCCGCAGGCGCGCATCACGCTGCTGGAGCCGGGCCTGCTGCGGGTGGATGTCGAGCGCGTGGCCGACACCAGCCAGGTCAGCGTGCTGGCCGGCAGCGCGCGGGTGGAAGGCGCCGGCTCGTCGGTGACGGTCAGTCCCGGCCGCCATGTCGACGTCAGCAGCGTCGACGTCAGCACCAGCGTGGCGCGGCGCGACGGCTTCGATGTCTGGTCCGACGAGCGCGACCGCGCCGCCGAGGTGGTGGTGGCCTCGCGCTTCGTCTCCACCGGCATGACCGGCTACGAGGAACTGGACCGCAATGGCAGCTGGAGCGACAGCGTCGAGTACGGCGCGCTGTGGACGCCGCGCAATGTCGCGGTCGACTGGGCGCCCTACCGCGACGGCCGCTGGGTCTGGCTGGCGCCGTGGGGCTGGACCTGGGTCGACAACGCGCCCTGGGCCTACGCGCCGTCGCATTACGGCCGCTGGGTGGTGGTCAACCGCCGCTGGTGCTGGGCGCCGGGACGGCCCGCCGGACGGCCGGTGTGGGCGCCGGCGCTGGTGGGCTGGGTGGGCGGCGACGGCTTCGTGCGCGACCACCGGCCAAGCCTGGGCTGGTTCCCGCTGTCGCCGCGCGAGCGCTATGTGCCGCCTTACCGGGTGTCGTCCGATCAGGAGCGGCGCCTGGTCTGGACCCACACCAGCCGGCAGTTCGAGCCGCGCGCGGCGGATCCCGCGCGGCACGAGGGCCTGACCGTGCTGCCGCGCGACCAGTTCGAGGGCCGCCACCGCAGCGTGCAGGTGCCGCGCGGGCCGCAGGTGATACCGACTTCCGCGCTGGGCGTGGCCGCGACGCAGGTGGCGCCGCCGCAGCCGGCGGTCGCGCGCATGCTCGACACTAACCGCCGCGACTGGCAAGACCGCGACCGTGACGGCCGTCCGGACCGTCCGGGGCGGGTGCTGACCGCGCCGCCGGCGCCGCAGCCGGTGGCGCCAACGCAGCCGGGCCGGCCGCAGATCAGCACGCTGGCGCCGGGCCAGTTCGGCCGCCCCGACGCGCCGCCGCAAACCATCCAGCCGGGCGATGTGCGCATCGATATGCGTCCGTACGGCCGGCCGGGGCAGACCCCGCACATCCAGCAGGCCAACCCGCCGATCGCGGTCACGCCGAACATCCAGCAGGTCAATCCGCCCATCGTGGCGACGCCGAATATCCAGCGGGTCAATCCGCCGATCATGGCCGCGCCGGTGCCGGCGCCGGTCGTGCCGACGCCGTTCCCGGCCAACCGTGAGCGTTACGATCGCGAGCGTGAGGACCATCAGCGCGACGAAAACCGGCGCCAGTTCCGCCAGCCGGAGGAGCGTCGTCAGGTGTCGCCGCAGCAAGCGCCACAACCGGTGCAGCAGCCCATGCCGCAGCGCCCGCAGCCGCAAGCCCAGCCGCAGCCGCAGCCGCGCGAGAACCGCGACAGCGGCCACGACAAGCAGCAGGACCGCCACAAGGAAGAGGGCCGCGACCGCACCCAGACCCGCTGATCACCGTCTGTTCCGGGAAATCATGCGTCCAGGACGCGAAATCGACCGTTCGTCACATGCGGATGGACTTTGTTTATTACAAAGCGTAATGTTGTAAAATAGATAAACCCGGCGGGAAGCGTGAGAACAAGGATGGCGACATCCGCCACGCGGGACCGTCGAGACCGTCCCCCTTTGCCCCAACTATTTTCCGGATTTTTCCCAATTTCCGATCAGAGAATAGTTTTTCGCCAGCCCTCGAGGCTGGCTTTTTTTTGGCGCGGCGGCCTAGCCCTGCTCCGCCTTCAGGCGCAGCCGCGCCCGCCATTCGCCCAGCGCCGACAGCGCGCCCTGGAATTCGCGTTCGATCAGGTCGGCCTCGGCTTGCGTGACTTTGCCGTCCAGCAGCGCGGTCGAGACCGCCTCGGCCACGGCCCCCACCTGGCTCATCACCTTGCACACCGTCTGCGACAGGTCGTCGTCGCCGATGTTGTCCGGGGTCGGCACCACGAAGGCCGCCATGCCGTGGCGCACCAGCAGCGCGTGCAGCGGCAGGTGGGCGTCGGCCACGCCGGCCTGGTGGCACAGGTGGACCACCGTCGAGACTTCCTCGAACGAGGGGTAGTGCGAGGCGATGGTCGGCGCCAGCTTGTTGCGCAGGACGTTGACCGAGATGCCCATCGCCTGCGCCAGCGCGTCGATGCCGCCGGGGTAGCTGCGCGCCACTTTGTAGAGCGCGTCGTGTTGATTCATGTCCAGGTATTTGCGTGTCATGGTGAAGCTAGCCTTTTATTACCGATGCAAGTGCCGGCGCGCGGCGCTATGCTGATTTTCATTCAACTTCTTTGCGAAAAGACATCATGAAGTCCTTTCAATCTGCGCTGTTACTGACGTTCTGCCTTGCGCTGGGCACCGATGGGATGGCGGAGGCGCGAACGTCTTCACATTCTGGCACATCGTCGTCGTATAAAAGTGGATTTTCTTCACAAAAGAGCAACTCCACGCGGAGTGCGCCAGCCGCGCCGCCGGCCAGCCGCCAGAGCGGTCCCGGGGCGTTCGGCAAGGCCGCCGGTTCGCCGGCCTCGGCCACGCCGCGCAACACCTCGGCCGCCTCGCGCGACCTGGACCGGAGCGCGGCCCAGGCCAACGCCCTGAAAACGCTGGACGCCCGCCGCGCCGCCGCCACGCCGGCCGCACCGCCGCTGAACGATACGGTGGCGCGGCAGCAGCCGTCGCCGGTGTATCAGCAGGCGCCGGTCATCGTGCAGCAGCCAAGTAGCGGCCTGATGCACGGCGTGCTGGGCTTCATGCTGGGACGGGCGATGAGCCAGAGCCATCAGCCGGTGTCGTACCCGGCCACCAATACGCCCGCCCCCGCCGGCGCCCCGGTCGACTACGGCGCCAGCCAGGCCGGCAGCGGCGCGGCCCAGGCGGGCATGGTTAACGGTATGCCGGGACTGGGCGATCCGGTCCCGGCCGCCCCGCCGCCGGCGCCGTCCTTCCTGGCCCGGGTGGCGCGCTGGCTGGTGTGGCTGGGTGTGCTGGGGGTGATGGCGTGGGCGGCGGTGTACACGGTGCGCAAGCTGCGCCGCCTGCGGGCCGGTAACGGGGCGAATGGAAACACTGCGAATTATTCATTTGAAAGGAATTGAGATGGGCTGGTCGGATGCATACAACTACCTGCGCAATGGCGCGGCCAGGCTGGGCGGGGCCGAGGCGCCGCGCACGGACCGGGACTTGCCGCTGGGCGCGCGCATCGGCAGCGTGATCCAGCTGCAGCAGTCGCCGCTGCTGCGCGCCGCCGGCGACGGTTCGCTGATCACGCTGCCGGACGCGGGCGACACCCGCATCGTGGCGGTGTCGCAGCTCCGGCTCCAGCAGAGCGGCGGCCTGTACCGCTATTACCTGGACACCGGCGACCTGGATGCGAAGGAGAAATTCCTGCAGGTGTACCAGGACGCCCAGGGGCAAGTGTCCGAGGTGATGTATTGCACCCAGCTGGCCCGCGTGATTCCGGAAACGGTGGAGGACCAGGAAGCCTACCTGGGCCAGGGCGGCGCCGGCCTGGGCGACCGCAGCTACACGCTGTGGCGCGAACAGCTGGGCGATGTCGGGCTGGACGAGTCCGACCTGGACCTGGTGTTCGGCCAGGGCGACGGCGTCGACTACTGGCGCGACGCCGGCGATCCGAACGCCGAGTTCGTCACGCCGTTCTCCGGCACCGAGACCCGGCTGGACGACGCCAGCGGCCGCACCGGCCTGCGCCAGGAAATGGTGTTCATGCCGTACGTGCGGGAACTGCGCGGCGGCGGCAAGGAATATTTGCTGATCACGACTGAAATCATCAGCAGCGTGAACGGCGATGCATCAAAACGCGGGATCCATGTCGACTTCGTCATTGGCATCCCGGTTGAGCAGCAACGCGTCGTTATCCAATGACGCGCAATTTTTTAAGGACGACTGACATGAGCAACTTGAATGGCTGGGGTTTGACCGCGCGCTTGATTTCCAAACATTTTGGCGCGCTGGGCGACCGTGTTTCCGAAGCGATCGCCAATTTTGATCCGGAAACGGCCACCGAGGCCGACCGCGACCGGCTGGCCGACAGCCTGCGCCTGACCGCCCAAAAACTGGCCGCCGCCCGCGGCTCCTTCGACAAGGAAGCGGCCGACGTGGTCCAGCTGCGCCAGCTGATCGCCACCGACGAGCAGGCGGCCGGCACCTTGGCCGAGCGCCTGGCCGCCGGCAAGATTTCGGAGGCGACCATCACCCTGTTCTGCGACGAGCTGGAGGCGAACAAGGCGCGCATGCCGCAGGAATTGCAGGAGGAAGCCGACGCCCGCCAGTACATGCAGGAGCTGCAGACCATCGTCGACGCGCTGTCCAAGCAGCTGGCCGATTTCGACTCGGCGGCCAAGAAGGCGATGCAGGCGCTGGCCTCGGCCCGCGCGCAGCAGGACCTGCAGAACCTGCGCGCCGAGCGCCAGAGCCAGCTGGCCGGGCTGTCCGGCATGAAGGGCAACTCCAGCGCGCTGAACGCGCTGACCCGCCGCGCCCAGGCCATCAGCAACGAGGCGGCCGGCATGAAGATCGTCACCGACATCGGCCAGCGTCCGTACGAGCAGGCGGCCGAGCTGGAGGCGATCCGCAAGTCGGTCAGCCAGCCGGGCATCGCCAACGAATCGGCGCTGGCGCGGCTGCAGCGGCTGTCCGGCCAGCAGCAGGCGCAGCTGGCCGCGCCGCAGGAGCCGGCCACGCTGGCGCTGGGCAAAGCATAAGCCTGCGCTGAATTGGCTACAATAGAGGCCGGGGGCGCCGTGTTGGCGCCGCCGGTTTTCTTTTTTGATTGGAATGAATATGCAAGCGATCCCGCCGTCAGAGTCCCTCATCGAGTACCCGAGCGACTTCCCGATCAAGGTGATGGGCCCGACTCATATCGATTTCGCCCCGACCATCGTGCTGGTGGTGCAAAAGCATGACAAGGATTTCCATGAAGGCAAAATGGAAGTGCGTCCTTCGGCCAAGGGCAATTACACCGGCCTGACCGTGGTGGTGCGCGCCACCAGCCGCGAGCAGCTCGACGCGCTGTACTCCGAGCTGTCGGCTCACCCGATGGTCAAGATCGTCATGTAACTCAGGCTTGCTGGCGCTGGAAGGCGGCAATCTCCTCCAGCAGCCAGTCGCGGAACGCCTGCACCTGCGGCCGACCGGCCGCGCCGGGCGGCGAGACGAAGAAATACTCATCTGGGCACGGCGTGGCGGTATCGAACAGCCGTTGCAGCTGCCCGGAGGCGATCTCCTGCATCGCCACCACATGGCGCACCAGCGCCACCCCGTTGCCGTCGGCGGCGGAGCGTATCAGCATCGACAAATCCTCGAACATCAGGCCGCCGGACGGCTCGGCCATATCCACCCCGGCCGCCCGCAGCCACGGCGACCACGGCTCCACCGAGCGCAGCAGCGTGTGCCGGCTCAGCTCCTGCGGCACGGCAGGCAGCTGTCCGCCGCGATAGTGGGGACTTACTACCGGATAGTAGACATCGCCCATCAGCCGCTGCACCACCAGCCCCGGATAGTTGCCGCGCCCGAAGCGGATGCCGACATCGATGCCGTCGCGCGCCAGGTCCTGCAACTGGCCGCTCGATTGCAGCACCACCTCGATATCCGGGTACAGCTCGATGAAACGGCCCAGCCGGGGCGCCAGCCAGCGCGCGGCGAACGACGGAATCGATGAAATCGTCAGCCGCTGGTTGACGCTGGAGGCCCGCATGGCGTCCGCCGCAGCGGCGATGTCGGCAAAGGACTTGCCCAAAAACTGGGCAAATTTCAGCGCATCGTTAGTTATTTTCACCTGCCGGCCGTGCCGCACGAACAGCGGCCGGCCCAATTCCTCCTCCAAAGCACGTACCTGATGGCTGATCGCGCCATGCGTCAGATGCAACTCTTCCGCCGCCCGCGAGAAGTTCTCGTGGCGTGCCGCCGCCTCGAAGGCGCGCAGTGCGGAAAAATTGGGCAGGCGGCGGCTGGCGCTCATCAGGTCTTCATGCTGTGGATAACTATGTGAATAAAATTAGCTAGAATCACGAAAATATAACGTTATACAGGCGCTACGGCAAGGCTTACCATGTGAATAAATCTACTCTAGCCGGAGCCGCCATGCCTTTTGAACTGTACGTCGACAGCCTGTTCACCAGCCCTTACGCCATGTCCGCCTTTGTGGCGCTGACCGAAAAAGGCTTGCCATTCACCGTCAAGACGGTGGACCTGGAGGCCGGCCAGCAGAAACTCAGCGCCTACGCAACCCGCGCGCTGACCGCCCGGGTGCCGGCGCTGGTGGAAGGGGATTTTGTGCTGACCGAGTCGACCGCCATCACCGAGTACCTCGACGAGAGCTTCCCGGCGCCGGAATATATTTCGCTGTATCCGAAGGACCGCCGCCAGCGGGCCCAGGCGCGGCAAATCCAGGCCTGGCTGCGCAGCGACCTGCTGCCGGTGCGCGCCGAGCGCGACACGGAAACGGTATTTTTCGGCAAGGCCAGCCAGCCGCTGACGGCAGCCGGCCAGGCCGCCGCCGACAAGCTGATCCATGCCGCCAGCCAACTGGTGCAGGAAGGCCGCCCCAACCTGTTCGGCGACTGGTCGCTGGCCGATGTCGACCTGGCGCTGATGCTCAACCGCCTGATCCTCAACGGCGACGAGGTGCCGCAAAAGCTCAAGGACTACGCCGCCGGCCAGTGGCAGCGGCCTTCCATCCAGCAGTGGCTGGAGCGTCACCAGCCGGGCTGATTTATAATGGCGGGATGACGTCCCCTACCTCCACCGAGCCGGCGCTGATCCGCCACCTCGGCCTTGCCGACTACGACAGCACGTTCGCCGCGATGCGCGCCTTCACCGACGCGCGCACGCCGGACACCCGCGACGAACTGTGGATCGTCGAGCATCCGCCCGTGTTCACGCTGGGCCTGGGCGCCGACCGTGGCCACCTGCTGGCGGGCGCGTCCGCCATCCCGGTGGTGCAGACGGACCGCGGCGGCGAGGTCACCTACCACGGCCCCGGCCAGGTGGTGATCTACCTGCTGATGGACCTGCGCCGCAACAAGCCGGGCGGCAAACTGTACGCCCGGCAATTCGTCAATAAAATCGAGCAGGCGATCATCAACGTGTTAGGGGCGTATAATCTTGCCGGTGAGCGCGTTGCGGGCGCGCCGGGCATCTACATGGCCGGCGGACCGAAGCAAGGCGCCAAGATCGCCGCGCTCGGCCTGAAAGTGCGCGGCAACGGTTGCACCTATCACGGGCTGTCGCTGAATGTGGCGATGGACCTGGCCCCGTTTTCCTGGATCAACCCCTGCGGCTATGCCGGGCTGGAAACGACCGACATGCGCAGCGTCGGCGCGACCGCCGTGTTGTCCGACGTGCAACAGCAACTGGCCGAGGAGCTGATCCGCGTATTGGCGCAGGTGGCCGAACCGGCAGTACACGAATAACCAAACTTCGCCCGCGAGGGCACGCAGCCAAATGACTTCTGAAACCACCACCAGCGTTGCCCCGGCTTACAACCCGAGCGAAAAGCAAAAAGGCGCCAGCAAGACCGCGCGCATCCCGATCAAGATCGTGCCGATCGAGCAGGTTGAGCGCCTGAAAAAGCCGGAGTGGATCCGCGTCAAGGCGGCGTCGGCCTCGACCCGCTTCTACGAGATCAAGGACATCCTGCGCGAGAACAAGCTGGTGACCGTGTGCGAAGAAGCGAGCTGCCCGAACATCGGCGAATGCTTCGGCAAGGGCACGGCCACCTTCATGATCATGGGCGACAAGTGCACCCGCCGCTGCCCGTTCTGCGACGTCGGCCACGGCCGCCCGGATCCGCTGGACAAGGACGAGCCGGCCAACCTGGCCAAGACCATCGCCGAACTGCGCCTGAGCTACGTGGTGATCACCTCGGTGGACCGCGACGACCTGCGCGACGGCGGCGCCGGCCACTTTGTCGAGTGCATCCAGAACACCCGCGCGCTGTCGGCCAAGACTCAGATCGAAGTGCTGGTGCCGGACTTCCGCGGCCGCCTGCAAAAGGCGCTGGACATCTTCAAGGACGGCCTGCCGGACGTGATGAACCACAACCTGGAAACCGTGCCGCGCCTGTACAAGGAAGCGCGTCCGGGTTCGGACTACATGCACTCGCTGCAGCTGCTGAAGGAGTTCAAGGAGCTGTACCCCGAGGTGAAGACCAAGTCCGGCATCATGGTCGGCCTGGGCGAGACCGACGAGGAAATCCTGCAGGTGATGCGCGACATGCGCGAGCACAACATCGACATGCTGACCATCGGCCAGTACCTGGCGCCGTCCAACAGCCACCTGCCGGTGCGCCGCTACGTGCACCCGGACGTGTTCAAGATGTTCGAGGAAGAAGCCTACAAGATGGGCTTCAAGCACGCTGCCGTGGGCGCCATGGTGCGCTCCTCGTACCACGCGGACGAGCAGGCGCATAACGTCCTGGCCGCAGGCTGATAAAACAGGGCTCCGCAAGGAGCCCTTTCGTCATTTACGTAATTTCCTGTGTTGTTTTGATAGTTATTGGAATTGTCCCCCGGAGGCATCATCTCTCAAAATGATGTTTCCAATATATAAAGAACTGATGCCCTGGCCGTAGCAATGGCCTTGAGGCGCCAGTCTAAGAGGGGACATGCATGGACACCGCGTACAAACGTATCGTGGTCGTCGGTGGCGGGGCGGCCGGTTGGATGGCCGCGACGGCGCTGGCGACCGCCCTGCCGGCCAGCACCGTGGAGCTGGTTGAATCCGAGGAGATCGGCATCGTCGGCGTGGGCGAAGCCACGTTTCCGTCGATCCGCAATTTCCACCGGCTGGTCGGCATCGACGAGGCCGAGTTCCTGCGCGCCACCAACGGCACCTACAAGCTGGGCATCGAATTCCGCGACTGGCGCATCCAGGGCGAGAGCTATTTCCACACCTTCGGCGACTTCGGCGACCTGACCGGTCCCGACGCCCTGTGGGGCCATTTCCGCCGCCTGGGCGACGCCGGCCTCGGCACGCTGGGCGAGCAATGCCTGTCCAGCGTGATGGCCAGCCAGGGCCGCTTCCAGGGCCTGGCCTCGGAAGAAAACCAGCCCTTCAACTATGCCTACCATTTCGACGCGGCGCTGTACGCAGGCTTCCTGCGCGCGCTGGCGCTGAAACGCGGCGTGCGCCGCACCGAGGGCCGCATCGTCGACGTGGCGCGCCGTACCGACGGCGGCGTGGCCACGCTCAAGCTGGCCGACGGCCGCGAACTGGGCGGCGACCTGTTCATCGACTGCTCCGGCTTCGCCTCGCTGCTGCTGGGGCGCACGCTGGACGAGCCCTTCGTCGACTTCAGCCACTGGCTGCCGGTGGACCGCGCCTGGGCCGTGCCCAGCGAACCCAGCGGCACCGCGCTGACGCCGTACACGCGCGCCACTGCGCTGGAGGCGGGCTGGGCCTGGCGCATCCCGCTGAGCAACCGGGTCGGCAACGGCCACGTGTTCGCCAGCCGCTACATCGACGAGGAGCGCGCCCGCGAGCAATTGCTGGCGCAGCTGGACGGCCCGGCGCTGGCCGAGCCGCGCCTGCTGCGCTTCACCACCGGCCACCGGCAGCGCTGCTGGGTGCACAACGTGGTCGGGCTGGGCCTGGCCTCGGGCTTCCTGGAGCCGCTGGAGTCGACCAGCATCTTCCTGATCCAGAGCGGCCTGGGCCACCTGATCCCGCTGCTGCAGCGGGGCGCCGCGCCCACCAAGGCCGAGATCGGCGACTACAACGCCGGCATGACGCGCCAGTTCGCGCGCATCCGCGATTTCATCATCCTGCACTACTGCCTCACGGCGCGCCGCGACGGCCAGCTGTGGCGCGACATGGCCGGCATGGAACTGCCGGAAACCCTGGCCTACAAGATCCACGCCTGGCGCCAGGCGGGCGTGCTGCACCAGTACCAGTGGGAAGGCTTCGACGCCAACAGCTGGCTGGCGATCCACGCCGGCATGGGGCACTGGCCGGAGCGCGCCGATCCGGCGCTGGCCGAGATGCCGCGCGACGAAGCGCTGCAGGCCCTGCGCCAGCGGCGCGAGACCATCGCCGCCGTGGTGGCGGCCATGCCTACCCATGATGCCTATCTGCGCAGGATGGTGGCGCGCTGAAGCATCGACGAGACATTCAAAAGCAAGTACTTCAAAGGAGACAATAATGATGATAAAAGAAGCGATGAGATTCCAGCTGTCGGCCATCGGCCTGGCCGGCGTCGCGCTGCTGGCCGGTTGCGGCGGCGGCGGTGGTGGGAGTGGCGGCAGCGGCGGCGCGGTGCAGACGATTGCGTTCGACTTCCCTGGCGGTGCGGTGGTCGGGGCCCCGCCCGCCGTCGCGACCACCAAGCTGGTGGCGACCGCCAGCTCCGGCGGACCGGTCACCTTCACCTCGAATACGCCCACGGTCTGCACCGTCAGCGGCGACACGGTGTCGCTGCTGGTGGCGGGAGAGTGCTCGGTGACCGCCACCCAGTCCGGTTACCAGGGCTATGCCGCGGCCTCGCAGAGCCAGCTCTTCGTCATTCCCAAGCGGCCGCAGATGGTGGCCTTCCGCAATCCCGGCTGGCAAGCGCTGGATGCGCAGCCGGTGACGCTGGCCGCGGCCGCCAACACGGGGCGGCCTGTGGCCTTTACGACCAGCACGCCGGCGGTGTGTTCGGTCAGCGGCACCTCGCTGTCCAAGCTCGCCAACGGCCTGTGCATCGTCACCGCCACGCAGCAGGGCGACGACATCTTTGCGACGGCGACGACGGTCAAGAATATTCCGATCGGCACCGAACAGGCGTCCGCCGTGCCGTTCCTGACCGGCTACAAGGACACCAGCCAAACCAAGGAACTCGGCACCGTCAGCCCTTACTCGGGCAGCAGCGCGGACGGCTGGTATTGCGGCTCGAACTGGTGCGGCAGCTCGGTCTCCAGCGATGGCGCCAGCTTCACGTATTTCTACAATATCCAGCCGAAGGATCCAGCCGGCCTGGGCGCTTATTGGGGCATCAAGCTGTTCGCCGGCACCCTGACCGATCTGGCCGCGAACGGCGACACGCTGACCGGCGTGCGCATCGATGCCCAGGCGGCGGTGAAGTTCAATATGGCGGTGAACAGCGAATGGTTCAGCACCAGTAACAATGCGGTCAATGTCGACCTGGCCCTCGGCCACTTCGCGATCAAGGATGGCAAGGCCTGCAACGTCACGCTGCGCGCGGTGGTCAAGCCGACCGCTGCCGCCGCCACGGACTACAGCGTCAGTCTGCGCGACAAGTTCACGATCAACGAATCGTGCGGCCTGACCGGGCTCGACCTGTGGAACGAGCTGCAGGACTACCCGATCTCCAAGGTCGAATTCTCGGCGGCGGGTGTGAACACCTCGGTGTCGACCCCGGGCGCGGCCGCGCTGACCTTCACCACCAAGCTCACGCTGACCGGCGCCATCACCTTCCAGTGACGGCGCGGCGGGCAATCACCGCATAGACAAGAGGACAAATAGAATGAAGAAGATTGAGACACTGGGTAGCCGGAAACCCCTGAAGATGACCGCGCTGGCGATCGCGGCGGCGCAGCTGGCGCTGATGTACAGCGGCGGCGCGCTGGCGCAGGCCGGTTCCGCGGCGGACCCCCAGGACACGCCGCCGGAAAAGGTGGTGGTGGTGACCGGCCAGCGCAAGCAGCTGGAGACGTCGCAACGGATCAAGCAGGAGGCCGACCAGATCGTCGACTCGGTCGTGGCCGACGAGGCCGGCAAGCTGCCGGACAAGTCGATCACCGAGGTGCTGCAGCGCGTGGTGGGCGTGACCATGGACCGCAACACTTCGCGCACCCGCACCAACGCGGCCAGCAATCCGCTGTCCTACAACGTCGAGGGCTCGGGCGTGCAGATCCGCGGCCTGTCGTGGGGCTCGTCCACGCTGAACGGGCGCGAGGGCTTCTCGGCCGGTTTTCCGGGGCGCGAACTGAGCTGGGGCGACATCCCGCCGGAGCTGATGGCCGGCGTGGACGTCTACAAGAACCCGTCGTCCGAACTGATCGAAGGCGGCATCAGCGGCCAGGTCAACCTGCGCACACGCCTGCCGTTCGACTCCAAGGGGGAGAGCGGCGCCTTCTCCGCCTCGGACAGCTACACCCCGTTCGGCAAGAAGAACACGCCGTCCTTCTCCGGCCTGTACTCCAATCGCTGGTCCACCGACATGGGCGAGATCGGCGCGCTGATCGATGTCTCCTACGGCAAATCCGCGTTCCGCTCCGACTCCTACGGCCTCGGCGCCTACTATCCGCTGAGCAAGCCGGTCCCCGGCCAGACGGTGTGGGTGCCGAACGGCACCTCCTGGGGCACCAGCGAGGGCAAGTCTGAACGCGCGGGTGTCTATGGCGCGTTGCAATGGAAAAAGAACGACAAGGAGTCGTCGCTGACTTACTTCGATTCGGGTTTCCGTTCGGAGACCGCCAACGGCGGCTTCTTCAGCACCGCGTCGGACGGCAATCTCGGCTTGAATCCCTATGACCTCACGCTCACCAACGCTCAGTACGACGCCCACGGCGTCCTGCAAAAAGGCACGTTGAGCTATCCGGGCGGCCTGGGCCGGAACCAGTTCGCGGCCGGCGGTTTGTCGGCGGGCACGAGCAGCTCGTATGACAATGCGCATGGACGCACGCGCGATATTTCCTGGAACTTCAAATGGCGGATGGATGAGCGCTGGACCTTCCAGAGCGATCTGCAGTGGGTGCATGCCACCAATGGCGGCGATGGCAACATGATCAATATGGGCACCTTCGTGCCCAGCATGAGCTTCGACCTCACCACCCCGCGGCCGACGGTCAGTTTCGACGATGCCGCCCGCGCCGCACTGGCCAATCCCGGCAACTACTACTTCAACACCCTGCAGCCTTACCTCAACAAGGCCAAGGGCGACATGTACGCGTGGAAGGGCGACGCCAAGTTCGTCTTCGACAGCGATGTGCTGCGCGATCTGCGCTTTGGCGTGCGTTTGAGCAAGCGCTCGATGTCGCATGCGATCGGCGTGGGCAGCGGCTGGTACACCCTGTCCGAGCCGTGGTCGGTGCTGCAGAGCCCGGTGGCGGGCCGGCCACCGAGGGCCGACGAGTGGAACGGTGCCTGGCAGTCGCGCGGTAACTTCGGCTACCTGAGCGATCCGCGGTATGCCGCCCTTGCCCCGGTCCAGCAATATGCCTTCCCCAACTTCTTCAACGGCAGGGTGGGCACGCCGCCAACCATCGTGGTGCCGACCATGGCCGCAGTGCGCAACTATCCAGCCCAGGACGCGGCGCTGTTGGCGGTGAAGCGCTTGCAATGCGAGGACGCCAATCAGCTCAGGGGCCTGACCAACGATTGTTCGACGCAGGGCGCTGACTGGCGGCCGATGAAATTCTCGAACGACCCGGCGGACATCAACCCGCAAAATCCGGTGCAGGGCGCGCTGTCGACGGCCAGCGAACACACCGAGGCCTTATATGGCACCCTGCGCTTCGGCTTCGACAACCTGAAGTACCCGGTGGAAGGCAATGTGGGCGCGCGGGTGATCCAGTCGAGCTCGCAGTCGCACGGCTACACGGTGTTCAATCCGCAATATAGCAACACCACCAACCCTGCCTTGCCACGGTTCGGGGTGTTCAACGAGCCGCTGGATGTCAAGGGCAGTCATATCGACGTGATCCCCAGCCTGAACGTGAAGGTGAACCTGACCGACAAACTGCAGTCGCGGATCGCGCTGTCCCAGGGCATTTCCCGTCCTGGCTTCGACCAGTTGCAGGAGTACGTCAACCTGCAGCAGAAGGTGGACAACGCCACCGTCAACGGCGTCAGCACCGTCAAGTCGGTCAGCTACGTCGGCACCAACTCGGGCAATGCGAACCTGAAGCCGCTCAAATCGAACAACTTTGATCTGTCGCTGGAATGGTATCCGCAGAGCGGCCAGTCGCTCACGGCGGTGGTCTTCTACAAGAAGATCAAAGACATCATCATGAACGATACCTACACCAGGAGCATCAAGGACCTGGCCGGCAATTCGCAGGAGTTTGTCATCACCGGGCCGGCCAACGCGGCCAAGCTGTGGGAGGGCGGTCTTGAAATCGCCGGCCAGACCTACCTGGATAAAATTCCGGGACTGGCCGGGATACCCGACTGGGCGAAGGGCTTCGGCATCTCCGCGAACTGGACCTACCTGGACGGCAAGCAGGACCTGTATCACCCGTACACCTCGCCTTATTGCCCCAAGAGCGGGAGCAGCGATAGCATTACCAATCTCTACGGTTGCGACACCAACGGCCTGCCCTTCAAGGACCTGCCGGTGGTCAACCTGTCCAAGCATGCGTTCAACTTGGGCCTGATGTACGACCGCGGGCCGATCTCGGCGCGGCTGGCGTATAGCTGGCGCTCCCGCACCTTGCTGGCGACCAATGCGTTCGGCGCCGGCGGCGGCGATGCCGTCAGCGCCGATCCGGCCCGCCTCGTCAACGGGGTGGCGCCGACGGACGTGGGTTGGGGACTGCCGGTCTGGCAGGAGGCCGTTGGTCAGTGGGACGCCAGTCTCAACTACAACTTCACCGACAAGCTGTGGGCCAGCGCCAGCATCAGCAACCTGACCCAGACGGTGACCAAGCAGACCAACCAGCAGTTCATCGGCAACACCGGCCGCTCGTGGTTCGATCCGGGCCGCAGCTTCAAGGTGGCGATGGGTTACCACTTCTAAGCGCGCAGCGTCGTCATCATCGCGAGCGGGGGCGGCAGCCTTCCGCTCGCGAACCGTTTTCAGGCGCCGGTCAGCGTCAGGTCGAACGCGCGCTCTGCCAGCCACACCAGCGCCACCAGCGCGATCGCCGCCGAGCCGCCGGTCAGCAGTCGGCGATAGAACCAGGTGCCGCGCAGCGCGAACGCCAGCGGCAGGAAGGCGGCCACGACGCATAGCTGGCCGGCCTCCACGCCCAGGTTGAAGCCGAATAAACTGCTCAGCAACGCGCCCTGCGGCAGCCCCAGGTCGACCAGCACGCTGGCGAAGCCGAAGCCGTGGATCAGCCCAAACCCGAACGCCGCCAACGGCCGCCGGCCGCGGAACAGCGGATAGATGTTGTTGAGCGCCGCCAGCAGCACCGACGCGGCGATCGCCGATTCCACCCAGCGCGATGGCAGCGAGATCAACGACAGGCTGGCCAGCGTCAGCGTCAGCGAATGCGCCAGCGTGAAGGCCGTTACCACTTTCAGCACGTCGATGAAGGACGCGCGCAGGCTGGCCGACGGCGTGCCGCGCGCGCCCGGCATCACCGCCGGCAGCAACAGCGACAGCAGGAACAGCAGATGGTCGTAGCCGGTCCAGATATGCCACACGCCATCCTTGACGTAGGCGCCGAACTGCCGCCAGCGGTCCGGCGACGTCAGCGACAAGGTCTGGCGCGCATGGGCTGGATCGAAAATCGCGGTCGACGTGGCGCCGTCGTGCGTCAGCCGCAGCAAGCCTTTGTGCTGGGGATCGAGATCGGCGAACAGGCGGTAGTCGATGGTCAGCGCCGCCACAGGGCCGGGACAGGTGGCATGGAAACGCAACACGCTGTAGGCGCCGTCGGTGTGGTTGTCGATCAGCTGCTGGCCGGCGTCGATGGCGCAGGCTCCCTTGCCGGTGGCGATGCTCAGGTGCTCCAGCGCGTATGCCGCGATCGCCGCATGCCGTGCGCGGATCTCGTCCCACGTCAGCTTGCCGTCGCCATCCTGGTCAAGGCCGATGGCGAAATCCAGGTCGCGCAGCGCGATGTCCCACTGGCCGGTGATGCGTTCGCCCTGCACCTCCAGCGACAGATAGCTGTCGCTGGGTTTGTGCGCATGGGCCGGCAGCGCGACGCCGCACAGCAGTACGAAAAGCAGCATCAGATGTTTCATCATGTCCCCGCTTGCAGTTGTTGGACCAGGCGTGCGGCTACCACGTCCTCGGTGCGGTGCTGCGCGACCCAGTCCAGCACCGGCTTGGCTGCGCTGGCGTCGCGCGCCCGCACGGCCGCTTCCAGATAGATGCGGATGTCGGCCGCTTCCTTTTGCACCACCCAGTTTTTGCGCGCCAGCGTCAATGCGGTGGCGGGATCGTGGCGCAGCATCAGTTCAAAGCGCGCCTGCTCGCGCTGATGCACGGTGTCGCCGCGTTGGGCGGCGGCGTCGAAGCGGGCCGCCAGTTCCTGCACGTCCGCCGCCAACGCCTCGGCCGCGTTGCCCTGCTGCTGCAAGGCCAGCGCGCGGCGCAGCAGCAGCGCGTCGATGCGGGTCTGGTCCTTCAGCAGTACGGCCACTTCGTTCGCGCGCCGCTGCTCCAGCAGGCAATCGGCATAGGCGCCCAGCAGGTAGCTGTCGCGCGGGCTCAGTGCCAGCGCGCGCTTGTAGTGCGCCTCGGCGATGGCCGCCGCGCCGCGCCGTTGCGCCATCTCCGCCAGCAGCGTCAAGGCCCATACCTGCAGTTCGGCCGGCGCGTTGCCGCTGCGTTCCAGCGTCAGCTCCAGCAGCTGTTCGCTTTTCAGCGAGCGCCCGGTCGCCGCGCCGACGTTGGCGATGCAGGTGTTGGTGACCAGTTCCACCGACATCGCGGACAAGCGCGCGCAGCTGGCCGTGGCGCCGGCGTAGTCGCCTTGCACGGTTTGCACGGTGGCCTGCGTCAGCCATGCCTGCGCGTTGGCCGGGTCGGCCGCCAGCACGGCTTGCAGATCGTCCAGTGCCGGCTTGAATTGGTGGGTGCTTTGCAGCAGCGTGGCGCGTAGCAGGCGCACCTGCGGCGGTGGCGACGGCAGCCGCCACCACGGCGCCAGCGCCGCTTGCGCGTAGCCGAGGTAGCGCGGATCGGTTTCGCTGCGCGCCAGGCCGATGTAGCGCGTGGCCAGCGCGGTGGCCAGCGCCACATCGTTGGGACGCACACCCAGCTCGCTGCGCATGCGGCGCAGCTCCTGCTGCACCGGATCGCCACGGCGCGGCAGCGTCTCGATCACTTGCCCGCCGCTGGCCGGAAGGTAGGGCGTTGCCTGCGCCGTCGCGCAGGCGGCCAGCAGCAACGCAAGTATTGACTTCTTCATGATGACCTCCAACGGTGAAAAGGGCGGCAGCGTGGCGCGGCCGCCCTGCTGCCGCAAGGCTTACTTGAACGCGACCGGTTCCGCATCCTCCGGCGCGGTGGCGGCGACGCTGTCGATCGCCTGCGGTTCGGCGGTGCTTTCGCCGCCGTCGCCGACGATGGCCAGCACCGCCGAGTAGAACGCATCGAGCATCGCCACCGGTGGCTGCGTGGGCATGCTTGGCGAGTGGTCTTCGTAGTGGGTGCTGCCGCCGCATGCGCTGAGCACCAGCAGCGCCATCAGGCCGAGGTACTTCATGGCTGGCTCCGGCCGGCGGTCACGCCCGAGCTTTGCGGCGAGCCCGGGATCGGCGTCTTCAGGTACGGGAAGGCGGCGGTGAAGTAGCTGTCGTCCAGGTAGGCGCCGTCGGTGAAGTGCAGGCCGCCGGCCGGTGCGTCGGCCGGCGCGCAGCCCAGGTTGAGCGTGCACAGTTTGCCCATCACCACGCGCAGCGCGATGTCGACCACGTCGTCGCCAGGCCGGCGGCCGTTGGGGAAGCCGGCGTTGTCGCCGCCGATCACACCCAGGCGGTTCTGCGCGCCCATGGCCACGGCCGGCGTCGAGGTGTTCAGGCGCAGCATCTCGGAGGCGGTCACGCTGGCGGGCTGGTTCAATCCCTTGACGCCGGTGAGGAAGGCCGCCACCAGGTCGTTGCGCGGGAAGTTGGTCGGCGCCTTGGCGCCGGCGCTGCCGTACAGGATTTCGATCAGCGCCGGCAGCGTTGGATTGGTGACGTAGGTGGCGAACTGCGCGTCTCCGGAAGGCTTGCTGCTGTTGAAGGTGTCCTTGTCCTTCAGGCCGATGACGACTTCGTTCACCAGCGGCATGCCCAGGCGCGATACCTGGGTCCAGGCGCCGCCCTCCTTCGATGGCGCGCCGGTATTTGGCGTCGGGTTCAGCAGGCGCGCCTGGCGCACGCTGGCCGTGGTCCAGCCGCCGATCACGGGATCGCTGCTGCCGGCGGCGGTCAGGCAGGAGGCGGCGACCTCCATCTCGATCGAGGTCACGTTCTTGTCGGCCAGGTCGTCCCGGGCGGCCTTTTCGGCGTTGGCGTTGAACTCGGTGGCCGGGGCCTTGATGTTCACCAGGTCGAAGGTCTCGCCGAGGTTGACCACGAACGGGTCCTTGCGCTGGCCGACGAACATGCGCGCCGGCGTGCCGCAGCCGGGGATGTTGACGTTGTAGACGTGGGCCGCCGCGTAGGCCGCGTAGTTCGGTATCGACTTGTTGCCGATGTTGTCGAGCGGCTTGTCGAAGGTGGTGGTGCCGTCGGCCGCGTTGCTGACCGAGGCCCTGGCGCCGCTGCGGCGGTCGCCGCGCACCACGCTGACGGTGTAGGTCTCGCGCACGTTGGCGCCGGTCGCGTTCGGGCCGGCGATGGCGCCGCCGTTGATCACCAGCGGGATCGACACCTGCTTGCCGCCGACGGTGAGCTTGGTGTCCTTGTTGGCGTTGTTGAAGCGGAACTGGAAGGTCAGGTCTTCCTTGGCGTCGCCGTTGTTGTCGATGTGGATCTCGTACAGCGCGTTCGGGTCCATGGCGAAGTAGTTCGGGCCGCCGTAGGCGTCCTGCAGCGGGACGTAGTTGGCGATCAGGGTGACGAAGCCGGCGCGGCCGGGCTCGTAGCTGCGGAACATGTAGAAGTCGGTGCCGTCGACTTTGGGACTCTGCGTGACGAACGGCGCCTCGCGATGGCTGGACGCCACGGCCGCCGGTGCGAATGCGCTGGCCACGGCGCCGATGACGGCCGCGCGCATCGCGTGCTTGACGATAGTTTGCATTTCGTTTTCTCCCCTAATTGGTTGATCTGCCAGGTGCTGCGTCTTGATATACGGCGTCGGATGCGCGTCGGATTCAAAAATTTTTGCTCAGCGTCAGCCGCAGCGTGCGCGGCTCGACCGGATGGAAGTGCACGCCGTCGACGCCTTGTGCCGGTTCGCCCTGCAAGCGCGACGTGTAGTAGTAATCGATGTCGCTGGCGCGGCGGTTGAACAGGTTGAAGCCGTCCAGCGTCAGACTGGTCTGCTTGTCGAGCCGGTAGCCGATGCGGCCGTAGGCCAGTGTGGTGGCGGCCGAGCGCACGCTGTTGTCCTCGATCAGCGGCCGCGGACCGAAGTAACGCAGCTCGAAGCCGCCGGACCAGCGGCCCAGGTCCTTGACGGTGACGCCGAACGAGGCCACCTTGTCCAGCGCCTCCGGCACATGGTTGCCGGCCGGGCTGTCCTGGCGGTAGCGCGCGCGCGAGGCCGACAGGTCCAGGTCGAACAGCAGCCACGGCGCGGCGATGTAATGGTTGCTCCATTCGATGCCACGCCGCCGGCTGGCGCGGCTCGCCTCGGTGTCGCCGCTGTCGCCGGCGAATACCAGCTCGGAATCGATGTCGAGCGTCCACAGCGACAAGGAGCTTTGCAGGCCGGGCAGCCATTCACTGCGCGCGCCCAGCTCGGCGCCGCGCGTGCCGACCAGCGGCGTGGCCGGATCGGCGGCCTTGAGCACGCCGCGCGCGTCGTTGCTGTGGAAGCCGGCGCCGTAGTTGAGGAAGTATTCGGTCTTGCTCCACGGGCCGAGGATCAGCGACAGCTTGGGCGAGGCCTTGTGCGCAGCGCGGCTGTCGCCGTTGACGCCGAAGCGGTAGGCGTCGTAGCGCAGGCCGGCGATGCTGCGCACCACCGGCGACCAGTAGCTGGTGTTTTCCCAGTACAGGCCGGCGCTGCCCTCGTTGACGCGGTCTTCGCTGACGGTGCCGATGCGCTGGCGCGCCACCGTGTGGTACAGGCCGAGCGGCGCGATGCGGTCGTAGCGCGTCTGCAGGCCGAACTTGTTGCGCATGTCCAGGCCGGCCAGCTGGCCGACCCGGGACCACGCCAGGTCGGCGCCGGCCATCGTGCGGCGTTCGCTTTGCTGGAACTGGTCGCCGTGGACCGGGTCGTTGAGCAGGTAGGTGAAGTCGCTGTACAGGTCCAGGCTGGAGCGCACCACAAAGGCCGAGGCCTCGGCGAGGCTGCCGTCGCCGCGCCGGTGCATCGACCACGCAAGGCTGCTGCGCGCGGTGTCGCCGCCGTCGCTCGGGTTGGCGCTGCCGTAGCGGGCGATGCGGCCGTCGTCCACCGCGCGTTGCGGCAGCTGGTCGGTGGCGTTCCAGCGGTTGCGGTAGGCCATGGCGGTGATGCTGTAGCCGTCCTGCGCGTCGCCGCGCGTGTAGCGCAGCGTGGCGCTGGCCTTGCGCACCTGCTCCGGCACCTGCCACGGGCCGTTGTTGCGGCTCAGTTCCAGGCCGTACAGCAGTGTGCCGCCGGCCGCCGCCAGCGCATCGGCCAGCACGCCGCGCTGGTAGCCGTAGCTGCCCAGCGTGACGCTGGCCGCGCCCTGGGCCAGCCGGTCCGCCAGTCGGAAGTGGGCCGCGCCGGCCGACGAGAAGTCGCCCTCGTCGGCGAAGTAGCTACCCTTCTTGTAGTCGATGCGCTGCACCAGCTCCGGGATCAGGAAGTTCAGATCCGAGTAGCCTTGGCCGTGGGCGTTGCTGCGCATATTGACCGGTATGCCATCGACATAGCTGGCGAAGTCGGTGCCGTGGTCGAGGTTGAAGCCGCGCAGGAAGTACTGGTTGGCCTTGCCGTCGCCGCTGTGCTGGGTGACGATCATGCCGGGCACGAACTCCAGCAGTTCGCCGGTGCGCAGCGCCGGACGGCTGGCGATCAGGCTCGACGTGACCGTGCCCTGGCTGGCCGCGTCCGAGGTGCCGACGGCGTTGTCGTAGTGCGCCAGCACGATCACGCGCGGCGGGGGCGCGGCGCCCTCGTCGGCGGCGCTGGCGGCGCCGGCGGCCAGCGCGATGGCGGCCAGGCCGGCGATGCGGTGTTTGCTCATCGGGAGTACCCTGCGGTGCGTTGTCGATGAGCCATGTACGCAGGGCGGCGGCGGCCGGATTCAAAATAAAATTGTGGTCGGGCGCGCGCGGTCTATGGTATTTTTCTCACGCTTGTCACTTTTCCCTCATTTTCCCAAGGCCCGCAGTGTCCGACGCGAATACTCTCGATCCCCGGCAGCTGCGCCTGTGGCTGCAAGGCGCGGCCGACCGCGACGCCGCCGCATTCCGCGCGCTCTACGACGCCACATCGGCGAAACTGTTTGGCTTTGCGCTGCGTATATTGATCAAGCGCGAACTGGCCGAAGAGGTGCTGCAGGAAAGTTTCGTCGCGATCTGGAACAACGCCGGCACCTATCAAAGCCATCTGGCCGCGCCCATGACCTGGATGACGACCATCGTCCGCAACAAGGCTTTCGATCTGCTGCGCCGCGGCGATGTGACCACCGAAATCGATGGCGAACAGTTTGACAGCGAGGTGATCAATGCACTGCACGATCCCGGGGCCACGCCCATCGAGGCGCTGGAAATGAGCCGCGACGCCAAGGCGCTGGCCTATTGCATGTCGGCGCTGGAGGGGCTGCACCGGCAGGTGCTGGGCCTGGCCTTTTTCCATGACCTGTCGCACAGCGAGGTGGCGCAGCAGATGGCGCTGCCGATCGGCACCGTCAAGACCTGGATACGCCGCAGCCTCGACAAGCTGAAGACTTGCCTGGCCAAGGGAGAGCGCGCATGAACCTCCGCGACAACGCGCCGCTGCGCGAAAAGCTGGCGGCCGAATACGTGCTCGGCACGCTCAAGGGCGGCGCCCGCCGCCGCTTCGAAGGCCATCTGCACAACGATGCCGCGCTGCGCCGCATCGTCGCCGAATGGCAGGACCGGCTGGTGCCGCTGGCCGAGTTCTCCAGCGCGCAACAGCCGCGCAAGCAGGTGTGGCAGGGCATCGAGCGCCGCCTGAACCTGCGGCGCGCGCATCCGGCGTGGCAGTTCTGGCGCAGCGAGTCGGTAACGTTCTGGCGCACGCTGGGTGTGGCGTCGACCGCCGTCGCCGCCCTGCTGGTGGTGGCGATCGGCGTGCGCACGCTGCAGGCGCCGCAGCTCGACTACGTGGCCACGCTGACCGACGAGCAGGCGCAGACCGCGCTGGTGCTGACCGGCGACCTGCGCCACCAGGCGATGACGGTGCGGGCGGTGGGCGCGGCCGTGGTGCCGGCCGATAAATCGCTGGAACTGTGGGCGGTGCCGAAGTCGGGCAACCCGCGTTCGCTGGGCTTGCTGAGCGAGCGCGGCGAGGCCAGGCTGGCGATGACCGGCAAGGCCATCGGCGACGATGTGGCGCTGCTGGCGGTCACGCTGGAACCGAAGGGCGGCTCGCCGAATCCCAACGGGCCGACCGGACCGATCCTGTACAAGGGACGCTGGGTCCGGGTGATGTAGGGGGAAAGTTGCTATCATCGCGGGTGTCGGGCCTCGGCCCCATTCGCGAAAGGCAGTCATGGACGCCAGCAAGTTCAATCCGGAATACTTCAACAGCTTCGGCAAGGGGACGCTGCCCGATCACCTGGGCATCGTCATCACCGGCGTGCGCGAAGGCGAGATCGTGGCCGAGTTCGCCGTCACGCCGCGGCACCTGGCGCCGAACGGCTTCCTGCACGCCGGCAGCGTGGTGACGCTGGCCGACACCGCCTGCGGCTACGCCTGCTTCTCGCACCTGCCGGAAGGCGCGCACAGCTTCACCACCATCGAATTGAAGTCCAACCACCTGGGCACGGCGCGCGAGGGCGTGGTCGAGGCGACCGCCAAGGTGGTGCACCTGGGCCGCACCACGCAGGTCTGGGACGCCGTCGTCAGCGACAAGGCCACTGGTAAAACGATAGCGTTGTTCCGCTGCACGCAGATGGTTTTGTACCCGAAATAACTGCTAAATTCGTGGCTGGCACCGATCCCGCACGGGGGAAACCGAGATGATGAAATTCCGCAGGATGGCCATGCTTGGCCTGATGGTGGCTGCGCCGCTGGCTGCCGCGCAAACGCCTTACACCGACGACGCCACCTATGTTGGCCTTGGCGGCAAGGATGGCATCAAGCGCATCGTCGACACCTTTATTCCGCTGGTGCTGGCCGACCCGCGCATCAAGGACAACTTCGCCGACTTCGACATGGTCCAGTTGAATGCACGGCTGCGCGAGCAGTTCTGCGAATTCGCCGGCGGGCCGTGCCGCTACACCGGCCAGCACCGCGACCGGACCATGGACGGCGTCGGCACCGTGCGCGACATGGCCACCGTGCATCAGGACTTGAAGATCACCGACGCCATGTTCAACGCGCTGACCGAGGATTTGCAGATCGCGATGGAACGCAACCAGGTGCCGGACCGCTACGCCAACAAGCTGATCGCGAAACTGGCGCCGATGCGGCGCGACATCGTCACCGAGCGGGCCGCGCAGGGCCGGCCGGACCTGGGCAAGTTCCTCGCCACCGGCGGCGTCAGCCAGGTCGAGGGCGCGGGTGGTGGTGGCATCACGCCGTGGGCGCTGATCGGCGGCTACGGCACGCGCGACAGCTGGGGCGCCAACGCGCACTACACCCACCTCGCCACCCAGGACTACAAGCTCGACAGCTACGGCGTGGCGGTGGGCATCGCCGACCGGCTGGAGCTGACCCTGGCCAAGCAGCGCTTCCAGGGCAGCCTGGCGCCGCTGAACCTGCTCGACATCCGGCAGGACATCGTCGGCGTCAAAGTAAGGGTGGCGGGCGACGCGGTGTACGGGCAGGACAGCCCGATGCCGCAGGTGGCGGTCGGCATCCTGTACAAGCGCAACCAGGGCGTGGGCGGCCTGGGCGCGCTGGGCGTGAGCAATGTGAAGCAACTGGGCGCCAAGGATGACCACGGCTACGACTACTATGTGGCGGCCACCAAGATCCTGTTCGAGCAGAGCCTGCTGCTGAACGGCACGCTGCGCGCGACCCGCGCCAACCAGATGGGCTTGCTGGGCTTCGGCGGCGACCAGGGCGACAGCCTGCGCCTGATGCCGGAAATCTCGGCCGCCTACCTGGTCAACCGCAAGCTGGCGCTGGGCGCCGAATACCGCCGCAAGCCGCACAACCTGGGTGTCGACCACGAGAAGGCGTACTACGACGTGTTCGTGGCCTGGTTCCCCAGCAAAAACTTCTCGCTAACGGCCGCATATGCCGAGCTGGGCGACATTACCATCTTCAATCCGAAACGGCAGCACGGCCTGTACCTGTCGCTCCAGGCCGGCTTCTAAAATTGGGGTCAAGTCTGACATTCGGACACGAGCTCTGCCGTAGACGCGCGTCTACGGCAGAGCTCGTGTCCGAATGTCAGACTTGACCCCAAATGGGTTAGTAGGATTTGTAGGGCAGGAATTTGCCGCTGAGGACCACTTGCACGCGGTCACCCTTGGGATCGGCTTCGCGCTGGATGTCCATCGAGAAGTCGATCGCGCTCATGATGCCGTCGCCGAATTCCTCGTGGATCAGTTCCTTGATGGTGGTGCCGTAGACGCTGACGATCTCGTACCAGCGATAGATCAGCGGGTCGGTCGGCACCGCGGTCGGCAGCGAGCCCTTGTACGGCACGATCTGCAGCCATGCCGCTTCCTCGTCGGTCAGGCCGAACAGCGCCTGCGCCTTGTCGGCCTGGGCGCGGTTGAAGGTCATCTGGCCCAGCAGCGCGGCGGTGGTCCACTCCTTGCTCTGGCCGAATTCGGCGGCAAGCTCGGCCCAGCGCAGCTGCTTGGCGACTTTGACGGACAGGATTTTTTGCGTGACTTGGTGGCGATCCATGATGGGCTTTCCGGTGGTTGAGGAGAGCCCAAAGTGATGCAAACGCCGTGCCAGGCGGCGCGGCGTTCCCGGCGTTTAGCCGTGCAGCGATTCTTCCAGCAGCTTGTGCAGCGCCGGGAAGTCCGGCTCGCCCAGGTAGCGCTTGAGGATCTTGCCGTCCTTGCCGATGACGAAGGTGGTCGGCGTCATCGCGACATTGCCGTAGGCCTTGGCGGCCGAGCCGTCGGTGTCGAGCGCGACCTTGAACGGCAGCTGGCGCGTCTCGGCGTAGTTCAGCACGTAGTTGGGCGGATCGTAGCTCATCGCCACGGCCACGAACTCCAGCCCCTGCCCCTTGAACTTGTTGTAGGTGTCGACCATCTTCGGCATCTCGCCCACGCACGTGGTGCACGAGGTGGCCCAGAAATTGACCATCACCACCTTGCCGCGCAGGCTGTCCGGCGAGATCTTGTCGCCCTTGATGCTCAGGAAGGTCACCTCGGGCGCGGCCTGGTGCTTGTTCAGCGACAGGTAGCCGCCAAAGCCGGCCGCGGCGATGACCACGGCGGCCAGCACCGGCTTGATCCAGCCGGGGGAAGATTTCGTCTGTTGCATGATGGGCTCGGACTAAAAAGGCGATGGGGCCATTATAGACCCCATCCGGATTACGAGTTGTCGGCCGGCTTGGCCGGCTGCAGGCTCTTCCATTCGTCTTCGGTGATGTACTCGAACACCTTGACCACCTTGTACACGCCGCTCACGCCGCGCGCCACGTCGGCGCCGATCTGGCCTTCGCGCTGGGTCACGCGGCCCTGCAGGTAGACCACGCCGCGCTCGGTCACCACCTGGTAGGAGTTGGCCGAGATATCCTTCTTGTCGACCAGGCTTGCCTTGACCTTGGTGGTGATCAGCGCGTCGTTCGAGCGCGAGGTGTAGCTCGACGGCCCGGCGATCTCCAGCTCGTTGATCACCGACAGCACGCCCTCGATGCCGCGCAGCTCGCGCTCGGCGGCGGCCTTCATGGCCTCGTCGCGCACCTCGCCGGTCAGCAGCGCCCGGCGGTTGAAACTGTTGATGTTGATGTGACCCGCATCGCCGACGACGTTGTTGAGCTTGATGCCGCCCTTGACTTCGATCGCCCGGTCCTCCGTCTGCGCACCCAGGGTGCGGCGGTCGGTTGCGGCCAGCGTCCCGGAAATGGCGCCGCCCGCGACCAGCGCGACACAGCCCGACAGCGAAGCCAGCATGGCGCCGCACAGCACGCTCATGGCCAGCGGCCGTTGTACCCTTTTCCAGATGGCGCCGGGATTACTCATTCACATCTCCTCCGAATAGCGCGACGTCGATGCCGTCGCAAATGCAATGTATGGTCACCAGATGCACTTCCTGGATGCGGGCGGTGCGGTCGGCCGGCACGCAGATGTGGACGTCGGCGTCGGTCAGCATCTTGCCGATGGCGCCGCCGCCCTTGCCGGTCATCGCCACCACGCGCATTTCGCGCTCCAGCGCGGCCTCGATCGCGGCCATCACGTTGGCCGAGTTGCCCGAGGTCGAGAACGCCAGCAGGATGTCGCCGGCCTGGCCGAACGCCTGCACCTGCTTGGAGAAGATCTCGCGGTAGCTGTAGTCGTTGGCCACCGCCGTCAGGATCGACGTGTCGGTGGTCAGCGCCATGGCCGGCAGCGGGAAGCGTTCGCGCTCGAAGCGCCCCACCAGCTCGGCCGCGAAGTGCTGGGCGTCGGCGGCCGAACCGCCGTTGCCGCACACCAGAATCTTGTTGCCGTTGGACAACGCCGAGAACATCAGCTCGATCGCTTGCGCGATGTGCGGAGCGAGGACGGTGGCGGACTGGATTTTGAGTTCGGCACTTTCGTGGAAGTGCGAGAGTATGCGTTGATTATTCATAGTGTGCTGATTATAGTGCAGCCGCACAACGAGCCGGACAAGCGCTGTTAAAAATGCTTACATTTCCAAGGTGTTTTGTATCCATGACAACTTTTCACCATCGATGGCGACCAGGTCGAAGCGGCAGGGCGGCAAATGGCGGTAGCGCTGCAGGTAGAACTGGGCCGCGTGGATCAGCCGCCGCTGCTTGGCCGGCGTGACGCTGGCGGCCGCCCCGCCGTAGCGGCTTCCGGCCCGGCGCCGCACTTCCACAAACACCAGGTGGGCGCCGTGTTGCATGATCAGGTCGATCTCGCCGGCCTTGCACAGGAAGTTGCGCTCGACCAGCACCAGCCCGGCCGCGCTCAGGTGGGCCAGCGCCCGGTCTTCGCCGAGCCGGCCCAGGCGCTGCTGTTCGGTCCGCGGCATGGCGGCCTCACGGCGTGACTGGCCGCGCCACGCCGTTCTGGTACACGGCCGGCTGCTCGGTGCGCTCGAAGCTGGCCGCGCCTTCGCCGAACTCCACGCTCAGCCGGCCGGTCACGCCGTCCAGCTGGAAGCGCCCCACCGGATGGCGGCCGATCTCGCGCGCCACCCGGTAGGCGTCGATGCCCAGCGCGTACAGGCGCTCGATGTCGGCGCTGTTCGATTGCAGCGGATGCGGGTAGACCATCACCGCCGGATGGTCGCGCTGCAGCTGCCACGGCAGGTCCAGCAGGCGCACGCCGTCCAGCTCCTGGGTCGGGCTGTTGCTGCCGCTGCCGGGGTTCAGCGCCGAGGTGCCGTAGATCGGCAGGCCGCGCAGCGACGGCCCCGGCGTGGACATCGGCGGCGGCGGCAGCGCGTCGGCGGTGCTGAAGATGGGATTGGTCGGCTCGGTGCTGACGCCGTCGCCCAGCGCGCCGCGCAGCTGGCGGGTCTGGTCGGCGCTCATGGCCGAGAACAGCAGGCCGGGCGGATCGTTGCGCAGGCGGGCGCGCAGCTGCATCAGCTCCGGATCGCTGAGGTAGCCGTCCGGCGCGCCCAGCTCGATCGTTTTGGAAGGCAGGCCGTGGCGTTCCCATTGCGCGGCGAAGGCGGCCGCCACGCGCCGCTGCCAGGGCGTGCTGGTGCTTAAAATCAGGGCAGTGCTGCCGGGCTGGTCGGCGGCGGCCCACTGCGCGGCCTGGCGCGCCTCCTCCTCGATCGACAGGCCCATGGCCAGCATCTGCGGCGGCAACGGCGCGGCGCCCGGCAGGCCGTGGCCGTCCGGGTAGTTCAGCGCGACGGTCGGTTTTTGCACCAGCGTGCTGTTGGCGATGGCCGCCACGGCCGAGCGCGCCAGGGGGCCGACGACGATGTCGTCCTGCTGCTGGGCGCGGGCGTAGCTGGCCAGCACGTCCTGCGCGACGTCGCCGGTTTCGATCACGTCCACGGTGATGTTGTCGCGGTCGCGCTCCCACGCCGCCAGGAAGCCGGCCCGCACCGACGAGGCGGCCAGGCCCAGCGTCTCGGAACGCAGCGGCAGCAGCAGCGCCATGCGGATCGGCGCGGCGGACCCGGCTGCGGGAGCCTCGGCCATGCGCACCGGACCCTGGTCGGGGATGACGGTCAGGCCCGCGCCGGCACGCGGCGGCGCGGCGGCGGCCATGCCGGGCAGCGTGACGGCGAAGGTTTCCGCGGGCGGCGGGGTCGGCTCGGGCGGCGGCTTGGGCAGCGGCGCGGGCGCCGGCGGCGGCAGCGCGGCGGGCGCGACACTTGTATTTGACGAGCCGGGCGCGCACAATCCTCCGGGCGCATTGCAGAACGGCGTGCTGCACGCGCTCACCAGCGCCGCGGCCGCACACAGCAGCGACAACTTCACACTATTCATCCTACCCCCACAATGACCGCACAAGAATCCAGCTCCATCGCCACCCTGCCCGTGATGGGCGAAACGGCGCACCAGACCTATCCTAGCGCAACCTTGTACGTCGTGGCGACCCCGATCGGCAATGTGACGGATATCAGCCTGCGGGCGCTGCACGTTTTGAGCCTGGTCGATGCCGTGGCCTGCGAGGACACCCGCAACACCGCCCAGCTGATGACCCGCTTCGGCCTGCACAAGCCGCTGATCGCGGCCCACCAGCACAACGAGCGCGAGGTGGCGGAGACGCTGATCGCCCGCCTGCAGGCCGGCGAGCGCATCGCGCTGGTGTCGGACGCGGGCACGCCGGCCGTGTCCGATCCGGGCGCGCGCATCGTCGACGCGGTGCGCGCTGCCGGCCTGCGCGTGCTGCCGCTGCCGGGCGCGTCGGCGGCGGTGACGGCCCTGTCGGCCAGCGGGCTGGTCAACGATCAGTTCTACTTTGTCGGCTTCCTGCCGGCCAAGGCCAAGCAGCGCGAGAACTTCCTCGCCACGCTGCGCGCGGTGACGGCCACGATGGTGTTCTACGAGGCGCCGCACCGCATCCTCGATTGCGCCACGGCGCTGGCGGCGGTGTTCGAGCCGGAGCGTCAGGTGGTGTTCGCGCGCGAGCTGACCAAGATGTTCGAGGAAATCCACCGCTGCCCGCTGTCCGAGGCGGAAGCCTGGATCAAGGCCGATCCGCACCGCGAGAAAGGCGAGTTCGTCGTGCTGCTGGCCGGCGCGCCGGCGGCCGAGGACGAGCAGGACGTGGAGGCCGAGCGCATCCTCAAGATCCTGCTGACCGAGTGCTCGGTCAAGCAGGCCGCCAACCTGGCGGCGCAGATCACCGGCCGCAAGAAGAACGCGCTGTACGACCGCGCGCTGCAACTCAAGGGCGGCGACTGATCAGAACTTGCAGCCGCTGTCCTTCTTGTCCAGCAACCAGACGAGCGGCGCCAGCAGGCCTCCGCCACCCTTCCTGCAGTCGGGCCGGGTGGCGCTTTGGATGTCGCGTCCCAGTTTGGTTTCGCGTTGCTCGGGATACAGCGGATGATCATCCAGCTGCGCCACCGGCAGGCCGGCGCGCGCCGGATCCTTGGCGTTGGCTTCCTTGCGGGCGGTTTTCAGCGCCGCGTCCATGTCGAATTTCTTCGGTTGCAGTTCCGGGTGCAGCGGATCGGGCGCGGTGCTGGCCGGCGCCGGCAGCGTGATCGCCTGCGCCGTGACCGGTGCGGGCGCCTCGGCTTCCGCCTTGGCCGGCGTTCTGGCGCGCTCGGCCAGCTGTGGCCGTTCACGCTTGCGCGGCTGGACGGGCTCCGGCTTCCGCGCGGGCGGCGGCTCTACCTTGGCGACGATGGGCTTGGGCGGCTCGGCCGGCCGCAGCCACACGGTCATGGCCTTGGCTGGCTGCGGCTGCTCGGGCGCGATGGGCGCCGCCAGCCGGTAGCCGAAGATCAGCGCCGCATGCAGCACCAGCGAAACCGCGATGCCCGCGCCTATCCCCGGCCGCCGCATCGGGGCGGGCTGGAATGAGGTCAGGGTCGCGCTCATGGCTTTTTAGATAATTTACGCACACCGCCATAATCTCACATTGAAAAAATTTCGCCATGGTCCATACTGATTTCATGGTGGCACTTGACGGATACTGAACCAGCTTGTATTATCTTGCTTCTTCGGAGTGTGGCGCAGCCCGGTAGCGCACCTGGTTTGGGACCAGGGGGTCCAAGGTTCGAATCCTTGTACTCCGACCAGTTTCAGAAAAAAAGACTCAAGAGTTTCGGCTCTTGGGTCTTTTTTTTATCCTCCACGGTTCATCGAGCTATACGAATTGATCATAGATTCGATTGAATACGCAATTGGTTGGCAAGCAAGCTCTTACGTAATATGAAATGAGCGCGGGCAAAACGCGCATAAGAAAATTACGGAGAGACCATGCATTCGACTAAGTTCAGCCGCCCCATCGCCTGCTAGCTCGCCGCGTCCCGCGAGCGCCTGCTATCCAAAATCAGAGCTATATGCCGCAACAGGCAGGCCTTCGCACATTCATTCATTCCTAATAAAAGCACGGAGACACAATGAAAATGAATACTTCCAAGACGGTCATCGCCGCCCTCATCGCCGAGATGCTGATGATGGCGGGCGCGTCGGCGCAAACCGCCGGCGAGGCCAAGCCGCTCGATACCAGCGCGACCGTGGTGGTCAGCGGCATCCGCGCCTCGCTGTCGTCGTCGCTGACCACCAAGCGCCTGCAGGACGGCGTGGTCGACGCGGTCTCCGCCGAGGATGCCGGCAAGTTCCCGGATACGAATATCGCCGAATCGCTGCAGCGCGTCACCGGCGTGCAGATCCAGCGCAACAACGGCGAAGGCCGCTACATCTCCGTGCGCGGCCTGGGGCCTGAGTTCAACAACGTGCTGGTCAACGGCCGCACCATGACCAGCGACACCGGCGGCCGCGAGTTCTCCTTCGACCTGCTGTCCTCCGACCTGATCTCGAAAGCGCTGGTCTATAAAACGTCGCAAGCCTTCCTGCCCGAGGGCGGCATCGGCTCGACGGTGGACATCCAGACCGCGCGCCCGCTGTCGGGCAAGCTGGGCCACTCGTCGGTGGTCAACGTCTCGGACTCGTACGACACCAACTCCAAGAAGAACACGCCCAACATCGCCGGCATGTACTCGTTCGCCAACGAGAACCGCACCTTCGGCGTGACCGGCTCGCTCTCCTACACCGACCGCGCGTCCAAGCAGAACAAGGCCGTCAACGACGCCTGGAACTACCGCGACGTCTCGATGATCAACGGCGACCTCAACTCCAAGGGGTTGACGATGGCCGACGTGACCACCAAGAAGCTCTACATGCCGCAGAGTTACGGCTTCCAACAGGAGAACGAAAGCCGCAAGCGCCTGGTCGGCAACCTGACGGTGCAATACAACCCGTCGCCGACCTGGAAACTGACGGCCGACGCCCTGTACTCGCGCCTCGACCAGAAGAACGACGTGATCGCGTTCAGCGACTGGAACAATCCGCAGCAGCTGGGCGTGAAGACCGACTCGAATAATCAGGTCACCAGCTTCCTGCGCCCAGGCTCGATCTTCTACGCGAACAATCCGGAACTGGCCGGCAGCGGCAAGCTGCTGGGCGAGGCCAATTCGAACGACATGATCGTCAAGGGCGGCGACCGCCTGTCCACCACGCAGGCGTTCGGCCTGAATTCGAAATGGGCGCTGGCGCCGGAGCTGAAACTGGAAGGCGACATCTCCAGCTCGCGCACCACCTCCAAGTCGCCGAACATGTGGATCGTGGCCGGCATGGTGCCGAAGAACGGCGACGTGCTGACCTTCGGCAGCACGCCGGGCCTGGTGTTCGGCGACGGCATCGCCGACCCGACCGCGGTGCGCGCGCACGCCGTCTCGTATGGCGACATCCGCAATCTCGACGACCTGCAGGAAGGCCGCTTCAACCTGTCGTGGAACCACGAGATGGGCTACTTCAAGGGCATCGATTCCGGCGTGGCCCACTCGGAGCGCAACGTCGAGCGCACGCAGTGGAACAACGACGCATGGAACGCCTTCAGCGGCTATCACGTCTCCCTGCCGTCGTCGCTGTTCACGGTCACGCCGATGGATAACTTCCTCGGCAATGGCGCGCAGATTCCAAGCGCCTACCTGAGCTTCAATCCGTACGCGTACATGAACTACCTGAACCAGCCGTCGCTGCTGGCGCAATCGAACGACCCGGCGCTGTACCTCGACAAGAGCAAGTACCCGAACGGCCCGATGGCGATCGACTACACCAAGCCTGACATGTGGGGCGTGAAGGAGAAGGTATCGAGCTTCTTCCTGGATTCGAAATGGGAAGGCGAGCACTGGTCGGCCAACGCCGGCGTGCGCGTGGTGCACGTGAACTCGACGTCGACCGGTATCAGCCGCGTGCTGCTGTCGGCGACCAAGAGCCCGAACGACACGACCTATATCCTGAACTGGGGCCCGAACGCGGTTAACTCCGTCAGCAACAGCTACAACAGCTACCTGCCATCGGCCAACCTGAAGATCGACCTGACGCCGGACATGCTGCTGCGCCTTGCCGCATCGAAGACCGAGACCCGTCCTACGCTGAACCAGATGGGCGTCAGCAATTCCTACGGCGGCCGTTTCGGCGACGTGCAGACCGGCGGCGGCAATCCCTACCTGAAGCCCATGCAGTCGAAGAACTACGACCTGTCGTACGAGTGGTATCTGTCGAAGACCAACTACGTCAGCGCCGCCATCTTCCGCAAGGACGTCTCCAACTTCCTGGAGACCAAAATGGTCGACATGAAGATTCCGCAGTACGATGAAATCGTCCACGACACCCGCGTGCGCAACGGACAAGAGGGCAAGATCAAGGGCGTGGAACTGGCCGGCCAGTACGCCTTCGACAACAGCGTCTCGTGGCTGAAGGGCTTCGGCGTCGCCGCCAACTACACCTACGTGGACGCCAGCGCCACCCGCGAATCCGACGCCACCGCGCCGGCCTGCGGCTACCCTGGCCTGTCGCCGCAGTCGTACAACGGCTCGATTTTCTACGAGAACGACAAGTTCATGGCGCGCGTGAGCTACAACTGGCGCAACCACTTCTCCGTCGATTGCGGCGGTGGCAGCACGCTGCCACGCAACCGCGCGGCCTACGGCCAGACCGACGCCAGCCTGCGCTACAATCTGACGCCGAAGATGGCGCTGTACGCGGACTTCATCAATCTCTCCAACTCGCGGATGCACGAATATGCAAACAACGAATCGCAGTTCCTCACCCTGGAAGATGTCGGCCGCCGCGCCAACGTTGGCTTGCGAGTGGCTTTCTAAATGACGCGTACCAATCTGCCACGCCGCCGCCTGCTGCAAGGCGCCGCTGCCGCCGCTGGTGGCGCCCTGCTGCCGATCCACGCCGGCGCGCAAGCTGCGCCGCGCTTCGCGGTCGGCGCCAGCGATTTCCTCATCGACGGCAAACCGTTCCAGATCCGCTGCGGCGAAATGCACTTCGCGCGCGTGCCGCGCGAGTACTGGGGCCACCGCCTGAAGGCCATCAAGGCGATGGGCCTGAATACGGTGTGCGCCTATCTGTTCTGGAACTATCACGAATGGCGCGAAGGGAAGTTCGACTGGAGCGGCCAGCGCGACGCGGTGGAGTTCTGCCGCCTCGCGCAACAGGAAGGGCTGTGGGTGATCCTGCGTCCCGGTCCCTACGCCTGCGCCGAGTGGGAGATGGGCGGCCTGCCGTGGTGGCTGTTGAAGAAGAATCCGGGCGACGCCTTCCTGCGCACGCGCGATCCGGCGTTCATCGATCCGGCGCGGCGCTACCTGCGTGAAGTCGGCCGCGTGCTCGGGCCGATGCAGGTGACGCAGGGCGGGCCGATATTGATGGTCCAGGTGGAGAACGAGTACGGATTCTTCGGCGAAGACCTGGACTACATGCGTGTGCTGCGCCAGGCGCTGCTCGACGCGCGTTTCGACGTGCCGCTGTTCCAGTGTAATCCGACCAACGCGGTGGCCAAGACCCATCTGCCCGGCATGCTCACGGTGGCCAACTTCGGCAGCGATCCGGCCGGCGGCTTCAAGGCGCTGGCGGCGGTGCAGCAGGCGCCGTTGATGTGCGGCGAATACTATTCCGGCTGGTTCGACACCTGGGGCAATCCGCACCGCCGTGGCGACAACACCAGCGCCGTCGTCGACATCCAGGCCATGCTGAAGGCGAACGGTTCGTTCAGCCTTTACATGGCGCACGGCGGCACCACCTTCGGCCTGTGGGGCGGTTGCGACCGTCCCTTCCGGCCGGACACCACCAGCTACGACTACGACGCCCCGATCAGCGAGGCCGGTTGGATGGGCGCCAAGTTCAACGCCTACCGCGAGGGCATGCGTCCCTTCCTGGCGGCGGGCGAAGTGCTGCCCGAAGCGCCGGCGCGCAATCCCGTCATGAACATCGACGCCTTCGCGCTGAGCGAATCCGCGCCTGTGCTGGCCAACCTGCCGCCGCGCGCCATCAAGGCCGTGTCGCCGGAGCCGATCGAGCAGTACGACATCAGCCGCGGCCTGGTCGCCTATCGCGTGCAGCTGCCGGCCGGTCCTGCGGGCCTGCTGGCCGCCCCCAAGGTGCGCGACCTGGCCTGGGTCTACATCGACGGCAAGCTGGCGGGAACGATGGACACGCGCCACCGCCGCTTCTCGGTCGCCGTCCCTGCGCGCAGCAAAGCCGTGACGGTGGAGATCCTGCTGTACACCATCGCGCGGGTTAACTTCGGGCTGGAAGTGCATGACCGCAAAGGGCTGCATGGTCCGGTGACGTTCACCGCCAAGGGCGGCGCGGCGCAGGCTGTGGAGAACTGGGAAATCCGTGCCATCGATTTCGACGCCGATGGCGTGCTGCCGCCGCTGTCGTTCAAGCGCGGACGCGCCAAGGGCCCGGCCTTCTGGCGCGGCGGTTTCGAAGCCAGCCGCCAGGCCGACACCTTCCTCGACATGTCGAGCTGGGGGCAAGGCATCGTGTGGATCAACGGCCGCTGCCTGGGCCGCTACTGGAGCATCGGACCGACGCAGACCATGTACCTGCCCGGCCCGTGGATCAGGAAGGGCCGCAACGAGATCGTGGTGCTGGACCTGACCGGCCCGCGCAGCGCGCGCATCGCCGGCCTGACGGAGCCGATACTCGACCAGCTCAATCCTGAGCTGGACCTGGCGCGGCCACCGAGCACGGTCAAGCCGGCGCTGGAAGGCGTTACGCCGGCGCAGGCGGGCGAGTTCGCCCCCGGTGGTGCGACGCAGGATGTGATGTTCGCCGCGCCGGTCAAGGGCCGCCAGTTCTGCCTTGAATCGCTGAGCGCCTTCGACGGCAAGCAGTACGCGGCGGTGGCCGAGATTTCACTGCTGGGCAAGGATGGCAAGACCATCAACCAGCAATCGTGGACGATCGCCTACGCCAGCAGCGAGGAGTTGAAGAAGGAGGACGGCTCGGCGCTCAACGCCATCAACGGCCAGGCGTCGGATCATTGGCACACGGCGTTCGCCGGCGGTACCGGCCACCCGCACCAGCTGATCATCGATTTGGGTCAGCAGGTGGAGGTGGCGGGCGTGCGCTACACGCCGCGCCAGGGGACCGACACCGTCACCGGGCGTATCAAGCAGTACCGCATGTACGTCGCGGACAAGCTGGTACGCGAGTGACGTTGGTCTAGCCGGCGCGCTTGGCGGCGATGGCGTTGCCGGCGCGGCTGGCGCCTTTGCGGCCTAGGAACTGCGAGATGAATTGGCCGGCATCGACCACGATATCGAGGTCGATGCCGGTTTCAATTCCCAGTCCCTGCATCATGTACAACACGTCCTCGGTGGCCACGTTTCCGGTGGCGCCCTTCGCGTACGGGCAGCCGCCCAAACCCGACACCGACGAATGGTAAATCGAGATGCCCAGCTCCAGGCTGGCGTAGATGTTGGCCAGCGCCTGTCCATACGTATCGTGGAAGTGGCCGGACAAGCCGTCCAGGCGGAAGGCGCGGATCGCCGTCTCCATCACCGCCTGCGTCTTGCGCGGCGTGGCCACGCCGATGGTGTCGGCGATGTCGATCTCGTCGCAGCCCAGGTCGCGCATGCGGCCCACCACGTCGGCCACCGCGTCCAGCGGCACCTCGCCCTGGTACGGGCAGCCGAACGAGCAGCTGATGCTGCCGCGCAGGCGCAGGCCGTTATCCTTGGCCGCTTTCGCCACGCCTTCAAAGCGCGCGATCGATTCGGCGATCGAGCAGTTGATGTTCTTTTGCGAGAACGCCTCCGAGGCCGAACCGAAGATCACCACCTCGTCCGCCTTGGCCGCCAGCGCCGCTTCGAAGCCCTGCATGTTCGGCGTCAGCGCCGAGTAGATCACGCCCGGCTTGCGCGCGATCGCGGCCATCACCTCTTTGCTGGTGGCCATCTGCGGCACCCATTTCGGCGACACGAACGACGCCGCCTCGATGTTCTGGAAACCGGCGCTGGTCAGGCGGTTCACCAGCTCGATCTTCACTTCGGCGGGCACGCTTTCTTTTTCGTTTTGCAGGCCATCGCGCGGGCCGACTTCGACGATCTTTACCTGTTTCGGCATACTGCTCATATCAATATCCTCGTTTGCGGTCGACCACGCCGGCGACTTGTTCGCCGTTTGCGGTCTTGCGGATTTTTTCGGTGATTTGCTGGACGCTCTCGCGGCGCAAGGTCAGCGCCGAGATGTGCGGCGTGATCGTGATGCGCGGCTCCTGCCAGAACGGATGCTGCGCCGGCAAGGGCTCGTTGCGGAACACGTCCAGCGTGGCGGCGGCGATGTGGCCGGACTTGATCAGCGTGAGCAGGTCCGGCTCGGCCAGGTGCGCGCCGCGCGCCACGTTGATCAGGTACGAGCCTTGCGGCAGCTTGCACATATTGGTGCGGTTGACCAGGTTGTTGGTCTCCGGCGTCAGCGGCAGCATGCAGACCAGCACGCGGCTGCCGCGCAGGAAGGTGTCCAGCCCATCGGCGCCGTGGAAGCACTGCACGCCCTGCATGCTCTTCTCGCTGCGGCTCCAGCCGCGCAGCGGGAAGCCGAACGGCGCCAGCGCCTCCAGCACACGCGTGCCCAGCACGCCCATGCCCAACACGCCGACGGAGAAGTCTTCCTTCGGATGCTGGGGCAGCGGCAGCCACTGGCCGGCGCGCGCCTGGGTCTCGTATTCGTCGAAACGGCGGAAGTAGCGCAGCACCGAGTAGGTCACGTACTCCGCCATCTGCAGCGCCATACCGGCGTCTTCCAGGCGGATGATGGGAATGTGCGGCGGCAGCGCGTCGCTGAACTTTAGCAGCGCGTCCACGCCGGCGCCGGTGACGAAGATCGCCTTTACCTGCGCCAGGTCCGGCAGCATCGCTTCCGGCGGCGACCACACCACCGCGTAGTCGCAAGCCTCGCACTTTTCGCCGGCATGCCAGATTTCGACTTCCGCTTCCGGCAGGTATTTCGCAAAATCCTTGATCCACGGTTCGGTCTTGCCGTCCGCGCGATGTAAAAGAATACGCATGATGTCCTCCTTTACGCCGTCTTGAACGCCAGCAGCGGGGCGCCGTCTGCCACCTGATCGCCCACGTTGTACAGGACTTCGTCGACCACCCCATCGTGCGGCGCGGCGATGGTGTGCTCCATTTTCATGGCTTCCATGATGACCAGGGCGTCGCCCTTCTTCACTTCCTGGCCTTTGGCGGCCAGCACAGCGACCACCTTGCCCGGCATCGGCGCGGTCAGGCGGCCGCCTTCAGCCTCGGTCTCGCCGGCATGCGCCATCGGGTCATTGTAGGCCAATGGATAATGCGCGCCGTTCGTGAACACGTGCAGCATGTCGCCGTCGCGGCGCACCGTGCCGTGCACGGCCTGCTCGCCCAGCTTGATGCTGAAATCGTGGCCGTCCTGCGACATCAGGCTCAGTACCTGCGGCTGAGCCGTGCCGACGCTGAACAGCCAGTCGGCGGCGCGGTAGCTGACGTTGACGCTGTACGGCTTGGCCGCCGCAAACTCGTCGCCGAAGGACAGCGCGCGCACATACGGATGGTTCATGCGCCAGCCCAGCGCCTGGCCCCATGGGTCGGCGGCGTTGGCGCCGGATTGCGCGGCTGAGCGGTCCTTCTCGGATTCGATCAGCGACACGGCGGCCAGCGCCAGCGCGGCGTCCGGCGCCGCGTGCGCGGCCGGGAACAGCGCGTCGTGATTGCGTTCGATCAGGCCCGTGTCCAGGTCGGCCGTCGAGAAAGCCTGGCCTTCGACCAGGCGTTTCAGGAAGGCGATGTTGGTGGCCAGGCCGACGATCTGGTACTGCGACAGCGCCTGCGCCATGCGGGCCAGCGCCTGCTTGCGGTCCGCGCCCCAGACGATCAACTTGGCGATCATCGGATCGTAGAACGGCGAGATGGCGTCGCCGGCGCGTACGCCGGAATCGATACGCACGCCGGCCGGCAGGTTGACGGCGCCGCCCAGTTCAAAGGCGACCGCGCCCGGCGTCTCCATGTGGCGCAAGGTGCCGATCGACGGCAGGAAGCCTTTCTCCGGATTCTCGGCGTAGATGCGCGCCTCGATGGAATGGCCGTTGATGGCCAGTTCGTGCTGCTGCTTCGGCAGCGGCTCGCCGGCGGCCACGCGCAGCTGCCACTCCACCAGGTCGGTCCCGGTGATCATTTCGGTGACCGGGTGTTCGACCTGCAGGCGGGTGTTCATCTCCATGAAGTAGAACGAGCCGTCCTGGTTGGCGATGAACTCCACCGTGCCGGCACCCACGTAGCCCACGGCCTTGGCGGCGGCGACTGCCGCTTCGCCCATCGCCGCGCGGCGTTCGGCCGGCATGTTTGGCGCCGGCGCTTCCTCCAGCACTTTCTGGTGGCGGCGCTGCACCGAGCAATCGCGCTCGAACAGGTAGATGCAGTTGCCGAGGGTGTCGGCAAAGACCTGGATTTCAATGTGGCGCGGGCGCTGGAGGTATTTCTCCGCCAGCACCTTGTCGTCGCCGAAGGAGCTGATCGCCTCGCGCTTGCACGACGCCAGCGCGTCCTTGAACTGCGCCGAGTTCTCGATCACGCGCATGCCCTTGCCGCCGCCGCCGGCCGAAGCCTTCAGCAGCACCGGGTAGCCGATCTTGTCGGCCTGCGCGTGCAGGAAGTCGGCGTCCTGCTGTTCGCCGTGGTAGCCGGGCACCAGCGGCACGTTGGCCTTCTCCATCAGCTGCTTGGCGGCGGACTTGGAGCCCATCGCGCGCATCGCCGATGCAGGCGGACCAATGAATACAAGGCCCGCTTCGGCGCAGGCGTCCGCGAATTCGGCGTTCTCTGAGAGGAAGCCGTAGCCGGGATGGATCGCTTGCGCGCCGGTGGCCTTGGCGACGGCGATGATTTTCTCGCCGCGCAGATAGCTTTCCTTGGCGGCGGCGGGGCCGATCAGCACCGCTTCATCGCACACCGCCACGTGCTTGGCGTTGGCGTCCGCCTCCGAGTACACGGCGACGGTCTTGATGCCCATGCGGCGCGCGGTGGCGGCCACACGGCAGGCGATTTCACCACGGTTGGCGATCAATATTTTTGTGAACATGGTCTCTCTCTTTGCAGCTTATGGCTGGAAGTTTTTTTATAGTGTGGTGAATCGGTGGACTGGATCAGCAGCCGCACTTCTCCTTCGGTGCCGAGTCCAGCACGGCGCCGCGGGTTTTCAGGCCCAGTTTATTCAACAGCGCGCGGTCGTCTTCGGCTTCCGGGTTGTCGGTGGTGAGCAGCTTGTCGCCGTAGAAGATCGAATTGGCGCCGGCCAGGAAGCACATCGACTGCACCGCCTCGCCCATCTGGCGGCGGCCCGCCGACAGACGCACGCGCGCCTTCGGCATGGTGATGCGGGCCACCGCGATGGTGCGTACGAATTCGAACGGATCCAGCGGGTCCATGCCGTACAGCGGCGTGCCTTCCACCTGCACCAGATGGTTGACCGGCACCGATTCAGGATACGGGTTCAGGTTGGCCAGCTGCGCGATCAGGCCAGCGCGCTGCAGGCGCGATTCGCCCATGCCGACGATGCCGCCACAGCAGACCTTCAGGCCCGCTTCGCGGATGCGGCCCAGCGTGTCCAGGCGGTCCTGGTATTCGCGGGTCGAGATCACGTTGTCGTAGAACTCCGGCGCGGTGTCCAGGTTGTGGTTGTAGTAATCGAGGCCGGCGGCCTTCAGGCGTTCGGCCTGTTTTTCTTCCAGCATGCCCAGCGTGGCGCAGGTCTCCAAGCCCAGCGCCTTCACTTCGCGCACCATCTCCTCGACCTTGTCCATGTCGCGGTCCTTGGGGCTGCGCCATGCGGCGCCCATGCAGAAGCGGGTGGCGCCGTTGTCCTTGGCCTGCTTGGCCGCATCCAGCACGGTGTCGATGTCGAGGATCTTCTTGGCTTCGACACCGGTGTCGTAGCGCGCCGCTTGCGGGCAGTATCCGCAGTCTTCCTCGCAGCCGCCGGTCTTGATCGACAGCAGCGTGGCCAGTTCGACGTCGCCGTCCGGGAAGTTGGCGCGGTGCGTTTGCTGGGCGCGGAACATCAAGTCGTTGAACGGCAGGTCGAACAAGGCCATCACGTCTTCCAGCGGCCAGGTCGCGGCGGGTGGCAAGGTGATAGCGGCCACAGGGCGGTGCAGCTCAACGGTTTTCGGTTCCTGGAGGGTGTTTTGGGACATCGTGTTTCCTTCTTCGTTCAAGGTTTGTTCTGAGCTGGCCAGTTGGGCAGCTGCGTAAAATCGAGATATTCGGCGGCCGCTTGCGCGCTCGGTTCGGCCAGGCGCGGGATGCGGCCCAGCAGCGGTGCGCTGATGCGCTGCTCCAGCGCTGCGACGTTTTCGTCGGCGAAGGCCATGTCGTCCTGCGTTTCGTTGGCGACCCAGCCGGCCAGCCGCAGGCCGCGCGCTTCGATCGCTTCCACCGTCAGCAGCGCGTGGCTGATGCAGCCGAGCCGCAGGCCGACCACCAGCACCACCGGCAGGTCGAGCTGCTCGGCCAGGTCGGCGGTGTCGAAATCGTCGTTGAGCGGCACGCGGAAGCCGCCCACGCCCTCCACCACCGAGGCGTCGGAGGCTGCGTTGATTTCGATGTAGGCCGCCAGGATGGGCACCGGCGAAATCGTCACGCCTTCCAGCGCGGCGGCGATGTGCGGCGCGGCCGGTTCCTTCAGCAGGAACGGCGTGGTGATCGACTGCAGCAGGTGGACATTGCCGGCGGCGGCCAGCTGGTCGCAGTCGTCGTTGTGCCAGGCGCCGTCGCGCAGTTCGGCGCCGGCGGCCACCGGCTTCATGCCGCAGGCGCGCAGGCCGGCCTGCACCAGCGCGTGCAGCATCGCCGACGAGACCAGCGTCTTGCCGATTTCAGTGTCGGTGCCGGTGACGAAACAGCTGAACCTCGGCGGGATGCCGGCGGCGGCTGGCGCGGGCTGCACCTGCGTTTGCGGTGTGACCACGGCTATGACGGGATCGTCGAGACTCATATCAAGTCCTTTCCAATGCGTTGATTGCGGCTATCAGCTTGGCGACTTCCATGCTGCTATGCCCTGCCGACAGCGTCACGCGCAGGCGCGAGGTGCCCGGCGCCACGGTCGGCGGACGGATGGTGCCGACCCACAGGCCCTGTTCGTACAGGGCCGCGCCGGCGCGCATGGTCTCGGCATTATCGCCGATCAGGATGGGCTGGATCGCAGTCATCGAGGGCATGCGCTGCCAGCGCTTGAGGCGTAGGCCATCGTCCAATTGTGCCACCAAAGCCTGCAAGTGTGCGCGCCGGCTGCGGCCTTCGTCGCCTTCCAGCAGTTCGAGGCTGGTCAGCAGCGCGTGCGCCAGCGCCGGCGGGGCGGCGGTGGTGAAGATGTAGGGGCGGGCTTTCTGGATCAGCGTTTCGATCACCGTCTCGTGCGCGGCCACGAAGGCGCCGCTGACGCCGGCCGCCTTGCCCAGCGTGCCCATATAGACCAGGTTGGGCGAGCGCAGGTTGAAGTGCTCCAGCGCGCCGTGGCCGTTGGTGCCCAGCGTGCCGAAGCCGTGGGCGTCGTCCACCACCAGCCAAGCGCCGTGTTGTTCGCACAGGGCCAGCAGCTGCGGCAGCGGCGCGAGGTCGCCGTCCATGCTGAAGACGCTGTCCGTCACTACCAGCTTGGTAGCGGCGTTGGAGGCGGCCAGCAGCTTCGTCAGCGCTTCCAGATCGGCGTGCGGGTAGACCTTGACGTTGGCACGCGACAGGCGGGCGCCGTCGATGAGCGAGGCGTGGTTCAGCGATTCGGAGAAGATGTCGGCGTCGCGGTCGGCGGCGGTCAGGCCGGTGACGATGGCGAGGTTGGCCATGTAGCCGGTGCAGAAGGTGAGCGCGCGCGGCGATTCCAGATGGGCGCCGACGAATTCCACCAGCCGCTCTTCCAGCATGGTGTGGGCGCGGCCATGGCCGCTGATCAGGTGCGATGCGCCGCTGCCGACGCCATACATCGCCGCGCCTTCCTGTAGCGCGAGCTTGATGCTGCGATGGTTGGCCAGGCCGAGGTAGTCGTTCGTGCAGAAGGCCAGCAGTTCGCGGCCGCCGACCGACACGCGCGGGCCGCAGGGCGTGTCGACCGTGCGGCGGGTGCGGATCAGGTCCTGTTCTTCCAGCGTTTGCAGCTGGCGCTTGAGTTGATTCAGCATTTCCATGGTCAGCCCGCCATCACTTGGTTGAACACGGCCAGCGTGTTGGCGGCGAGGCCGTCGATTTCCTCGTCGTTGAGGATATACGGCGGCATCATGTAGACGGTGGAGCCGATGGGGCGCATCAGCAGCTCGTGCTCCACCGCCGTGGCGAAGAAGCGGCGCGAGAAGTCCGGCGTGGCGTCGATGGCGTCGAAGGCCCAGATCATGCCGCGCTGGCGGAAGTTGCGCACTTGTTGGTGCTGTGCCAGCGGTTGCAGGGCGGCGGTCAGGCGCGCTGCCTTCACGCGGTTGGCTGCCAGTACGTCGTCTTCCTCGAAGATCTGCAGCGTCGCCAGCGCGGCGCGGCAGGCCAGCGGGTTGCCGGTGTACGAGTGCGAGTGCAGGAAGCCGCGTGTGACGTCGTTGCTGTAGAAGGACTGGTAGATCTCGTCGCGCGTCATCACCAGCGACAGCGGCAGGTAGCCGCCGCTGATGCCTTTCGACAGGCACAGGAAGTCCGGCCACACGCCGGCCTGTTCGCAGGCGAAGAAGGTGCCGGTGCGGCCGCAGCCGACGGCGATTTCGTCGAGGATCAGGTGGACCGAGTGACGGTCGCACAGTTCGCGCACCAGCTTCAGGTACAGCGGATCGTGCATCGCCATGCCGGTGGCGCATTGCACCAGCGGCTCGATGATGATGGCGGCGATCTTGTCGGCGCGTTCGATGAACAGGCGTTCGACGTCGGCGGCGGCTTTGCGGGCCATGTCTTCGGCGGTTTCGCCTTCGGCTGCGTTGCGGGCGTCGGGAGACATCACCGTTTGCGAGGCGCGCAGCAGCGGGCCGTAGGCGTCCTTGAACAGGGCGACGTCGGTCACGGCCAGCGCGCCGATGGTCTCGCCGTGGTAGCTGCCTTTGAGGCAGACGAATTCCTGCTTGCCGCTCTTGCCGTTGTTGCGCCAGGAGTGGAAGCTCATCTTCAGCGCGATTTCCACCGCCGAGGCGCCATCGCTGGCGTAGAAGGTGTGGCCGAGCACATGGCCGGTCAGCGCCGACAGTTTTTCCGACAGCTCGATCACCGGTTCGTGCGTGAAGCCGGCCAGCATGGCGTGTTCCAGCGTGTCCAGCTGGTCCTTCAGCGCGGCGTTGATGCGCGGGTTGGCGTGGCCGAACAGGTTCACCCACCAGGAGCTGATCGCATCGAGGTAGCGGCGGCCTTCATGGTCGACCAGCCACGCGCCCTTGCCGCTCTTCACAGGGATGAGCGGCACGGTTTCGTGGTGCTGCATCTGGGTGCACGGATGCCATACGCTGCGCAGGCTGCGTGCGACCCAGTCGCTTTGTTTATTCAATTCCAAAAAATACTCCTATCCCAGCGTCGTCATTCCCGCGCAGGCGGGAATCCATACTGCGGCATATAGGATGCTCAGCATGGATCCCCGCGTGCGCGAGGATGACGGCGGGGGTAACTAAACCAGCCATGACGGCTTGCGCTT